>Ga0073904_10000547_pt1 | contig 27022 bp, 25 predicted proteins | sample KloWWTrecipitate_FD_66668 | JGI IMG/M metagenome (GOLD analysis project Ga0073904, IMG submission 66668) | Active sludge microbial communities from Klosterneuburg, Austria, studying microevolution and ecology of nitrifiers - Klosterneuburg... | ecosystem: Engineered > WWTP > Aerobic digester >... | reverse complement strand
GGAAAGAAAACGAATTACTTCTGTCGAACGGTTTTTCAATGGCTTTCCAGACATTCCGCCCGTTTCAACTTTATTTTCCGAACGTAAACCTTCGCGAGATAAAGTAGTATTCGTGGCAATAACACCCGCGATTTTGGTTTCTTTGACAATATCAATAATATCCAATAATTGTGAATCGGTCAAATCTGGAGCGATTTTCAATAATATTGGTTTTTGTTTTGGTTTGGTCAAATTTTGGTTTTGCAAGGTTTGCAACAATTGTTTCAACGGCTCTTTTTCTTGTAATTCACGTAGATTAGGTGTATTAGGTGAACTCACATTCACCACAAAATAATTCACATAATCGTATAAAGCATCAAAACAAATCAGATAATCCGAGGTAGCTTCTTCGTTGGGTGTAACTTTATTTTTTCCAATATTTCCACCAATAAGAACGCCTTTATTTTTCTTTAAACGTTCAACAGCTTTTTCTACTCCTCCGTTATTGAACCCCATTCTATTGATGATAGCGCTATCTTCTACCAAACGGAAAATACGTTTTTTAGGATTGCCTTCTTGCCCTTTTGGTGTAATGGTTCCAATTTCGATAAATCCAAATCCAAGGTTCGACAATTCATTATATAAAGAAGCATCTTTATCCATTCCGGCCGCCAATCCAACAGGATTTTTGAACTTCAACCCAAAGACTTCGGTTTCTAAACGTTTGTCATCTACAACATATAGTGCTCTAAAAATCGAAGGAATTCCAGGTAATTTGGATAAATTTCTAATTAATGAAAAGGTAAAATAATGCACTTTTTCAGGGTCAAAACAGAAAAAGATAGGACGGATAATTTGTTTGTACATAATAAAGTGTGTTGTCGTGCAAAAATAGAATTATCTAATCGAATTAATAAATATTTACACGAATAATTTCCTTTATTAATAACTTCTAAAAAAAATGAAATTTGATTAACACGCACTAAAATAAGGCAATCCCTTTTGAAAAATTTCACACAAATTCCACAAATTTACACGAATAGTAAACTGAAAGAATAACACAAATTCATAAAACTGATAAAATTCGTGATAATTCAATTTTAATAATCAATACAATTTGTGTTAATTGGTGCAATCCATCTCTGAAAATTTTAAGCGCAAAGCACGGCACTGCAAACTGACCACCTGTCTGCCGACAGGCAGACTGCCAACTTTTTTATTACCTTTGCAAAAAAACATCTTATGTCAAACATATATTTAGGCTACCATTTTACAGTTGAACCCAAAGAGTTAGGTTCCGAAATTCTGATTGCCGAACTGGGAGAATTGCCTTTCGAAAGTTTTATCGACAGTGATTTAGGCATCGTTGCCTATATTCAAAAAAACCTTTGGAATGAGAATATCCTTGACGATTTATTTATTCTAAAATCGCCAGAATTTACCATATCCTACAAAATCGAAGAAATAGAGCAAGTCAACTGGAATGAGGAATGGGAAAAGAATTTTGAACCCATCGATGTCGATGGAAATTGCCACGTTCGCGCTCCTTTTCACCCCAAAACTGATGCCGAATTTGACATTGTCATCGAACCCAAAATGAGTTTTGGAACCGGGCATCACGAAACCACACACATGATGATTCAGCATTTATTAGAAATGGATGTTGCTGGATTAAAAACCTTGGATATGGGTTGCGGTACAGCGATTTTAGCAATCTTAGCCGAAATGAAAGGCGCTCAACCTATTGATGCCATTGATATTGACAACTGGTGTTATTTGAATTCCATCGAAAATGCTGAACGCAATAATTGCAAGCACATCACGGTTTATGAAGGCGATGCCGAATTGTTGAAAGACAAAAAATACGATTTGATTATTGCCAATATCAACCGAAATATTTTGTTAAACGATATGCAATCTTATGTAGATTGCTTGAATCCAAAAGGAACCTTATTATTGAGTGGTTTTTATACCGAAGACATTCCGTTTATAGATGCTTCTTGCACCGTAAAAGGATTAACTTATGTTAAAAAGTTCGAAAGAAACAATTGGGTTTCATTAAAATACGTAAATTAGTATTCGAAAAATGGAAATAGAAAGAAAAAATCATTGGGAAACAGTTTATGAAACCAAGCAGCCCAACGAAGTCAGCTGGACACAGGAAAATCCGAAAACTTCATTAGATTTTATTCGGGAAACCCATTTAGATAAAACGGCAAAAATCATTGATATTGGAGGTGGTGATAGCAATTTAGTCGATTTTTTATTGGAAGAAGGATATGAAAACATAAGCGTTTTGGATATTTCTGCCAACGCATTAGAAAGAGCTAAAAAAAGATTAGGAAAAAATGCCGAAAAAGTAACTTGGATAGTTTCTGACATAACTGAATTCAAGCCAGAAACCAAGTATGACATTTGGCATGACAGAGCTACATTTCATTTTTTGACAACAGAAGAACAAATCAAAAAATATACTGAAATTACCCAAAAATGGATTAATGGTTATCTAATAATAGGTACCTTTTCTGAAAATGGGCCAAAAAAATGTAGTGGATTAGACATCAAACAATACTCTGAAACAGCAATGGAAAATCAGTTTTCTAACAGTTTTAAAAAATTAAAATGTATTACGGAAGATCATACAACCCCTTTTGAAACCAAGCAAAATTTTACCTTTTGTCTGTTTGAAAAAAGAAATTAAAAGCAATAAAATTTTTATTTAAAACCTACAAATTATCTAAAAATGAGTACCAAAGAAAAAGTTAGAGAACGAGTTAGCCTCAAAGAAGCAACTTCAATAAACAACGAAATTATAGTTTATAATGACGATGTGAACACTTTTGATCACGTTATCGAAACCTTAATCCGAGTTTGCAATCACACTCCAGAACAAGCAGAACAATGTTCGTTAATTGTTCATTATAACGGAAAATGCACCGTGAAAACAGATGTTTTAGAAAAACTAAAACCACAATGCACCCAATTACTCGAAGCGGGTTTAAGTGCTGAGATAGTCTAAAATTTCAAGTTATCGTATAAAAAAGCAGGATTTTCTAAAAGGAAATCCTGCTTTTTTATCATTATTATTTAGGTATTAATGTGGTAATTTGTCTTTTATCAATCCGTATAAAAAAGTTCCGAAAAGTGCTCCGAAAAGCACCAAAATCATCGGTAAAAATCCAGCTCCGAGTAATATAAATATCGGCCCAGGACAAGAACCTACCAAAGCCCAACCCAATCCAAAAAATATTCCACCAATCCAAAACCGAGTAGAACCAGCTTCTTTAGGAATAATTTCTATGGGCAAACCTCTGAAATCTTTGATGTTTTTTCTTTTTATTATTTGGATTCCAACAACTCCAGTGGCAATAGCAACCATAATTATTCCGTACATATGAAACGACTGAAACATGAACATTTCATAAATTCGATACCAAGAAACCGCTTCGGATTTTGTCAAAACAATCCCGAATATAAATCCAACAACGATGTATTTTAATACTTTCATTTTTTTAAAAAATTAAGGGTAAAATAAAATGCGCCATTATCAGTCCTCCTATAAAAAACCCAATTACGGCTTTTAAGGATGGTAATTGCAAACTGCTCAAACCATAAATGGCGTGTCCTGAAGTACATCCGCTGGCGTATCGTGTTCCAAAACCAATCAAAATACCACCAATAATCAATATTAAAATCATCTTTGGAGACTGAAAAATGTCATTCGCAAATAATGCATCAGGTAATAATTTTCCGTTGGGAGCATCGATACCCATTTGTGTCAATTGTGTAATTGTTTTGGGATTAATGTTCACATTAGAAGCATCACTCATAAAATGAACGGCAACAAAACCACCTAACATTGCTCCTAAAACCACCAATAAATTCCATCGCTGTGCTTTCCAATCAAAGTCGAAAAAACCAACTTTTTTCCCCAATCCTGTCATCGCACATAAGGAACGCAAATTAGAAGACATTCCGAAAGTCTTTCCGAAATAAATCAGGCTAAGCATCACCATTCCTATCAAAAACCCAGAAACATACCAAGGCCAAGTTTGAAATAAAATCTCCATAATAATATTTTTATTGGGCTAAAATAATAATTCTAATTTTATAAGGGGAATAATTAAGGCATAATTGTTGTTTATGGCAGCAATACCCATTAAATTTGTTGTCTAAATTATATCAAAAAAATAATACATCTATATTCAAAAAATAATTATGAAAAAAATAGTAACTCTTTTCACCTTACTAATTATAATCACATCGTGTACGAGTACAAAATCGACTATAAAAAACATTGATAATGATGCGCCAGGTCTTCAGGTTAATGAAAATAATACCTTTACTATTTCGGAATTCAGTAAAGACAGAAAATACGGTTATGAAAAGGATTACCCAATCAATATTTTTTTCGAAAGTACTCGAAATGTAACGATTAATCAGCAACGTTTTTTGAATGCATTGGCTGGACCAAAAGGCGAAAAAATAACCTATACCAAACTAGAAAGCTGCTGTCCCTTTCCAACAAAAAGAAGCGAAATGGGAGCAGGATTATTGGATGTTTATGAATTGAAATGGGAAGGACAAAAATCGCCAGTAATTTTATATTTAAACATCTACGAAAAAGGAGTTTTGATGGTTCCGTTTGGTTTGAGTTTGAAAAAAAAATAATTCAAAACCACAAATCCTAACTATCTTTGCGCATTCAAAAATCACACTATGAACATACACCATATTCCACAAATAAAACATACCGATAGCGGCAACTTCTTTTTATTAGCTGGGCCTTGCGCCATTGAAGGCGAAGAAATGGCAATGCGAATTGCTGAAAAACTAGTTGGAATCACTGATAAATTAGAAATTCCTTTCGTTTTCAAAGGTTCCTTTAAAAAAGCCAATCGCTCCAGAATTGACAGTTTTTCAGGAATTGGAGACGAAAAAGCACTGCGAATTCTTCAAAAAATTTCAACAACTTTTGGAGTTCCCACCGTGACCGATATTCACACCAATGAAGATGCCGTAATGGCTGCCGAATATGTCGATGTGTTGCAAATTCCAGCTTTCTTAGTACGTCAAACTGATTTAGTCGTGGCTGCTGCCAATACCGGAAAAGTAGTCAACCTGAAAAAAGGACAATTTATGAGTCCCGAAAGTATGAAACATGCCGTTCAAAAAGTATTGGATTGCAACAATCAAAATGTGATGGTGACCGATCGTGGAACCATGTTTGGATACCAAGATATGATTGTTGATTTTCGCGGAATTCCAACGATGCAACAATACGCAACTACCGTTCTAGACGTTACTCATTCCTTACAACAACCCAACCAATCTGCTGGTGTAACTGGCGGAAGACCCGATATGATTGAAACCATAGCCAAAGCCGGAATTGCCGTAGGTGTCGATGGAATATTCATAGAAACTCATTTTGACCCAGCCAATGCCAAAAGTGATGGTGCCAATATGTTGCATTTAGACTATTTCGAAGCCTTAATGACCAAGTTAGTCGCCATCCGAAAAACCATAAATCAATTTTAAATTTCACATTTTGAAAACTATAATTTCATTCTCCGCTTTACTATTTCTTTGCATTTCTTGGAGTTCTTTTGCACAAAATGACAGCATCAAACAAGAACGATATACCGCTCACAACAAAGGGAAATTTACCATTTCTTGGGGTGGAAATAGAGAAAAATATTCGCAATCCGATATTCATTTTGTGGGTGATGATTACAATTTTATGGTGCAAAGTGCCGATGCGCACGACAAACCAAAAGGTTGGCACGTTGATTATATCGTGCCGGGAAGTATGACAAAACCGCAAACCAATTTCAAACTGGGTTATTTTTTCACCGACAAATACAGTGTATCTATTGGAGTGGATCACATGAAATATGTAATGACTCAAAACCAAACGGCTAACGTAACTGGTTCTATTAATTTACCTGCAGATCAATCAGGATCTTATTACAACGGTGGTTATGCTAATACACCCATAGATATGTCTCAAAATGGCGCTCAGGAAGGTGGTTTTGAGGAAGGTACTACTCAGGAAGGTATTCCTGCTTTTCTAATGTTCGAACACACCGATGGTCTAAATTATGTTTATACCGAAATTGCCCGTCAAGATGATATTTCGAAATGGTTTGGCATCAAAAACACCGATAAATTTCAAGTAAACATCAATGAAGGATTTGGTTTTGGGCTGTTATATCCAAAAACAAATACTACCCTTATGGGCAAAGAAAGATACGATCAGTTTCACGTATCAGGATATGGAACCTCGATTAAGGCAGGAATTAACTTTACTATTTTCAAGTATTTCACTATCGAAGGAGTGCTTAAAGGTGGCTACATCAATATGCCCGACATTCGAACAACCAAAAGTACAGCTGACAGTGCCTCTCAGGAATTCTTTTTTGCCCAAACCATTATAGCATTTGGAGGAATTTATAGAATCTAAATTTGATCTATCGCTTTATAAAAAATCTCCTTTTAGGAGATTTTTTCATTTATACAAACTAAAAAGCGATTTGCATTTGCGATTGCAAAAAAGGATTTCAATCTAATCCCGAAACACAAACTCATTCATTTTAAAATCCAGAACATCGGATTATACAGCACGGTTTAAATAAATAAAGAGTTGTTTTGATTTCTTAGAATAAAAAAATACTACATTTGGTAGAAATACAAAGCGAAACAACCCTATCTAATCAACTAATAATTAGACCTATAAGTATTTTTTTACCTTCATTCAAATTATGAATCTTGCTGTTGGAAACTGTGCAAAGTTCTGATTTAGCTTTTATCAAACTAAATAACAATAGAAATTGATATGAAAGACAATAGAGAAACACCCATTACTATTTCCAAAGACGAGTTCAAAAAAATAGGCTATCAATTAATCGAGACCTTATCTGATTTCATTGACACTATTGATAAAAAACAGGTTACCACGGGAGAAACACCAAAACAAATACAAACCGTTTTAGGTAATGCTTCACTGCCTGAACAAGGCACTTCCGTTTCAGAATTATTTTCCAAGACTTCCGATTTGTTACTCAACCATTCCTTGCTCAACGGACACCCCAAATTTTTTGGATACATCACTTCATCTCCGGCACCAATTGGAGCATTGGCTGACTTGTTGGCTTCAGTCGTCAATCCCAATGTGGGCGCGAATATTTTAAGTCCGATGGCAACCGCAATCGAAAAACAGACCGTGAAGTGGCTGGCCGAATTTATTGGAATTTCTCCCGGCTGTGGCGGAATATTGGTAAGTGGTGGCAATATGGCCAATTTTACGGCTTTCTTGGCTGCAAGAACGGCCAAAGCCCCAAAAAACCTAAAGGAAGACGGTTTAGCGAATACGCATGGAGAAATGGTTATGTACTGTTCAAAAGCAACTCACACTTGGGTTGAGAAGGCAGCAGTATTGTTCGGACACGGTTCAAAAGCCATTAGATGGATTCCTACGGATGCCGAAAATAAAATGAATACGGAACTATTATCACAAACAATTAAGGACGATTTGCAGCAGGGGAAAAAACCATTTCTTGTAATTGGAAATGCGGGAGATGTCAGTACAGGTGTAGTGGATAATCTTTCGGCAATAGCGGCTATTTGCAAAGCGCAAGATTTATGGTTTCATATTGACGGTGCTTATGGAATTCCTGCCGCTGTAATTCCAAAATATAAAAATTTATTTGACGGAATTCAGGATGCAGACTCCATTGCCCTTGACCCACACAAATGGCTTTACGCACCCCTTGAAGCAGGTTGCACATTAATAAAAAATCCGCAACACCTCATTGACACCTATAGCTCCCATCCCGTTTATTATAACTTCAGCAATCAGGATGACGAACCCACAACGAATTATTACGAATATGGTTTTCAAAATTCAAGAGGATTCAGGGCTTTAAAAGTTTGGATGGCTTTGCAACAAGTGGGAAAGAATGGTTACATAGAAATGATTGCGGAAGACATCGCGCTATCCGAATTGTTGTTTGAAGAAGCCAAAAAACATCCGGAGCTTGAAGCAGTAACACAAAACCTGAGCATTACCACTTTGAGATATACTCCTATTGGCTTCACGCAAGACGAAACTTATTTGAATACCTTAAATGAAAAATTATTGAATGAGCTGCAACAAGGAGGTGAAGTGTTTTTGTCCAATGCTGTTATTGAAGACAAATATTGTTTAAGATGTTGCATCGTAAATTTTAGGACTTCCAGAAAAGACATATTAGAAATGGTTGACATAATAGTTCGTGAAGGACGAAAAATCCACGAAATACTTCAAAAAAAATGACAACAGTTTTAGTTGCCTATTGTTATAGATAGCTATGAAATGGTGACTTCGCAATGCGCAAACAAGTCCAAATACAGAGGCTTTTACGCTAATTCCATGAGTAACTTAACGGAAAAACACATTGCTTGCGGCCTGATTTACAATCCTGCAGCAATCCAATTTCTCAAAAAAGGGGCAGCAAAAGGGGCACAAATCAAAAACGTGCAGGATATGCTTATTTTTCAAGTGGAAAAGGTTTGGAAGATATAGAATAAATAATAGTATTTATTCTAAATTGTAAGTATTTATTCCTATTTTAGCTTCTCTAAAAAAGGATCCCGTTTATCATAAATATTAACCGATTATCTCGTTATTGAGATTTTAGTATAAATCAAAAACACCCTATATGTCTTTAACTTTACGCAACATTTTTACCATTATAATTTTTACAATATTACTTCCTAATCTTGCAAAAGCCCAACCAAGAACAGGGAAATTTATTGATATTTCCGTAGGCCTCGGATTAACTGCTCCTTATGACGATATCGATATTACAAGCTCTGGTTTTTATGCACAAGGAGAATATGTAATTGGGATAACCAAATGGTTCGGTGTAAGGCCATATGCTGGACTTGTTGTAACATCAGCTGATAAAAACGCTTATCAACAAGACCAACCAAATTACAAAGTGACCTCTAAAGCCTTTTTATTTGGAGGAAAAGCTCGAGTTGCTGCTCCTATTCCTTGGGTTGCTCCCTATTTTGAAATTGGTATTGGTGCTTCTATAGGTTCTTTTGAGGCCTATACTCCATATACTAATATTAAAAAAAATGGAATAGTTATGCATATTCCTTTTACTATTGGGCTGGCATTAGGTCCCAAACATAATTTAGATGTTGCATTTACCTATTATTATCAGCCCTCTGTAGAGCAGTTTTCTGGAGCGGCAGCCATAGGATTTTCTTTTCCATTAAAATAATCTAACAGAAAGAAACCTCAAAAAACCCTAATCTGGAAATACAAACTCATTCATCGTAAAATCTAAAACATCCGATTTTACTGCAGTGCGAATGATTTCATCGATGCCTTTTTCGAGCAATAATGGCGTGGTGTATTTTCGGCTGGTAGCGATTACGGTTTCATCAAGCATCATTTTGAAAAAATACTTTCCGTTGGCAGCCCTTGCTTTTACGTAAGTGTATTTTTCGATATTGGCTTTTATGGCTTCAATACAATCTTCACACTCCATTTTGAGCTCTATCGAAGGACTCGTGAAAATAGTTTTCCCTTTTCGGGATGTGAATACAAATTTATAACGATCATCAAATCGCTTGCTGATAACGAATGTTCCCATAGAATGAGGCGGATAGTAAATGGAGTTAAAAAAGTAAAGAAGCGTCTCTACTTTTGGAAAATGTGCTATAAATTATGATTTATACTGTCACAATTTCGCTTTGAGATTGTCTTTCACTTCATCGAACCATTCGTTGCGAAGAATACTCAAAATAATACTGTCTCGTCGCACCTCGCTGCCAAAAGTTGGCATATGATTTCGCAACACACCTTCGACTTTGCAACCGATGCTTTTCATGGCGGCAATGCTGCGCTCATTGTTGTTGTCGGCACGAAATTCCACGCGCTCCATTCCGAGGGTTTCAAAAGCAAATTGCAAAAGGAGAAACTTACAATGCTTGTTAAGTCCTGTTCCGCGAAAATCTTTTCCGTACCAGGTGTAACCCAATTGCAGGGTTTTGAACGGCAATTGAATGTCGTAAAAACGGGTGCTTCCGGCATACTTTCCTGATTTCTTGTCAACAACGATGAAAGGAAATTCGGTTTGGTTGGCTCTAGCTTTTAAAGCAATTTGAATATAATGAGTAAGATTTTCTTTTCCGTTGGCTCGAACCAACGAATATTCCCAAGTTTCGGGTTCGTTGAGAGAGATTTCCAATAAGTTTTCTACATCGGATTCCTGCAATGGACGAAGCAAAACAAAGTCGTCTTCGAGGATTGTATTTTGTGGGAAGCTATAATTTATTGACATACGATTTCTATTGAATTAGCCACAGATGACACAGATTAAACGGATTTTTTGATTTGATTTGTATGTAATGAAGAAAATCTATTCGTTGAATTCGTCGTAACGAACCGGAACTTGTGGGTCGTAGAGTGGACATTTGAATTCTTCCAAAGTATCGGCTAGCAGATTCATTGTTTTACCTTCGGTACCGTAACAATCGATTTGGATGCTTTGTGGCGTGGTTTTTACTTGAAAAGCACCTTTTCCTTTCGTGTTTTTCCAACTATTTTCATCTACTTTTTCCCAAGTGGAGAAAATTGAATTAATACGATTCAGGATTACTTGCACGGGAAGAATTTCAAGACCTTCTACTTCTTGTTGTTCGACCAAGGCTTCGTAAACCAAATGATGGTTGAGATAGATTCCGTCCTGATATTGCCAAAAAAGTAGTTCGTACATTAGGGAAAAGGTTAAGTGTTTAAAAAAAGTTTAATTGGTTAAGGGTTTAAAAGCTTAAAAAAAATTAATGAATCATCGATTAACAAATTAACCTTTTAATCAATTAACCCATTTTAATATTCGAAAGTACCGTATTCGCTGGTAATAGTCAGTTTTTTAGCATCGGCGGCTTCAACTCTACCCACGATTTGCGCGTTGACATTGAATGATTTTGAAATCGCAATAATGTCTTGAGCAACGGCTTCGGGAACGTAAATTTCCATACGATGACCGCAGTTGAATACTTGGTACATTTCTTTCCAATCAGTTTTAGATTGCTCTTGAATCAATTGGAACAATGGGGGAACTGGGAATAAATTATCTTTTATGATATGTAGATTTTGCACAAAATGTAAAATCTTGGTTTGCGCTCCTCCACTGCAATGCACCATTCCATGAATTTCATTGGACGAATATTTATCCAATATTTTCTTGATGATTGGCGCGTAGGTTCTGGTTGGCGAAAGCACTAATTGTCCTGCATCGATTGGAGAATTTTCGACAGCATCGGTCAATTTTACCTGACCTGAATAAATTAATTCTTCAGGAACGGCTGAATCGTAACTTTCAGGGTATTTGGTTGCCAAATATTTACCGAAAACATCGTGACGTGCTGATGTCAATCCGTTGCTTCCCATTCCGCCATTATAGCTTTTTTCGTAAGTAGCCTGACCGAAAGATTCCAATCCTACGATTACGTCACCTGCTTTGATATTCGCATTATCAATCACCTTAGAACGCTTCATACGAGCCGTAACGGTTGAATCGACGATGATCGTTCGAACAATATCGCCCACATCGGCAGTTTCTCCACCCGTTGAATGAATGGTTACGCCAAAAGAATCCAATTCCTTGATCAGTTCTTCGGTTCCGTTGATGATGGCTGAAATGACTTCGGCAGGAATCAGGTTTTTGTTTCTTCCAATGGTGGATGAAAGCAAAATATTATCGGTGGCTCCCACACACAATAAATCGTCGATATTCATAATCAAAGCGTCTTGCGCAATGCCTTTCCAAACGGAAATATCGCCCGTTTCTTTCCAATACATATACGCCAAAGACGATTTTGTTCCTGCGCCATCTGCGTGCATTATCAAACAATAATCTTCATCATTGGTTAAATAATCCGGTACAATTTTGCAAAAAGCTTGAGGAAATAATCCTTTGTCGATGTTTTTTATGGCGTTGTGCACATCTTCTTTAGATGCTGAAACTCCTCTTTGTGCATAACGTTTGCTAGAATCTGAACTCATTTTATAGGTGTGTTGTTGTGGCGCAAATATAAATCTTTTTTTTGGGTTTTGCCTATACTGTTTTGCGGTCACACGCTTTGCAATGCGTCATTCTTGCTATTTGTCACGCTGGAAGCGTCTAGGTTATGTTGCTCTCGTGCGATGAGACGCTTCCAGCGTGACAAACATGGAATGGATTTAGTAAATCAATGGCACACAGATGACACGGATTGAACAGACCGAAACGGATTTTTTTGTTTAATATGATAAAAAAAATGCCTCTCTTTAGAAAGGCATTTTAAGAATCTTAGCAACTGATTATTTGGTAAGCAACAATTCTCGGTATTTGGTCAATGTCCAACTTTCGTCATCGACTAATAATTCGAGTTTGTCGCAGTGATTTCTGATTTGTTCGAAATAAGGCTTCACTTTATCACAATACGCTTCGGCCATAGCTTGAGCATTCTCCAAATGGTTGGCTTTTTTTCTTTCATTAGTCATCGCTTCCACTTTGGAATTAATTCCTTCGATGTGTCCAGAAATTTCTTTGATAAGAATTATTTGCTCTTTAGCCAATGTTTTAAACTCATCTCCAAAAATATCTTTCAAACCTTTCACATTTTCGATCAAAGTATTTTGATAACGAATAGCAGTCGGGACAACATGATTGATAGAAAGATCACCCAAAACTCGGCCTTCGATTTGAATTTTCTTAGTATATTCTTCCAATTCAATTTCATAACGAGCTTCCATTTCTACGTGATTCAAGATTCCCAATTCTGAAAATAAATCCAAAGCTTGTTTAGAAACTCTAGCTTTCAAAGCTTCGGGAGTGGTTTTGAAATTGCTCAAACCTCTTTTGGCAGCTTCTTTTTCCCAAACTTCGCTGTAACCATCGCCTTCAAAAAGTATTTTTTTAGAAACTTTGATGTATTCTCTTAAAACATTGAAAATAGCTTCATCTTTTTTCAATCCTTTGGTATCAATCAAAGCATCTACTTCAATTTTGAAATCTTTCAATTGTTTAGCAACGATGGTATTCAAAGTGGTCATTGCATTGGAACAATTGGCAGAAGAACCTACAGCTCTGAATTCGAATTTATTTCCTGTAAAGGCAAATGGCGAAGTTCTATTTCTGTCGGTGTTATCCAAAATAACTTCTGGAATTTTCCCCACCACATTCAATTTTAAATCGGTTTTTTCTTCTGGCGATAATTTACCGTCGGTTACGCCCTCTAATTCGGCTAAAACTTTGGTCAATTGTTCTCCAATAAAGACTGAAATAATAGCCGGTGGTGCTTCATTGGCACCCAATCTATGATCGTTACTGGCGGTTGCAATGGCAGCTCTCAATAAAGTTTCATAATCATTTACCGCTTTGATGGTGTTGATAAAGAAAGCCAAAAATTGCAAATTACTCATTGGAGTTTTACTAGGACTCAACAAGTTAACACCGGTATCCGTGGCTAACGACCAGTTGTTGTGTTTTCCTGAACCGTTTACTCCTTTGAATGGTTTTTCGTGTAATAAGACTTTTAAATCATGACGCTCGGCCACTTTTTGCATCACATCCATCAACAAGCAATTGTGGTCGACAGCTAAGTTGGTTTCTTCGAAAATGGGTGCCAACTCAAATTGGTTAGGAGCAACTTCATTATGACGCGTTTTTACAGGAATTCCGAGCAACATGCATTCTTGCTCTAAATCTCGCATATAAGTCAAAGCACGAGTTGGAATAGAACCAAAATAATGATCGTCTAATTGCTGTCCTTTGGCAGAAGTATGACCTAACAAAGTTCTTCCCGTCATCAAAATATCGGGGCGAGAATTGGCTAAAGCACTGTCAACCAAGAAATATTCTTGTTCCCATCCGAGGGTTGCTGTAACTTTTTTTACATTTTTGTCAAAATATTTACAAATATCGGTTGCAGCTTCATCAATGGCAGATAAAGCTCTCAACAATGGAATTTTATTGTCTAATGCTTCTCCTGTATAAGAAATAAAAACCGTTGGAATACACAAAGTGGTACCATAAATAAACGCTGGAGATGTTGGGTCCCAAGCGGTATAACCTCTTGCTTCGAATGTGTTTCTAATGCCTCCATTTGGAAAACTAGACGCATCGGGCTCTTGTTGAACTAACTGTCCGCCACCAAATTTTTCGACAGGATCGCTACCATCATACGAAGTTTCGAAGAAAGCATCGTGTTTTTCGGCTGTAGTTCCTGTTAAGGGCTGAAACCAATGGGTGTAATGAGTCACACCTTTTGATAAAGCCCACTCTTTCATACCCATAGCGATATAATCAGCTAATTTTCTATCTATTTTTGTTCCATTCAGAACAGCACCTTGTACTGCTTTTAAAGCATCCGAAGTCAAAAATTGCTTCATCGCTTTTTCATTAAAAACATTCGAACCAAAAATAATTGATTTCCTGTCAGTCTCCTCAAAATGGACTGGTTTTCTCGTAGAAGCTTCGTTTAAAGCTTGAAAACGTAATGTTGCCATAATTTCGATAATTTTTAACAAAGGTAATTATTAATTTTAGCATATAAAAAATTTTAATTTTACAATATTACCCATATAATTATAGGGTATTCACAAAAATAACATCATACAATTAATTTACACCCCATTGTTTTACACTAATAATACTTTTAATTTATATTTGCATAATAATAAAACAACACTTAATTAATTTATATTGTTATGGCAAAAATTAAACTAGAGTACCTTTGGTTAGACGGATACGAACCAACTCAAAATCTTAGAAGTAAAACTAAAGTAGAAGAACACGAAAATTTTCAAGGAACATTAGAAGAAATAGGAAACTGGTCTTTTGACGGTTCATCAACTAGACAAGCAGAAGGTGGTTCATCTGACTGTATGTTGGTTCCTGTTGCAATTTATCCAGATCCAACACGTATTAACGGATATTTAGTAATGACTGAAGTTATGAATGCTGACGGAACTCCACACGCTTCAAATGGTAGAGCTACTATTGATGACGATGGTGATTTCTGGTTTGGTTTCGAACAAGAGTATTTCATTATGGATACAAAAACTTTATTACCTCTAGGTTTCCCTGTTGGAGGTTACCCTGCACCACAAGGAATGTACTACTGTTCAGTAGGAGGAAAAAATACTCACGGAAGAAAATTAGTTGAAGAGCATGCTGATTTATGTATTGCTGCTGGTCTTAATTTTGAAGGAATCAATCAAGAAGTAGCTTGTGGACAATGGGAATTTCAATTGTTTGCAAAAGGAGCAAAATTAGCTGGAGATGAAATCTGGGTTGCTCGTTACTTATTAGATCGTTTGACTGAAAAATATGGTTACTATATTGAATACCACCCAAAACCACTAGGAGATACTGACTGGAATGGTTCTGGTATGCACGCTAACTTCTCTAACGAAGTTTTGAGAACTTGTGGTTCTAAAGAAACTTACGATAAAATTTGTGAGGCTTTCCGTCCTGTAACTGAAGAGCACATCGCAGTTTACGGAGCTTACAACGAGCAACGTTTGACTGGTAAACACGAAACTGCTTCTATCCACGATTTCTCTTATGGAGTTTCTGACAGAGGTTGTTCAATCCGTATTCCATTAATCACTGTTCAAAAAGGATACAAAGGATGGTTGGAAGACAGAAGACCAGCTTCTAACGGTGACCCATACAAAATTGCTGCTAGAATTATCAAAACTGTAAAATCAGCTTTGTAATTTTATCCAATTATAAATCAAAAGTGCTTTCAGAAATGGAAGCACTTTTTTTATGTTGCAAAATCATAATATTATTCTTTATATCAACACCAAAAGGTATCTTTGCATAATCAACAATACAAAATCAAAAAAACATGATTGTCTGGATATCATTCATAGCGGCTATCTTAATATTCCTAGCACTTGATTTAGGTGTTTTCAACAAAACGCCACATATTATTAGTTCTAAAGAAGCTGGAAAATGGACTGGCATATTTGTAACCATATCATTTCTGTTCTCTGGAGTAATTTATTGGCTTTATGGCAATAATTATATTGCAAATCCAGATGCGTTAAAGCCAATAGAGGCTTCAATGAAATTCATAACGGGGTATTTAATAGAATTATCGCTTAGTGTAGATAATATATTTGTCATCGCCATCATTTTTTCTTCCTTTAGAATCCCACAAAAATACCAACACCGAGTTTTGTTTTGGGGAATTATAGGCGCCATTGTTTTTAGAGGATTGATGATTTATTTTGGTGTGCTGCTGATTCATAAATTCAGTTGGACGACTTATATTTTTGGGGCTTTTTTAATTTTCACAGCAGTTAAAATGCTGTTTTCAAAAGAAGATGATAAATTTGAACCCAAAAAATCTTTTGTTTATAGAACATTACGGAAAATAATTCCCGTAACAACGCACATCGACGGAGAACATTTTTTCGTCCAAAGAAAACACATTACGGCAGCCACTCCACTATTTGTAGCATTAGTAGTCATTGAAGTAATGGATGTTATATTTGCAGTTGACAGTGTTCCGGCAATTTTAGCCATAACATCAGACCCATTTTTAGTATTTAGTTCCAATATTTTTGCCATTTTGGGCTTACGTTCCATGTATTTCTTTTTATCCCATATGCTTAACAGATTTGCCCATCTCGAATACAGCCTTATCGCTATTTTGAGTTTCGTTGGACTAAAAATGCTACTTCATGATTTTTATGTAGTACCCGAATGGGCTTCCTTGGCTTTCATCGCGCTTTCGCTCCTCATCGGAATTATAGTTTCATTGAAAATGAGTGAAAAAACTTCTTCGAAATAATACATAAAAAAAGGAAATCTCTCGATTTCCTTTTTTTATGCTTTAAATTAACCCAATTATAATTTAATTTCCTGTATTTGACTTTCCTTAATATTCAATTTACTAATAACATCCAAATAACTATTTTTATTTACTGTAGTTGCAAAATCAGCTGGCACTACAACAATTCTAAAAATTTGTTGTATTCTATACTCTGCAGGAACAGTCCCTAAATCATTTCCACTCAAATAAATATCAACATAATTATAAGTGAAATTGAAGTTGTAAGAATAATCTCTTGTGCCATTATCAAAATAATAGGTTTGTGGTAAAAATTCCCAAATAGCTTTTCCATTATCGACGCCACCTAATCGATAAACTAAAATTACATCAGAATCATATAATGATTTGGGGAATGTATATCTCACTTTATAATTCTTATCAGATGTGAAATTAAAATAATTGCTAGATGTATTTTCATAAACAGTCCCAATTAAACCATCTTCACCTGGTATTCCCTGAGGCCCTTCTGGTCCTGTACAACTTTGTAAACTAAGCATTCCGATAACGGCAAAAAGTGTGATAATTTTTTTCATAATATTAATATTTAATGAGTTCGAGTAGGTATTTTCAAAAATCAAACCAAAATACATTTTTTTATTGTATTTGATGAAAATAAATTGAATAATATCAAAAATAAATATACAAATACTTGACTAACAGATAATTAAAATAAATAGGTTTTTAAAAATAAAAAGAGATTATGCTAAAAATCGAGATAAGCGATTCTCTGCTTACATGTTTCTTCGATATTGTCCACCCACTTCAAACAATGCGTTCGTGATTTGCCCTAACGAACAAACTTTCGTCGCTTCCATCAAATATTCAAACAAGTTTTCGTTTTTGATGGCTGCTTGACGTAAAGTATCTAAATGTTCGTTTACTTTATCCGGATTAGATTGATGCAAATTTTCCAGCATCTTGATTTGATATTTCTTTTCTTCTTCGGTGGCTCGAATCACTTCGGCAGGAATTATGGTTGGTGAACCTTTGGAACTCAAGAACGTGTTTACACCAATAATTGGGAACTCGCCTGTGTGTTTCAAAGTTTCGTAATACAAACTTTCTTCTTGAATTTTACTTCTTTGGTACATCGTTTCCATCGCACCAAGAACTCCACCACGTTCCGTAATTCGGTCAAATTCTAGTAAAACCGCTTCTTCAACTAGGTCGGTCAGTTCTTCGATAATGAATGAACCTTGAATGGGGTTTTCGTTTTTGGTCAAACCTAATTCTTTATTGATAATCAACTGAATGGCCATCGCCCGACGCACACTTTCCTCGGTTGGCGTGGTAATCGCCTCGTCATAAGCATTGGTATGCAAGGAATTACAGTTGTCATAAATGGCATACAAAGCCTGCAAAGTGGTCCGAATATCATTAAAATCGATTTCCTGTGCGTGAAGCGAACGACCTGAAGTCTGAATGTGGTATTTGAGCATTTGCGCTCGTTCATCGGCACCATATTTATTTTTCATGGCTTTCGCCCAAATTTTTCGTGCCACCCGACCAATTACAGCATATTCTGGATCAATTCCGTTCGAGAAAAAGAAGGATAAATTAGGCCCAAAATCATTGATTTTCATTCCACGACTCAAATAATATTCCACATAAGTGAAACCATTCGAAAGCGTGAAAGCCAACTGTGAAATCGGATTGGCACCAGCTTCGGCAATATGATAACCCGAAATAGAAACCGAATAAAAGTTTTGCACCTTTTTCGCTATAAAATATTCCTGAACATCTCCCATTAATCGCAAGGCAAATTCTGTCGAGAAAATACAAGTATTTTGGGCTTGATCTTCTTTTAAAATATCTGCCTGAACTGTTCCCCGAACTTTCGAAAGTGTTTTGGCTTTTATTTCATTATAAATATCCAAAGGCAAAACTTGGTCTCCAGTCACACCCAAAAGTAGCAACCCCAAACCATTATTCCCTTCGGGCAAATCGCCTTGATATTGTGGGCGTTCTGTTCCTGTTTTCTTGTAAATTGATTTTATTTTTTCTTCTACAGATTCTTCCAAGTTGTTTGCTTTGATGTAAATTTCACATCGTTGATCGATAGCAGCATTCATAAAAAAGCCCAACATCATTGGTGCTGGCCCATTAATAGTCATACTCACCGAAGTCATGGCATCGACCAAATCGAAACCGGAATACAATTTTTTGGCATCATCCAGACAACAAATAGAAACTCCGGCATTCCCGATTTTTCCGTAAATATCAGGACGAATATGAGGGTCATTTCCGTATAAAGTCACGCTGTCAAAAGCGGTAGAAAGTCGTTTCGCTGGCAAACCGGCACTCACATAATGAAAACGTTTATTGGTTCTTTCGGGTCCTCCTTCTCCAGCAAACATCCTTGATGGATCTTCACCTTCTCTTTTAAAAGGATACAATCCTGCTGTAAATGGGAATTCTCCTGGCACATTTTCCTGTAAATTCCAACGCAAAATATCGCCCCAAGCTTGATATTTTGGCAAAGCTATTTTCGGAATCTGAGTATGCGAGAGCGATTCGGTGTGAGTTTCAATTTTGATTTCTTTGTTTCGAACTTTAAAGGTGTAAAACTGCTCTTTGTATTTATTAATTTTCTCGTTCCAACTGAGAATTATTTCCCAATTGTAAGGATCCAAATCCATTTTTACTGTGTCGAATTGATGGATCAACAAATCTAAAAATGCTTCTTTGTCAGGCTGAACTTGTCGAAGCCCTTCTTCATTTAAACCAAACTTCGACAAGCTCAGTTTGACATTTTCTACAGATTCTATGGTTTTAAAAATCCCATATAATTTTTGAGCAACTTCCACTTGAGTCAAAGCCGTCGCATCATATTTCCGATTATTCTCTGCGATTTCAGACAAATAGCGGGTTCGGTGTGGCGGAATCACAAAGACTTTTTCACTCATTTCGTCTGAAATTTCAAAAGTAGATTTCAAATCAGAATTGGTTTTCTCTTGAATTTTATCCAAAACAGCTTTGTACAAGGTATTCATTCCCGTATCGTTAAATTGAGAGGCAATGGTTCCAAAAATCGGCAACGAATCTAAATCCGTGTTCCAAAGATTATGATTTCTTTGGTATTGCTTTTTTACATCGCGCAAAGCATCCAAAGAACCGCGTTTATCGAATTTATTAATCGCCACCAAATCGGCAAAATCAAGCATATCGATTTTTTCCAATTGGGTTGCTGCGCCAAATTCGGGCGTCATTACATAAAGAGAAACATCCGAATGTTCTGTAATTTCAGTATCGGATTGTCCAATTCCTGATGTTTCTAAGATTATAATATCGTATTTCGCCGCTTTAATAACCTGAATCGCTTCGGCAACGTATTTTGACAAAGCCAAATTAGATTGTCGTGTTGCCAAAGAACGCATATAAACTCTAGAATTATTGATGGCATTCATCCGAATTCTATCTCCAAGCAAAGCTCCACCAGTTTTCCGTTTGGAAGGGTCAACCGAAATAATTCCGATAGTTTTTGTTGGAAAATCAATTAAAAAACGACGTACCAATTCATCAACCAAAGAAGATTTTCCAGCACCACCAGTTCCGGTAATACCCAAAACAGGCGTTTTACAATCGGTATTTATTTTATGAATTTTATCTAATGTTGCAGCGGCAACTTCTGGAAAATTCTCCGCTGAAGAAATAATTCGGGCTATTGCTTTTGGATTTTTCTCTTCCAAATGATTGATTTCGTCATGCAATGTATCACCTATAGCAAAATCGGATTGTTGCACCAAATCATTAATCATTCCTTGCAATCCCATTGCTCGACCATCGTCTGGCGAATAAATTCTGGTAATTCCATACGCTTGCAAATCGGCAATTTCAGAAGGAAGAATGACACCACCTCCACCGCCAAAAATCTTGATATGTGAAGCTCCTTTTTCGCAAAGTAAATCACGCATGTATTTAAAATATTCATTGTGACCGCCTTGGTACGAAGTCATGGCAATAGCATTGGCATCTTCTTGAATGGCTGTATTTACCACTTCTTCAACGCTTCGGTCGTGGCCTAAATGAATGACCTCAACACCTGTGGACTGAATAATTCTTCGCATAATATTGATTGCAGCATCGTGACCATCAAAAAGTGATGCAGCAGTTACAATTCGAACTTTATTGACAGGAATATAAGGCTTTACGACTTCCATTTTTTTGTGAATATGATAATTTATGTGTGCAATTTACGTAAATTTTTAAATATAAATTATTGAAAATTAGAATGACTACAAATTATCATAATGTGTTATTTATTATGAAAAATAAGTTTAGTTTTGAGGAAAATTATTAAGGTACGGATTGTCTAGCCCTGATGGAAATGGAAAGCCCGGAACTTTAGAAAGTTGTTTTTCTTGACAGAAAAAAGCGACCAAAGGAAGCTCTTTTTAGGACTTAGAAAAACACTTTATAAAGTGAGGACTTGAAATGTACAGCAGGATTAGCTACAAATAAAAATAGTATGCAAAAAATTATTATACTGATTCATTGCGAAGACCAAAAAGGAATTATTGCCGCAGTGACTGATTTTATTGTTAGAGTTGAAGGAAATATAATTTATATTGACCAACATGTCGATGTCGAGCAGAATGTATTTTTTATGCGATTGGAATGTGAACTTACGAATCCAAACAGCAATTTGACGGCTATAAAACATGTTTTTGAGCAATCTATCGCAGTTGATTTTAAGATGGCTTGGGAAATTCATCCTAAAAATATAAAACCTAAAATGGCTTTATTTGTTTCAAAATACGATCACTGTCTATTTGATATTTTGGGGCGTTACAGCGCTGGAGAATTTAATGTTGAAATTCCTTTAATTGTGAGCAATCACGAGGATTTAAGGTCGGTTGCTAATCGGTTTGAAATTCCGTTTTACTGTATTCCTTTTACCAAAGAAAACAAAGCAGAAGGTGAAAAACAACAAATCGAATTGCTCCAAAAACACGAAATAGATTTTATTGTTTTGGCGCGTTACATGCAAATCATCACTCCCAATTTGATTTCACTTTACGAAAACAAAATCATCAATATTCATCATTCGTTTTTGCCAGCTTTTCCGGGTGCAAAACCCTATCATTCGGCTTTCAAAAGAGGGGTGAAAATTATTGGAGCTACGAGTCATTATGTAACAGAACAGTTGGATGAAGGCCCAATTATCGAGCAAGATATTACTCGTGTTTCGCACATTAATTCTATTGATGATTTTATCATGAAAGGTCGCGATTTGGAACGCATCGTTTTGGCAAGAGCCATAAAACTTCACGCTGAGCGAAAAACAATGGTTTATGACAATAAAACGGTCGTGTTTTACTAAAAGTTAACGCAACTACAACAAAGTAATAACATATCATTAACAGCTTTGAGTCTAAAATAGTCTGACCTTTGTAGAATAATAAACTGGTTATTTATTATTTTGGTTTTGGTTAGTTAAAAGAATGTCTCGCAATTTTGCGGGACTTTTTTTTGGTCGTATTTTATCAAAAGAGAATGCTAAAAATGATTTCCTTATCCAAAAAACCATTTTTATTTCACAAGGCTTTAACAAAATAAATTACTGGGAAATAAATCGTAATTATTTAAATAACAACTGCTTAAATTATATTTATTTCTAAAACTTGAAATAAACACTTTCCTTCAAAAGAAAACTTAACGTATATCCAACAAACTAATAACATATCATTAACAGCAAAACTTCAAAAACTGCCCGATCTTTGCAGAGTAATAAACTGGTTATTTATTATTTTGGTTTTGGTTAGTTAGTTAAAAAAATGTCTCGCAGATTGTGGGACATTTTTTTTATTTTAGTAAACCAATAAACGACAGGACTTGATTGTTGAAAACCAAGGGTTGTTCTACATTGACCACATGACCGCATTGTTCAATTACAAATAATTTGGATGATTTAAAGTGCTTTTCGACTACCAATCTTACCGATGGTAAAAACATATAATCTTCTTCTCCCATAACATAAAGCGTTGGAATATCCAATTCTACTTGCCGAAACCATTTGAGTACTGGATTGATTTCGGCGGTGAGTTTGAACCATTTGATGAATTCTTTTTGGTATAACTTTTTGGCCTCATTAATAAAAAGCAATCGCGATTGCTTGTGACTTTTTTTAGGCATAATCACAAAGGCAAAAAACTTGTACAACACCAAATAAGGCAACACATATTTAAAAGTATTCCCCAATTTCATCAGGATTTGAGAACGGAAATTCATCTTCAAAATAGCTCCACCAAGAATCATGCTTTGTACTCGCTCGGGGTGCATTTCGGCCAATTGTCGAATGAGAATCGTGCCAAGTGAAATCCCAACAAAATGTGATTTTTCAATTTTCAGATAGTCGATAACTTCCAGAACATCGTTGGCAATAGACTCGAAAGTATATTTTTTTTGGAAAGCATTTTTCAATGTAGATTTTGAACTTCCATGACCTCGCAAATCCAGCAACAAAACATTGTACTGGCTTTTGAAATCCCGAATTTGTTTGAACCATATAGACGAACTACCGCCAGCCCCGTGGACAAAAGTCACCCACTGATCGGTGTTTTCGTTTTTATATATGATGTAGTTTATCAAAATCTAAGATTTTTTATCAATTCCTTTTGTTCCCCCTTTAGGGGGTTAGGGGGTTAATATGCCTTCCATCTCCTCTTGCATCTTCAACGCTTCTTCCTTAGCCTTTTCGGCAAAATCAGTTCCATTCGAAGCATAAATAATCGCTCTCGAAGAATTAATCAGCAAGCCAACATTAGCATTCATTCCGTATTTACAAACTTCCTGAAGACTTCCGCCTTGCGCACCAACTCCGGGAACCAACAAGAAACTATCCGGAACAATCTTCCGAATCTCCGTGAAATATTCCGCTTTGGTCGCTCCCACAACATACATCAGGTTTTCCGAATTTTTCCAGGTTTTTGAGGTTTCCAAAACTTGTTTGTACAATTCTTTTCCGTCCACATTTAAAGTCTGAAAATCAAAAGCACCTTCATTAGAAGTCAAAGCCAACATAATGGTGTGTTTGTTTTCAAAAGCCAAAAAAGGTTCCACCGAATCTTTCCCCATATAAGGCGCCACGGTCACGCTGTCAAAATTCAAATCTTCGAAAAAAGCTTTGGCATACATTGACGAAGTGTTCCCAATATCACCTCGTTTGGCATCGGCAATCGTGAAGATGTCTGGATAATTTTCGTTGATGTAATTGATGGTTTTTTGCAAAGAAATCCAACCTTTTATGCCATAGGCTTCATAAAAAGCCGTGTTGGGTTTATAGGAAACCGCCAAATCGTGTGTGGCATCAATAATCGCTTTGTTGAATTCGAAAATCGGATCTTCGAGTTCTAATAAATGCTTTGGAATTTTATTCAAATCAACGTCCAGTCCTACGCAGAGGAACGATTTCTTGATTTTGATTTGGTCGATAAGTTCTTTAGTTGTCATCGTTGTGTGTTTAACCGCAAAGTTCGCAAAGTTTTTCGCAAAGTACACAAAGTATTAAAAAAAATGCCAACCTTTTTTAGATTGACATTTCTTGATACTTCTTTTTAATAAATCTTTCCGCTAAGCTAACAAAAAATATTTTTTAACCATTAAGAGAATTAAGAAAATTAAGTTTTTAGTCTTAATGAACCTTAATTTTCTTAATGGTTTCAAGAGTAAAATAACTTTATTGTTTAAAAAACCTCACTAGCTTCTTTCAACTTCTCCATATTGTTCACCAATTGCAATTCGTCAACAATTTTCTGAATGTCACCATTCATAATATTTCCTAAATCGTACAACGTCAATCCTACTCTGTGATCCGTCACACGACCTTGTGCATAATTGTAGGTTCTAATTTTGGCCGAACGGTCACCCGAACTCACTTGCGAAGTACGTTTGGTAGCATCTTCAGCTTGTTTTTTGGCCAATTCCATTTCATACAAACGAGAACGCAAAACGATTAAGGCTTTGTCTTTATTCTTATGTTGCGATTTTTGATCCTGACATTGCGCCACCAATCCGGTTGGAATATGCGTCAAACGAACCGCCGATTTTGTAGTATTTACCGATTGTCCACCAGGTCCTGACGAACAAAAGAAATCCACACGAACATCGTTCATATCAATTTGTACATCAAATTCTTCGGCTTCCGGAAGCACCATAACTGTGGCTGCCGAGGTGTGAACACGTCCCTGAGTTTCCGTTTGTGGCACACGTTGCACACGGTGAACACCCGCTTCAAACTTCAACGTACCGTAAACATCTTCGCCGGTAACTTCAAAAATCACCTCTTTGAAACCGCCCGAAGTTCCTTCGTTCATATCCACAACCGAAGTTCTCCAACCCATTCCTTCACAATATTTGGTGTACATACGGAACAAATCACCTGCAAAAATACTAGCTTCGTCCCCACCCGTTCCGGCACGAATCTCCACCATCACGTTTTTGGCATCTTCAGGATCTTTCGGAATCAACATAAACTTAATCTCTTCCTCTAATTGAGGCAAACGTTCCTTGGCTTCGTCGAGTTGCATCTTGGCCATTTCGGTCATATCCGCATCGCTTCCGTCAGCAATGATTTCGTTAGCTTCATCAATATTGGCTAAAACTAAAATGTATTCTTCTCTTTTCTCCACCAAAGCTTTGATGCTTTTGTATTCCTGGTTCAGTAGCACATAACGCTTTTGATCGGCAATCACATCGGGTTGAATTACCAAATCCGAAATCTCGTCGAAACGCTGCTTTACATATTGAAGTCTATCTAACATATTCTTGTTCCTTTTATTGGAGTGCAAATTTACGAAAAAGAATTACAGTTTGCAAGATTGCTTTTTTGCTGTTTCCCGCCAAACGAGACAATGCAATTAAGTAAAGGATAAACACACCATAACTTTGTCATTCCGACGCAGGAGGAATCTCATTAGTTGCTCTCATTATGTGATTTGTTACGCCTGTTCGCTTTGGTCGAAATGACAAAACAACTTCACTTTCCGTCACTTCGAGTGGTTTTTAATAGTAATGCGGCAGCTTTACTATGAAAAATTGTATCGAGAAGCTTATAAAAACGAGCATTCCTTCTAAAACTAAAAAAAATACAAAAAAAAACACCCTTTTACTGTTTCCCGTAAAATTACTGATTCAAAAGGAGTTAGTTTTGGGAAAGATATAAAAACTTAATCGAAATTAATCAGTATTTTCAGTTGGAATTTATATATTTGAAAGAATAAAAACGCAATGAAGTTTTGCCAAACAACCCATTTTGGGCTTATATACGAAAGTTAATTGAGAATATTTAGGAGTTGGCGGTAAGCACCGTTCAGAATCGATAACAATAACACTAAAAAAAATGAATATAAAAAGAATTGAGATTAATACCTTTCGACATTTAACTAATCTAAATTTTACCTTTGGTAGTATTCTAACCGTAATAGCAGGTGGAAACGGAACAGGAAAAACTTCACTACTGGGGATTATTGGACATGTATTTAAATATGGCAACTCTAATCAGACATTATTTAATGACCGTTTTGAAACAAAATACTCTTCTGTTTTTCGATTTTCTGACACCCACGACATTGCTGGATCTTATACATATAGACTTGTTTTTCAAGACGATAGTTATAAAGATTCTGCATTAAGGATTACAACTGAGAATGGCAAAGTCAGACATAGAATTGATGTTGGTGGTAGAGTAAGAGGTGGTGGTAAATCATCTAAACCAGTAATTTTTCTAAGTCTAAAAAGGCTCTTGCCGTTAGCGCAAGAAAATGAAAGAAATATTCGTCTTGGCTTGCAAACATTAACACCTGAATTAGCTACCGAGTATGGTCAAATTTATAATGAAATATTTTCAACAACAGAAACTATAAATCCAGTTCATACAAAATCTAATAACAAGAATTCATTTTCTCCAACAACCGAAACATTCGATTCTCACGGTATATCTGCAGGTCAAGACAATATAGGCCATATGATTCTTGCATTACTTTCATTTAAAAAACTTAGTCAAGATGACGAAAATTATGATGGAGGACTTTTATTGATTGATGAATTAGATGCAACTCTTTACCCTGCAGCTCAAAAAAATTTAATCAAAGTAATACTTAGAATAGGTCGAGAAATAAATTTGCAAACTATTTTCACAACTCACTCTTCT
>Ga0073904_10000546_pt1 | contig 27044 bp, 26 predicted proteins | sample KloWWTrecipitate_FD_66668 | JGI IMG/M metagenome (GOLD analysis project Ga0073904, IMG submission 66668) | Active sludge microbial communities from Klosterneuburg, Austria, studying microevolution and ecology of nitrifiers - Klosterneuburg... | ecosystem: Engineered > WWTP > Aerobic digester >... | reverse complement strand
CGCGTGTTCTCCACGCTGCGCACCTTGCGCAACGTCGCCGCGCCGTCGCTCCCCGAGCTCAGCATGGGCATGAGCGACGATCTCGACGTCGCGATCGCCGAAGGCGCCACCTATGTACGCGTAGGTACGGCGATTTTCGGCGAGCGGCGCGCCTGACTCTGCACCTCGTCGCCGCCGCGGAGCCCGCACCCCCCGACCGCGGGCACCGGTCGCGCGCCACTCAGCCGCGCCCGCGGCATCGGCGCAAACTGTGACACCACGCGCACGAATTGCGCGTCTCGAACGAGAGCGTCGCCGCAACCCCGCGAGAACTCTACGACTCCCATCGGCCCAAGACGGCACGATCTCTGCAAGATCCTGGGCAACGAAGGAGGACGGCATGCACACGCGTCGTTGGCTCGCTGGCGGACTCGGTTTGGTGACGATGGCGGCGGCCATCTCGTGCTCGAGCTCGACCCCTCCCGCGGAAATCCCGCTCGACGTGCTCGGGGGCGACACGAACGTTCCTGCCGCGCAGGTAGGGAACGTGGTCTCGCTCGGCACGGTGAAGGTGGGAGCCGACTCGGTCGACGTGAACGCGCGCATGACGATCACGAAGAACGAAGGCGGCCTCGTCACGGCGCGGGTGACCGCCGATCCGACGAAGGACCCGCGGATCGCCAAGTTCGCCGCGCTCATCCCCGCCTCGGCGAAGAAGGCCGACGGCACGGTCGACACCGAGGTGAAGTTCCGCGTCACGACAGAGGGCGTCCAGGACTTCTTCAACAAGGACGGCAAGCCGCACACGGTCGTGAAGTACGCGGGCAACGTCGGCGACACCTACAAGGTCTCCAAGTCGGACGGCGTGGTCATCACGCGCACGGTGGTCGCCAAGTCGGACAAGGACGACTTCCCGTATGGCTTCTTCAGTATCAAGACCATGACGATCGAGCAGGACTCGCGTATCCCGGGGATCAAGAAGATCGTCATTCGCGCGAATCACAAATTCGGTATCGTCCACGTCGAGGCGGTGGCCGATGACGGCAGCACGATGAGCTCGTACGTGCTGTCGAAGAACTGAGCGCAGGGTGGGCGCGCCGTCCTCGCAGCGGCCCCCGGCCGCGCTCCCGTGGCTCCCGGCAGCGCTACGGCCCGCCGGGCTCGCGCTCACGGTCGCCGGGGGTGCGCTCGGCTTCGCGGCGCTCGCGCGCGGCTTTCGCCCGCGCCTCCTCGACGTGAAGGTGTTCGCGCTGCACGCGCGCTACTTCGAGTCGAAGAGCTTCCAGGTCATCGAGAAGAACGTGACTCTCGAGATGGCGGCGCTCCTCCTCTTCGGGGGGCTCTTCTTCATGGCCTTCGCCCGCGATCGTGTGGAGACCGAAGAGACCGAGCGGATCCGACTGTGGGCGCTCGCCTGGGCCACGTGTCTCGGCGCGGCGCTCTTGCTCGTCGCCACGCTCACCCTCTTCGGCCTGGGGTTCGCGTACGCGCTGGGCGCCCACGCGGTCGTCACGCTCGCGCTCGCGTCAGCCCTCGCAGCGGCCTCTCGGGCGCGCACCGCGCTCGCGCGGAGACGAGGCGCGACACCATGAACGTGGCGAGCCCGCGCGGCAGGCGAGGTGTCGCCATGAACCTGGAGGTGAGCCCCGGGGCGACCGTCCTGTGCCGCCCGTCCGAAGGGAGGAAGGCATGAACGAAGCGGGGAACGAGCTCCTCTCGCGCACCTCGTGGCTCTACACGAAGCTCGTCGAGGGGCCGTTCTTCTTCTTCGACCTCTGGTCGCTCGCGCACCTGTACTCGGGCTTTTTCGTCATGCTCGTGGTCCTCGCGCTCCGCGCGCGGCGACCTTGGGCCTGGCTCGTCGCCGCGCTCGTCGCGTACGAGCTCGTGGAGCTCGCGTTCATCTACGTCGCGTTCCACGCCTTCCACCCCGAGACCTTGAAAGACCAGGTGACCGACGTAGTGGTAGGGTCGCTCGGCGCGCTCGTGGCGACCCAGCTCGTGCGGCGATGCGCGGCGACCCCCGGGCCAGGTCGAGCGCGAACCACCCGGCACGCGGCGGCCGCGCTGATGGCGGTCGCGATCGCCTTCGAGTGGGTCGGCAATTACGGATACCACTACAGCCGCCCCCTCTTCAACTCCCCGGGCCTCTGCTGGTGGGCATTCTTTCTTTGGACTCTTGGGTTCATCGCGATCGGCGAGGGATATGCCCTCTTCGAGGCGCGACTCGCCTCGCGCCTCAAGGCCCTCGCGGTGACCGTGCTGGGTTATGGGGCCGTGCTGGGTGTGGTGGAGTACCTTGGCTACGCGGTGCTCGAGATCCGCGAGGTGGGGCACCCGGAGCGGACCGCGCTCGCGCTCGACCTCGTGCACGGCACGCGAGCGCTGCATGCCTTCTATCTCGCGGCGCCCTGGGCTGGCGTGGCGGCCTTCGTGGGCCTGCGTGGCCTCCTTCGCCGGGCGACGGTAGCGGGCTGCGCTGGCGGCGTGGCGGGCGCGCGCGCGGACGCAGCGGAAAAAGGCGGCGCGAGACGGGGCACGGCGGTTGACCGCCGCGTAGAACGACGGATACTCACGCCATGAAGCGCCTCGCCCTCGCCCTCGCCCTCGGGCTCTCGCTGTTCGCCGTCGCGGCGCCGGGCTGCGATGGCTTCGTGAAGTCTTCCGACGACGCGGGAGCCACCGACTCGGCTTCCCCGCCAAGCGACGCGCCTCCGCTCGTGGACGCGACTCCGCCCGACGCCGCCGCCCCCGACAGCGCCTCGCGTGACGCCTCACTCGAAGCGTCAAGCGACTCTGGCGCCTGCGGCCTCCCGAGGGTGGTCGGGCCGTGCGAGGCCGCCATTCCGCGCTTCTGGTTCAACTCCGGAACCGGCCGCTGCGAGCCCTTCGTGTACGGCGGCTGCGGAGGGAACGCGAACAACTTCAAGGATGTAGCCGAGTGTGCCGCGGTCTGCGCCCCGGCGGTCGCGAACCCGTGCGAGATCACCGACTGCGGCGGCTCGGCGCGGTGCGTGTTCCAAGCCTCGGTGCCGCGGTGCGCTGAGCCGTGCGACGACGCCGGCGCGTGCGGCGCCCCCGCCGCGTGCAATTGCGGAGCGAGCTGCGCGAACTGCCGCGACTGCATCAAGGTCTGCCTGTAGCAGCCCGTGCCGTCGCGCTACTCGGCGGTGCTCACGAGCTGGACGCGGGTCACGGTCCCCGCGATGATCGGGTACTTGCCCGTGTTCACGGGCACGACGAGCGTCGGCGGCGCCACATGGCAGGCGCCGCGCTTCCCTGCGACTTCAAGCGCCCCCGGACCAGGGTTCACGTTTGAGATGAAGGCGAACGCCACGTCGCTCGTGACGGTCGCCTCGAGGGACGGCTCGGGTGTGAAGGTACTCCCGCCATAGCTGATTCTGGCCTCGGGGTGGTCGACGACGGTCAGTTGGTAGCCGCCGGTATCGCAGGCGCCGACCGGGTCGACCTCGACCAGGAAGTGGGCCTTTGACGGGTTGAACACGCCCGCGAACGGGTCCGGAACGGGGCTGCCGGCCAACTGCGGGTCCAGGGCGCCCTGCGAGATGAGGGGTACCACCACGTCGGCGCGAAGGTCTGGGTACTCGAAGTTCCAGATCTCGCTTGCGCTCGGGTAGTACCCCGGAGTCACCGATTCGACCCTCACGTAGAACGCGGCTCCGGTCGATGGGCTCACCCGCACAATCCCAGCGCCGCGAACCGGCGCCACGGAGCCTAGGCAGGCGTCGACGAGCCGCACGTTCACTTCAGGGCTCGCGACCTGCGTTCCGCGATACCGCCCGTCCAGCCGCGGCTCGACGTCGAGCTTCCCGGGCGTACCGCACGCCTTCGCGGCGTCCACCACCGGCGGGGGGGAAGCGTCGACCGGGGGGGGAAAGCGTCGACCGGCAGCGCCGCGTCCGGCCCAGGCGTCGGAGGGGGTGCCGGCGGGGGCGCAGGCGCGGCCGGCGTGCTGCTGCAGTGGAGCAAGATGCCACAGCTGGCGATCGTTAGCGGGAGGAAGCGCAGGCGCTCCGCGAGGCGTCCGACGGGCGGGTTCAAGGTTCGACCGAAATCTTCCACATGTCGGCGATCCAGCGGTCGACCGGCACGACGGGGCCCGCGTCAACCTCCGAGTCTGCGAGGCCCGCTTCCGCCGCGCCCCCGTCGTCGGCGCCGGCGTCTTCGGAGTCGCCGAGGCTAGGGAGGTCCTCGTTTTCGGTGTTCCCGAGTCCCAAGTAGAGCGCGTCCCGGAACTGCCAGGTAGACGCGGCGTGGCGCCCTATGTAGCCCGGAGGAGTCACGAGCTCATACCAGTTGGACCCATCCGCGGTGTAAAACACATCCCTCAGGTTGCTTGTCTGGCCGAGCACCTGCTCGTTCGAGGCGCCGCCGAGGACCCAGAGGCGGTCGTCGAAGACGTCGACGTTGAGCATGTGACGAGGAATGAACGGCGTGTGCTCGAGATCGCGCCGCCAATTCACGCCGTCCGCGCTGCTCCAGACGTCGTCGTATTGCACGCGCTCGGGGCGGCTCGGCTCGTCGTAGAGTCCGCCCGAGACGAGCCACATGCGGCCCTTGAAGACGGCTGGTCCGAAGATCATGCCGCGAGGCGCCCAAAGCGGGCCCTCCGTTGGGACACGGGTCCACGTCGCCCCGTTCTGGGAGGACCACACGTCTGGGTAGGCCAGGGTGAACTCGCTGAAAAATGTCTGCCCGCTCACCACCCAGAGCTTGTCCTGGAAGCTGAACACCGGCTGAAGCACCCGCGCAGGGTAGTTCGTATTTGCCGAGACGCGGGTCCACGCGACGCCGTCCGTCGAGCTCCACACGTCACGTGTGGGTGTGTGGACGCCGTCGCCACCGACGATGAACATCTTCCCGGCGTGCGTGACGCAGCCCATCGTATGCCGCCCGCTCCAGTCGCTCGAGCTGTCGAAGGTCGCGGGGTCGTAAAACGTGTTGGGCTTGATGAGCTGCCACGTGCTCGCGTCGGTGCTGCGCCAGACGTCGTTCGCCGTGATCGCGGGGTACGCGAGCGGATTGTCGGGGTTCCAGCCGCCGAGCAACCACATCGCGCCGTCGTGCACGAGACCGCAGGCGCCGTCGCGCGGCCGGATCGGCAACTGTTCGGTTACGCGCACAAACGAGTACTTGCGCTTCTGCGAAGGGATGAGCGGGATCGACCGGCTGTCGACTTGGTGGCGTCCGGCCGTGACGCGCACGCGAATGGTGGTCCCGCCAGTCGCCGGGACGGTGATCCGGGCCCGCCGGGCGACCTCGTCCACCATGAGGCGTCCGGTCTCTCGGTCGTGTCGCGGGACGCTCGTCCAGGTCGCGCCCTCGTCGAGGCTGTAGGAGATCGTGACGCTACGAGCGCTGGAAAAGGGGTTCCGCGCGTACTTCTGAGTGGGCACGTCCCCCCAGAGGACCGCGTGCTCGCTCTCGCGTGCCCACGGCGTCTCGGCGGCGGAGGGCGAGACGAGGCGAAGGACCGGCCCGGCGTCCGGCGGCGTGGAGACGCCGCCCTCGGGCAGGGCGCTGGGGGGGACGGGCGGGGTGCTGCTGCCGCTGCCGCTGCTGCTCCCGACCGCCCCATCGGCCGACGACGGCGCGGCGCTGTCCGCTTGGCCGCATGAAGCGACCCACCCGACCGCCCCCGCGCACGCGACGAGGAATCCGAGGCGACGGGTCCTGAGGCTCATGAGTCTCCAGCGGATGAAATCCCTCGTGAAGTCGAGGAGTAGCGAGGGGTGGCGTAGCACGTCGCGGTGCGCCTGTCACGGTGGCTCGCGACGGAGCTCAACCTTTGCGACTTGGCCGGTCGCGGGCGGCAGCCGTCGACGACCTCCCGTCGCCCGCGCCGCATCGGCACGGCGGTCATCGCTCCGGTCCGGACTTCGGGGCGACGGCCGCGCAGCCATCGGCGCCGGTCGCCGCGACCTGGAGGCGCTCCTCGACCAGCCAGCTCACGCGGCGCAGCCGCGAGAAGAAGGTGCGCTCGAAGGCGTCACGACCAGGCACGCCCACGAAGGGCGTGGGCGTGAGGCCCACGATGCGAAAGGGGCACACTTCGAGCCGCGGTACCCCGCCGCGGGCGAGCGTGAGCCGCGCGAGGTAGCCGTAGGCGGTCGCCGGCACCCCACGGTGGGCCTGCATGAGCAGGTTGCCCATGCTGTAGAGGATCGGTTTGCCGCGGTACCACTCGATGCCCTGCACCACGTGGACGTGGTGCCCGAGCACCGCGTCGGCGCCTGCGTCGACGACGGCGCGCAGCAGGCGCCGCGTGCGCAGCGTGGGCGCGTCTTGGTATTCGTCGCCGCCGTGGTAGCTCACGACGATCGAGTCGAGCGAAACGTCGCGACGGAGCTCGGCCACCTGCCGCGGCAGGCGCTCGCGGTCCGCGTCTGCGACGAGATCGCGCGCGACGTGCGCGGCGAGCGGCCCCTGGTTCCAGATGTCGGTCACCGCGAGGAGCGCGAGCCTGTGCCCCTCGTGCTCCAGGATCACGGGGCTCAGCGCCTCGTCGCGCGTCCTGCCCGTGCCGACATGCCGCACCCCCACCCGGTCTAGGTTCTCCAGCGTCTCGACGAAGGCTCGACGCCCGAAGTCCCACGCGTGGTTGTTCGCGGTGGACACCACCGTGATCCGCGCCCGCGCCAGCGCGTCGGCCCCGACCGGCGGGCCCACGAAGACCAGAGAGTTTTGCCGCGAAATGGTGACACCCCCCTGCTCGCTGAGCTGGCTCTCGAGGTTCGCGAAGCGCACGTCTCCCGACGCGAGCAGCGGCGCCAGCGTGGCGAGCGGGTCGGTGGCCGGATCGCTGAGCAGCCGCTGGCCCATGGCTCGGGCGAGCTCGAGGTCACCACCGGCCACGAGGACGAGGCGCCCGGTCCCTACGCGCGCGGCAGCGGCGCCGGCGTCGCTCGTGCGCGCGCCGCCGTCCGGGGGCGCCGCAGAGACCTCCGCGCCCGCTTCACCCGTCGGCGCGGGCGCGGGCGCGGGCGGCGCAGCGGGTGGGACGCCGGGGTCGGTCTTCGCGGTGACGACCGGCCCGCAGGCCGCCGCGAACGCCAGCCAACACACCAGCCACCACGCGAGACGCCACGCGAGCGGTGCGCCTCGCGTGGCCACGTCAGTCGACGATGTCGACGTCGGTGCCGTCGGCGACGAGGGCGGCGATGACGTCGATCTCCGATTTCTCGAGCACCACACACCCGTGGCTCTGGTAGCTCGCCTTTTTGAAGGGGTGCTGGTCCGGCGGCGGTCCGTGGATGCCGATGTCGTTGCCGATGGTCGCGCCCTTGGGGAGCTCACCGCTCGCCTTCAGGCGGTCGAACCGGGCCTTGTCGTCCGCGTTCGGGTAGTCGAGCTCCAGGAAGATGTGGAGGTGCGACGGCGCGTGACGGACCACGTGGTAGTGCCCCACGGGCGTGACGAGATCCCCGGCACGGCGCTTCGGCCCGGCGCCGCCCTTGCCTACCGCGACCGCGTAGGTGAGGACCGCTCGGTCGCCGCTGTAGAGCTCCAGGGTGCGCGCGCTCTTCGTCACGACCACCCGCGTGACGGGCGGCATCGCGGGCGTGTGGCGAACCTCTCCGCAGATGAGCGGGAAGATCCCCATGAGAAGAGCGCTCGGAAGCCACCCGAAGGCCATGCTCCAAGTCTAGCTCCCTCGGCGACGACGGACCGCTTTTTCGACCGCGCGATAGGCCGCTGGTAGGCTCACGCCGACTCCATGGGACCCCCGCCCGGCCCGCCACCGCAGCGCACGAGTCCACGCCTCCCCGCGCGCGCTCGGCGCTGGGCTCGGCTCTGGATGGCGCCGCTCGCGCCCCTCGCGCTCGCTGCCGCCTGCTCGCGAGCCCCCGTCCAACCGAGCGCCCCGCCGCCGGGGCTCGCGCCAGCGCCGACAGCCAAGCGCGCGTGGGCCCCGTCGCCGGCGCCTCGTCCTTCGGGCACCGCGCCGGCCGTCGCGGCCGCGAGCGCCGTGACACCGGAGGAGGCGCTCCCCACGACCGCCGGCCCCGTGCGGCTCCTCGCCGTCGGCGACATCATGCTGGGGCGCACGGTCGGCGAGCGCATCGCGCGCGCGCCCCACAGCTCCCCGTTCGCCCACGTCGAGGACCTGCTCCGCGGCGCCGATCTCGCCGTCGGCAACCTCGAGTGTGTGCTCGGAGAGGGCGGCGTCGAAGCAAAGAAATCCTTTACATTTCGAGCACCTAGCGAGGCACTCCCGCTCCTCAAGGCCTCGGGCCTCGACGTCGTGCTCGTCGCCAACAACCACATCCTCGACTTCGGCGTGGAGCCGCTCGGCCCCATGCTCGCCTCGCTCGACGCGAGCGGAATACGCCACGCCGGCGCGGGCCTCACGGAGGACCAAGCGCACGCCCCGGCGATCGTGACGAGCCGCGGCCTCCGCGTCGCGTTCCTGGGCTACGTGAGCGTGCCGCGCGAGGGCGGCGGCGAGAGCGGCTTCAACGCGCGCGAATGGGAGGCGCGTGGCGCCCAGCCGGGCGTGGCGTGGGCCGATCCCCCGCGCGTCGCCACAGAGGTCGCCGCGGCGCGCGCCCGGGCCGACGTCGTCATCGTGCTCCTCCACGCGGGCAACGAGGAGCTGCGCACCACGAGCCGCGCTCAGCGGGACGCAGCCCGCGCCGCGATCGACGCGGGGGCGGCGGCCGTGCTCGGCAGCCACCCACACCGCGTGCAGGCGCTCGAGCGCTACCAGCGGGGAGTCATCGCCTACAGCCTCGGCGACTTCGTGTTCGACGGGCGCGACATTCTCTCGGCGATGCTGGAGCTGGAGCTCACGCGGAGCGGCGTCACGGCCACGCGGTGGATCCCGCTACACACCGCGCGCGGCACGCCCACGCCGTACGTGGGACGGGCGCGCGCAGACTGGAAGCTCTATCTCGAGCGGCTCGCGCCACCCGAGCCACCGCCGCGGCCGCGCCGTCCCGCGCGCGATCAGCCCCGGTAGGGGCCCTCGCCGACTCCCCGCTTCGCGGCGCTCAGCGCCTCCTCGAACGTGGCGGCAGCGTACTCGACGCTCGCCTGATCACTCCCCTGCACGTCGAGGTCACGGAAGCTCCCGTCGTCGAGGTTCATCGCCACGCTGTAGGTGGTGTTCTTGCCGTGCGTGACGCGGGGCGAGAACCCGAGGACGCGCTCGAGCGGGAGCGTCGTGTTGCCGCGGTCGGGCACCGGCCCACTGCGCCAGCTCACGGCGTCGCGCCCGATCGTGAGGCGCCGGGTGTTGAGCAACGTGACGAAAGCCTTGTGCGTGAGAAACACCCCCGCGCCGAGGTGCAGGACCCCGAAGGCCGCCATGAGCCAGGTGCCGCTGGAGAGCGCGATCGCGTACCAGACGATCATGAACGTGTCCCACACGAAGCAGAAGAAGAGCAGCGGCACCGCGGCCACGCGGTTCGGCGGGAGCACGCCCTCCCAGCGAGGCGCGGCCGCGTCGCCCGAGGTGCGCTCGACCAACCTGTACGACTCAGGCCGGTACACGCGGCCCGTCGCTGGCGAGAGCGGCGTGGGCGAGAACGGGGTGACCGCGACGGGGCTGGGCGGCATCACGGGGAACGGCACGATCTCGCCGCAGGGGCGGCACACACCGACCCCGCGCGACACATCCAGGTCCTCGCCCGGAACGGCCTGACCACACCGCGGACACTGAAGCTGCATGCGTGCTCTCTCCCCGAAGGCGACCGTAGCACCGGTGCTCGTCCTTTGGCTGGCTCGCGCCGCGTGCACGGCGCAGCCGTTGGGTCTACCCTTGCACGCGCGATGACACACGCGCAGGCTACGGCCCGGGGCCACGAAAAGAAGGTCGCGCTCTTCTGGCCGGGCGACGCCCGCGCGAAACCGAACGAGCTCGCCCGCGCCAGCGTGGCCGAGACGACGACCCAGCTCGAGCGCGCGCTGCGCAAGCTCGGTCGCACGCCCTACCTCGTCGAGGGCTTCGTCACGAAGCCGTGCGAGTCGATCGAGCGCCTCGGGCCCATCGACGATCCGATGATCGGCGTGTGTGTGCACTGGATCTACGGGCCACACACGACCACGGGGGTGGCCGGCAAAGACAACCCGCTCCTCCTCGCGAGCAACTTCTCGGGGCGCTGGCCGGGGCTCGTGGGGCTGCTCAACACCGGCGCCTGCCTCGAGATGCTTCGTCGCCCGTTCTCGCGTGTGTGGACCGACGCGGCGGATTGGACAGCCGATCCCGCGTTCATGGAGCGCCTCGACGAGTGGTGCTCCACGGGTCGCATCGCCTACCCCACGAGCGAGGTGCGGATGCACGCCGCGATCTCTCCCGAGGCCGCGGCGCGCGCCCGTGAGGTGGCGGCGGGGCTCCGCCGACGACGCGCCCTCATCCTCATGCTCGGCGACACGTCGATGGGCATGATCAACGGCTATTTTGGCCCGCGTCTGCTCCAGCCGCACGGCTTCGCCGAGCACAAGGTCGACCAGGCGTGGCTCCTCGACCGCGGGCCGCGCATCGCCGAGAAGCGCATCGACGACGCGCTCGCGTTCGTGAAGGACCGAGGCCTCACGTTTCATTGGGGCGAGGGCGGCGCCGCCGACTTCGACGAGCGCGCGACGCGCGAGCAGCTCCGCGACTACCTCGTCGTGCTCGACCTCCTCGCGGAGGAGCGCGCCGACTGCCTCGGATGGCAATACCAACTTGGGCTCCTGCCCCTCCGGCCCCCGTCCGACCTGTCCGAGGGCCTGCTCAACTCGGCGTGCCGGCCCGAGTCGAACGGCCACCCGATCGCCTGCGCGACGGAGGCCGACCAGGGGAACGTGGTGCCGATGGAGCTGCTGAAGCGCCTCCTCGTGGCGAAGGGCCTCCACGACGCCGTCATGTTCCACGACGTGCGCTGGGGCGCCGAGCACGAGGGCCGCTTCCTGTGGGTGCTGCTGAACTCGGGCTCGTGCGGCGCCTACGCGTTCAACCACGACCCCACGACGCTGCGCGGCGCCCACAGCTACCGCCAGCCCGCGGAGTACTTCCCCGTCGCGGGCGGCACGCTGGCCGGTGAGAGCCTGCCGGGCGTCATGACCTGGGCGCGGGCCTACGTGAAGGACGACGTGCTGTGGATGGACGTCGGCAAGGGCGAGGTGGTGAAGCTCCCGCCCGAAGTGCGCGACGCCTGGTGGAACGGCACCACGCGCGAGTGGCCGTTCATGGCCGCCGACATGGGGATGTCGCGCGACACGCTGATGGCGCACTACCTCTCGAACCACGTGGCCGTCGCGTACGGCGACGTGTTCGAAGAAATGGTCGCGCTCTCGCAAGAGCTCGGGTTCCGCGTGCGAATCCTCGGGCGCGCCGCATGACCTCGCTCACCTTGGGTGTCGACGTCGGGACAGGCAGCGCGCGCGCCGGGCTCTTCGACGCGAGCGGCGCCCTCCGCGGGCTCGGCGTGTGCCCGATCGCGATGGGCACCCCCGAAGAGGACTTCGCCGAGCAGTCCTCCGAGGACATCTGGCGCGCGTGCGGCGTGGCCGTGCGCGCGGCGTTGGCGAGCGCCGGCGCGACCGCCGACGACGTCGCGGGCGTGGGCTTCGACGCGACCTGCTCGCTCGTGGTGCTCGACGCGGACGACGCGCCCGTCACCGTGAGCCCCACCGGCGACGACGCGTGGAACGTCATCGTGTGGATGGACCACCGCGCGATCGACCAGACGCGCCGCGTGAACGACGCGGCGCGCGCGGGCGGCCACGAGGTGTTGCGGTACGTGGGTGGCGCGATCTCGGTGGAGATGCAGACGCCCAAGCTGCTCTGGCTGAAGGAGCGCCTGCCGGCGAGCTTCCAGCGGGCACGACGCTTCCTGGATCTCCCTGATTTTCTTACGTTTCGCGCCACAGGCGACGACACCCGATCCCTGTGCTCCACGGCCTGCAAGTGGACCTACCTCGCGCGGAGCGCTCCTCGCGACGCGCGCGACGCGGTCACCGAGTCCGGCTGGCAGGCGCCGTTCTTCCGGGACGTGGGCCTCGGCGAGCTCGCCGACGAGGGCTTCTCGCGCCTCGGCCAGCGCGTGGCGCCGATGGGGCAGCGGGTCGGCGGGCTCACCGAGCGCGCCGCGCGCGAGCTCGGGCTCCGCGCCGGCACCCCGGTCGGCGCTTCGATCATCGACGCCCACGCGGGCGGCCTCGGTCTCCTGGGCATGACGATCGACGGGCAGGCACCCACCGCAGAGACCCTCGACCGCCGCCTCGCGCTCATCGGCGGCACCTCCACGTGCCACATGGCGGTGTCGCGGGAGCCGCGCTTCATCCCCGGCATTTGGGGCCCCTACTTCTCCGCCATGGTCCCCGACCTCTGGCTGACGGAGGGCGGGCAGTCGGCCACCGGCGCGCTCCTCGATCACACCCTCGCCACCCACGCGCTCGGCGCCGAGCTCTCGCGCGACGCGGCCGCGAGGGGACTCCGCGCGACCGATCTCTTGCACGAGCGGCTCGACGCGCTCGCCGCAGGCGCGCCGTTCGCGGCCGCCCTCACGCGCGACCTCCACGTGCTGCCCGATCACCACGGCAACCGCTCACCGCGGGCCGACGCGAGCCTGCGTGGGATGGTCTCGGGGCTGAAGCTCACAGGCTCGATCGACGCGCTCGCGTTGCTCTACCTCGCCACGGTGCAAGCGCTCGCGCACGGCACGCGCCACATCGTCGATACGATGAACGCCCACGGCTACCGCATCGACACGCTGCTCGCGACCGGCGGCGACGCGAAGAACGCCGTCTTTCTGCGCGAGCACGCCGACGCGACCGGGTGCCGCATCGTGCTCCCGCGCGAGCCCGAGGCCGTGCTGCTCGGCGCGGCCATGCTCGGCGCCACCGCGGCCGGACACCACCCAGGCGTGCTCGCCGCGATGAACGCGATGAGCTCGGCGGCGCGTGTCATCGAGCCGGCGCGCGGACCGGTCGCCGCGTTCCACGACGCGAAGCACCGGGTTTTTCTGCGAATGCACGACGACCAAGTGGCCTATCGCGCGCTCATGGCCTCGGGAGACTCCACATCTTGAAACGCCGCTCCCTCCTCGCCGCGCTGCTGGTCGCGCCGCTCGCGCCCGCAGCGCTCGTGTCGTGCAAACGCGACACGGCGCCTGCCGCCACGAGCTCCGACGGCGGCGCGAAGGCCACACGCCTCCGGGTCGCGGTCATCCCGAAGGGCACCACCCACGAGTTCTGGAAGGCCGTGCACGCCGGCGCGAACAAGGGCGGCGTCGAGGCCGGCGTCGAGGTCCTGTGGAAGGGCCCGCTGAAGGAAGACGACCTGAAGGCCCAGATCGACGTCGTCCAGTCGTTCGTCGCGCAGGGCGTGGCCGGCGTCGTGCTCGCGCCGCTCAGCGACACGGCGCTGCGCGGCCCGGTGAAGGCCGCGGTCACGGCCGGAATTCCGGTCGTGGTCTTCGACTCCGACCTCCGCGGCGACGATCACGCGAGCTTCGTCGCCACCGACAACGTGGCCGCCGGACGGCTCGCCGCCGACGCGCTCGCGAGGTCCCTCGGAGGCAAGGGGCGCGTGCTCGTGCTGCGCTACCAGGTCGGCTCGGCCAGCACCCAAGGCCGCGAGGAGGGCTTCCTCACCGCCATCAAGGAGCACGCGGGTATCCAGGTCGTGAGCGACAACCAGTACGGGGGGGCGACCACCGAGAGCGCGTTCTCCACGAGTGAGCGGCTCCTCGCAGCGCAGCGCGCCGGCGCCGACGGCGTGCAGGGCGTGTTCACCCCGAACGAGTCGACGACGTTCGGCATGCTGCTCGCCCTACGGAAGGGTGGCCTCGCGGGGAAGGTGAAGCTCGTCGGCTTCGACGCCTCCGAGAAGCTCCTGGCCGCCTTGGAGGGCGGCGACGTCGAAGGCCTCGTCGTCCAGGATCCCTTCAAGATCGGCTACTTGGCCGTGAAGACCATGGCCGCGCGGCTCCGCGGGCAGCCGATCGAGAAGCGCATCGACACGGGCGCGCGCCTCGTGACGAAGGCCACCCTCGCCGAGCCCGAGGTGCGCGAGCTCGTGCGGCCCGACCTCAAGAAGTGGCTGAGCGAGTGAGCGCGCGCGGACCCGCTACGGACGCGGGATCCGCCCAGGGGCGATGGAGGCTCACTGCTCGAAGCAGTAGAGGTGGCGCGCGTTGGCGCAGAGGTTCGTGCCCGAGCTCGTCCAGAAGCCTGGGAGATCCGCCCGGCCCACGGTGCCCATGAAGCGGCCGCCCGTGTCCCACCCGCCGCAGTGCTGGAGGGAGGTCCCCGCGGGGCTCGCGCCCGTCCACACGAGGATCGCCGTGCCGAGCGCCCCGGTCTGATCGGGGATGGATTCAAGCGGCTGGCCGCTCGCGGGGTTGCCCGTGAAGAGGAGCTTCGTGCGCGTGACGTCGTAGTAGGGGCCGGGCGCCGTGATGCGCTGCGCGGCGGACTGCGTCGAGTCAGACAACCACGCGCGGAAAGTGCCCGAGAGGCGCGCGCCCGCCGCGACCTGCGCGCAGACGAAATCGCCCCCGCGGGCGCCCGGGCCGCCGCCTCGCGCCCCCAGGGTGTCGCCCGCGTAGGTGGTGGACGTGAAGAACACTCTGCGCAGCGGCCCAGCGTCCGCGGCGTCGAGGCCTGCGTCGGGGCCTGCGTCGGGGCCTGCGTCGAGGCTCGCGTCGGAGCTCACGTCGGCCGCACCGTCACGGGGTGGGGCCACCTCCTGCGCCGCCGCGTCGCTGATCGAGGGCCGACTGGCGTCCTCCGGCTGCAATTCGGGCGCCTCGGGCGCGATAGCGTCGGGTTCGACGTCGAACCGACCGCCGCAGCGGACGAGCGCGAGCGCGACGAGGAGCCCCCCGCCCACCCTCGCGAGGCGCCGCAGCGCCCGTGTCCCGCTTCGACCGCGCATGATGGCCACGCTCGCAGCGTAGCGCACCCGCACGCGACGGCCACGCTGCATCGGAGCGCGCCGGCTTCGAGGTAGGCTGCGGGGATGTCCCTCCCTTCGAGATTCGTCACGCTCGCGCTCGACGTCCAGTGGGGCGACATGGACGCGCTCGGCCACGTCAACAACACCCGCTACCTCACCTGGTTCGAGTCGGCGCGCATCGCGCTGTTCGGTCGGATCGGCCTCGCGTCGGTGGCGCCGCTCACGGTCGGGCCCATCCTCGCGACCACCACCTGCGACTTCCTCCGCCCGGTCGTGTTCCCGGCGAGGGTGGAGGTCGGCGTGCGCGCCGTGTCGATCGGGGAGACCAGCGTCAAGATGGAGTACGAGGTGCGTGACGCCGCCGCGGCCGAGACCCTGTACGCCCGCGGCACGTCGGTCGTCGTCATCATCGACTACCGCACGATGCAGAAGATCCGCGTGCCGGACGACGTGCGCGCCGCGATCGCTGCGCTCTAGCTCTAGCAGCCTCGCGGGGCAGATGCATATTGCACGCTCCCCCGAACGATGGGGCGCGCTGCGGGCCTCGCGAACTCCTGGTAGCCTCCCAGGGCATGAGCACCGAGCCGCCGATCAACTCCGATCTCCTCGAGGCCCGCCTCGACAAGCTCTCGGGCGGGCCCGCCATCGAGCGCATTCGCGCGCGCCTCCAGGGAGCGGACGACCGCAGGCTCTTCCGCGTGAACCCGTATACGTTCGCCGCAGAGGAGGGCGTGGCGCCCGAACGCGCCGTGGAGCTCTTCCTTCGCGCGGCCGCCCTGGGACTGTTCCGCGCCGAGTGGCTGCTCGTCTGCCGCGGCTGCGGCGAGTACGTCCTGACCCACGCCGGCCTCCGCGACCTCGAGGCCGTCGTCCACTGCGTCACGTGCGCGCGATCGCGGGACGCAAACCTGGACGAGAGCGTCGAGGTGGCGTTCACCGTGCACCCCGACATCCGCCAGATCCGCTACGCGAACCCCGCGTCGCTCACGCCGGAGGACTACTTCACGTCGTACGCGCTCTGCCCGAGCATCCTGGTGCGCGGCGAGGGGCGCTCGCTCGTCGAGCACGTACGCCTCGGGGCGAAGGTGATGACCCGCCTGGCGGCGGGCGCGAGCCACACGTTCGACGTGGAGCTCGAGGTCGGGTGGATCGTAGGCAGTCCGCGAATGATGATCACCGTGGAGGGCGAGCCCACCTCCGAGCTGCGCGAGGTCACGCTGCGGCTCGAGGGCACGGCCTTCACGCCTCGGCCGAAGCTCGCGCCGGGCCCCGCGAGAGTGACGCTCGTCAACGGCACGGACCGCGACACGTTCGTGCTCTCGTACTTCACGCCCATCGTGACGTATTTCGACTACCTCCCGTTCCTCTCGGGCCAGCGGCTCCTGAACTCCCCCGAGTTCCGCCGGCACCTCGGCACCGAGGTCGTGCGCCCGGGCTCTGCCATCCCCACGCGCGACAACACGCTTCTCTTCTCCGACCTGCGCGGCTCCACGGCGCTCTACGACCACGTTGGCGACGTCGCCGCGTTCGAGCTCGTGTCGACCCACCTCGAGCGCCTCGCGCGGGTGATCACGCGGCACTCCGGCGTCGTCGTGAAGACCATCGGCGACGCCGTGATGGCGTCGTTCACGCGGCCCGTGGACGCGGTCCGCGCGGCCTTCGAGATGGGCGGCGAGCTCCAAGGCCTCGGCGACGAGGGGCAGCTCGCCCTCAAGATTGGCATTCACAGGGGGCCCTGCCTCGTCGTCAACGTGAGAGACGAGATTGACTACTTCGGACAGACCGTGAACATCGCGGCGCGCGTCCAGGGCCTCGCGAAGAGCGGGGAGGTGTGCCTCACCGACGCCGTGCTCGAGGGCGCCGAGGTCGCGCAGGTGGTCGCCGAGCACCGCCAGGCGGCCCACCCCGGGAGCGCTGCGTCGCCGCTGCCGAGCGAGTCCGTTGGGCTGCGGGGCGTGGGCACCCCGTGCGTCGTCCACCGCCTCGGTGGGTGACCGGCGAGACGCGAACCCATCCTGGCGGTCGCGGGCTCTCACGGGCGAGGTGCCCCATGAGGAAGACGTGCTCGCTCTCCTGGCTCTGGCGGCTCTGGCCCATGACCGCGCTCCTGCTGCCGCTTCTTGCCTGCGCGAGCAGCGCGAACGCGCCGCTCTCCGCCGCGGAGCGCGACGGCCTCGTGTTCACCCGCGAGGAAGAGAAGCTCGCGCGCGACGTGTACAGCGCGCTCCAGCGCCACGATCCTTCGTTCGTGAACGTCGGCGCGAGCGAGCAGAACCACATGGACGCGATCGAGACCCTGCTCGACCGCTACGACGTGGCGGATCCAGCGGAAGGGCGCGCGGTCGGCGAGCTCACGAACCCCAAGCTCAAGGGCCTCCACGACGCGCTCGTCGCGAGCGGCTCGCGCTCCCGCGAGGCGGCGCTCGCCGTGGGAGTCGAGATCGAAGAGCTCGACATCGTGGACATCGAGACGGCCCGCCAAGCCGTCACCCACACCGACATCCTCACGACCTACGACAACCTCACGCGGGGCTCCCGGAATCACCTGCGCACCTTCCACGGGAAGCTCGTGGCCGCGGGCGGGAGCTACACGCCGAAGCACCTCGACGCGGCCGCCTTCCGCGCGATCGTCGAGTCCGGCACCGAGCGAGGCCCATGACTCGCCAGAGCTAGCTAGCTTAGCTATCGCTAGAACGCCTCGTTGATCTGGATGTAGAAGGCGCTCGTGCCGTCGTTGGCCACGCCCACGTCGAAGCGACCGTTGAGTCGCTCGTCGCGGTCGAACATGAAGCGCAGGCCGCCGCCGGCGGTGCCCTTGATGTCGTGAAAGTCGAAGTCGAGCAGGCCGGGCGCGACTACTCCCGCGCTCGCGAACCCCACCCCGCCGAAACGCCACACGATGGGGAAGCGGTACTCCACCTGAGAGATGATGGCGTTCTGATCGCGAAAGCGGCCGTCGAAGTATCCGCGCATACGGAACTGCCCGCCGAGCCCGGGCAGCTGGGTGAACGGCACGTTCCACGCCGTCGAGGCGGCGTAGCCCTGAATGGCGAACACGTGGTTCCACCAGAGGGGGAAGTACTTGCGCGCGTCGAGCGTGAAGAGCGAATAAGTGTGGGTGCCGCCCATCGCCGAGGAATAGAACATCCCCGCCGCGCCGAAATAGGCGCCTCGCGTGGCGGAGAGGTAGTTGTCGCGAGAGTCGTAGGTGAGGCGAAAGCCCAGCCCCGAGACAGTGCTCCCGCCCGCGCCCAGCACCGACGGGTTGGTGGCCAGGTTCGCGTCCTCCCGGTCGCGCTTGGTCACCTCGACGTGCTCCGCGTGGTACTGCATCCCGAAGTACGCGAACGGCGCGAGCCGACGATAGAGGCCGAAGCGCACGCGGAGGAGGTCGTAGTTGAACGTCTCCTCGTTTCGCTGGGGCGTGTTCGGGCCCACGCCGTAGAACCGGTCGAAGAGGCGCTCGTAGCTCACCTCGCTCTCGATGAGCAGCTTGCCGTGCGACAAGTACACAGTGGGCGTGAGCTGCACGAGCAGCTGCTTGTTGACCGTGTAGATCACGTCGCCGTCGACGTTGGAGGGGCGGTCGTCGAGCGTCTCGCCAGGGAGACGGAAATAGTAAAAGCCCGCGACGCCGAGCGCGAGCTTGGTCTCCGGGGAGTAGTACACCGCCGGCACGACGAGGCCGCCCGAGCTCGTGCGCTCGTCCTTCTTCTCGGGGCGCGCGCGGCGATCGTCGGTGGCTTGGGCCGCGGCCCGGTGCGCCGTCGCCAGCGAGGCGAGCGCGACGAGTGTGGCAAAGGCGGCGGCCGCGCGCCTCAAAACGGGAACTCCGGTAGGTAGACCTGAAAGCCTAGGTAGAGCCCGAACTCGGTCGAGTTGAAGCGAATGGCTCGGTCGTTCTCGCGGCCGGTGAGCCGCGCGAGCTGGGCCTTCCCGACGACGTCGAACGCGATGCCGCGCGCGAGAAAGTAGGTGAACCCGGCGCCGCCGCCGAGCGCGATGCCCTTGGCGGTCGCGGTCAGCGGGACACGGGTGTCGAGCGCGCTCTCCTCGCGAGAATAGAACGCGGTGTAGCCCCAGTCGGCCTCGCCGAAGATGGCCCAGCCGTCGGACATGGGCACGTAGTACCGAAACCACGGGCCGAGCGAGAAGGTCTCCTCCGAGCCCTCGGAGACGGTGCGGGTGTTGTTGCCCTCGCCCGTCGTGTCGCGACGGATCTCGACCTCGTACGCGAGGCGCAAGCCGACGATGAACCGCTTGGCGAGAAAGTAGCCGTTTCGTGAGGTGACGCCGTAGCGTGAGGCGCGGAGGCTGGTCGTGCTGGCCGAGCGGGCGCTGCGCTCCGTGGACAGCGCGCTGCCCGCGAAGCCCGCCGCCCAGGTGCCGGCGGGGAAGTACTCCGTGGGCGGGGTGAAATCCGGCTTAGGGGGGGCGCGATGGGGCTCGTCGGCCCGCGCCGACCCCGCACCGAGGCCCGCGGCGAGCCAGAGCGCGCTGAAGAGCGCGAGGCCGAGACCGACAGGTCGCTGGGGGAGGCGGGAACGCAATGCACCCGCGGCATAGCAACCCGCGTGCCGCGTGCGCAAACCCGAAAATTCGGGATCGCGCGGGTTCCGTGAACGACGGGCGACGCCCGGCGACGCGCGACAAGGTCACGGAAAGAAAAAACCCCACACGGGGGGATGTCCGTGTGGGGCGGTCCCTCCTCGCGCAGGGAGGGGTTTGCGCGGGAGAGAAGTAGGCGGCATGCGCCGACCGGATGGGGGGGGATGACCGACCGGCGCTTGCCTGAAAGGGCAGTTGCAACGAGCGGGCCAACCGCACGCGACAAGGTTCCGGGGGGTTAGGGGCGACGGGCGCGGGGAGGGTTTCGTTTTCGGAATCGGTCGTGCGTCCGTGCACTGTCACGGAGCGCGGTAGCTCGCTTCAGCCGAGATCGCCGCGCGCTGTCGCTTCGTCGATCTGCGCCATCAGCTCTGCCGTGAGCTTGGGCGCGATCGCGAGCGCGCGGAGGTTCTCGGTCAGCTGCGAGACCCGGCTCGCGCCCAGAATGACCGTGCTCACGCGCGGGTTCTTCAGGCACCAGGCGATCGCGAGCTGGGCGAGGGTGCACCCGAGCCCCTCGGCGATCGGCCGCAGCCGGTCCACCGCCGCGAGGCGCTCGGGCTTCGTGACCTGGGGCTCGAGCCACGAGTAGCCCTTCAGCGCCGCGCGGCTGTCCGCCGGAATTCCCTGCTGGTACTTGCCTGTCAGCAGGCCCGACGCGAGGGGGCTCCACGTGGTGGTGCCGAGGCCAACCTCATCGTAGAGCGGCCCGTATTCGACCTCCACGCGCCTCCGGTGGAGCAGGTTATACTCGGGCTGCTCGACGACCGGTCGGTGCAGGTGGCGTTGCTGGGCAACCCGGTGCGCCTCGCGGATCTCCTCGGCGCTCCACTCGGACGTTCCCCAGTAGAGCGCCTTCCCGGCGGTCACCATGTCGTGCATCGCCTGTACGGTCTCGGCGATGGGGGTCTCGGGATCGGGGCGGTGGCAGTACGCGACGTCGACATAGTCGAGCCCGAGCCGGGCGAGCGACCCGTCGATCGCCTCCCGAAGGTACTTGCGATTGAGGGTGTTCTTCTCGTTCGGGCCGTCGTGGAGACCCCAGTAGAACTTGGTGGAGACGAGGTAGCTCCCCCGTCGGAAGCCGAGCCGCTTCAGGGCCGCGCCCATGACCTCCTCCGAGCCGCCGCGGGAGTACACCTCGGCGTTGTCGAAGAAGTTCACGCCCGCGTCGTAGGCAGTCTTCATACATTCCACGGCCGCGTCGACGTCGACCTGTTTGCCGTAGGTGACCCACGAGCCGAACGAGAGCTCGCTCACCTTCACGCCTGCCTGCCCGAGTCGCCGGTAGCCCATGGGGATGCTCATCGCGCACGAGCCTACACGAGCCCCGCGCGCGCCCGCTACTGCGGGGTCGAACGCTCGAACGCTCGCCGCTCGAACCGTTCGCGCGGGGTACCGGCTCTCACGCACGGAGGCGACCATGAAGGTCCACGCGCTGTTCGATCCCGCCACGTACACCCTCACCTATGTCGTCTACGACGAGGCGACCCGCGACGCCGTCGTCATCGACCCGGTGCTCGACTACGACGCCGGCGCGGCGGCGACGAGCACGACGTCGCTCGACGCGCTCGGCGCGTTCGTAGCCCAGCACGGTCTCCGCGTGCACTTCGCGCTCGAGACCCACGCGCACGCCGACCACGTCTCGGGCGGGGCCGTGCTCCGAAAGCGCCTCGGCGCCCAGGTCGTCGTGGGCGCGCGCATCACCGAGGTGCAGCGCACGTTCCGGGGGGTGTTCGACCTCGGTGACGCCTTCGCGATCGACGGCAGCCAGTTCGACAGACTCGTCACCGAGGGAGAGCGCCTCGAGGCCGGCTCGCTCTCCGTCGGCGTCCTGGAGACCCCCGGCCACACGCCGGCGTGTGTGTCGTTCCTCGTCGGCGACGCGGTCTTCACCGGCGACGCGCTGTTCGTAGAGGACTACGGCACCGGCCGCTGCGACTTCCCCGCCGGCAGCGCGAGCGCCCTCTACACCTCGGTGCACGAGCGCCTCTACGCCTTGCCGGACGAGACCCGGGTGTTCGTGGGGCACGACTACCAGCCCGGGGGGCGAGAGCTCCGCTTCGAGACGACCATCGGTGCGTCGAGAGCCCACAACGTGCACATCCGACAGGACACATCGCGGGCGCAGTTCGTTCACCTTCGCGAGTCGCGCGACGCCACCCTCGCTCCCCCGAGGCTGCTCTTCCCGAGCGTGCAGCTCAACGTCAACGGCGGACGTCTCCCGCCCGCGCACGCCAACGGGCGCCGCTACCTCAGCGTCCCCTTGAACCTCTTTCGGCCCGCGACCGAGGACGACGTGTGACGGCGTCCCGCGCGAAGGACGTCGTGGCGCGCCAGACGCGAGCCTGATAACGAGAGCGTATGCGGCTACCGCGAGAGGCTCGTCACTGGCGCGCGCGGCGCCTCTTCGCCCTCCTCTTCGCTGCCTCGTCGGCGGCGTGTGGGGCGCTCGCGGCCTGCTCGAGCGGCACGACCGAGCCCGGCGGCCCTGCCGCCGCCGTGCCCTCCACGTCCGGGGTGGACGCCGGCGATCCCGAGGTGCGCCGTAACGCCCGCTTCCTCGCCGACCTCACCCTCGACGAGCGAAAGCAGCTCTGCGACTGGACGGCGGCGATCGGAGGCGGCTACGGCAAGGTCACGGCGTGCGAGGGCGGCCTCTCGGTCTCCACTCTGCGCGACCAGGCTGCCTGCCTCGAGGCGTACCTCGACGCGTGCGACACGGCCACGGTCACCGACTGGGAGACGTGCCGCCGCAAGGAGGTCTCCGACCCGTGCGCGCTCTTCCTCTACTCGGCCGAGGAGTGCCGCGAGATGCGCCGCTGCCTCGGGCGCACCGACGGCGGCCCGCCCCCCCCAGGCCGAGAAGGAGGCTGAGATGCGCCGCAAAATAGGTCTGATGTGTCTCGTCGCGCTCGCAGCCTGCAGCAGCGAGGGCGAGCCCGCGGGCGGTCCCGCCGATCCTACGAGCCTCTCCGAGCCGATCGCGACCGGCATCGCGATCGCCGAAGTGGCGATGTTCCAGTCGCTCAAGTTCCCGCTGGCGAACGCAGGCGCCGCCGCGCCGAGCGGGCGCGTCCCCCTCGTGGCGGGCCGCGACGCGCTGCTCCGAGTCTACGTCAAGCCGGAAGCAGGCTGGAGCGCGAAGCCAGTGACTGCCCGGCTCAAGCTCGTCACCGAGTCGCCGACAGGGACCTTCACGAAGTTGCTCTCGGCGACCAAGACGGTGAGCGGCGCCTCCACCGAGGCCGACCTCGAGTCCACTCTCAACGTGCCCATTCCGGGCGCGTTCCTCCAGCAGGAGGCGCGGTACGTCGTGGTCCTGAACGAGGCCGGCGGGACGCCGCCCAGCGCCGCGCCGTCGCCCGCACGCTTTCCCCAGGACGGCGCGCTCGCGCCGCTCGGCGCACGCGGCGCCGGGGAGTCGCTCCGGGTCACCCTCGTGCCCGTCGAATACCGCGCCGACGGCTCGGGCCGTCTGCCCGACACGACCGACGAGCAGGTCCGGCGCTACCGCGAGATGTTGTACAAGCTCTACCCCGTCGCGCGCGTCGAGGTCACCGTGCACGCGCCGTTCGTGTGGTCGGAGCCCGTCGCGGCCAGCGGGAAGGGCCTGAGCGAACTGCTCGCCGCGATAGGCCAGCTGCGCCGCAGCGAGAACCCGCCAAACAACGTGTACTACTACGGGGCAGTGAACCCCGCCGACACGTTCGACGCCTTCTGTCGCGGCGGGTGCACGACGGGGCTCAGCCCCACGGGCGCGGCGCACAGCGTCGGCGTCGGGTTCGGCGGCGAAGGCGGGCGGGGCGACAAGTCGGCCGAGACGGCCGCCCACGAGATAGGCCACGCGCACAACCTTCGCCACGCGCCGTGCGGCGGCGCGGGCGGGCCCGATCCGGAGTACCCCAGCGACGCGGACCACGCCGGCGCGAAGATTGGTGTCTGGGGCTACAACCTCATCACGAAGAAGCTGGTCGATCCGGGCGGGGCCGAGCCACCGAAGGACCTGATGGCCTATTGCCGTCCTAGCTGGATCAGCGACTTCCACTACGCGAAGCTGCTCGAGCGCGTGCGCAGCGATCACGAGCTGCTCGCCGGGCGCTCGCCGGGCGCGGCGGAGGCCGACGAGTACGACGGCTACCTGGTCGAGGCCACCGGGGTCATCACCCCCAAGGGCGTGTCGTCACGCTCGTGGGAGCTCGCGCGCGGCGAGGCGCACGCGCTCGCGTGGCTGGGCCCCACCGGGGCGCGGCTCGGCCCCGACGGGACGCCGCGCGCCGGCGCCGTCGTGCGGTATTTTCCGTACGATCACCTGCCGGGCGGGGAGCTGTGGGTCCCGCGCGCACCTGCCGGCGCGGTCGCGGCGGAGGTCGTGGGGCTCGGCCGCGAGCCCTCGCGGCTCGTGGTGCGCCCGCAGTAGGCACGCCGCGGACGTCCGTCACCCGGACAGGTGCCCGAGCTTCGTCGAGTCTCGGCGGACCGCGACCACCTGCACGGTCGCGCTCGGTCCCTTGTGATAGAGGCCTTCGTGGATCTCGCGCTCGATCTCCCGCCCCACGATGACCTCCAGCGGCGCGAGCTCCACCGTGAGCCGCTCGAGGGTCATGCAGAGCGCCGCGTCTCGCGGGCCCCCCGTGTCGTAAGCGAGCTGGCGCGGCGAATAGGCCTCGAGGACGAACACGCCCCCCTCACGGAGCGCCTCATGCACCCACCCGTGGACCCGCAGGCGCACCTCCAGCGGCAGGTGGGCGAAGGTGGCGACGACGCCCGCGTACGCGCCGCGCTGGGGCTCGTACGCCGCGAGATCGGCGTGAACCGTGGTGAGCGAGACGCCCCGCTCGGCGGCCAAGCGCCGGGCCTTTTGGAGGCCCTCCGGCGAGAAGTCGACGGCCGTCACGTCATGGCCTAGCCCCGCCAGATAGGCCGCGTTGCGTCCCTCGCCCTCGGCGAGACACAGCACCCGGCCGGCGGGGATGCGGCCCGCCTCGGCCCGCAGAAAGTCGTTGGGCTCTTTGCCATACGCGTAGGCCTCGGCGCGATACCGCTCTTCCCAAAACCCGTTGTTCATCGTTCTTCTCCTCGCACGCGCGCTCCACGCGTGTCCAGCGCGCGGATCCGAGCCTTCAGGGCTCGACGCCGTCCGGCTCCAGCGCGAGGTCCGCGGGGAGCGTGCCGCGCGCCTCGTCGACCGCCCGCCACCACGGCGCGACGGGCGCCTCCAGCGCGTGGGCCGGCTCGACGGCTTCGCCCACGCGCGGCATCACGAGCGGCACGCCGAGCCCGGGGGCGCGCGCGAGCAGCGTCTCGGCCGGCTCGTCCCACGCGTGGAGGGCGAGCTTGAACGTGCCCCAGTGCACGGGGAGCAGCGCGCCGCCGCCGAGCAGCGCGTGCGCCTCGAGAGCGTTGTCCGGCCCCAGGTGGATGTCGCCCCACGCGGGGTGAAACGCGCCGACCTCCAGCATGACCAGATCGACCGGTCCGAGGCGGCTGCGTATGTCCGCGTACTCGGCGGTGAGGCCCGTGTCGCCGCTGAAGAACACCGCGTGCCGCGGCCCTCGCACGTGGAACGACGACCACGCCGTGCGGTTCCGATCGAGCAGGCTGCGCCCGGAGAAATGCCTCGAAGGCGCCGCGGTGATGCGCACGCCGCGCACCTCCACGCTCTCCCACCAGTCGAGCTCGACGACGCGGTCGTGCGGGACGCCCCACGCCTCGAGCCGCTCGCCCACGCCGAGCGACGTGAAGAACGACGTGCCCGTCCGCGCGAGCGCGAGGACGGCCTCGCGGTCGAGGTGGTCGTAGTGATCGTGGGACAGCAGCACCGCGTCCAGCGGCGGCAGCTCAGCGATCGACGCGGGCGCGGCGTGGAAGCGCTTCGGCCCGGCGAACGACACGGGGGAGGCGCGCCCCGCCCAGACCGGATCGGTCAGCACCCGCACGCCGTCGAGCTCGAGCAGCACCGTGGAGTGCCCAAGCCAGGTCGCGCGGAGCCCCGTGGCCGGCGCCTCCGCCCACGCCGCGTGAGGTCGCAAGACCGGGATCGCGCCGCGCGGCGTGCGGCGCACTCCGCCGCTCAGGTACTCGCGGAGCACGTCGCCGCGTGCGGCGCGCGGCCGCTGCGCGAGGGCCTCGATCGCGCCGGCGTCGGTCTGGGCGGCGACGATGTTCCGGAAGGCCGCGCCGTCGAACCGCGGACACGCGAGCACGCGCTCGCGGCGAAGGCCGCGCGCGCGGCCCTGGGGTGTGAGCATCGCGCGAAGCTAGGGACGCGACGCGACGCCCGCAACGCTTCGCCGCCCGCGCGGCGCCGCCGCGCGACGCGCGATCGCCCTTACCTTGATTGATTCCAGGTCGACCCGCAGCCGCGACCGAACGCTAGCGCGAATGTTTTTTTCGATTTCTTCTTGACGCCTCCCGAAGCAGGGGTCATAAGTTCTTTCATCGTCGCGCTTCGTCGACGACGCCACGCCCCTTCCGAGGACACGACGGCCCCGCGCCACGGGGCGTCACGTGCACGACCATGAACACCACGCACCTCCACAACGCCAAAGCCGACCGGCAGCTCTTCGCGAGCGACGCCGCCCGTCTTGGGTGTGCGGCGTGCGGATCGGTAGACGCGCCCAAGCCAGGTCGCGCGTTGGATCTTGTCGCTCTCCGCCTGCCGGAGAACGATCCCTAGAGCGGAGCTCGAGTCGTCACGGACGAACTCATCGAGGCCGCCTAGGGAGCTCCCCCAGGCGGCCTTCTTCGCGTTCGCCGCCCACCTCCCTCTCGCACAGACAGAGGTCCTCCGCCCCGTTCCTCTCCGCCCCGTTCCCTCTCCGCCTCTCCGCCTCCCGCTCGCTCTCCTTCACCTCCTTCCGCCTCGCCTTCGCTGAAGACGATCGTCTACGCGGCCCGCTCGCTGCCGCGGGCGCTCACTCCTTCTAATTCTCGCGCTCATTCACGGTTTCAAACAGGATACTTTCCATGTTTCAAATCCCATTTTTTCAGCTCTTCACGCCGGTGTCCGCCTCCCTGCCCTCGCGAGGCCGGGGTCCCGCGCCATGTGACGGGCGCCCGGCGTGCGATCTCCCCTGACCTCCCCCTCCCTGTACGGCCACCGAGGCCGCCGGGGCCCCCTCCGGCGGCCTCTCGCGCGTCCGGAGCGCATCTCGCGCACCTCGCGCACGGGTCCGTGGCGTAACGGCAGCGCACTCGGCTCTTGACCGAGGAGGCGAGGGTTCGAATCCCTCCAGACCCACACACGCACGCACGGCGTCCCCCACCTGCTCCCAGGAGCGGGCGCACGGCGCTGCGCGCTCTCCGCACTCCGCGCCGCTCGGCGCGCTCGCTCCTTGAAGACCTCCTCCCATGAACCGCGACGCGAGCCCACGCTCGGTCGCGACCGACACCCACTCCACTGCCCAACTCCACTGCTCAACTCCACTGCTCACCTCCACTGCTCACCTCCACTGCTCAACTCCACTGCCCACCTCCACCGCCCAACTCCACTGCTCACCTCCACTGCCCAACTCCACTGCTCACCTCCACTGCTCACCTCCACTGC
>Ga0073904_10000545_pt1 | contig 27088 bp, 25 predicted proteins | sample KloWWTrecipitate_FD_66668 | JGI IMG/M metagenome (GOLD analysis project Ga0073904, IMG submission 66668) | Active sludge microbial communities from Klosterneuburg, Austria, studying microevolution and ecology of nitrifiers - Klosterneuburg... | ecosystem: Engineered > WWTP > Aerobic digester >... | reverse complement strand
CCTTCGAAGGAAGCGAAGTCGTGAGGTCGTTCGCACGATGTCTTTTCCGAGTTCGCCAACGGCGATGCGTCGGCCAGCCTTCCCTCACCCTTTTCCTGCAGCGCACCCAGTGTGCCACCCATGTACGTGGCCTTGTCCTTGTCCACAGCTTCCATGGCGGTGGACAGAACCACGTTCTAAGTCGCCTTTATTCTCGTCGTCCCAGATCGTCGGCTCCCAGGGCTCGACCTGGCTTTCTTCTGCCGCATCCGCTGCCATGCTGGCAGCCTGGCAGGGCGCTTCAGCGCCCCGGTGCGTGTGGGCTGACGTAGTCGCCCACCAGGGTGCGGAAGGCGACGTTCATTCGGTTCCAGCCGTTGATCGCGATGGTCGCCAAGGTCAGATCGACCAGGGCTTTCTCGTCGAAGTGCTCGCGCACTTCAGCGTAGAGCGCATCGGACACCTCCTGCGTGGCGATCTGGGTGATCGCTTCGGTCCAGGCCAGCGCGGCTCGCTCGCGCGCGCTGTAGCACGGGGCCTCGCGCCAGACCGAAAGCAGGTACAGGCGCTGCTCGGTCTCGCCTCGGGCACGGGCGTCTTTGGTGTGCATGTCCAGGCACCAGGCGCAGCCGTTGATCTGCGAAGCGCGGGACTTGACCAGCTCCAGCAGAGACTCCTCCAGGCCGCTTTTGTGGACCTGCTGTTCAGTATGGATCAGGGCCTTGAACGCCTCGGGTGACGCAAGTTTGTAGTCGAGTCGCTGACTCATCGGGTACCTCCTACGGTGTCTTCGGGATCGACAAACAGGCGCTGCATACTCTCGTAGCCCAAGGCGGCGTCGAGACCATCGAAGCGACCGCTGCTTTGCAGCCTCTCGGCCGCCTCGTGGGCGGCCGACAACGCCACGGTAGCCAGCCGGGTGGCGGTGCTGACGCGCGCCACGCCGAGGTATCCGAGCTCGGCCAGATCCGGCAGGCCAACGCGGACGCCGATATTGATCGGCGCCTCGATCGCCGCGCACAGCCTGGCGATCACCTCGGGCCTGGCCAGGGCGATAGGATAGATGCAATCGGCACCGGCTTCAAGGTAGGCGCGTGCCCGGCGCAGCGTCTCCCCGATGAGCTCAGTCTCGCCGGCGTCGCCACCGACTATCCAGGTATCGACGCGCGCGTTGATCACGATCGGCACCCCTGCCTCGCGCGCGGCTTTTCGCGCCGCTGCGATCCGCCGAGCGGCATCGTCGATATCGCGCAGCCTCTCGTGGCGGATGCCGTCTTCCAGGTTGATGCCGGCGACGCCGGCATCGATTACCATGCGGACGTTGGCCGCCACCGCCTCGGGCGAGGCGCCATAGCCCCCTTCGAAGTCCACGCTGACCGGGAGCGAGGTGACGCGCACCATGCGCCGGATCGCCGCGATGACCTCGTCCAACGGCACCTGCTCGCCGTCGGGGTAGCCTAACGACCAGGCCACGCCGCCGCTGGTGGTGGCGATGGCGTCGAAGCCGAGGCTGGCGAAAACCCGCGCGCTGCCGGCATCCCAGGCGTTGGGCAAAAGCAGCACTCGACTGCGGTCATGTAGCGCGCGAAAGCGCCGCGCCCGCTGAATCTGGGCCCGTCTATCCATCCTCAACCACCAAATGGTACTCGATGTTGCTCAGCCAGCGCATAGCCTCGCCGCATCAACGCGAAATGAGCCGCGCGAGGTTACGAGCGTCGGCTGCATGGCCTTGTTATGCAGACGCAAGTCGCACGCGCGGAACTGCCGAGCGTAGATGGAACGACATGATCAGGAACCATCCAAAATAGAACGCGAAATCAAATCGCTGAACAAGGCCAGGCATATCCGCGAGACCTGGAATGGCTGCAGAAGCAACAATGCTAAAGAGGAATCCGCCAACACAGACGACTGCGTATACGGCGGCTAGAGTTGTAAACGGTTTCCAGCTCCGGTTCTTCTTAACCCGGCGAATCACGAGAAATGATGCGATGGCCCACAGAAGTGGGGCGAGGTTCGCCAGCAACAGATGACCCAGGGTCAGCGGTGATTCCATCATTGGCGAACCATTGCGCATCTCACCTGGAACTACACCAGTGGCGGCAAAGCACAGTCCAGATAGGACGAGTAACCACCATAGCGCTCCTCGTCGTCCATCAATGGCGGTCGCCAAACCTGCACCAAACAGCGCTAGCAATAGCCCAGGCACAATGAAACCGATTAGATTCCAAGCTAAAGCATGTGGAGCGCCTAACACTCCGAGCTCACTAACTGCCTTGTGAAAGTGAGAATAGTCTGTACGCGAAGCTCCAAACGCAAAGAGCGCCACCCAAAATACCGCACATGCGGCAATGCCGATCCCGCCTGCCACTCGCTCAGTCATCAGCGTCCTCTCGATCTGCATAACGCCTCGGCTTCAGCCGCAGCGGCTCATGATCACGGGCCGTCGGCTGCAAGTGATGGGATGGACTCCTCCTGCCGTGCGGCATCATCGTGCCACGATTCACGGCCTCTCGCGGCCAGGGTCAGGAGGAGTCCGGATGAAGCACTCGACCATCGCCGTCGACCTCGCAACGTCGGTCTTCCAAGTCGCCGTCTCGCACCGTGCCGGCCAGGTCAGCCTCGAGCGACTGCTGCCCGCCCAGCCTCCAGTTCAAGAAGGTCCACAGCCGCGAACCGATCTACTCGGTGCACGTCACCGGCACCGACCGCGTTGTGGGACTGCTCGAGAAGGGCGCGGTCACGTGGTTCTGGATCGGCAGTCATGCCGATTACGATCGCATTCTTAAGAAGCTCTGATTATCGTCGGCCCAACGCCCGCAGTTCAGCCGCGGCGGCCCATGAGGGCAGCAGCCGCCGTCGGCTGCAATGATGGTTAGACCGCGTGTCCTCGTGGTATGATGTTGTGTCATACTGCCATGCCCAAGACCAAAGTTGCGGTGACGCTTGATGCCGCCCTGTTGGATCGCGTGGACCATTTGGTCTCCCGGCAGCGTTTTCGCAATCGTAGCCAAGCGATCGAACTGGCGCTGGCCGAGAAGCTCGCGCGCCTGGCCCGGACGCGCCTCGCCGAGGAGTGCGCCAAGCTCGATCCGGTGGAGGAACGACAGTTGGCCGACGAGGGCCTTGCGGCCACGCGTGAGTCATGGCCCGAATACTGAGGGGCGAGATTCGCTGGGCCGATCTGAATCCGGTGCGCGGCCACGAACAGGCCGGCCAGCGCCCCGTGCTGGTCCTCAGTCACGACGTGTTCAATGAGCGGTCGGGCACGGTGATCGCGATGGCCCTGACGAGCCAGGAGCCGCGTGCGGGCTACCCGCTGACGCTTGAGTTGAGCACCGCGAAGCTGCCCAAGCGCTCGTGGGTGAAGACGAGCCAGATTCGCACCCTCTCGACGGAACGGATCGGCAAGCGCCTCAGCCGGGCCTCCGAAGAGGAACTGGCCAAGGTGGTCGATGGGCTACTGGAGATAGTCGGCTAGTTCTTCGTTCAGCGGTCAACGGCAGGCTTCAGCCGCGGCGGCCTCATGATCGCTCGGGCCGCCGTCGGCTGCAAGCCGTGTTAGGTGTTGCCGGATGGTTCCGCGGTTCGGCAACGCCCTCATTCCTTGATCGCGTCACCTTAGGTAGGCGCCGCCAATCAAGTCGTACCCGAATTGCAGCGTTGACGGCTGTAGGACAGCTCCGCCCGTGAGCGGATGAGTCCCCTGCAGCTTCCATGATGAATCGTGAATGTTGAACTTGTCGCTTTGGTGGACAGGCTTGGGCGCTCGTAATCTCCCGTCCCAGCTTGCCGCACGGATCTCGGCAATGATCGCAACCCGGCCGCTCACGGTGGGGGTGGTCGTCCAGCTCAGCCAGCCGCCGATGGAGCGCTGTAGCCCAGCTGGGCGTCAGCCAGACGATACGTGCCGCGCGCGGTTCGCACGGCGTAGCCCTCGGCCACCAGCGCGTGATGGCCACGACCGGCGTCGGGCCTCGACAGGCCGGTCACCCGCGCGAGTTCACCGGGCACCGTCAAGCCGGCTCCGGCCAGGAACGCACGCGCAATCTCCCGGAATGCGGTATCCCGGCCGACGCGCCGGCGTAGCGCTTCGGGGAACCGGCCGATGCCAAGGCTCCAGACGTACGTGAACTTCGGCTGGTAGTAGACCGCGCTCGGAATCACGATCATGGCCGCCTGCAACTCGTCCATGGCGGCAGTGAACGCCTTGCGGTCCTTCACGCCCGACTCATCGCGCAGGTCGCCCGTGCTCATCTCCCACTCCGTGCGGAGCACCCGCAGCACCGCCTGGGCGTTCCGGCTCAGCCGGCCCGGTTCGTCGCCGCGCCGGATACCCCACACCGCGTGGAAGTGCGAAATCAGCCGCGGCGCGACGAACATCGTCCGGCCGCGCGCGAGTCTGGCGTAGTAGACCCGGCCGCGCCTCACGAGTTCGTCCTTCAAGACCCACGTCAGCGATGCTTCGGGATCCTTCTGCACATTGCGCGGCATCACCGCGTCGCGCCGGCCGCACACCGCGACGTACAGGGAAGGTCCGGGCTTCCGTTGGTCGCTCAGGCAGGCCGCGAATCCGACGCCTTCGATGAAGCGCTCGGCGTCGAGCGCGGTTTCGACCTGCCGGGTTCCCTCGCGATGCCAGGCGGCGTCGCGGAAGTCTTCGATCTCCGGAGGAATGGGCGGCCGGGGTTCGCTCACCGCTCACCGCTCGCCGTAATCGCCCCCGCGAGCCGAGCATCATCGTGACACCTCCGCGGGGCAGGCCGCGTGATGCTATTTGCACCAAGTGTGCGGAGACAGTAGCAATTGCCAGGGCGAGGCATTAGTAGTATCTCTGTCTAGTAGTAATTCTGTCTCACGACGCTCATGTCGGGCTGGCAGCCTTGCTTCACCTGCACGAACGGGTTAACAACTAACGGTTCAGGTTGAAGCGGCCGCCGGAACCCTTCGGTGCCCATTGTCTATCGGAGAAGGTGCTATGGCTGTGCTGCTTCGCAATGCCTCGCTGACGTCGTTCCTCTTCGTGTGTGCCGGTGTTCTGCCCGCGGTTGTTCCGGATGCCGCTGCGCAGGGCCTGGTCGTCATGGCCTCCGGCCTGGACAACCCTCACGGTCTGGCCTTCGGCCCAGACGGCGCGCTGTACGTAGTTGAAGCCGGCCGCGGAGGTACGACGACCATGTGCCTGCCCAACCCCACGGGGCCGGGCCAACGCTGCTACGGCCCGACCGGCGCCGTTACGCGCATCGTGGGGGTGGGGATGCAGCAGCGCGTGCTGACGGGCCTGCCCTCTGTGGCGGTCCCGGGCGGTGCGGAGGCGGCAGGCCCGCACGACATCGCCTTCGGCTTCGGCCGCGCGTTCATCTCGGTCGGCTCCGGCGGCGATCCGGCCCTGCTCGATCCGTTCCGCGCGGCGGGGATTCCCCTCGGCTGGCTCCTGCAGGCATCTCTCCAAGGAGTGATTACCCCGCTGGTAGACGTCGCCGCCTATGAGAGCACCGCCAACCCGGATGGCGGCAATCCGGACTCCAATCTATTCGCGCTGAAGGTTCTCTCGAACCGGGCCGTGATGATCGATGCCGGCGGCAATTCGCTCCTCCAGGTCGATACGTCTCTCGCGGTGTCGACGCTGGCAACGTTTCCCACGCGGATGGTCCCCGGACCGGGCGGGATGGTCCCGATGGAGAGCGTGCCGACGTCCATTGCGGAAGGCCCCGACGGCAGCCTGTATGCCGGTGAGTTGACCGGGTTCCCGTTCCCCGTAGGCGGCGCGCGCGTCTACCGCGTGCCGGCCGCGGGCGGCACGCCGGAAGTGGTGGCCGAAGGCTTCACCAACATCATCGACATCGCAATCGGTCCCGACGGCGCGGCCTACGTCCTCGAGCACGATGCCAACGGCCTCCTGGACCCGGGAGACACCGGACGGCTCATCAAGATCGGCCCGTTCGGATTCCGCACCGAGCTGGCCGCCGGGATGCTGGTCGCCCCCGGGAAGTTGGCGATCGGGTCCGATAACAGCATCTACGTCACGACCAACAGCGCGTCTGCCGGAAACGGCGAAGTGGTGCGCATCATGCAGTAGTCCGCCCGGCCGAACAAAGAGCGGGGCGCCGCCTACTCGTCTCTCAGCGCCCGCATCACGTCCACCTTCGACGCACGGGCTGCCGGCACCAGCGAGGCCACTATCGCGGCACTCACCAGCACCGTCGCGGCGCCGATGACCGCGGCCGCGCCGGGAACGCGCAGGTCCGGCAGGAACCCGCCGGCCACCCGCGTCAGCACCAGGCCGCCGACAACGCCGCTGGCGATACCTGCCGCGGCGATGACGGTGCCCTCGCGGAGAACGCCCATCAGCAAGTGCTTCGGCTCGGAACCGATGGCGAGGCGGACGCCGAATTCGCGCGTGCGCGCGCTCACCGAGAACGCCAGGACGCCCGCCACACCGACCACCGCAATCATCAGCGCCACGCCGGCGAAGCCGCCGAAGACGAGCGCGTTCAACCGGTCTGGCGCGAGCACCTCGGCGCGCACGTCCTCGAGCGTGGCCGCGCGCTCCACGGGCTGGTCTGGTGCGAGGTCCCTGATGATGCGCGTGACGGTCGGCACCAGCGCGTACGGGTCCGACCGCGCGTGGATGAACAACCGCCCGCCGCCGAACTCCTGCTCGAGCGGGTGGTACACCGTCATGGCCGGTCCGGGGACGACGTTCTCGTCGTCCACGTCCGCAGCCACGCCGACGATGCGGCGGCCGCCGCTGTCGACGCCGATGAACTTCATCACCGGATCGGTCCACATGACGTGGCGGTTGAGCGCCTCCTGCGTCGGGAACAGCCGACGGGCCACGCTCTGGCTGACGATCACCACTGGCTCGGCGTCCTTGCGGTCGTCGTCATTGAAATCGCGGCCCGCGATGATGGGCACGCCGAGCGCCGCGAAGAAGCCCGGCGACACGGTGCGGAACCGCGCGCGCGGATCCTCCTCGCCGTCGGCCTTGGCGTAGCCCTCGGCCGAGAACTGGAAACCCGGTCCGAACACGCCCGCGTCGCGCCAGGGCACGGCCGTGCCGATGGCCACGCGCTCGACGCCCGGCAGCTCCGACACGCGCCGCATGACCTCGCGGTAGAACGCGGCCGCCTGGGCCGGCGGGCGCTCGAACGACACCGGCACGTGCACCGCCAGCACGTTGGTGAGGTTGAAGCCGGTGTCGGCAGCCTGCAGACGGAAGAGCGTGGTCATGAGCATGCCCGCGCCGGCCAGTAGCACGAAGGATGCAGCAATCTGCGTGATGGCGAAGACGCGCAGCCGGCGGTTGGTGCCCGAGGTCATGCGCGCGCTGCCGCTCGACAAGCCCAGGCCGTGCGCCGACTCGGCCGAGGGTAGCCGCGGGACGAAAGCCAGCAGTACCGCCGCCAGCAGCGCCAGGCCGGTGCCCACCCAGAGCAGGCTGGCATCGATCGTGAGGTCGAGCGCGCGCACCGAGAAGCGCGAGGCGTACTGCGCCAGCACGGCCACGGCCGGCCGCGCGACGAGCACGCCCAGCAACGCGCCGCCGCCGCAGAGTAGCAGGCTTTCGGCCAGCAGCGTCCGCCGCAGTGCGCCGGTGCCGGCCCCGAGCGCCGCGCGTACGGCCAGCTCGCCCTCGCGCCGCACCGAGCGCGCGAGAATCAGGTTGGCCACGTTCGAGCACGCGATGACGAAGACCAGCGCCGCGGCGGCGAGCAGCACCAGCAGGACGGTGCGCGCCGGCGACGTGATCTGGTCGCGCAGCGGCACGGCATTGATTCGGAAGTCGGCGGCGGCCGGGTAGGCTTCGGCGTGTGCGGCCCTGATCGCGCCATGCGCCGTCCGCAGTTCCGCGACGGCCTGCTCGACCGTGACGCCCGGCGCGAGCCGGCCGAAGAGCTCCGTCATCCGGTGCACACGGCCCTCCACCATCGTGGCGTCCAGGTGATGCGGACTGGTGACGACGTTGGCGATGATCTCGGTTTCTGCCGGGTAGGGGATCGACGGCTCCAGTACGCCGATGATGGTGGCAGCCCGGTCGCCAAGCCGGATGGTCTTGCCGACGAGCGTCGGGTCGCTGCCAAGCGTCGTGCTCCAGAACCGATGGGTCAGCACCGCCACGCCCGCCGCCTGCGGCCCATCGTCGGTGGCGTCGATGAGGCGGCCGAGCGCAGGGCGCAGTCCCATCACCTCGAAGTACGACCCGCCGACCACGCCCGCCCGGACCACGCGGGGCTCGCCCAGTCCGACCATGGTGAACTCGATGGTCGAGAAGTCGCCGAAAGCCGTCAGCGAGCGGACGCGGGACTGCAGGTCGCGCAGCTCGGGCACCGAGAAGTTGGTGTTGTCGACGCCGATGCCCGGCGCGCTCTGCCGGATGTAGACGAGGCGGTCTTCGTCGCGGTTGACCAGCGGCTTGAACAGCACGCCCTGCACGACGGTGAAGATGGCCGCGTTGGCGCCAATGCCGAGCGCCAGGGTCAGCACCACGGTGAGCGTGAGGCCCTTCACACGAGCGAGCGAGCGTGCGGCGAAGCGGAAGTCGTTCAGCAAGCCCATGATGTCCTCTTCAACGGGGTCGAGGCCAAATACACTCCGACCGTCGCCGTGTCAAGCGCCGTCCACCATCGCCGTCCACCATCGCTCAAGTCGCGCACCCCGGGGTCGATTACGCCTCCGTGGTTGGCCGCGCCTTCGCCGATGTGCTCGACGATGTGCTGAACGCGGCGGTCCCGCCCCCCGTGTGGGCGAGGCCCGCCGAGGTGTTCACCCTACCGCCGCGAGACCCATTCCTGTTCTTCCGGCTGTCCGACTCCGGCCACGCGCGGCCCGCCAACCGCGCGCCGGCCAGGCCGGTAAGCCCGCCAGCCCCGGTGGAGATTCGGCGGCCGGCACGGGCCCTGACCCCGGCACAGCAGCAGGCCCTCGACGCGCTGAACGCCTTCGGCACGCGGCTGTCGCCCGACTTCACCGCGCAGGAGCTGCGCCGCGAGTATTGCCGGCTCGCGCACCGCATCCACCCTGATCGCCATCAGCGCCGCAGCGACGCGGAACGGCGTCGCCTGTCGCACCAGTTCGGCGAGGCGACGGGACACTATCGGCGGTTGCTGCTCGTCGTGGACCCGCGCCACTGACAACCGCGCCGCTGGCGCGGCCCGCTTTCCGGAGGCATCCAGACGGCGCCGTCTCATGGCCCGGCCGGGGGTACGACCGGCACCCAGCCAGCGAACACGTACGCGTAGAGCATCGAAACGACGCCCATGACGACCATGAGTGCGATGCTGTGCTTGAGGGTGAAGCGGAACAGGCGGCTCTCGTCCGCGGACGTCATGCCGGTAGCGGCCACGGCCACCGCGATGCTCTGCACCGAGATCATCTTGCCCATCACGCCGGCCGCCGAGTTGACCGACGCGGTCAGAATCGGGTTCAGGCCGAGGGCATTGGCCGTGACCACCTGCAGGTTGCCGAAGAGTGCATTGGCCGAAGTGTCGCTGCCGGTGAGGAACACACCCAGCCAGCCGACCACGGCACTGAAGAACGGAAAGGCGACGCCGGAGGTGGCCAGGGCCAGGCCCAGCGTCGAGGTCATGCCCGAGTAGTTCATCAGGTAGGCCAGGCCCAGCATGCAGGCGATGGTCAGCATCGCGAACGAGAGCTGCTCGAAGGTGGCCCTGTAGATGCCCACGAACTTCGAGGGGCTCACCCGCAGCACCGCGGCGGCGGCAATCGTGGCCAGGAAGCAGGCCGTGCCCGAGGCGCTCAACCAGTTGAACGTGAACACCGCCGCGTAGGGCGCGGGCGCCGGCGTCACCGGTGGGACGCGCGTGATGGCGTTGTGCAGGCCTGGCACGAGAATGCCGTTCAGGCCCGTGGGCGCCTGCGGCAGAAACGATGGCATCAGCGCGTGCGTCCAGCGGTCGATGGCAGCCTTCACGTCGGGCTCACCCCAGGCCAGCACGAACGCCACCAGCAGCAGGTACGGGAGCCACGCCATGAAGATCTCGCCGCCCGTGTGCTTGAGTGCGCCAGCGGTCACGGGCGTGTCACCCTCGAGCCGCATGATGGTTCCGGGCTTCCACAGCTTGAGGACGGCCACCATCACCAGGATGCAGGCGAGCGAGCTGAGGATATCGGCCAGCTCCGGCCCCAGGTAGTTCGAGACGTAGAGCTGCACGCCGGCAAACGAGACGCCGCACGCGATGATGGCCGGCAGCACCTCCACGGCGCGCTTGCGGCCCGCCATGACGACGATGAGGTATCCGGGAATGATGATGGAGATCATCGCGCACAGTCGGCCCACCATCGCCGACAGGGGCAGCACCGGCAGTCCGGTGACGGCCGCCAGCGTTATCACGGGGATGCCGATGGACCCGAAGGCCACCGGCGCCGTGTTCGCCAGCAAGCAGATGCCGGCCGCGTAGAAGGGGTTGAAGCCGAGGCCCGCCAGCATGGCGCCCGACACTGCCACCGGCGCTCCAAAGCCCGCGGCGCCCTCGATGAACGCGCCGAACGAGAAGGCGATGAACATCGCCTGCAGGCGACGATCGTCGGTGAGGCTGCCCACCGAATCCTTGATGACCTCGAACTTGCCGGTGTCCACCGCCAGCCGGTAGAGCATGATCGACGCGAACACGATCCAGGCGATGGGGAAGAGCCCGTACGCGGCGCCGTACAGCATCGAGATGACGGCCAGGCCCGCCGGCATACCGTACACCGCGACCGAGACGATCAAGGCCGAGCCCAGGGCCGAGAGCGCCGCCTTCCACGCCGGGGCGCGCCAGAGGCCGAGCATGAGAAACAGCACGACGATCGGGACGGCGGCCACCGGGGCCGACAGACCGAGACTGCCGCCAATTGGTTCGTAATTGTGCTGCCACATAGACAGGGGCTCCCGGATGGTGACCGTGGCCTTATGGCGCGAGGCGGTTACGGCACGAGTGGCGGCAGGGCGGGGGCCAGACCGGTGTAGGTGAACTTCTGCACGCGCTTGCCCTCATAGGTCTCGGTGATGAAGAGGTTCCCCTTCGAGTCGACCGCCAGGTTGTGGGCGCCGTAGAACTGCCCCGCCCAGCGGCCGGCGCCCCCGAACGAGGTCACCAGCTCGAGCGTGTCGCGCCGCAGCACCCACACCTGCTGATTCGTGCCGTCGGGGACGAACAGGAACGTCTGCGCCGGGTCGGTCGAAAAGCCGATGTCCCACACCGAGCCGCTGCCGAGCGTCCGCTTCGCGATGAATGTCTCCTTCACGAAGGTGCCGTCCTTCTGGAACACCTGGATCCGGTCGTTCGTGCGGTCGCAGATGTACACCAGGCCGTCGTTTGCGATCCGCACCTGATGGACGATGCGGAACTGCGGTGGCGGAGGGCCGTCGGGATCGTACTGGCTGGGCGCGTTCTCGTGCTGCACGACACCGCGGAACGGCCCCGGCAGCTTCTCGCCAGCCCGCGTGAAGTAGTCATCGTCGGGACGCTTGCCGTAGGCGCCCCAGTGCCGTTTGTAGGCACCGGTCGTCGCGTCGAACACGATGACGCGGTGGTTGACGTAGCCGTCGGCGACGTACACCTCGTTGGCCGCGCGATCCACGGCGACGTTGGCCGCGCCGCCCAGATTGGCCGTGTCGTTGCTGCCGCCGTTCTGGCCCTTCCGTCCAATCTGCAGGAGGAAGCGCCCCTCGCGCGTGAACTTCAGCAGGTGCGAATCCTTCTCGCCTCCCGCGCCCAGCCAGACGTGGTCGTCTTCGTCCAGGTAGATGCCGTGCTCGAGGTCCGGCCACTCGTAGCCTTCGCCCGGCCCGCCCCACGATGCAACCAGGTTGCCGTCCGGATCGAATTCCAGCACCGGCGGCGCGGCGCGCCAGATCGAGCGCGTTTCGTTGGGCTGCAGCGTGCCCGGCCGGTGGACGACCCAGACGTGGTCCCGCTTGTCCACCGCCACGCCCACCACCGCTCCGACGAGCCAGCGATTGGGCAGGGGTTTGGGCCAGGCCGGGTCGACGCGGAACGATGGCGCGAGCGAAGGGTCAGGGGCGGGGCTCTGTGCGGCGACGACCGCGGCGGCCGCGATCAGTGGCATGGTCGAGATGGCCAGGAGGAGGCGAAGGTCGATCATGCGCGGTGTCCTTGGCAGGGCGGTGAACTCGACGAATACGCTACAACGGCTCGTCCTTGGTCTCGTGCGACAGGTACAGGCCCCCGAGCGACAGCACCGTGGAGGCCGACAGATAGTACCCCACGTACTGCAGCCCGAGGTTGGCGGCGAGCCAGGTGGCGGCGTAGGGCGCGACCGACGCGCCGAAGATGCCCGCCAGGTTATAGGTGAGCGAGCTGCCCGTGTAGCGCACCGCGGTGGGGAACAGCTCGGCCAGCACCGTACCCAGCGGGCCGTAGGCCAGGCCCACCAGCGCCATCCCCAGCGCCATCGTCACCGTGGCGCCGAGTGTGCCTCCCTGGAAGAGGGGAGCGAAGATCAGGCCGAACACCAGCGTCGCGAAGTTGACCCACATCAGCATCCGCCGCCGGCCGCGGTTGGCGAGGATGGCCGACCAGGGGACGAAAGCCGCAAAGAAGAACACCCCGAAGAGCTGGATGAACAGGAACTGCTCGCGCGTGAAGCCCAGCGCCGTTGTCCCCCATGAGAGGGCGAACACCGTCATCAGGTAGAAGTTGACGTACACCGAGAGCCCAATGAGGGTGCCGAGCACCAGGGCGGCGCCGTGGTGCTGGAACACCGCCAGCATCGGGACCTGGACGCGCTCGTGGCGCTCCACGGCTCGCTGGAACACCGGGGTTTCGCTGATCGACAGGCGGACGTAGAGCCCGAGCCCGACCAGCACCGCGCTGGTGAGGAAGGGCACGCGCCAGCCCCACGCGAAGAACTGCGCGTCGGAGAGCCAGTGCGACAACGCGAGGAAGATGGCGCCGGAGCAGAAGAAGCCGACCGGGGCGCCCAGTTGCGGGAACATCCCGTACCATGCGCGCTTGCCCGGCGGAGCATTCTCGGTGGCCAGCAGCACCGCGCCGCCCCATTCGCCTCCGAGACCGAGACCCTGGCCGAAGCGGCAAAACGCCAGCAGCGCTGGCGCGGCGATGCCGATGGTGTCGTAGGAGGGCAGCAGACCGATGGCCACCGTGGACAGGCCCATCGTCAGCAGCGCTGCCACCAGGGTAGTCTTGCGACCGACGCGGTCGCCGAAATGGCCGAAGAGCGCCGAGCCGATGGGCCGCGCCACGAAGGCGATGGCGAAGGTGCCCAGCGAGGCGAGCGTGGCCGTGGTCGGGTCGGACGCCGGAAAGAACCGGCTGGGGAAGACGAGGACGGCCGCCGTGGCGTAGATATAGAAGTCGAAGAACTCGATCGCCGTGCCGACCAGGCTGGCGAAGAGAATCCGGCTGGGCGAGTTGAGTGCTCGCGCCGCCGTGCTAGCCGAGAACGGCTCCACTTCGGCCACTACCAGCGCGTCCTCGAGCACCCGGTAGACATATCACACCGACATCGATGGGCCAAGATGAGACGGCCTGCCTCGCGCGCGCGCTCCCATGAGAGAGTAGATTCACCCGTGGCCGATCACGACCAATCGCGCGGTCTCGAGCCTGCTGATGGGGCCCGCCTCGCCGTCAGCGCACACGCCAGCGGCATCTCGAGCCGGGCGGTCTTTCTGGATCTCGCGCGCGCGGTGGCGATTCTGATGATGATCCAGGGCCACACCATCGACGCGGTGCTGGTCCCGAGCGCTCGCGCCGGCACCTGGTTTGCCGTGTGGTCGTTCCTGCGCGGCCTCACGTCGTGCACCTTTCTGATGCTCTCGGGAGTCGTCTTCACGATTGCGACCCTCCGGCACTGGCCGCTCCACCTCGAACTGGGCATGGCCGTCGTCGGGCGGCTCCGTCGCTTCACCCTCTTCCTCGTGCTCGGTTATGCGCTGCACTTCCCGGTGCCGAGAATCGTCCGTCTCTGGCAGGCGAGCGACGAGCGATGGCGCAGCTTCCTGGCCGTGGACATCCTGCAACTGGTGGCCATCACGCTCATCGGCCTTCAGTTGCTGGTCCTCATCGCGCGGACGCCGCGCCGCTACGAACTCGCCGCCGCTGCCGCCTGCGCGCTCGCTGTCGTGCTGACGCCGATGATGTGGGCCATCGACTGGTCCGGCATCCTGCCGCTGGCTGCCGCGTCCTATCTGTCACCGGCCACCGGCTCCCAGTTTCCGCTGTTCCCGTGGAGCGGCTACATGCTGTTCGGCGTTCTGGTCGGCATGGCGTACCTGCGGGCAGGCCCAACCGCACTCGCGCGGTTCGCCAATTTCCAGCTTCTTCTCGGCGGTGCCGCCATGGTAGCTCTCGCCTTCCTCCTGGCGCAGGTGAGGCTCCAGCCCTTCGGGCCCACCGACTTCTGGACCACGAGTCCCAACCAGTTCCTGTTGCGCGCCGGCCTGGTGCTGATGCTCTTCGGCGTGGCCGCCCACGCCAGCCGCTTCGTCTCGCACAAGCCGCGGATCATCCACTCGCTGGCGCAGGAGTCGCTCACGATCTATGCCGTTCACTTGGTCCTGGTCTACGGCTCAATCTGGAACGACGGGCTGCGACAACGTGTGGGTGCCACGCTGCCCGGAAATGTGGCCGTGGGTTATGCGGCGCTGCTGTGGCTGACGATGGGCCTTTTCGCGCTGGCGTGGCACTGGACCAAGCGCACGCACCCGCGCATCGCGGGATGGCTGCGATGGGCGCTGGCTGGCGGGTTGCTGTATCAGTTGCGATAGCTGGATGGCCAATAGAATCCTGTGCGCACGGCGATTCGGATGGTAGCCTGTGGCGCGGAACTCGTGACGCATATCGCGAAGACCTGGGATCTCGAAGCTGGCCAGCCAGCGGGCGCCGTTCCCGACACGCGGTGGAGCGGGCACGCCCCGTCGATGATCTGCGTGCTCGGCATGCACCGCGCCGGTACGTCTGCCACGACGGGGGCGCTCAGCCGGCTGGGCCTCCACGTGGGACCTCCCGAGCGCCTGATGCCGTCGCGCGACGACAATCCGGCTGGGTTCTTCGAGCATCAGGCCCTGAGCGACCTGAACGACGAGATCCTGCGCCGCCTGGGCGGCACCTGGGACGAGCCCCCGGCCCTGCGGGCCGGCTGGCAGGACGACCCCGGACTGGGCGACCTGCGCGACCGCGCGCGCGGGCTGCTGCGCGAGGATTTCGGGGCTGCGCCCCTCTGGGCCTGGAAGGATCCGCGGACGTGTCTCACGCTGCCCTTCTGGCAACCGCTGCTGCCCGGGGCACGTTACGTGCTGTGCGTGCGGAATCCTCTCGACGTCGCGCGATCGCTGCAGGTCCGCAACGGATTCTCCATTCAGAAGGGCGTCACGTTGTGGATGCAGCACATGACGTCCGCCGTCCGGCACCTGACCTCCGCCCCGGTTCTGGTCGTCGCCTACAACGACCTTCTCGATCTCACCGAGATCGAAGTGGGTCGGCTGGCCGCCTACGTCGGCCCGCACGTGCCATCAGCCGCCGAGCGGGACGCTGCCATCGGCTCGATCAACGCCACGCTGCGGCACCAGCAGTCTGCGCCCGCCGATCTGTTCGAGCCGGCGGACGCGTGGCACGACGCATCGGCGTTCTACGTGTTCCTGCGGTCGCTGGCCGCGCTCCAGCGTGACGAAGGGCCGCCACCGGATGGGCCGTCCACGTTCGGCTCGTGGCTCGCTCTCTACGCGCGCCGGTCGCGGGAGGGGATCGAAGCGCGGCACCAGTCGGAACGGCTCCAAGAGGCCCTCGAGGCCGCGCGAGCCGAGGCGGTTCAGACCATCGACGGCCTGCGCGAAGAACTGGACGTCGCCACGCGTGTTCTGGAGACCACCCGTGCCGAGTCGGGCCGGTCGGTGGAGGCGCTAGGCGGCGTGGTGACGGAACTCGAACGCGCGCGGGCCGGCCACGTCGAACTGCTGCGCTATCTCGAGACACCCGTTGGCGCCCTCAAGGTGGCCGCCCGCGCGTGGCTGCCTGCGCCGGTCCATGCGCGGCTGCGCCGCTGGGGACTCCGCTGGATGCCCGGCCTGTCGCGCGAGGGCTCTGCCGGCTCCGAATAGCCACCACTCGCACTCTCGCCTCCATGGCCTGCGCCGCCGGCCCGCCTCGCGGCGTGGCGCCTACCGGGGTTCCAGCTCCGCCGCGATTCGCGCCAGGAACTCTTCCGCGATTCGCTGATAGCCCGCCTCGTTCGGGTGATGGCCGTCGATGCCGATGTAGCCGGACACGTTACCCGACAGCGCCGAGTAGACATCGACGACGACCGCACCCTCGCCGGCGGCGATGGCCCGCAGCTCGTCGTTGAAGGCGCGCACGACATCGTCGGGCACCGAGCGCTGGCGCCCCGGGATTGGCGGGGGCATCAGGCCGATGAAGACGCGCGCCCCGCGAAATCGTCCGTCGCGCGCCAGTCGGTTGATCGAAGCGCTGGCCGGCGACACGCCGCCAGCCCCATAGTCGAGCAGATCGTTGTAGCCGTGCAGCAGCAGCAGTGCCTGCGTCTGGGAGTTGGCCAGCAGTTGCGCCAGGCGTGCCTCACCGTTGGCGACCAGCTCGCCCGACCGTCCGGCGTTGGTCACCGTGAGCTCGGAAGCCTGAGACCGATAGCGGGAGCGCAGCCGCTCCTGCAGCCGGGCTGGATACGACGCGTTGGGCACGACGACCATCGGTGCCAGCTGAATCGAGTTCGGCGCCGGCGAGGTGATCTCTCCTTCCGTCAGGCTGTCGCCGAACGCCAGGAACCGCGTGGCGGTGAGGGTGGCCGTGGGCGACGGCCCCGGCCCAGGTCCGGGCCCGGGCGATGTAGGCGAGGTCGGGGTCTTGTCGTCACACGCGCCGGCCGCGAGGAGACAAACGAGAACACCGACGGGCCCAGCGAGCTTGTGCATGACGACCTCGAACCGGGCCCTGGGCACGGGTCCCCGGCGGCCAATGGGCCCATGGTGCTCGCCGCAGGGGTGAGGGAGGTTCGTTTACTGTAATGCAGGACTGGCCTGCAGGCCAGCCGGTCGCGGTCAGCGAGGCGATTGGCCCGCGGCGCTACCCGGCACGGCCTCGTCGAGCGTGACGGTCCATTCCACCTGGTCGGACTCGATCTCCAGGTACGACACGCGCGGCTCGTCTTCGAGATAGGCGGTGTCGCCACCCGTGCCTTTCGTGTCGACGATGGTCTGGAGCGGCCGGCCGCTGATGGAGCTGAACAGCGAGACACGGAGCCGGCCCGCGTCGGGCGTGCCCAGGCCGCGTGATTTCCAGGTGAGACGGAGCGCTCCGGTGGTGACGTCGAAGGATTCGGTCTGGCGGTCGCCGTGGCCCGACCAGGTACCGAGCGAGTGCCACCGCGTGGCGGTGGCCGTGGCCGGCCGGGCGACCGGCGCGGGCCGCGCCTCGCAGGCGGCCCACGTCGGCAGCAGGACGAGGATGGCGAGGGCTCGTCTGCGCGCGCGCCTCGTCACCTACGTGGTGACGGGCGCCGAGACCCCGCGTACGGCCCGGCGCACGAGGTTGCGCATCAGGGGGATCTTGTAGGCGTTGTGGCGCAAGGCGACCGCGCCGTCGACGGCCATCTGTCCGGCCATCAGGCCGGTCTCGTCGTTCTTCGGCCGGCCGGCGATGGCCCGCTCCACCGCTTCCAGACGCAGCGGCCGGGCGGCCACGGCGCCCACCGCGATGCGGGCGTCGGTGATGCGCCCACCGTTGGTCTTGATGGCGGAGGCCACGTTCACCAGCGGGAAGTCCCATACCTGGCGGTCGCGCGCTTTCTCGAAGTAGAAGTCGGCGTCCGCCCAGGTGGAGGGGATGCGAATGGCCGTGAGCAGCTCGCCCGGCTGGAGGACGGTCATCCGCGTGATGTCGACGCCCGGGCCCCTGAAGTAGTCGGCAGCCTCGACCAGGCGCTCGTCGCCCCGGCGGCGAATCACCATCTGCGCGTCCAGCGCGATGAGCGCGGGCGCCGTGTCCGAGGGGCTGACGGCAACGCAGCGGTCGGCGCCGAGAATCGCGTGCTCGCGATTCACCGCCGTCGGCGTGTCGGCGTAGCAGATGTTGCCCCCGGCCCGGTAGCAGTGCCACCCGCGCCGGTAGTACCAGCAGCGCGCGTCCTGTGAGACGTTGCCGCCAAGCGTCCCCTGGTTGCGAATCTGCGGCGAGGCCACCAGGCCGGCCGCCTCGGCCAGCACACCGAAGTGTTCCCGCACGGCCGGATGCTCGGCCACGTCGGTCAGCGTCGTCATGGCGCCGATCTCGAGGCCGTTGCCGGTGTCTCGAATGCCCTGCAGCTCCGTCACCTGGCTCAACTCCACGACCGCGCTGGTGCGCTTCGTGCGGTCCTTGAGCCAGTCGAACGAGTCCATGCCGCCGGCCATCACCCAGGCGTCCTGGCCCCGGGCCTCCAGCAGGTCCAGCGCTTCGTCGAGGCTGGCGGGCTGGAACAACTGGAACGGCGGAATCACGTCGTGAACGATTGCCATGGCGTTACTCCCTGGTTCCCTAGATGTGAGCCGTCAGCGGCTCTTGCATCGGCCGGCCGTGCTCGAGCGCCATCAGGATGGTGTCCAGGTTCACCGGCGCACGCCGGTAGACATCGTCGCCGAGAGCGTCCGAGAGCGCGTTGAGAATGGCGCACGCGCCCGCCGCGACCGGCGGCTCGCCGATACCGCGCGCGCCCACGGGCGTTTCGGGATCGGGAATGTCGAGCGCCTCGTGTTTCATGTTGCGCGGCACGTCCAGGATGGTTGGCGGCCGGCTCTGGTAGAAGCGCGTCGCGAGCGAGAGACCGTAATGCTGGTCGTACACGGTCTTCTGCGACAGGGCGTGGCCCATCCCGAGCACCGAGCGTCCCAGCAGCTGCCCGCCGTAGGCCCTCGGATGGATGATGGTGCCCGAATCGCCGATGGCCGTGTAGTCCACGACGCGATACTGCCCGGTTTCCACGTCCACTTCGACCTCGGCGAAGCCGGCCACGAACGAGAAGCTCGCGCCGTCGCGCGGATACGTGTCGCGGGCGACGCCCATCAGGCCCTGCCCGGCGAGGCCGGTGGCGGAGATGGTCGTGACCTTGTTGATGTTCTCGGGCAGCTCGTGGCCGTCGTACTTGCCGCCGAGCTCGATGGCGCGCCTGGCCACGTCGGCCAGAGACATGCTGCGGCCGTTGCCCGAGACGCGGCCGTTGGCGACCTGATACGACTCGGGGCGGCCGCCCAGCGTGCGCGCCGCGATTTCCCTGGCTTTGGCGATGGCATCGGACGCCGCCGCGTGCGCGGCCCGTGTCATGGCGTGCGTTGTCTGGCTGCCGCCCGAGACGCACGTCCAGGGAAGGTTCTGCGAAGTGTCGCCCCAGTTGATCGTCACCTGCTCCCAGGGCATGCCCATCATCTCGGCCGCGACGCGATGCACGTCGCTGAACGACTCGGTGCCCAGGTTGCCGACGCCCGACTGGACGTACATCCGGCCGTCGGGCTTGATGACGAACAGGCCGTCGAAGCCCGTGGAACCGGCGACAAACGAGCTCATGGCCACGCCGACGCCACGCACCTTCGACCCGGTGCGCTGGCCCGACCGCGCCTTGCGCTCCTCCCAGCCGAACACCTCCCGGCCGCGGTCGAGCGCCTGTTTGATGAACGAACTCGTGCAGTAGCCGCGCTGGCCTTCGCGGTCGGGCGGTCCGAACGGAGCCTTGCCCTCGGGCGCGTTGAGGCGGCGGATCGCCACTTGGTCGAGGCCGAGCTTGCGCGCGGCCTTCGCGAAGACCGGCTCCATCAGCATGATGCCCTGCAGGCCGCCCGGCTGGCTCTGCGCGCGACGCGGCGGCGTGTTGGTGAGCACCGTGACGGCGCGGTGGCGCATGGCCTCCGGCTGGTACAGCAGCGACACGATGCGGCCGGCGCTGATGGCGTCGCCCTGCGCCTCGTAGGCGCTGTTCTCGCCCATGGTGTAGAGGTCGAGGGCGAGCAGCCGTCCTTCCTTGGAGAAGCCGGCCTTGACGCGGCCGTGCACCGCGGGGCGGATGCCCCCGATGTACTGTTCTTCCTCGCGCGTGATCCGCATGAGAACGGGTGCGTTGGCCTTCTTCGCCAGGAGCGCCGGAATCATGCACGACACGGCGCCGGTAGCACGGCTGCCGAAGCCGCCGCCCGTGTACTCCGTGATGAGCACGACGTCGGTCGGATCCAGGCGCATCCACCGCGAGATGGAGGCCACCGTCTGCACCGCGCTCTGCGTACCGGTGTGCACGTAGAGCTTGCCGTTCTGCCAGTAGGCCAGCGCCGAGCGCGGCTCCAGCACGTGGTGCTGGTTGTTGGCCACCGAAAAGGTCTCGTCCAGCACCAGGGCGGCGTTCTTGAAGCCACCGTCGAGGTCCCCGTACGACGTGTCCACCTGCGGCTTGCCCATCGGCAGCCGGCCCTGGTCGTACTCGGCGAAGTCGGCCTCGGTCCACTTCAGTTCCTGGATGTCGAGCGGCCCGGGCGGCGCGCCGGGCTCGGCTGGTGGGCGTCCCCAGACGTTGCCCTCGAGGCGGGGGTTCGGCCCGCCGGGCCGCAGGCTCTCGAGCGGATCGACCACGAAGGGCAGGGGCTCGAAGTCCACCTGGATGGCTTCGATGGCTGCGGCGGCTGTTTCCTCGTCCACGGCGGCGACGGCGAGGACCGGCTCGCCGGCGTACACCGGCTCGTCGGTCAGCGCGCGCTCGCCCTTGGGATTGGCGCGAATGGTTTCGCCCAGGTCGGTGACGGTGTCGGCTGGCGCGGGCAGCTCGCCGGCCCTGAGGATGGCCCGCACGCCGGGCATGGCCTCGGCAGCGCTCGTGTCCACGCTTCTGACGCGCGCGTGCGGGATGGGGCTGAGCAGCAGCTTGACGAAGAGCATCCCTTCCGCACGGAAGTCTTCCGCGTACTTCGCCCGGCCCGTGACCTTGGCCAGCAGGTCCGGCGTCGTGTAGTTCTTGCCGACGAGTTTCGTGTCAGCCACGAGCCACCTCCCGCGAGAGTGCCGCGCCGCGTTCGAGCGCCGTGAGAATCTTGTCGTAGTCCTGGCACCGGCACAGGTTGCCGGATACCCCGTGCGCCAGATCCTCGCGCGTCGGGTTCGGGTGCTTCTTGAGGTACCCGACCGTCGCCATGACGAAGCCCGACATGCAGAACGCGCACTGGAAGCCCTGCTCCTCGACAACGCCCTGCTGCACGGGGTGCAGCGTGCCGTCGGCCGAGGCGAGCCCTTCGATGGTGGCGATTTTCTTCGTCCGTACGGCGTGGGTGAGCACCGAGCACGCGTAGCGTGGCACATCGTCCACCAGGACGGTGCAGGCGCCGCATTCCGCGCGGTCGCACCCGAGCTTGGTGCCGGTGAGTCCGAGCTTGTAGCGGAGCGTGGTGGCGAGGGTTTCCTGCGGGGCGACGTCGACGCGCCGGCTCTGGCCGTTGACGGTGAGCGTCAGCAGGCGCTCGACGCTGCCGGTCCTTGCGGCCTGGCCGGACACCAGCGGGCTACTTCGGAAGAGGTAAGCGGCCGATGAGACCGCCACGCCGCCGGCGACGACACCTTTGATGAAGTTGCGGCGGGAAACCGCCGTCGGTACGGCGGGGGTCGTGTGAGCGTCGTCGTGTGACATGCCATCACCTCATCCATCATGCGCGCCAGCGCGGCCGTGACGAGCGTTTCGACGATCCGTCAATCGCGTGACTATAGCGCAATAGGGCCGCGGGGGCTACCCGGGTCGTAGAGTCAACGGCGGGCTCAACCTCTCGGAGCTCTACGCCGACCAATCGACGGCGGCGCCGCCGGTTCGGCAGCCCATGACCCGCACCGAGCGCCTGCCGGGAACGCCCGGCGGCTTCGAGTACACCGGACAGGTGCCGGCGTCCCGGCCGGCGCACGATTTCACGCCGCGGCTCGTGCCGTTCCACCCCGACGCGTCCGTGCCGCTCGAGGCGCCGTTCATTCTCTGGGCCTGACGACGCGGGACGGCAGGCTTCCGAGCCGGCGATTGACATATCATGAGAGGCTGTGAAGCACACACGCCACATTTCCGGACTCACGCGGCGTCGGTTCCTCGAGCAGCTCGGAGCCGTTGGGGGATCCTCCCTCGTGATGAGCGCGATGAGCTCGTGGGACCTCATGGCGGGCGCCGCGGGGCAGCGGCCCCAGTTGTCGGGCCGTCCCGCCAGCAACACCAGGATCCTGGTACTCGGGGCCGGACTGTCCGGCCTTGTGGCCGCCTACGAGCTCGGCAAGCTGGGCTACGACTGCCGGGTCCTGGAGGCCCGCGACCGGGTGGGCGGGCTTCAGTGGGCGGTCCAGCGCGGCTCGACGCACACGGAGGTGGGCGGCGAGCGTCAGGTCTGCGGGTTCGACGAGGGCCAATACGTCAACGTCGGCCCCTGGCGCATCCCCTACTCGCACGAAGGCGTCCTTGGGTATTGCCGGGAACTCGGCGTCCCGTTGCAGGTGTTCATCAACGAGGCGGAGAACTCGTACTTCTATTTTCAGGGCGCGGCGGCGGGGCCGCTGGCCAACCGGCGCGTGCGGATGCGTGAGGTCAGGGCCGACTTCACGGGCCACATCAACGAGCTGCTGCTGAAGGCCATGGACCAGCATGCGCTCGACCAGCTGCTCACGGCCGAGGATCAGGAACGGCTGAAGACCTTCCTGGTGCGGGAGGGCTATCTCGACTCGTCCACCCACGCCTACAAGGCCTTCGAGAATCGGGGCGAAGGCGACCCGTACGATCTGGCGGCGCTGCTGCAGGGCGGGTTCGGTAACCGGCTTCGCTCGGTGCCCGCCGTTGAAGGCACCGCCGCCGCGCCCATGTTCCAGCCCATCGGCGGCATGGACCAGGTTTCGAAGGGCTTTCAGCGGGCGATGGGCGCGGAGCGTATCACCTTGAACGCCGAGATCCGATCGGTGCACCAGGACGACCGCGGCGTCAAAGTCGTGTATCGCGACACCCGGACGGACCAGACCACCGAACTCGCCGCCGACTACGTCATCGTCTCGATGCCGCTCACCATCGTCTCCGGTCTCGACATCAACCTGTCGGGCGACCTGATGCAGGCCGTCAAGGAAGTTACCTACAGTAACAGCGCCAAGATCGGTCTGGCGATGAAGCGCCGGTTCTGGGAGGAAGACGACCACATCTTCGGTGGCCATCTCTACTCGGACCTGCCCATCGGCGAGTTCTCGTACCCGTCGTGCGACTACTTCACCAGGAAGGGCGTGCTGCTCGGTCTCTATTCGAACGGGCCGATTGGCAACCTGATCGACCAGCCCATTGCCGAGCGTATCGAATACGTGCTCACGCAGGCGAGCAAGGTGCACCCCCAGATCCGCACCGAGTTCGAGAGCGGCTACGCGGTGTTCTGGAAGAAGGTGCCGTACAGCCTGGGCGGGTATGCCAGCGGCCGGAACGTCGCACGCCGGCAACAGCTGTCGCAGGTGGACAACCGCATCGTCATCGGGTCGGCGGCGACGACGCCCCGCTCCGCGCCGGACTGGCAGGAAGGCGCGGTGGCCGCCGGCTGGCAGGCGCTCGAATCCATTCACGCACGCGCGATGCGCGGGTAACGCCGGCCCTGTAGAATCGGGGCATGGTGCTCAGACGCCGTGCCGTGATTGCCCTGGCCTGCGGCCTCTGGTTCGTCGCGCGGGAGTCTTCCGCGCAACGGCCGCTGCCCCAGGCGATGTCCGACCCGCAGGTCGCCGCGGCGCTCGCCGCCGTGGACGCGCGCCGAGACGAGACCGCGCGATGGCTGGCCACGATCGGCGCCATCGTGTCGCCGTCGGGTCACGAGCGCGAGCGCGCCGAGGCGGTGGCCGCCGAGATGCGGCGGATCGGCCTGAGCGATGTCACCGTGGACCTATCGCCCAATGTGGTGGGACGCATCCGCGGGCGGTCCGGCAAGGCGCTCGTCTTCGTGTCCACGCTCGACGACCTGGCCACGGTGGCCGCGCATCAGCGGGCCGCGTCCGCGAAGCCGCGCATCGAGGGCGACCGCGTGGTGGGACCCGGCACCAACACGTCCACGACCACGGCGTCGCTCATCGCCGCCGCCGACGCGCTGCTGAAGTCCGGCCTTACGCCCGAGCACGACTTGGTGTTCGCAGCAGTGGCGCAGGAAGAAACCGGCCTGGTCGGCATGGGCGCGCTCTATTCCCAATGGAAGGACCGCTCCCTCGCATTCGTGGACGTGCTCGGTGATGGCCACAGCGTGACCTACGGTGCCATCACCATTCACTGGTGGAAGGTGGTCGCGAGCGGGCCTGGAGGGCACTCCCTGAGCGGCGGCGTGCCGAACGTGAACCAGGGCATCGGCCGGGCCGTGGACCGCATCCTGCAATTGCCGCAACCCGAGCGCTACAAAGACGATCGCGTCGTGATCAACGTGGCCATGATGCAGAGCGGTGCCGTGTACAACCACAAGCCGGAGACCGGCTGGTTCTCCCTGGACGTGCGCTCGCTCGACGGCGCGCGGGTCGAGGAGGTGGAGGCCGAGGTGAAGAAGATTCTCGCGACCGTCACGTCCGAAACCACCATTGCGTTCGAGATGGAACCGTTCCAGTTGACGCCGGGGGGACAGATTCCAGGTCTTCGCGACTCGGCCCTGGTGACGACGGCGGCGGCGATCTCCGAGCATCTCGGTTATCCTGCGCAGCTCGGCAATGCCGGCTCGGCCAACCTGAACGTGCCGCTGGGGCACGGCTCGGTCGCGATCGGCATCGGCGGCGAACGCGGCGGCCGGCGTGGCTTCCCGGACGAATGGGGCGACATCCCGCAGATGATGCGCACGGCGAAGTTCCTCGTGCTGCTCGCGGCGACGATCGGCAAGTAAGCGGCGCGATGCGGAAAGTGATCGACGGCGTCGCGATGAGCCTCGACGGGGCCTTGGCGGCGAGTGCGACTGGAGTGTTACGCACTCTTCGGAAGGACACGGACTGTCGGCCGTCAGTCCGTGGCAATCCACACCAAGCCGCACAGAGCGGAGAGTGTCATCATTCCTGCGAATGTCATAGGAGTGATTGCAGCCCATGACACCGAAGCGTCAGGGATGCTGGCCAACCCGACGATGATGGCGGCGGCGTAACCGATCGTCAGCAGCAGGCGCCGCCGTCCGGCGTGGCGGTCGATCCGGCGCAGCACCGCTGCCGTAAACGGCTCGTCGTCGCCCAGTGGTTCAGCGGCCAGAGCTGAGCTCAACCACTTCTCGACGGCTTCGTCGCCGGGCATCTCGTTCATCATCAATTCCCCTGTCCGCGACGGAACGTCTTCTGCAACGTCTGGCGGCCTCTGCGAATCAGCGTCTTGACCGTTCCAAGAGGAAGGTCGAGCGCCTCGGCAATCTCCGCATGGCTCATCCCGTGTTGATAGTGCAACACGATCGCGGCACGTGCTCCGGGCGAGAGGTGCATCATCAACTGTTCGAAGGTCAGTCGGCTGACGGTGCTCTCCACCTCGTTCACCGGCGACTCCAGGACGGTCGGAAGCGGTTCCGGCACGAATCGCCGTGTGCGCCTGTCGTTGATGAACACCTGGAACGCAATGCGGAACAACCAACTGAGAAACCGCCCGCGTGCCTGAAAGGTCGTGATGTGGCGGTAGGCCCGCCAGAACGTCTCTTGCGGCAGGTCGTCGGCATCACTTCGACCAGCGTCGCCCTCGTCAACGATGCAGCGACCGCGCGCGCGTTCTCGTGGTGTCGACGTATCCCACGTGCCGTGGATGATGAGGGTCGGGATGTCGGAGATCACCTCTGCACGAAACGCCGGGCCGAGATCATCGAATGGCCACACGTCGCACGCCACTTCGTACTCGAGGTTGATGTCGCCGAGGAGCCGGCGGGCTGCAGCCGTTCACCAGGACGCGTGTGGTTGCCGCCCCCGTGGTCACCGTGACCATCTGCGGCTCGGCATCCAGTCGCGCGAGCGCGCGCTCGAGCGCCGTGAGCAGCCCGCCTTCAGGAATGCGACTTCGGAATTCGGGCGAGTGCTCCGTCGCCGCGGCAATTCGTTCGAGGGTGTGCAAGGCGTCTGCTGGATCATCCCAGGTGTGATCTGGCCCTTCGACGCCAAAGATGACCACCCGTTCGACCGCATCTGGAAACTGTCGCATGAATTGCAGGGCCAGGTGCGAACCGTAACTGCCGCCAATCAACGTGATCTTTGGATAACCGAGCGCCAGGCGCAGGTCGTTGACATCAGCGGCGCTCTCCACCGTGTTGTAAGCCGCGAGATCGACGCCCTGCGCCTGCCAGCGATCGCGGCACTGGACCAGCAGTCGGCGCAGGGTTCCAGCCACCGTGGTCATGTCCAGAGGGAGGTCAGGTGGCGGGAGCGGCGCCGAGTCCCCGCAGGTCAACGCAGGAGACGCTCGTCCACTACCGCGCTGATCGAACAGCACGACGTCGGCGATGGTTTGATAGAACCTTGCCTCACGATTCGTTTCCGCAGCCTCGAACTGCTGGAGCCATGAACCGCCCGGCCCTCCGGCGAGGAGAAAGATCGGTGCGGCTGCCGCAGCGGCGTCGGACGCCAAACGATAGAAAGAGATCATGAGCCGCCGCCGCGTCGGTCTCAACCGGCTCTCTGGAACCTGGAGCTGACCGCTCTCGACGCGCACGACCGTCTGGTCGCGGAGCGTCACGTCAGTGGTACCTGTCGTCAGTTGGGCAAGGGCGAGGGTCGGGAGGACGAAGACCCCGGCGAACACGAGAGTCCGAGTGCGCATACAGGACAGAACGCTGACTGTCCTCCCCCAGAAGGCGTGGAGCACCAGGACACCACCTCGCGGGGTACCCTTCGGGCGTCCGACAGACAGATCGGCGCGCATGGCGCCGCCCTTCACGGCCTCCGCCAACCCACGGCGGCGAATGTGCCTGGCGCGCACCGCCAGCGCTGTTCGCCCGGAACCCTCGAACACTGAGAGGTATCGTCGCACTTCCGAGAGGAGCCTGGCATCGTCGAGTGCAAACCGTGCGAGGCCGTCGAGCGCCCACGCTGCCACGAACGCCCCGGGGATGCGCGACGTTCCGGCGCAAGACGGCGAGAACCCGCTGCGCTCCTGCCGCGTCCAGTGGAGGTACGGCAAGGCACGCACGACCTGG
>Ga0073904_10000541_pt1 | contig 27128 bp, 17 predicted proteins | sample KloWWTrecipitate_FD_66668 | JGI IMG/M metagenome (GOLD analysis project Ga0073904, IMG submission 66668) | Active sludge microbial communities from Klosterneuburg, Austria, studying microevolution and ecology of nitrifiers - Klosterneuburg... | ecosystem: Engineered > WWTP > Aerobic digester >... | reverse complement strand
GTTGCTGCGCGGCCGCGACGCGTCGTCGTAGAAGCCGTCCAGGAGCACCCGGACCCGCGCCCCGCGCCGGGCCGCGCCGATCAGCGCCTCAATCCGCGGGTTGGGGTCGTCGGTTCGATTGCTGGTGGACGGGCCCCAGTACAGCGGCTCGCTCAACTGCTCGGCCACGATCTCGTCGCCCGCGCCCGCCGCGTCGATCATCCCGATCAGCCCGCCGGCCCGGCGCAGCGTGTTCTCGGGCGAGGTATTCAGCTCGACCATCACCGGCCCGGCTGCGACCAATGGCCGCGTAAAGCGGACCGTGTAACTCACTCCGCCGGTGACGGTCATTGGGACATAGCCCGGGATCGGCGCGCCCATCGGACAGTCGGCTGCCCCCCATTGGCAAAAGTCGCGGATCGCCGGGTTGTAGTCGGCGTTGAAGACCGCCCGGGCGCGGGCGACCAGAGCCGGAGCGTCGAGCATGGCGACGACCCCGCGATGTCCAACCGTGCCATCCGACTTGTCGTCGTCCGGAAACCCATTCACCCCGAAGTTCTCCGAGCCGACGACGAGTTGGCGATCATCCAGGATGGCGAACTTGGCATGCAGGGCGCGGTAGCGCGCCACGATGTTTTGGGCAGCGTCGCTGCGCAAATACCAGCACCCGCTGCTGGCGCTGATGCTGCTGAGGGTCTGGCATGCCCAGCGCTCCTGATCGGTCATGCCGCCCACAGGCGCGCCCTCGAGCAGGACGCGCACCCGCACGCCTGAGCGCACCTTGTTGGCCAGCAGCACGGCGAGTTGCGGTTGGTCAAAGGTGTAGACCTCGATGTCGATCGTTTGCTGCGCGGCCAGGAGCGCGCTTTCGAGCAACGCGTAGCTGCCGTCTGGGGCGATCGCCAGGGTCAGCCCGCTCGAGGCGCTCAGCGGGACGCCCAGGGTCTCGAACGCCCAGCCGGGATAGTCAATCCGGCGACCGTCAAGAATGTCATCGGGATCGCTCAGCCAGCCCTGGGCCCGGTTGCTATCGGCCACGGGCAGGCCATCCGTCCCGAGCCGGCGGGCCAGCACCTGGCCGTCCGCTCCGACGACGCCGTCAATCGTGTAGGGTTGCAGCGGCGGACCCGACCAGCCCGCGATCGCGCCGCCGTCGCCGTAGACCAGCGCGTCGACCACCCGGGTGCGCTCGTCCACCAGGCGCAAGGTGGCGCCGCTGTTGCTGAGCGAGAACGACGCGGTCTGCTGGGCCGCCGCGCCGTCGCTGAAGGTGGCGACGCTGCGTTGGATGAGGAACGTGCGGCGGGGTCCGATCAGCCCGGCCAGGGTGACGGCGCTGGCGCCGATCCGCAGCTCCCAGCCGGTGATCGCGACTGTTGACGTGAGGTTGTTGAAGAGCTCGATCCACTCGTGGGTGCTGCTGGCCGAGGTGCCGCTCCAGGCGATCTCGTTGATGACGACGCCGCGCCCGCTGACAGAGCGGGTGACTAGCCCGGCGGCCAGCAACGAATTGGGCGCGCCGGGCGTGCCCTGAATCATGTTGCCGTAGCCGTCGAAGGCCACTGCGGCCGAAATCCACGTGCTGGTCCAGTTGCTCGGCGCATCAAGCCCTCCCGGGTCGACCCGCTCCATGCTCCGATAGGCGGGGCCAGCGGTGCCGGCCGGCCAGGCCCCGCCCGCGGCGTTGGCCGTGTCAAGGGTGTCGCTGGTCACTTGGAGCAGTTGCAGGGATCCGCCGTGGTTGGGAAAGGCCAGATCGTCGCCCGTCATCTGGCCGAAGGTCAGGGCCGGTTGCGCGCCGAACTGGGCGGCAAAGGCGTTGGCATTCCGGGCGATCCAGGCCCGCTGACCCGCGGCGAGGGTGAATCCTGGATTGGCGAAGGCGCGCTGATGCCCGCCCGCGTCGATGAAGGACCAATTGCCATCCAGTGTCGCCGGCGCGGGCGACAAGTTCGTGATCTGAATCGCCTCGTCATTGATGCCATCCCGCCCGCTGTAATGCAGCGCGCTGATGACAATCGTTGGAGTGAGGGCCGGTCCCAATAGACCGGCCCGCGCGGGCGCGCTCATGGCGATGATCGCCGCGCAGAGCGCGAGCCGCGCGGCGGAGGGCAGTGATGAAAGTGTGCGCATGGTGCGCTCACTGTATGGAGCGTTATGCGATTTGAACCTGACACTTGCCTGACACCGCCGGGATTGGGTGTAGGCTTGCCACCGTCATGACCAAAGTCTTCGTCATCGGCCTGGACTGCGCGCCGCCCGAAATCGTCTTCGACCCGGCGATGCCGCTTCCCAATCTGCGCGCGCTCATGGACCGGGGCATCAGCGCGCCGATGGCCTCCTGTACTCCGTGCATCACCGTCCCAGCCTGGTCGGTCATGACGTCCGGGCGTGACCCCGGCGAATTAGGAATCTATGGCTTTCGCAACCGGGCCGACCGCGGCTACTTCAGCGCCCGCATCGCCAATGGCGCCGATATCCGGGTCGATCGCATCTGGGACACCCTCGGCCGGGCCGGCCGGAAATGCATCGTCGTCGGAGTGCCCCAGACGTATCCCGTCCGTCCGATCAACGGCCATCTGGTCTCGTGCTTTCTCACGCCCAACGCCAACACTCCATACACATGGCCGCCAGCCCTGAAGCCTGAGATCCAGCGCCTGGTCGGCGACTACCGGATGGATGTCGCCGACTTCCGCACTGAGGACAAGGCCGCGCTGCTGCGTCAGATCTACGAGGTCACGGAACAGCACCTGAAGATCGTCCGACACCTGATGACCACGAAGCCATGGGACTTCTTCATGTATGTCGAGATCGCCACCGATCGCATCCACCACGGCTTCTGGCGCTTCCACGACCCGTTGCACCCTAAACACGATCCGGCCAGCCCATTTGTCGGGGCTATTCGCGACTACTACATCTGGCTGGATGCCCGGCTTGGCGAGATCATCGCGCTCTTGCCGCCGGATTGCGCGGTGATGGTCGTTAGCGACCATGGCGCCAAGCGCATGGACGGCGGCATCGCCATCAACCATTGGCTTATCCAGAACGGATGGTTAACCCTGAAAGAGGGTGGACATTCGCCGCCGACGGGGCGCGTGCCGCTGAGTAGCCTCGATATCGACTGGTCGCGTACCCGAGCATGGGGCGATGGCGGCTACTATGGACGTATCTTCCTCAACGTCGCCGGGCGGGAGCCGCAAGGCGTCGTCGCGACCGAGGCGTTTGAATCCACTCGCGCTGATCTCGCCGCGCAGATCGCCGCCATCCCCGACCATCTGGGCCGGCCCCTGCCGACCCGCTGCTTCACCCCTGAGGGTCTGTATCGCGAAGTCAACGGCATCCCGCCGGATCTTCTCGTCTACTTTGGCGATCTGTTGTGGCGTTCGATCGGCACTGTCGATGCGGAGCGCCTCAGCACGATCCACACCTTTGACAATGACACCGGGCCCGACGACTGCAACCATGCCCAGAATGGCATCTTCGTCCTGCGCGAGCCGGGCGTTCGCGTCATCGCATCCCCGCCGGCGAATCTCATCGACATCCGCGATGTTCTGATGCGGCTGGCTGGAGCCGGCTGAATGGCGCATGCGGGCCTACAATCGACCGTTCATGTTGCGCCGACCTTCTGTGCTCTTCGTTCTGGGGGCGTTTGTTCTCGCTTTTCTCCACGCCAGCCTGTGGTCCGCGATTACGCCGCTTTGGCAGACCAACGACGAATTCGCCCATTTCGAGGTTGCGGCTTTGACGGCGCGTCTTGGACGGCCAGTTGGACCATCTGACGTTGATGCCGCCCTTCAGGCACGCATTCTGACCTCGATGTGGGACAACCGCTATTGGGAGTTTGTTGGCCTCGAACGCCCTGAGCGCCCGCCTACGCGATTTATCAGCGGAGACCCGCCGCTACCGGCTGCGGCATGGCCAAGCTCGTGGGTAGTCAACGATATGCTGCTTGGTCATTACGGCGGCCTCAACAACACCGGTCAGCCGCTCTACTATCTCGCACTTGCGCCAATAGGCCGAATGACCGCTGGACTCTCCATCGACGACCAGTTGCGGGCTTTTCGCCTGGGTTCGCGGATACTGTTCGCACTCGCCGTTGCCGTGATTGCGAGGGCCGGTTGGGTGCTCTTTGGTGGCAACCGGCCTTTGACCGTGGCTGTGATTGCCTGCGCCGGACTGCAACCGATGTTCGCCTATATTGGCGCGGGACTGAACAACGACAACGGGGTGGCCCTGGCCGGTGCCATTGTATGTCTATTGCTCGCAGGCGGCTGGCGCAGTGGTTTTGGCTGGAAGCGGCTCCTTGCGCTTGCGCTGGCCTGCGCCGCTGCCATGTTGACAAAACGCACCGCCGTGTTTTTGCTGGTGTGGGTCGTATTTGTTGGCGCCATGCGCCTGATGGCCACTGTCGGAGTGGCGAAGCGGATAAAGTTCTTCACCATTGCGACCGGCATAGCCCTGGCGGGGATCGCGCTTGTCGCATGGCTGTACGCGATTCCAGGCCAGTTGCCCGCTGGCTGGTTCGCTCCGCCTGGGCCGCCCGCTTGGACTGCCAAGACCTCGCACTCCGGGACGCGCGCCTTTAGCAGCGGCCTTGCGGGTGCGTCATTGGTGGCCGCGACGATGCAGGTATCGCAGAATCCGCAGATAACGAGCTCCGTGACTGTCGAAGCCTGGATGAATGGTGGTGCCGGCTTGCTCCGGGTTCTTGATGACACCGGTCAGTTCACCGAACAGCCATTCCCGGGTTCGACAGAGTGGCGGCTGATCAGTGTCACGCACCCCTCGGGAGGTCTTTTTCGAATCGCAATCGTTCTTGTTGGGCTCGAGACCGACCCGATGAACGTCGACGATATTCGCGTGACGGGAAACGAGGGCACGCCAATCGGCGTGCCGAATGCTTCTGCTGAACAAATCGTGCCCGCTCTGGGTGATGTCGTTCTCTGGGCAGGTCGGGCCATGGGTGTGCTGGGCCAGGCGCAGGTACTGGTGCGTGACTATCGGGCTAACCTGGCCGCCCTGCCGGCCCGTCTGGACTTGGCGGCTCGGATGATGACCGCAAGTTACTGGGGCCGCTTTGGGAACTTCGTGCGTCGAGACAACCCCGGAATTGCGCTGGACGCGATCCTTCCGTTTGCCGCGCTCGCGGCCGCCAGTCTGATCTCACTTCTGGCGCAACTGGTCTTGCGGCGTCGCTCGGACATCTCGTCGAGCACGTTGCTCATCTGGCTCGTTGGGGTGGCGCTGCTCGTCGCCCAGACCCTGGCGCCTCTTCTGTCATTTTCCAGCGGCGGGATCTGGCTTCCACAGGGAAGATACCTCTTTGGCGGAATGGGCGTGCTGGCGCCTCTTTGCGCGATCGCATGGGTGGCGCCACTACGGGGTCGCTGGCGCTGGATGGCGGTTGCGGTCATCGGTTTTCTTCTCGCGCTCTTCTCCGGGTGGTGCGCGTTACAATCGTTCGCCTACTACTCGATCTAAATATGCGAATTTCGAACTCCCGCCGCCCCGCTTGGGCGCTCGTCAGCGCGCTCATGTTCGCTGCCTGCAGCAACCCGACCCCCCTCGCGCCGACTGCGCCCGCCCTGATTGGCACCCCAGTCTCGGTGCGGACGCCGGTTCCCGCTGCTCCAACGGCTGCCGGTGTGACCCCGTCCAGCGCGACTCCGCCGCCCGCTAAACCCCTGACAAGCCCGATTCCGACACCGACTGTCCCGGTGGTTTCCGTTCGGGGCAAACTCGCGTTTTCCAGCGATGAATCGGGGGTGTTCCAGATCTATGTAACGAGTTTCCCGGGTGGCGTGGTAAAGGCCATCACGGCTTCGCCGAACCCCGGTGATGCCGAGGCGCGGTGGTCTCCGGATGGGGCGTTCTTTGTCTTTAACTCGGGACGCGTTGCGGTCGAGGGGTATGGTATCTACCGAATGAATGCTGATGGCTCGGGCCAGACGCGCCTTATTGCCCTTCCCGCCAAACGGTCGCTCAATTTCTCTCCACAGATCAGTCCCGATGGCACGAAGCTCATCTTTCACACCAACCGCGATGGCAACTTCGAGATCTATAGCGCCAATGTCGATGGCAGCGGACTGAAGAACCTGACCAACGATCCGGGCAATGACGTGAATCCGGCCTGGTCCCGGGCGGGTGACCTCATTACATGGTCGGCCAACCGTATTGGCGATGGATACCAGCTTTATGTGGCCAAATCGGATGGGAGCAACCCGCGCCAGATACTGAGCCAGCCCAGCTCAAATACCGCTCGTCCCGCTTTCTCGCCGGATGGCAAGCGTATCGCGTTTACGATCCAGTCCTTCGTCTCGACGCCGGCCAAGATTGCGCTCATTGGTGTTGAGGGCTCCGGTTTTCGTGTGCTTGATCTTGGACCAGGCGAGTTCCTGATGGGCGACTGGATCGACGACGATACCCTGGTCTATAGCTGGCGCCAGGGCGATTCGGAGAAGTATAAGATCGTTACCTCCCGGCTCGATGGCACGAATCGCCAAGTCCTGGTAAGCGTAGCTGGGGATGCTTTGTATCCGGCCTGGACGAAGTGAGGGTGGTTGATATGCGCGCTACGACCTGTTTCGCCGGCCGTCGACCGGATGAGTATATGGCGTCCCGTCGCAGCATTCGTAGTTGCCACGACAATCAGAGATAATGTATGCAATCTAGCAGACGTGGAGCTGCGTTCGCGTTTGACCAGCGAATCATCGCTCTGCTCATGGGCTTGTCGGTTGGCGTGGTGGGTTGGCTGACATACGCCCGGATTCTGTCGTATTTCTTCACGGCGTCCGACAGTCTGACCATTATTGAGACGAGTCGTGTATATTCGCTTCAAGACGCGCTTGGGCTTTTTTCTCAACAGCTCATGGGCAGCGCGGAATTTGTCCGAGTCGGCGCTTTCTTTCGGCCACTCTCGGTCCTGACGTATGGCCTTGACTATCTCGCGTGGGGGCTAAACCCGTACGGCTACCATCTCACCGATCTGGCGCTTCACGTGATCGCTTCAGTGTTGGTATCTGCCATGCTATGGGTGGTGACCGGGGGCAGGAAGGCAGTGTCGTGGTTAGGCGCCCTGATCTTCACGACACACCCAATCTTGGTCGAGGTCGTCCCGGGCGTGGCGCGTCGCTTTGACGTAATTGCCGCGATTTTCATGTTGCTTTCGCTAACGTTGTTTGTATTTCAGCAGACATCGAGGTCCTCGCGCCGGATCCCGCTTCTGACACTCTCTGTGCTTGGATATGCCATGGCGCTCGGCGCAAAGGAGATTGCCATCATTCTCCCAGCTATGGTAGCAGCCTGCGTATCGATGCTGCCTTGTGACAATGGAAACAAGGCTGCCCGGCCCTTGGACAAGGCGCGACGTGTTTTGCATGCCTGCTTCCCCTATCTTGTGATGACAGCCCTGTATGTAATGTGGCGGATCCACGTTATTGGCGGACTGGGCGGGTATTCAAGTCTCGATTCCTCCCCGAGCGGCATGTTGTCATATTGGCTAAGCACGATAGCGACGTTCGGTCTGGACCTGGCGTTTCCAGCGACAAGCCTCCGGGCGCTGGCGGATAGTTTTGGTCCAGGGCGGCTCGTCATATTGCTTGTGTCCGTGGGCGCGTTGATCCTTCTGGCAGCCGGTTTGGCGCGGCGCCTCGCGCCATCCGATACTTTCCGTCGCCTCGCTGGATCGCATGGAGGGCGGATCGTGATCTTTCTCCTAGTGTGCCTGTTCCTGCCGTTGGGTCTCTTTCTCGCGAGTCTTAGCTTTTCGCATCGGAGCATGTATGTTCCGACGATCTTCTTTAGCGCCATCCTGTCGTTCGCCTTTGTTGAATCCGTCCGGCAAGCAGTAGCCGGGTATAGGGCCATTCGGAGGTCGTTGGGATCGCGCTGTTGGAGCGTGGCTGGCGCAGGAATTGCCGTGAGCTCCGCCTTGATGATTGCCAACCTCGCGCGGCTTTCGCCGCTCGTCGTCGACTACAGCGAATGGAGAGAAAGCGGCGAAGTGGCCTCCACGATTCTACGCCAGCTTGCTGACGCTGCGGTTTCGTTTCCACCTGACGCCAGAATTCGCATCTATGACCTTCCACAGGGAATCGCCTCGCGCAGAACCGGTATTGCCCAAGTCAAGTCGGTCACATACCCGCTCGGCTATGGGATTAAGTCGTGGCTCAATTTTCAGGTGCCGGGCAATCGTTTTTCAGTGAGTGTCGATAGTGTCGCAATCTTGCCGGACGCCGTTGGAAGGCTCTTGGTCGAGAGCCGGATAGGAAATGCCGCCGAAATAATCGTGACGATTCGGCCTGCAGCCAAATAGCCATCACAGGCCCATGCGGGCAATCTGCACCGAACCGGTTTCACCCGCCAACGCGCTGTTGCGGACCCAGCCATGCAACTGGCAGGTGGCTGTCCAGTTCGGCCATACTGTAGCCGATTGCGCGAAAGCGTTTCTCGTATTCTTCCCTGGCGGCCAATAGCCCAGACCACTTCGGTGATGACGCTTCGGGCTTTGTCTTCAGATCTGCCCGCCAGCGCGAGAAATACGCGGCGTTGATGTCCGTATTGACAACCGCGTCAATGGGCGCGCTATCGATCCCAATCCAGCGGAAGATGGCATCGACATGCTGCTGTGGCCGGCGAACAAGATCCTCATAGCGCAAGACAAATACATGCTCCAGAAACGGAAGATCCAGGATGAAGCGCTCATAGCATCGCAGGCTGTGCTCTATCAAGGTGGGAATATCGGTCCGGCTCCATTTGAGGGTGGCATACGCGACGGCAATGGGGTGCCGTAGCAGGATGACAAACCGACAGCCGGGGAAAAGACGCTGCAGAAAGCGCGTCTTCACCAGGTTGGGCGGAGACTTCTCTAGCAAGAATTCGCGGCTCATATCCCAGTAGCGCGACCAATCTCGCATGAGTTTCGCGGCGTTGTCATCCGTGGCAAGCACATGGTGCTCGTCCATGAACGAACGCGGATCAAAGCCGAAGCGCCCAGGACCCCCAAACGTGCTGGCCGGAAGGTAGACCTTCTGAAGATGTTGGCCCTCATCCTTGGAAACGCCCGTCTTTGAGAAGGCGCTGATCTGCGGATGCGAACCGATGATTTCGTGCAGAAGTGTCGTGCCGCTCCGGTGCAGACCTCCGACAAAGATGAGGTGTTTGTGGGCCATGACGTCGTGACGAAGGACGCATTATAGGACTTGGTTCTGAATGTACAATCGTCTCGTGACCACCCCAACATTTCCTACCCCAATGTCGTTGTGGCTTCAGTCGGACCGATCTGTACAGCCATGAGTCGCGTGTTTGCGCTTGGCCTTGACGGCGTAGGACTCGATCTTTGGAGACGGCTTTCTGAGCGAGGGTGGCTTCCGTCGCTTGCTTCCCGATTCAAGGCGCTTGTGACGCTGGACTCAACTGTGCCGCCACTCACAGCGCCTGCTTGGACGTCAATCGCCAGTGGTTTGAACCCTGGCAGGCATGGTGTGTTGGATTTCTGGACCCGCCCCTCCCAGGGACAGGCTCGCATCCTTATCGGCAACAGCTTCGGCCGCGCATTCTGGGAGGTGGCGGGCGCCCAGGGTTTCGGGGTGGGTGTTTTCAACTATCCTCTTAGCTATCCTCCCCGCCCCGTCAATGGTTTCTGGGTGAGCGGTATGAATACCCCGCGCGACGCGCCGGACTTTGCCACGCCTGCATCATTGGTGGCAGACATGGCCGGCTTCGTGCCGGATACGGTGGCGGAGATGACGTGCCGACGCGACCTGCGGCATCGCGTATCCGATCGACTGGCGCTTCTTCGGGATCTGATCGCCTTGCAGGATCACCACCTTGAAGCTGGATTGGTTGCCATGCGCAAGTCCTCGCGCTTGTCCATCGACCTGTTTGTGTTCGCGCTGACGACCACGGATCGATTCCTTCATTTCTTCTGGGATTGTGTTGGGCCCGTTGCTGACTATAGCCCTCTGACGCCACCGCCAGCTCTGGCCGATCTGGCCGCCCGTTTCTGGAGGGCCCTGGATTCAGGCGTCGACCGATGGCTAAATGAGGCGCGCCCGGACTCAGTGATTCTCTTTTCAGACCATGGATTCCAGTCGGTCCCCCACCAGGTCTTCAACATGCCAGTATGGCTACGTTCTGTCGACTGGACGTCGGGCGCTTACCGGGTGCCGGCGAATCTCGGAATCTTGCGGCGCGCGCGCGTTGCCGCAAAAGATGCGGCCAAAAGGTTGCTGCCCGAGTTTGCCTGGCAGCGAATTCGCGGACGGCTTGCTGGTGCATCGAGTGCCAGTGTCGTGGGGCCAATAGCTCTCGAAACGCTCTACGGGCAAGTGATCGGGCTGACGGTGACCGGCGATACCCTGGCTCGCAGCGCCCTCGTAGATACCGCGCTCGTCGCGGCGCGCAAAACGCGAGACGCGCTGGGTCGACCCGTCTTTGAATGGGCCGAATTTGGGTCGGTCGTTTGGCCGGGCGCGCCAGCCACATTTCCGGACGCCGTCATGTGTCTTAGGGCTGATCTGGGCGCAGGCTCGAGCGCCTCCGATCCGAGATTGATGTTCGACTCTGTCACCGAACGCCTTGGCGATCATGCGCCACAGGGTGTCTTTGGCATTAGCGAACCGCTCATTCCGGTTGGTGCTGCCCCGCTCCGCGTTTGGGACGTGCCCGCAATCGTTCTGCAGCGTCTCGGCGCTGCGATTCCGGATGATCTGGATGGCCGAGTACCCGACTGGCTTCCGGGCGAACGGGTGTATGTCTCGCTTGGTGCGGGCGGGCTAGCCTCATCTGGCGCCTACTCGGCTGCCCAGACTGAGGAACTGACCAACCGCCTCAGACAGTTGGGGTATGTCGATTAGCGTCACGCAATCGGTCGGTGGCTTGAGCAACCCGAAAGCTGAACCATGCGAATCCTTTACGTAACTGACTTCCTGCCACACGCGCGCTCCGATAGCGGGGGCGCAAAAGTGATCGCGTATTACATGAAGGAAATGCGCTCGCGCGGTCACTCCATCAGCCTGTTTGCGCTCTGCCAGCCCAAGGACTTCCAATATATTGACGAGGTCGCAAAGACATGGGCGCACGCGACCATCGTCCCCGTCGAAAATACCCTTGAGCGGCGGGCGCGATCTCTCCTCGGTTCTCTGTTCCAGACTAGCGCCCGCTCATACTGTTTGAGCGTCGACATGAACCAACACGCTCGCGTGTTGCTGCGGGCGCGCGATTTTGACGTCATTCATATCTTTCACCCGTTCTTGATTCGCATCATCGCCGACGAATTGCCACCAGAGAAGCGAAGGCTGACTCGCCTTGTGGGCGACGTGCACGATGTCTCAACGATGGTGCTCCGCCGAAAGCTTCGCGCGCAGCCTTCTCTCCGTGTGTTGATGGACCTGTTCTGGATGTCTCGAAGCGAGTATGCTGACTTCGCCCAAGCCGCTCGCCTGATTGTGTACTCTCCTTCCGACGAAGCCGATCTTGCGAAAAACGTTCGGCCGAGCGTGCCAATGAAACGTATGCCGATGTGGTTTGACGCGATCGACCAGATCCGGCTCGAAGCAGGCACTCGCTCGGCGAGTCAAGAGCTTCTGGTGGTAGGCAACTCAGGTGATCCGCGCATGCGGACATCCGTAGCGTGGCTTCTGCGCTGGGTGTGGCCTGTGATTCATGCGCGGTTCCCGAGCGCCCGGCTTCGGCTTGTCAGCGTCCGGAAGGAGCACCAAGCTCAGTGGGCCGCTGTACCGGGCGTAGTAGTGTCGCCTTATGTCGACAATCTGGTAGATCTATACGACCAGTCGGCGGCGCTCCTGTTTCCACTTCTCAGTGGCGGTTTCAGCCGACACTTGAAGATACTCACTGCCATGGCCCGAGGATGTCCGATCGTAATGACTCAGGAGGCGAACACCGCCCAGGGTCTGGTCGACGGCGTTGATGCCGCGATCTGCGCCACTCCTGATGAATTCGTCGCGGCTATTGCCCGCCTCCTTTCTGATCCGAGTTATGGCCAAATCCTGGCGGAGGCGGCATTGAGGCGCATTCAGCAAGACTACCGCGCGCTTGACATAATCAGCGAGCTGGAGTGGGCATATCTGGACTGGCCTTCCTAAGGATGCATCGTTTATGGAAAATCCAGCCAGAAATCCAGGTCGGTCATCGTTTCCCGTCACAACTAACCCAGAAGGATGATGGACACAACACCAATCTGGGCTTAGAGTCATCCCACATAGTGTCCTGAAACAGACAATGCGGTTGGTTGAGGACGAAGCTTTTTCCAGAGAACAGGAGAGTTATGAATAGACAGACCATTTTCCGTGCGCTTGGTGTTATGGCGCTGGCCACGAGCGCCATGGCAGGAACCCTTAGCAATGCTCGAGCGGACCTGACCATTAACTATGGGACAGGTGCGACGAAGTACTCAATTATGAATTTCGGTGCGGCTGCCGCTTCGGTCTCGGCAGCCTACTATCCCGAGGCCGGAACGACCCCGGACGTCACGGATAGTCTGAACATAGCAACCGCGAATGGCCGGCTTGACGTGAATGTCGCGACTGTGGGCGGCTTGTCGGCAAACTGGAAGGGTTCGGTTGTCCTGAGCTCGGATCAGCAAGTTGGCGCTGTTGCGGTGACAAACTATACCGGCCGCTCCACTTTCGCCGACTCGGCCTCGGCCGTCCCGGGCACAGAAATGTCGGCCTATGAGGCGGCGTTGAGCGGAAACACAACGAACATTCTGCCCGCGTTTCGTATTCCCATGGCGGCCAGCGGAACCGGCAAGCAAACCTCGCGTGTAACTGTAATGAACACTGTGGGCAGCCAGACCGCATACACGATTACGTATGTTGCGGCGGACGGCTCAGTTCCGGGGACATCGACAGGCACCTTGAACGCGTACGGTTCGAAGACCATCGATACCGCAAAGGATGCAGATTTGCCCGTCAACTTTGTCACGAACATGACCGGTAAGGGTGGCGGCTTCATTATGAAGGTCGCTTCGGACAAGGGGGTTGTCGTCTTGGGCGAGACGACATCGATTGTCACCGATCCCCCACCTGGAATTGCCGCCAACTGGTCGGGTGACTTCCTCGCGGCCGGCCCTGCTCAGGCGTCCACCAAGCTGTATTCGCCCGCGGCATTCCGCCTGTGTCCCCCGGCTTCCGTTGCGCTCTGCGCCACGCCTGGCCAGAATTACAGCACATATATCCAGTATTCCGCTTACCAGTTGCAGAACACCACCGGTGTCGAAGCCAATGTCCAAGCCAAGTTCGTTAATGCGGTAACCGGTCTGATCAGCTATACCCAGGCGTTCACCATCGCGCCGAACTCTGGATATGGTATCAACTTGTTCAACGGCGGGTCCGTGAAGGGTGCGTCTGCAACAGCGCTATTCAATGCGCTTGGCGCCCGATTCGGCGGTTCATTGATCGTTGAGTCGGACCAGCCGTTGATCGGCATCGGCAACTTGGACTTCCCGCAAGCGACTGTTGCCTACTATGGCAGCTACAGTCTGGTCAGCGCTGCCGACGCCAGCAGCCTGATCTACGCGCCGATGTTTAACCGGCAGTGCTCGGCGGGTGTGCCCGCAACGTGCTCGACCAGCAACTTGGCTGCGTTCGAGCAAGTGTCTGCCTTCCAAATTATCAATGTGGGCGCATCGACCTGTAACAGCGTTAACATCCAGATCTTGAATGCGAATGGCTCTTTGGCCGTTAACCTGGCAGTCGACAAGAACGGCAATCCAGTTAACCTCGCCTCGGGCGCCTCACTGGGGTTGAACAGCTTCAACGGCGGAGGCTACGCTGTTTCACAGTTCGATGCGCAGCTGGGCTACAACTTCGCCGGTTCGATCAAGGTCAGCGCCCCGGGTTGCTCACTCAAGGCTATCGTCGAGACGCGCAACGGCACAACGGGCTTTGACCAATACAACGCCTTCAATCAGTAAAATTGGCGCTGCGGCAGATACTGCTACGCCCCATTCTGTCTCAGCAAGCATGCGGAGGCGCCGACAAGGCGCCTCCGTTCTTTTGGACTGATGCGGATCGTTTCGATTGATCGCTTCTACGCGCCACACGGCGGGAAAGAGCGATACCAATTCGAGCTGGCGGAGGTGCTGACCCAGCATGGGCATGTGGTGATCCCATTTGCCCTGGCCGAGCATGACAATGTCCCCAGCCCATTTGATCGCTATTTTCCCCCAGCACTCGCCGTTCGCTCGCCGAATCCTCTTGCGCAGGCCCGCGCAGCTTTGAGGCGCGCCTATAACCACGAGAGCGCCCGGGCGCTCGGGCGACTGCTTGACGAAACACGGCCTGACATTGCCCACATTCATTGCCTGCACCACGTATCCGTGTCGGCCGCTCGCCTTCTGCGTGCGCGCGGGATTCCGATGGTGTACACCTTGCATGACTATCAATTGATCTGTCCCGTTGCTACTCTGTTTCGAGATGGCCATATCTGCGAGGCGTGCCGGCCGCATCGCTACCATCAAGCGGTTCTTCATCGCTGCAGCCACGGCAAGGTGACCAACAGCCTGGCGGCAGCGCTGGACTCGAGCATCACCTGGCTCTCGCGTGAAATCACTCATGCCAGGCGCTTTATTGCGCCAAGCCACTTTGTCGCGAAGAAGTTCGTTGATTTTGGTTTTCCAGCCGACCGAATTGTCCATCTTCCATACTTCGCACCGACGGACAAATGGACCTTCGAGCTGATGCCAATTCGCGGCCCGGTCATTTTTGCCGGCCGGCTTCAGCGCCTGAAGGGTGCCCATGTCTTTCTTGATGCGCTGAAGCGCCTGGCGCTGGACGAACATCAAGAAGTGGTCATCCTCGGTGATGGTCCCGAAAGAGCCGCTCTCGAATTGCAGGCGCGCCAGCTGGGCCTGCGCGGCGTCATATTTACAGGCTTTCTGGATCACGCCTCCATTCGCGACTGGTATAGGCGTTCGCTGTTTGCTGTTGTTCCATCGCTTTGGCATGAGGTCCTTGGTTTCGCGGTACTGGAACCCTTCTCGGTTGGTCGGCCGGTGATCGGCGCTCGGAGCGGAGGCATCCCCGAAGTCATTGAGGATGGGGTGAACGGCGTTCTGGTTGATCCGGGGGACCCTGCCGCGCTTGCGGCAGCAATCGGCCGCTTGCTCGCCAATCCTTCCGAGAGGACTCAAATGGGTGCACGGGCTCGCGCGCGTGCCGAAGAGGTGTACGGGCCGGAGGCGCACTACAATGCCCTTCTCACGATCTATGACAGCGCTCTCGGCAGGTGATCGTCCGTCTACTGTGTTGTATCTCGCGGGCGCGGGTCGCAGCGGCGGAACAATTGTCAGCAGCATCCTGGGGAATCAGCCCGGCTTCTTCTACGCAGGCGAGCTGCGTGATCTCTGGACGTCCGGGCTGCGCCATGAAAAGATGTGCGGATGCGGAAAGCGCGTTGTCGATTGCGATGTGTGGCAGGCGATCTTCCAGCGCGCCTATGGCGGTCTGGACGCGATCGACACTGCGGAAATGACTCGGCTGCGCGACGCGCACTCGAGGACACACCGGCTTGGCGCGGCGCTTCTTATGCGCGCTTCGGGGCGTACAACAGCGTCGCAACGGCTGTATGTAGATCGTTTGCGGGCGCTCCATAATGCGATTCGCGATGTTACAGGTTGTCGTGTCATCGTTGACGCGTCACGGCTCGCATCCTACGGCCTTTTCGTTTCTGCGATCCCAGACATCGCGATGTGTGTGGTCCAACTTATCCGCGATCCGCGCGCGGTGGCGTTCTCGTGGACTCGCAAGCGGCGCGCGCGGACCGCCACGCGCGAAGTGGACCTCCGGCAACAAAGTGTCGCGCGCAGCGCAATCGACTGGAACGCGCAGAATCTCTCTGGCGAATTGCTCTGGCACCGTGTGGCGCGCGCTTCGATGTTTATGCGGTACGAGGATATTGTTTGGGATCCTGCCGCCGGGCTCGGTAGAATTCTGGCCTTGACGGGAGAGCCTGAATTGCGGATCAAGTTCGCCGGTCCCAACACCTATGATCTGGCTCCAAATCATTCTGTGGCCGGAAATGCGTATCGCACGCAAACGGGCCCCGTGACTCTGACCCTTGACGATGAGTGGCGCGCGGCCCTTCCGGTATCGGCCAGACGGCTGGTGGCGCTTTTGTGCTGGCCGGGAATGCTTCGATACGGATATGGCCCGGGACCCGCGGCATGAGAGTTCTTCTTGACGCGCATGTGCTCGGCCAGCGCGAGACCGGCAACGAGACCTATATTCGCGAACTCCTGCGGAACAACGGGGCCTTCGATCGCGCCGGTGTGCGAATCATCGCGGCGGTGAGGCCCGGCCAGTACAGCGAGGGCGCGGAATCGGTCGCTCATCCACGCTTGGGCGACGACGTCTATCGTCTTACGCGGCTGCTGCCTGAACTGGCGGCCGGCACCGGGGCAAATCTTGCGCACGTGACATACCACGGTCCACTGACGATGGGCGTGCCGATGGTGGTCACAATTCATGATGTCAGCTACCGGTTGCGGCCGCGTTTCCACAGCCTGCGGAACGTTCTGGTTCAGAACATTCTGGGCTACCTGACAGCGAGACGGGCCTGTATGATCTTGACGGTTTCCGAATTCTGTCGTGGTGAAATTCAAAGCGTGTATCCGTTTGCCCGCGATCGCATTGCGGTCACATACAATGCGACCGAACTTCCAGCGCCCCCGCCTGCGGATCGCGCAAGAGCCCGCCTTGAGGCGCTTGGTTTGTCACGAAGCCGTTTTGTCTTTAGCATCGGCTTGTTTCAACCGCGAAAGAACCTGCAGCGACTGGCCAGGGCGTTTATTGCCGAATTTGGACTCGATTCGGATATCCAATTGGTCCTTGCAGGCGAGAATCGCACCGGCACAGGCGAGGCGATTCTGCGCGAGTTTTCCGAGTGGATTGACCGCGGACGCATTGTTCTGCCCGGCTACGTTGATCCCCTTGACGCGTCGATCCTGTACTCCGAATGCGCGTGCTTTGCATTCCCATCTTTGTATGAAGGGTTTGGATTGCCGCTCGTCGAGGCAATGCATCTTGGCGCGCCCATCCTCACCTCCTCAACAACGGCTCTGCCAGAAATCGTTGGCGATGCTGCGACCTTAGTCAATCCTGAAGACGAGAGGGATATTGGGGCTGGCCTGCGCCGGATGTTGTCCGATCCAGATTTGGCAAGATCCATGAGTGAGCGCGGGCGCAGGCGCGCTTCCCGATTTGGCGGAGATCGATTTGCCGCAGCGACCGCGGATGCATATCGCCGCGCGCTTTCGGATCGGCTGGCATGACAACAGAGTCACGCGTGGTCGGTCCCTCGGCGCTTCTTATGGTGTCGACCGGGGCAGAGCGTCTCTCCGGTTTGATTGCCGCCGCGCTTATTGGCAGGGTTCTGGGATCACGTGCGCTCGGCGAATACAGCCTTGTACTCGCTCTCTGGAATGTCTTCGGTGTTGCTGCCTATTTTGGCCAGGCAAAAATGGTCGCTCGGGATGTGGCGCGCTGGCCAGATCTTGCCGGCAGGGCGCTGGGCACGGCCAGCCTGCTCGCGCTTCTTGCGTCTGCTGGTGCCGGCGCGCTCATGTTCGCAACGGCGGTTCTCCTGGGATACCCGAACGTCGTTGTCCTGGGCACGATCGTTGCAGCGACGTCATTCCTATGGGCTGACAGCCAATGTTCGGCGGTTGAAGCAATGCTGATCAGCCTGAATCGCACTCACGTCGTTGCCGGCGTAAACCTGGTTGCGAGCGCAGCCCGAGGCTTCGCAAGCTTCGCGGTATTGGTCTGGCGCATCGATATCGTAGCGATGCTCGCGATTGTCGGCATAACGCAGATCGGAACGGCGATCGCGCTGCACGTGGCGGCCAGGCGATTGTTGCATGGCAAGCCACTGGTTTGGGATCGTCAGTTCGCAGGACAGTATTCGCGTGGCGCGATTGTATTCACTTTGATGGGTCTTGCTGGCATTGCTTTCAAGCGATTTGACACGTTACTGCTGGAAGCAATGCAGGGAGCGGTCGCTCTTGGCATCTACTCGGCCGCCTATCGAATCTCCCAAGTGGGCGCGACACTCATCCCTCCGATCTTCCGCGCATCTGCTCCCCAGTTTTCTCTTGCGCGACAAATCTCTCCAGGCACTGCTGCAACACTCACACATGCGCGACTCATGGGTCTTGGGTTCCTGACCGCCCTGCTGACTGCAGGCTTGGTTTTGATTGGGCCGCGCGCACTCCCGCTTATCTTCGGAACCGCTTTCTCTGAATCGGTGGCGCCATTTATCCTGCTCTCGCTTGCGACGCTGCCACTTACTGTGAACGGACTCTTCACCATTATTGCCATCGCGACTGATCTGGAGCGAGCGGTACTGCGAATCAATATCATCAATGGTCTCGCGAGCCTGGCGCTCAATCTTGCTCTCATCCCCTTGCTGGGCGCGACTGGTTCTGCGATTGCTCTGGTGGTGTCTGCGTTCCTTGGCGTGCTTCAGGGCGGGGAGCTCTTGCGCCGGAACGGGATGCTGATTGCCGCGAACGGGATGGCTGCAGTCGTTCCGGCGATTCTTTGGGTGGCGATGGCGACTGCAGCTGCAATTGCGATCGAATTTGCCCGCGCGGATCTACTTGTCACGCTTGGCGCGACGACACTCGTTGTCTCCGGCATCATGTGGAGCTATCGCGCAATCGCTGGCCCCGGAATTCGATCCGTGGCCGAGACAATTGCAGTCCCGTTCCGAGGACGACGATGAGCGCATTCGGACGCCTTTACTTTCCCCGCGTTGCGTTGTTCGGCGTGCTGGCGTGCGCTGTGATTGTCGTGTTCTTTCGAGGCGTCATGCAGGCGCCATTCAATCTCGATGAGATCTACTATCTGAATGGCAGCCGCGCTTTTGATCTGTGGCAATCGTGGGACCTTCGAACGCTTTCCGAATCTGAGACCCTGAGGTTGTACGGCGCGCCGCTCGCGCCGCTGCTGGCAGGCCTGTCGCGATCGCTCGCCGATATGCCATTGGGAGGACCGTACTCATACCCATTGGGGAATCCTGATCCACTTGGGTCCGCGTTCATGCCCATGCCAAGCTTGCTCTATGCGGCCCGCCTTCCCATGGTGATGATGGGTGTTTCGTCGACACTCTTGTTGACTGCGCTACTTTGGCGTTCGCGTGGCGCGGCTGCCGGCGTCGCGGTGTCCTTGCTGCTCTTGAGCGATGCCGGCCACGTAACGATTTATCGTGAGCTTATGACCGAGCCGCCAATGCTCTTCTTCACCCTGCTTGCGCTAGTTCTGTCGCTGATTGCCTCGCGCAGGCCAACTGTATGGGCGGTAGCGGTGACCGGAATGTGCGCGGGACTGGCAATGGTATCCAAGCACACAGCCGTGCTTGCGGTAATTGCTTCAGCGGCAACGGTTGGACTGTCGGGATTCCTTGCGCGCGCCGGACCAGGAACGGCCCTCGCGCGGAGCGCAGCCATCGTCGCGATCGCGGCACTTACGGTGATTGCCCTGAATCCATTCTCATGGGGCAATCCGCTTGCAGCGGCACAGGACATCATCGTCACGCGCCAGCTTGATTTTGAGGATGCAAAGCGAAATCACCCGACACAGGCGCTTCCAACCCTCGCAGATCGCATCCCCTTTTTTGTGTGGCGAGTGTTTACGGGTCGGGCAGCGATTGGATGCGCGCGAGAATTCGCCCGCCAAATCGCGGTTGATCCGGAAACAGATCAGTGGGTTTATGGCGCCTTTGAGCCCGCAAAGCCACTTGCATATACGCCTCTCTGTCAGCCGGGTCTGGGCGCAGCCCCAGTGTTGCGGCCATTGACCTGGGTCAATCTCGGTCTGTTTGTCGCGGGGATTGCGCTTGTCATTATGTCGGCAATTCGCCGACGCACCTGGACGGTTGATCTCACCGTGACGGCATGGATGTTGCTGTTCTTTGCCGTCACCGGCCTGACGGTTCAGCTCACATGGGGACAGTACTATGTTTTGCCCACAACCTTCGCAACGGTATTGCAGGCAGTGGCCATCGGTGCGGGCGCGCAAAAGCTGCTCGGCTTCGCGCGCCGCCGCGTGGGGTAGATTCGGCCAACCATGAACATCGCCCTGATCGGCACGCGCGGGGTGCCGGCTTCCTATTCGGGATTTGAGACCTGCGTCGAGAACCTTGGCGCGCGGCTGGTTCAACGCGGGCACACCGTCACCGTCTACAACCGGCGCCATCACAGTCGTTTCGAAGGCGACACCTATCGCGGCATGCGCCTTGCCTGGATGCGCGGGATCGCCACCAAACACCTCGATACGATCAGCCACACCGCGCTTTCGATGGTCCATGCGGTAGTCCAGCGCTACGATGCCGTCGCCGTCTTTATCGCCGGCAACGCGCCGCTGTGCGCGATTCCACGCGCCCTGACCCGGGCCCGGATTCTGCTCAACGTCGACGGACTCGACTGGAAGCGCGAAAAATGGGGTCCACTTGCTCGGCGCTATCTGCAGTGGACGGAACGCCTGGCGCCGCTCCTGGCGCATGTCGTCATCACCGATTCGCGCGAAGTGCAGCGCTACTACGCCGAAGATTACGGCCAACGGACCGCCTTTATCCCGTACGGCTCGGATGTGACGTGGCGAATGGCTGGCGCAGCGCTTGCCCGCTACGGACTCACGCCCGGGCGCTATGTTCTCTTTGTTGGGCGCCTGGTGCCCGAAAACTGCGCCCATCATCTGGTCGATGCGTGGAAGGCGCTTCCGATTGGCCTGCGGGCCAATCGGAAGTGCGTCATCGTCGGTGACGCGCCGTACTCCGGCGACTACATTGCGGATCTCAGGGCGCGCGCCGCCGGAGATCCATCGATCGTCTTCACGGGCTACCAGTTTGGCGAAACCTACGAGGAGCTTTCGAGCCACGCTTTTGCGTTTGTGGAGACGAGCGCGGTCGGCGGCACTCATCCCGCCCTGATCGAGGCGATGGGATTCGGCAGTTGCGTTATCGCCAACGCAACCCCGGAAAACCTCGAGGCGCTGGGCGGCACGGGAATGAGCTATGACGGTGGTGGCGCGGCCCTGGCGGTCGCGCTGGGGGGGCTGCTGGCGGATCCTGCATTGGCGGCCCGGCTGGCGGTCGAATCAAAGGCGCGGGCGGTTGCCGCGTACTCGTGGGAGGCCGTTACCGACGCCTATGAGCGGCTCATGGCGGGCGGCTCGGCCTAGTACGCCCCGCGCCCGCCGAGCACGACCGGTATCGTGCGCAGCAAGATTACGAAATCAAGCCAAAGCGAATAATTGCGAATGTAGTACAGATCATCCTCGACATTGAGGTGCATGGGCCGCTCGCTGCGGCCGCTGATCTGCCACCAGCCTGTCATTCCTGGCGGCACCGCGAATCGCCGACGCTGCCACGGCGCGTATCGATCGACGAGCCAGGGTAGTTCGGGGCGGGGCCCGACCAGGCTCATGTCCCCGCGCAGCACGTTCAGCAGTTGGGGGAGTTCATCCAGGCTGTAGCGCCGCAGCACCCGGCCCAACCGCGTCACGCGCGGGTCGGCCGGTGTTTTGGTGGGAATGTCCTCGTCTCGCGCTGCTCGCCCGTTGGCTGGCACGCGCGTTTCCTCGCCGGCATACATTGTCCGGAACTTGAACATGCCAAACGGGCGCATGCCCTCTCCCACCCGCGTTTGACGGATGATGACCGGACCGGACGAGTCAAGCCGAACCAACAGGGCAATCGCGGCGCCGATCGGGATGCTCAGCACCAGCAACACCGCCGACAGTCCGATGTCCATCAATCGTTTGACCACACGCAATGCGCCGTCAAGGGGGGATTCGCGCAGACGCAGAAGTGGGATTCCGCCGACCGTCTCCAGCCGGGTGGTGAACCAGGCGAGCTGGAGGGCATCCGGGACAAGGCTGATTTGAACGTGTGTTTCCTCGAGCCTCGAGATGGCTTCGAGCCACTGGGCGCGATCGCGATCATCTGGGGCGAAGATGATCTCGTCCGGATGATGTTGTTCGGCGATCCGGACGAGATCGTTCAGCCCACCAAGCAGCGAAATGCCCCGGCTCGCCGCGTCCGAGCGGATCACGCCGGCGTTTTCGGCGATCACGCCCAGAACGGTAATCCGCGACGAATCCGCCAGCATCTTGGCGATCAGCGCGCCGGCGAGATCTCCAGCGCCCACGACCAGAACCCGCCAGCGCAGGGTGGCTGCGCGTCTATTGCGAAGCCATCGCCGGGCGGCGCGGACGGCAACAAGAAGGCCCCAGTCCAGCGCGCCAAAGTAGACGAACTGCAGGCGCGAAACCTGCCGGTACGTGAAGTACAACGCGCCGGCCAGGATGAGCAGCGCGGTGAAGACCGCGAACGTCAGCGCCGCGGTGGATTCGCGCTTGGTCGACCAACGCCGGGAGTACATCCCGAGCTGAAGAAAAACGCCGAGCCAGATTACCGCGACGAGCACGTAGACGCCGAGACTGAGCTCGCTGCCCGCTGGGGTAAGTCGCTGACCAAGGGGCAACAGTGGGCGTATTTCGGAAGCGATCGCGAGCGCGCCGAAGGTCAGCGCCAGGTCGCTGGCGATTGCGATGAGCGTCTGGTTGGCGCGGGCCGGCCCGTTCACGCCAAGAAGCCCTCACGCTGCAGATGGGCGATGATGCGTTGGGCGCACTGCTCGGGCGTCTCGTTGACCGTGTCGAGCGTCACTTCGGGGTTGAGCGGCGGCTCATACGGATCATCGACACCCGTGAAGCCCTTGAGCTCGCCCCGGCGGGCCTTGGCATAAAGTCCCTTGCTGTCGCGCTGTTCGCACACGCCAATCGGGGTGTCGACAAAGACCTCGATGAAGCGGCTCTCGCCCACTTCCTCGACCATCTTGCGGGCTTCATTGCGCGCGTCGCGATACGGGCTGATGGCCGCGCAGATGGCGACGCCATTGTGGCGGGCGACCTCGGCGGCGACAAAACCGATCCGCAGGATATTGGTGTCGCGATCCTCGCGGCTGAAGCCCAGGCCCTTCGAAAGATGTGTGCGCACGACGTCGCCGTCGAGTACGGTCGCCTGCCGCCCGCGCTCGAGCAGCATCGAGACGAGCGCCTCGGCGATCGTTGATTTGCCCGAGCCGCTCAACCCGGTGAACCACACACAGAAGCCCTGTTTGTCGCGGGCGGGGAAGGTGCTGGCCAGAATCTCGGCGGTTTCCGCCCGGGTAAACCACTCGGGCAGGGCCCGTCCTCGGGCGAGATAGTCATCCCGAACCTGTGTGCCAGAGATGGAGATGACCCGCGCGCCGGCCGGGACCTTGTCGGCCTCGACATAGACGTCCTGGTCCTCGAGGTAGACGAGCTCCTGAAACGGCACCATCTTGACCCCGATTTCATCGGCATGCCGCGCCACCAATTCCTGAGCGTCGTAGGGGCCATAGAACGGCTTGCCCGTGCTGTCCTTGCCCGGACCGGCGTGATCGCGCCCGACGATGAAGTGGGTGGCCCCGTAGTTGCGCCGGATGATGGCATGCCAGACCGCTTCGCGCGGGCCCGCCATCCGCATGGCGAGCGGGAGCAGGCTGAGCAGGGTGCTCTCCTGGGCGTAGTAGTTCTCGACCAGGGCCTTGTAGATGCGCACCCGGCTGTAGTGGTCGATGTCGCCCGGTTTGGTCAGGCCGACGACCGGATGAATCATCAGACTCCCGCCGACCGAGGCGGCTGCGCGCTTGGTCAGCTCCTCGTGGGCGCGGTGGAGCGGATTGCGGGTTTGGAAGGCGACCACGGTCGGGTTGCCCATGCCGGCCAGCATTTCCCGCGTCTGCCGCGGCGTCCGGCGAAGCTCGGTGAAGTCGTAGGCGATCGGCAGATTCAAGACGGTTAACGCCCCGGAGATGCACAGCTTGCCCCAGCCGCGCATCTCCGAAACCAGTGGGTGGCGCGAATCGGTGGTGCCCAGCGAGAACTGGGCCTCGGTGGCCGGATCCCACAGATAGGCTTCTTCGATCTGCATCACGGCCAGCACGTTGTTTCGCGCGTCGCGGAGCGCCACCTGCTGCCCAACATGGGCGAGCTTCTCATCGACCTTGAGGGTGATGGGAATCGGGAAGAGTGTGCCATCGGCCAGGCGCATCTCGTGCAGCACGCGCTCGTAGTCTGCCCGGCCCATGAAACGGTTGAGCGGCGAAAAACCGCCGACAGCCAGCAGCTCGAGATCGCAGGCCGCGCGCGGCGTAAGTTGGATGGAGGGAAGGCGCGTGGCGAACTCAATCAGGCGGGCACGCTCATCGTCCGAGCCCATCAATTCGATCAGTCGGCCGCAGTATGGCGGTGTCAGGGTGACGGGCGCTGTAGGCGCCCCGTCCGAGTTGCCGGATGTCATATTTGTGCGATTCTACCCGGCAGCCGCGTTCCAATAGCGAACTCGCCGGCTTGGCTGGACTGCCTTGGAATCTGGTTCACCCGAGGCAGTGTCAGCCCTCGGGCACGGGCGGCGATCAGCGTTGGGATTCGGCGCGGCTGCAGCTATCTTCTAGGAAGATCATTCGAAACCCCCGGAGATTGAGGTGATCGCCATCGGAAAAACTTGCGCCGCTCAATCCGCACTTCGACGGATCATAAGATCCAATGACGCGAAGACCGTATTTTGACGCAAGTGCCCGCAGATGGCTTTCTACTTTGGGCTGTATTGGATTCATAGTTCGGGTTGTGATGGCTTCATAGAAGTCGGGATGTTCCGGCGACAGAAATAGAGTCGGTCTGACACCATCCTGAATCATGAGTCGGAGGAAGTTTTCCAGATTCTCGGTCAGCGTTGGATCCATCTCATAAAAGCCATTAAAGCAACAACCGCGCCGGCGTTTGATGCTGTTTTGCACGCGTTGACGCAGCTCCTGTGGATCCGCATCTTGCGAGTTCAGAGCATGACGGAGATCGCTGCCATCGGATCGCACGCCCGAGCGGTAATCAGCAGTCGCCGCGTCTACAAGGCGATACGTAATCTCAGACGTCAAAACCCTTGATGGCGCCAAACTCGCGGCCAATGCCCCAATCGATCGACGGAAACTGAAGATGCCCAGGTAGTCAAGCGCCGGGTCGGTCTTTTTGGCCGAATCGAGGCCGAGGATCGGGCCGATTGCGGCGAGTTCCGGGTCCAGCGCCTTTGAGGTCCGTGAAGCGCTCTGAAAATTCGCGTTCAGCATCCACGGGTCGATCCCAAGAATCACTTCAGGCGGCAAGATACCGCGTCGCCGATAAACCGCATAAACCGCCAACAGATGATCGAGCTTCGCCCCGGGGACCGCGCCATTGATCACGGTTTTCCCTGGCAACAAGTCATCTGAAAGCATCGTCGCATGACTCGAACCGAGCACGAGCACATCGGACTTCCCCTTTGTCCGATAGGCATATTGCGCTTTCAGCCCTCCCGGATTGAGAATGTTGTACCAATCATCCCCTTCAACAACGAGCGTCTTGCCAGCTACCAGTTGCTCCGCCGCGTCAACTTCCTTTTGATTGTCGATCGCTCGCGCCGCTGGATCAAAAGCGAGGTTGAAGATCATCACGAAAACCGGCAAGCAGGCCAAGACAAGCGCCTTGGCGGCGAATCTCAGCGCGACGCCCTTGTTCCATGCCATACGCTAGAACTGGAAGTAGATGAACTGCTGCTGTCCAAGCAGGCCAAGCGCGCAAATCGAAACAACGAGAATGGCGTATAGCGTCCAGCGAACGACCGGGCTTTGGCGCCTGATCAACTGGCTCACGCTGGTTCTTGCTTGCGTATAGTGAACCGCCTCCATTACTGCAATGGCCGCAAATGCAATGATCAGTTCGGACCTACCGCCCAACAGGCTGCTGATCGTGGATAGCGTATTTGTATTCAGTCCGCTCCCAAATCTGCTCACGAGACCCGACACGAAGTTCAGGGCCTGATCAAGATCGTTCGCGCGGAAGAATATCCATGCAAAATCCACCATGGCAAACACCAGAATCACACGGACTGTTCGGGCGACCCGTGTATCCGTGATGATGGCCCGTATCTTCTCTGGAAGTTGTTGTCCGAGGCGCTTGACCTGAATCTCAATTACCTGCAATAGTCCGTGGATTGCTCCCCACACAACGAAGGTCCAGTTTGCCCCATGCCACAGCCCACTCACAACGAAAACAATCATCAGGTTCGTCGCGTGACGAAGCGGCAACACTCGACTTCCGCCCAGCGGAATATAGAGGTAGTCCCTGAACCAGGTCGAGAGCGAAATGTGCCAGCGCCGCCAGAACTCGGAAAAGGACGCCGACGAATATGGCCGGTCGAAGTTCGTCATGAGCTTGAATCCCATCACTTTCGCGGCGCCGAGGGCAATGTCGCAATAACCGGAGAAGTCGCAGAATATCTGAAACGCGAAACTCACGCTGGCGGCGAGCAGAACGACGCCATTGTAGTTGTAACTGTTGCTGAACACCTCATTTACAAGCACGGCCAGGCGATCAGCGATCACGACTTTCTTGAACAGGCCCCAGGCGATCTGCTTCAACCCATCTGTGATGCGTTCATAGTCGGGTGTATGGACGTCCCGGAACTGTCGCAACATGTTCTGCGGACGCTCAATTGGGCCCGCGACTAATTGAGGGTAGAACATAACATAGAGCGCGTAGATTCCAAAGTGCCGCTCGACTTTCTGATTGCCGCGATAGACCTCGATCGTATAACTGATGGCCTGGAAGGTGTGAAAGGACAGGCCAATGGGCAGAATGATGGAAAGACTCCCGATTGGATAGTTCCAGTGCAGAAACCCGGCCAATGATGCCAGATTCGCATTCGCGAAATTGAAGTATTTGAAGAATGCCAAAACGCCCAGGTTGGCCAAAATGCTCAGAGTGAGGAACGATTTCTTTCTCTGCTGATCCGACGTGCGTTCGATCAGGATGGCTGCGACATAATCGATGCTGACCGTGAACAGGAGGATCAGCAGATAGACCGGCACAAACGCCATGTAGAAGTAGCAGCTGGCGGCCAGCAGCAATGCCCATCGGAAACGGTGTGGAATGACGAAGTACAGAACCGTAACGACGGGAAAGAACAGCAGGAATTGCGACGAAACGAAACTCATGTCGATCTCGGTGGAACGGATTGTAACTGGCAGAATGCTGTGGCACAATCGACCCGCTTTCATGTCAATCACC
>Ga0073904_10000539_pt1 | contig 27164 bp, 21 predicted proteins | sample KloWWTrecipitate_FD_66668 | JGI IMG/M metagenome (GOLD analysis project Ga0073904, IMG submission 66668) | Active sludge microbial communities from Klosterneuburg, Austria, studying microevolution and ecology of nitrifiers - Klosterneuburg... | ecosystem: Engineered > WWTP > Aerobic digester >... | reverse complement strand
GAGGATGGAAAGCGCGTTGGGGCCGAGATCATCGGCCCGAAGCGGACAACACGCTGGTGGTTCGTAGCTGGCGAGCGCGGGGTGACGGTGGAGATTATTGAAGGCGGAAGCCGCACGCTGCATCAGCTTTCCGGTTGAAAACCACGCCGATCATGGGCGTTCGTTCAGCGCCGCAGGCACGAGCCAGGCGCCACCCGTGCACAGCATCGAACCCTTGATTTAGGTGCGCAAAACCTCCGCAACCCATGCGAAACAGGGCCAAACCCTATGTGGAGTGCCATAATTCACGGCGCCGTCATAGCAAGCGGCCCATAATGCCGACTGCTACCCAGGAGCACCGAATGAAAGGCATCATCCTCGCCGGCGGTTCCGGCACGCGATTGCACCCGATCACGCGTGGCGTCTCCAAACAGCTGCTGCCCATCTACGACAAGCCGATGATCTACTACCCGCTGTCGGTGCTGATGCTGGCCGGCATTCGCGACATCCTCGTCATCTCCACGCCCGACGACCTGCCCAACTTTCGCAAACTGCTCGGTGACGGCAGCGACTTCGGCATCACGCTCAGCTACGCCGAACAACCCTCACCCGACGGACTCGCGCAGGCCTTCCTGATCGGCGAAGACTTCATCGGTGACGACGACGTCTGTCTCATCCTCGGTGACAACATCTTCTACGGCTATGGTTTCAGCGCCATGCTGCAACAAGCCGCCGTCGGCCGGAAAGGCGCCACCGTGTTCGGCTACCACGTCAACGACCCCGAGCGCTTTGGAGTGGTCGAGTTCGACACGACCGGCAAGGCCATCTCCATCGAAGAAAAGCCCAGCCAGCCCAGATCGAACTACGCCGTCACCGGCCTCTACTTCTACGACAACGACGTCATCGACATCGCCCGCCAGATCAAGCCCTCGGCCCGTGGCGAACTCGAGATCACCGACGTCAACAACGCCTACCTGCAGCGCGGTGACCTCCACGTCAGCCTGCTCGGACGTGGCTTTGCCTGGCTCGACACCGGCACCCACGAATCGCTGATGGAAGCCAGCCATTTCATCCAGACCATCGAAGCGCGCCAAGGGCTGAAGGTGGCCTGCCTGGAAGAAATCGCCTACCGCAAGGGCTGGCTGAGCGCCGACAGACTCGCGCACGAAGCCGACAAGCTGAGCAAGACCGGCTACGGCCAGTACTTGTTGCGCGTCCTCAAGGAAAGTCTGGTCGCATGAAGGTCATCGAAACCGCGCTGCCCGGCGTGCTCATCATCGAGCCCAAGGTCTTCGGCGACGCCCGTGGTTTCTTCATCGAAACCTTCCAGACCGAGCGTTACCGCAAAATCGGCATCACCCAGCCCTTCGTGCAGGACAATCACTCGCGCTCTCAGCGCGGGGTGTTGCGCGGGCTGCATTTCCAGAAGACCCGGCCGCAGGGCAAGCTAGTGCGGGTCAGTCGCGGCACGGTGTATGACGTGGCGGTGGATGTCGACCCGAAATCGCCGACCTTTGGCCGCTACGTGGGACTCGAACTCAGCGACGACAATCACCGGCAACTATGGATTCCACCGGGCTACGCGCATGGGTTTTGCGTGATCAGCGACGTGGCGGACTTCGAGTACAAGTGCACCGACTTGTACTTTCCCGAAGATGAGGGCGGGCTGATCTGGAACGATCCGGACGTGGCGATACCCTGGCCGATTGCAGAGCCCAGCCTGTCAGGCAAGGACACCCTGCTGCCAAAGCTGCGGGATCTTGCGCAAGCTCATTCGTGAAGCTCAGCACGACATTCCCTGCGACCGAACCCCAGCACAGCGTTTTCAGGGCAGATACGCTGCGTAAGCAAATGACTGCGATTAAAACGCAGACAAATCAAAAAAATGAGCACATCGAACTCCATCCGCGGCGGCATAAAGTGGCTACTTACCGGCAGCCTCGGCGGACAAATTCTTCAGTTTGCGTTCGGGATCGCACTCGCCCGTCTTCTTGTACCCGAAGACTTCGGCTTCATTGTGACGATCCAGATTTTTACCGGCTTTGTCGGACTCGTCAGCGGTGGGGGCATGGGTCAGGCATTGGTGCAATCACACGTTGCGAGCGAGCACGACTTTGACGTGGTGTTCACCGCACAGCTCATTATCGGTGCACTGATTTTCGGCGGCTTCTATCTTTGCGCGCCTTTGATTGCCAACGCTTTTGGCAATCCGCTTTATACCGGCCTCGTCAGGGTGTCCGCGATCAGTTTTCTCTTGCGCCCCTTCGTCAATACCCGCGCTAGCTGGCTGCACCGGGAAATGCGTTTCAAGGAGCGTTCCATCATCGGGCTCGTGGTGGCTGCCATCACCGGCCTCGCAAGCATTGTCATGGCCATCGCTGGCGCAGGCCCCTGGAGCCTCATCCTGTCCGGGATTCTGGGCAGCCTGATCACCCTTGTGATGCTTGACCGTGTGAGCGAACGCAAGCCGCAACTGCGCCTTGACTACGCTGTTGCGCAACGCTTCGGGGCCTATGGCATCAAGGTTTCGCTGAACGACCTCGCCTCGTACGCGACGAAACAGGCAAGCAACACCATCATCAGTCAAACAGCAGGGCCATCTGCCGTTGGCCTGTTCAACAAAGGCGAAAGCCTCGCCTGGCTGCCGTTCTCTACCTTGAGCGCATCGGTGTACGAGGCGGTGTTCCGCGCCATGTCGAAGGCTCAGGACAGGCCCGACGAGGTCAAGTATCTTTTCTATCGCATGATTACGCTGATGGTCGTCTATACGATGCCTGTCTATATCGGCCTCGTGTGGATGGCTGAGCCATTCATGCTGTTCGTCTATGGCGAAAGATGGTTGCCGTCTGCCGACCCCTTGCGCATTGTGTCGCTGGCCGGCCTGTTCATCTGTATCGGGCATCCCTGTGGCGCGGTCCTTGCAGCCATGAACCGGCTTGGGCGCGAAGTATGGATTCATGTCAGTCAAGGCATTGTCGTTGCGCTCATCTGCTACTTCAGCTTGAAAACCTGGGGAATCGTGGGAGCCGCATGGGGCGTCTTCGCCGGAATCGCCTATTCGACACCTGTGATGTACTACCTCGCCACACGCTGTTTTCCGGCAAGCCTGAGCGACCTCACTCGGGCCTTACTGCCGGGGCTCAAACTCAACCTGATCCTGATCGTCGCGCTGGCAATCGTCCATGTGACCTTGCCGTCCGACTGGCGCGAGGCACGCCCGGCGCTTTACATGCTTCTGGCAGGAGGCGTGTCGGGCCTGGCCTATCTTGCTGCCTTCCTTTTCCTTCCTGCTCCCGCACTCGCCGATGAAGCCCTGCGCTGGCGCAGAGTGCTCAAGCTGAGTTCCTGATTCTCGATGACACTCCTCAACCTCATTGAATGTTTCAATACGCCCGCCGACGCCAGCCCGGTTCGACTCAACGGGGCTACTCGACGGGAATGGATAAACGGCGACGTCGAGCTGGTACGGGACGATTTTTCTACCGAACACAGCCAGTGCCTCTTCATCCGCGCCCAGGCTTCGCCACTCGGACCTGTTCGTTTGCAACTCGTCGGCGGCTACGCATTGCGCAGGTGCCTGGGGCTTGGCGGTTGGCTACTCGATCCTTTATCCAGGACTGGCGCAGTCTTCTGGACCCCTCGAGCACCAATCTTGAGAAAGCTTGATGCACTGGGGCGCATCACAGCAGAGATACCGGTGTCGCCAGCAGACTTCTCGATGGGAAGCGAGACCGCGACGGCGACGTTCGACATCCCCGAAGGCTACATTCTGGACTGGGTTTTATGGCGTCTGGGCAGCCGGGATGAGTCGCATTCCAATAGCTGGCGTGACGAACTGATGACCTCGAAAGCGCTGGAAAACCAGGCGTTCTTCGTCTACGCCTCGCACACGTCGGTCCAGTCAGCCGCGGACTTCTATCAACACCTCATCCAAGGCAAGGTATACGGGGCGTGCTGGGCTTGGCCGAAGCAACGCAAGATATGCGATGAACTCGATGCACTCTCGCTGCACATGGTTGCGACCGGGCTGGTGCGAACCACCGGCAAACGCCTGTACCACCTGCTGCGCCGACAGATCGTGCTTTCAGTACTCGCACGACAGGACGTGAATGGTGGCTTTCGGCATGGAGAGTGGACGGACCGGTATGAAAGCCACAACCGGCTTATCAACGGCGCGATGCAACTACTTGCAAGCGAACACGCGGAGTCGCCCGAGCCGGCACTGGCGACTGCCTTGCAGCGTGCAGCGGCCTTTATCGCCTCTCAGGTCGACCAGACCGCAGTGGGGGCCTGGTTTCTCCATGACTCGCTGGAGATGTCCGAAGAGGGTATGCGCCTTTATCCACTGGCCTGGGCACGCAGCGACTGGCTGGGAAAATCGCCCACCAATTTGCTGATTCTCAACACCCACCTTGACTGCATGGTGGCCCTGAAACGATTCGAGGCGGTGACCGGAGACAGCTCCCACGCCGGGCTTGTGGCCTCCGGCATGGGCGCCCTGCAGGCTGTGCTTGCCGCACGACCTGCACAATGGCTGTTCACACCGCTGCTGCGCATCATCGAACTATCCCTCCTTCCCAAGGCAGAGCAGGAGAGGCTGTCGTTCCCGAAGCGCGCACTGAAACGCATCGGCTGGAAGTACGTGATTCCCCGCTGGCACCTGATACGCAAGCGCTTTCCGCGGCTGCTGATGCCCGATGGCTACATTGAGCGCAGCCTGGCTCAAGGTGATTTCGTGCACCGCTATCACGGGGTGCATCTGATGGATTTCGAACGTCTGATCTCAAGCGCTCCGGTCAACTCAAGAACAGCCGAGCTGCTTGCAATCAGTGATGGTCTTGTCGACTTCGGCGTTCGCAGCCAAGTGACATTGCACTGGAAGGAAAGCGCCGCCAGCAAGGACTCGCTCGCCTTCTGGGCCGAAGGCCTTTATCGCCGCTGCCTGCGCACGAGCTCCGACACGGACCGTCAGTTGTTGGCCACTGCGGTACTTGACCTCACCGACGCAGGATTGGGGCTTCCACCTTCACTCATTGGCGCCAACGGTGAAATACACGAACCAACACGCGCGCTTGCGACCCCATCTCCTGTCGACTCCCGCCTGCGCGTGGTCAACCTGACTGACCGCAACGGCCCCAGTTTCATGGTGATCAATACGTCCAAGGCGCCACTCCCGCTCGTATTCGATAGCCAGGAAGCGATGCTGGCTGCGGATGCACTTTCCCCGATGCAATCCGTTCAGATCCCGGCACGTGCCTGGACAGTGTGCAATCCAGCCGTTACGCACCAGCCGAAAACGACAAACGCACCCACAGCTCTCTCACACGCAACACATTGACTTCCACTTCCTGTCCCCGATGAGCAACGCACGAGCAATCGCATTCCACCTCCCCCAGTACCACCCCACGCCCGAGAACGACGAGTGGTGGGGAAAGGGCTTTACCGAGTGGACCAACACCGCCAAGGCCAGCCCGCTTTATCCTGGCCACTACCAGCCCCATTTGCCTGCCGACCTCGGGTATTACGACCTGCGCCTACCCGAGGCACGCCATGCACAGGCCGAACTTGCCAAGGCTTACGGCATCGAGGGCTTCTGCTACTACCACTACTGGTTCGGCGGACGTCGCATACTCGAAAGGCCCGTCAACGAAATTTTATCCAGCGGCGAACCCGACCTGCCTTTTTGCCTGTGCTGGGCAAATCACAGCTGGAGCAACATCTGGCAGGGTGTCGCCGACAGGATGCTGATCGAGCAATCCTATCCCGGGATGGATGATCACAAGCGCCACTTCGAATGGTTGCTGGCCGCGTTCCACGACCCCAGGTACATCCGGGTCGAGGGCAAACCGATGTTCCTGATCTACAACCCGCCTGACATCCCTGACGTCAAGAACGTGATGGACTACTGGCGCAGTCTCGCCGCTGAGGCCGGGCTGCCAGGCCTCCACCTGGTGGCGGTGAATTATCGCGGAGTTCCGGTTGACCCTGCCGAATTCGGCATGGACGCATCGACCTGGCAACCGCTACCGGACAAAACCGGACATATCCCATGGCGCTACCCTGCCCTCAAGGCGCGCATGCGGCTTGCGCGTGGGCAGTACAAGCTGACGGTGCTCGACTACAGCCGGATCATGGATGGACTCACCCGCAAGCAGCCCCCCAAGTTCACCGAGTACCCTACGGTGTTGCCGAACTGGGACAACACACCACGTTCGGGCCTGAACGGGCTGGTGCTCCACGGCTCGACGCCGGAACTGTTCAAGACGGTTCTGAGGCGCGGAATCAGCCTGGTTCAGCAATATCCGTCCGAGCAACGCATTGTCTTCATCAAGGCCTGGAACGAATGGGCCGAGGGCAACTATCTGGAGCCCGATCAACGTTTCGGTCACGCTTACCTGGAAACGGTGCGCGAAGCATTGAATGAGGCACCGAGCGATGTGCGGGCTTAACGGCATCTTCGCCTACGGGCAGACAGCCGCTCCGGTCAGCCACGACGAGCTCGTCCGCGTGCGTGACTCAATGGCTGCTCGCGGGCCCGACGGCAGTGGGTCCTGGATTTCGGATGACGGCCGCGTTGGCCTCGCACACCGAAGACTGGCCATCATCGATCTTACCGAGGCCGGCGCACAGCCGATGCAGGCTGTGGACGGGACGCAGGTCATCACGTTCAACGGCGAGATCTACAATTATCTCATCCTGCGTGAAGAGCTGGAGCGTGACGGCGTTCACTTCCGCTCCCACTCGGATACCGAGGTTCTGTTGCACCTGTATCGCAAGCACGGCCCTTCGATGGTTGACCGTCTCCGTGGAATGTTCGCTTTCGCCCTGTGGGATGCAAGGGAGAGGCAAATTCTTCTCGCACGAGATCCGCACGGCATCAAGCCCCTCTATTACGCCAACGACGGCAACACAATCCGCTTCGCCTCTCAGGTCACGTCGCTTATCGCTGGCGAGGGTGTCGACACGCGGGCAGATCCTGCAGGTGCAGTAGGCTTTCTTTTGTGGGGCTCCGTACCCGAGCCCTTCACCCTGTACAAGGGGATCAGCCTGCTGCCGGCCGGATCGACACTCGTCGCATCGCTATCCAAAGGTGTGGGGCAACCTGTTCGCTACTGGAAGATCAGCGACGCACTGCGCCGATCCCTCCACACAGCGGCCGGGATACCCAAGGGCCAGGAACGGGCCTACCTGCGTGAGCAGTTGCTCGACAGCGTTCGCGCGCATCTCCTGGCTGACGTTCCGGTAGGCGCCTTTCTGTCCGCAGGGCTCGACTCCTCCACGCTGGTTGGCCTCGCGCGCGAAGTCTCGACGACGCGCCTGCAGACACTGACCCTGAGCTTCGACGATCTGCAGGGCACGCAACACGATGAATGCCCCGCTGCCGCCGAAATCGCCCGCCACCTCGACGTAGATCATGAGTGCATCGTGCTCTCGGCAGGGGCGCAGGAGGATGAGTTGGAACGCTTTTTCGCCGCAATGGATCAACCCACCATCGACGGCATCAACACCTGGTTCGTCAGCCGGGCTGCACGCCAGGCCGGGCTCAAGGTCGCCCTGTCAGGCGTGGGAGGTGACGAGTTGCTGGGCGGCTATGCCACATTCGAGCATGTTCCACGCCTTCGCGCCCAAGCCTCGGCCAGCCCATGGCGGCATGCGCCCTCGCTCTATCGCCATGTCCACGACCTGCTCGGCGCCTCACTCAACTGGCCGGCCAACAACGCCGGCATCCCGGGCTATGGCAGCACAGCGTCCGGCGCCTATCACCTGTCAAAAGGCGTCTTCATGCCCTGGGAGTTGCGACACGTGCTCGGTGACGACACGCTTCGCGACGGTTTGAACACGCTTATGGAGCATGACGCGGCTCATTCCGATACCTTCGACGACCTCAATGACTTTGCACAGGTGGCCTGCCTGGAGTCGATTCGCTACATGCGCAACCAGCTTCTACGCGACACGGACTGGGTCAGCATGTCCCACTCCCTGGAAATCCGCACTCCGCTGGTCGATCATCGCCTGACCGAATCGATCCTCGGCCTTGCGGCAAGCGGCCGTCTCGGCAGTGGCAAGCAGATGCTGCCGCAGACCCTGCCAAACAGTCTTCCACGCTCCGTCCTTGATCGCCCCAAGAGTGGTTTCGTCGTCCCGACCTGGCGCTGGCTTCGCCACCACGCGGGGCTCGAAGCCTGGAAATCGGTCCCTTTGCTGAAGCAGACACGCCTGTCCGACAGTCGCCGTTGGGCATACACACTATTGAATCGTCATCCGTCAGGCCGTGTCCTGCTACACACTTGATAACTGCCGAGAGCCGAGAACAATGAACCATCTGCGACGTCAATCGAGAGTGTGGGGCCGTACATGAGCTCAGCCTCCCTGTCCGCGCGCATCAGTGTTGTGATGCCCTGCTACAACGCCGCCCCTTTTGTAGCCGAGGCGGTCGAGTGCGTGATGGGGCAGAGCCATGGCGACGTCGAGTTGATCATCGTCGACGACGGCTCGACGGATGGAAGCAAGGAGATTCTGCAGGCACTTGCCGCAAGCCACCCGCAACGCATCGTGCTCTTGCATCAGGATCGAAAAGGGCCCTATCCGGCACGCAACCTCGGCCTGAAGCATGCGACGGGAGCTCAGGTCTCCTTTCTCGACGCCGACGACTATCTTGCGCAAGACTGCCTAGAGAAACTGGCGAGCGCTCTCGACCGGCAAAATGCTGACGTTGCGTACTGCGGTTGGCAGAATTTCGGCGAAGGCGCACCCGGATCACAGCCCTATGTTCCGCCGGACTACGCCACCATGGATATGGCCGCGGAGTTTCTCCGCAGCTGCCCGTGGCCGATACACGCGGCCCTGGTGCGGCGCGAAGCAGTCGACGCGATCGGCGGCTTCTCGGAACGATGTTTCTCGTCGATGGATTACGATTTCTGGCTGCGCCTTTATGCGCATACCCAGCGCATCGTGCGCGTACCCGAGGTGATGGCCTTCTACCGCTGGCATGGCGGCGGGCAGATCTCCAAGACGCGCTGGAAGCAGGTCCTCGATGCACTGCAGGTGCGTCGGGACTTCATTGCACAGCATCCCGAGCGTGTCAGCCACCTGTCACAGGCAAAGCTGTCCGAGCTCTCCGATGGCTACCTCATGCGAGAGGCCTATCGCTCGTACTGGAAGCGTGATCTCGATGACGCACAAAAACTCTTCCGGGCTGCCCTGCGTGAAGGCGGCTGGAAGAGCAGCGACCTGAGATACCTGATCCCGGCAACGCTCCCGGCGCCGCTGTTTCGCCGGCTCGTCCGTCTAGCCGGAGGTAGCGGATGAGCAGGCAGAACGAACATAGCTTGCGAACTTCTTATGCACGTGGAGGTGAAGGATGACGGCGGCCCGGACTCTATATCTAATCTTCTCGCACGATCGTCCGCACCAACTCGAGCGTCTTGTACGAGCGATCCGTCAGCTCAGTAGCTCTTCGTGGATCGCTATCCATCACGATCCCGCCGGCGAAGCGCTTGACCCTTGTCTTTTCAATGGTGTGGAGGGGGTCCATCTCGTTCCCGATCCGGTACATGGCGAGTGGGGCGACTTCTCGCTAGTCGAGCAATACTTGCATGCGCTGCGCTGGTGCGCGGCAGACCTCGAGTTCGAGTGGTGCTGCACGCTGACCGGGCTCAGCTATCCGCTCAAACCCTTGGCGGAGTTCGAAACCTTCCTGCTTGATGCGGATTACGACGCGTTCATCCATCACTTCGACGCCTTCGATCCGATCCAGTGGCCAGAGGGCACCGCAGAGCGGCGCTATCTGTTCAAGTACTATCGGCTGCCAAAGTTTCAATACCTGCACCGCGTGCCACAGCCGGTGCAGCGACTGCTTGGACGCGCTCGCGAAAGCTTCAACCGCATCCAGCCCTTGTTCCGCATCGTGCCGATGCCGCGTAAGGCACCAACCCGCTTCGGCATTCGCCGGCTACACCGTCCGATGGGCAAGGATTTCCTGCTGTGCGGCGGACGACAGATGCTCAACGTCAATCGCAGGGCGCTCGCACAGGTGCTCGACTTTGTCTCCGCCCATCCCGAATGGACGCAGTTTGCGCGACGCTCGCTGATTCCGGACGAATCTTTCTTCACCTCGATCCTGGTCAACGCTCCCGAACTCCGCGTCTGCAACAACGTGCTGCGCTACATAAAATGGCCGAAACTGCATGCGGCCAGCGGCGCGGCGATCGACGCTGACGAAGTCGACCAAGCCATGCGCTCTGGCGCCCCGTTCGGGCTCAAGTTCGACGAATTCACCGCGCCCGCTGCGCTCGATCAAGTGGACGCCCGCCTCGGCCTCGCCCCCCCTCACAACTCTCCGCGCCACCCAGGCTGAGCACGACCATGACTTCCTCCGCCCAACGCATCCCGGTCCTCATGTACCACCGCATCGGTACCGCGCATAACGAATGGGAGCGCAAGTACTGCGTCAGCCCGGAAACCTTCGCCGCCCACATGGACACGCTCGCGCGCTCGGGCTGGAAGGCGATCTCCATCGATAACTTCTTCGCCTGGCTCGACGGCGGGGCGAAGCTCCCCGAAGGCGCTTTCCTGCTCACCTTCGACGACGGCTTTCTCGGCGTGCACGACCACGCTGCACCGGTGCTGCGCCGGCTTGGCTGGCCGGCGACGGTGTTCCTCGTCAGCGCACTGATAGGCCAGCGCGACACCTGGTGCGCGACGCACAATCCGGACGGCCATACCTACCCGCTGATGGACCGTAGCCAGATACTCGCCCTGCGTGAACAGGGTTTTTCCTTCCACTCCCACACGCGCAACCACGCCGATCTACCGACGCTGGACGACGACGCCCTGGTCGACCAGCTCGCCGGCGCCCGCAAGGATCTCGCCGCGCTGCTCGGCGGGCCGGTCGACTACCTGGCCTACCCCTACGGCCGTTACGACGAAAGGGTACTTCAGCAGGCGCAGCGCGCCGGCTATCGCGCTGCGTTTTCGGTGCAGCCCGGTTTCAACCGCCCCGATGTCGACCACTTCCGCCTGCGCCGACTGGACGTGTTCGGCACCGACACCCCGGCCAATCTCGAGCGCAAGATCACCCTCGGCAGCAACGACGGCAGCCTCACAGCCGGCATACGCTACAACGCAGCCCGGGTCCTGGCCCGGCTGGGCATCCAACGCTGAATCAGGATCATGACCAGTTCCACGCCCTTTATCACGGTCGCATTGTGTACGCACAATCACGCCGACCGCCTCGCGCGCACACTCGAGACGCTCGCGCACCTTCGCTCCCCACGTCAGGCGTGGGAAATGCTCGTGATCGACAACGGCAGCACCGACGCCACACCCGCGCTGCTCGCACGCAGCGAGTGGCGCCCTGAGAACGTCGAGGTACGCGTAGTGCGCGAAGACCGTCTCGGCTTGTCCAATGCGCGCAATCGGGCCCTGCGCGAGGCGCGCGGCGAGTACCTGCTGTTCATGGATGACGACGAGACCCCCGACGCCGATTGGCTGTGCGCCTACGAGCGGGCGATGGAAGAATTCCGCCCGGACGCGCTCGGAGGCCGGATCGAGGTGTTCTTCGAGGACGGCGCCCGCCCGGACTGGCTGCAGGACGAACTGCTCGGCTTCCTCGGCAAGCTCGATCACGGCGAGGCGCGCTGGCTGGAAGCGCCAAGCACGCCGATCTTCGGCGGCAATTTCGCGTTCCGCCGCGGCGTCTTCGACACCATCGGCGATTTCGACGCCCGCCTCGGACGCATGGGCAAGGCCAACATTGGCGGCGAGGACACCGAGATCTACCGTCGCCTGCTACAGCACGGCTGCAAGGTGCGCTGGGTCCCTCAGGCGGTGATTCAGCACCGCATCCAGACGCCCAAGCTACGCCGCGGCTATTTCCTCGACCTGCACTTCCGCCAGGGGAGCAGCGAGGGCGCCGCCAAGCGCGGCGCCGGGGGCCGGGTGCCGCCCCCCTATCTGCTGGCGCAGTGGCTGCGGGCGCTCGGGCGTGCGCTCGGCTGCCGACTTCGGTCGGGTAGCGACCACTCGCTACGCATGGAAATGAACGCAGCTTATTTTTGTGGCTTCGTGATCGGCTGGATACGCGACCCCGAGTAAGCCGAGCGGACGCACACGGCGAGCACCCGAGGCGCTGCACACTACATCCTTTTGTGGATATCCCGACATGGCATCATTCAGGTTTTCGAGCCTGCTGAAACTGCTCGACCCCGAAATCCGGGCAAAGAATCTGCAATGGCTCGGCTGGAGGGCCAAGGAGATCCTGTGGACGGTAAGGCGCCCGCGCATGCCTGATCCGGTCTTCGTGATCGGCTGCTCGCGCTCGGGAACTACCGTCACCTTCGAGACGCTTGCCGCATCCGGCCACTTCCGGCACTTCGACTACGAGTTGCCGCAGCTCTGGGATGGGCTGTACGGGCCGCTGAACAACGACTGGGCGTCGGAAGCAGCAGGTCCGGAGCATGCCGACCCCGCCCATCGCGAGCGGGCGTTAGCCTATTTCTATGCCCGCCTGGGCGCAGGCCCGGTGCTCGACAAGACCTGCATCAACACACTGCGCGTTGGCTACTTGCACAAGCTGTTCCCGCAGGCGAAGTTCGTCTTCATCCACCGTGACGGGCGCGACAACATCAGCTCGATGATCGACGGCTGGCGACTGGGTCGTACCGATGGCGGTTTCGGTCTGGAAAAGTTCTTCGGCCCCTCACCCGAGCCGGTCGCGATCAACGGCGGCGAATTCCACGAATGGCATTTCTTCCTGCCCCCCGGCTGGCGTGCCTACAACCAGGCCAGCCTGGAAGAGGTGTGCGCCTTCCAGTGGATCAGCGCCAACCGGCTCGCCCTTGACGCGGCCCGTGACGTGCCGGCGGCGCAGTGGATCCAGGTGCGCTACGAAGACATCTTCGAGCGCCCGGTGGAGATGTTCCGCACCGTTTTCGACCGCCTGGATCTGCCCTTCGACGCGCGCATGGAGACACATTGCGCCGGGCTGGCCAAGCGCCCCACCAGCATCGTCAAGGGCTCGCCCAAGAAGCAGAAATGGAAGGAAAGCAACCCCGAGATGATCGAGCGCATCCTACCGCAGATCGCTCCGCTGATGCGCGAGATGGGCTATGAACTCGAGGACTGAACCGGCGGTAAGCGTCGTCATCCCGGCATTCAACGCGGGCTGGTGCATCCGGCGTGCGGTCGACAGCGTGCTGGCGCAGACCTTCACCGATTTCGAACTGATCGTCGTGGACGACGGCAGCACCGACGACACCGCACAGATCCTGTGCAGCTACGGCGACGCCCTGCACGTCGTCTCGCAGCCCAATGGCGGCATGAGCGGCGCGCGCAACGCCGGCATCCGTCTTGCCCGCGGCCGCTACATCGCCTTCCTGGACGCGGACGATCGCTGGCTCGCGCCCAAGCTCGAACGTCAGGTGACGCTCCTCGACGAACAGCCAGATCTGGCATTCTGCGCCGCGACGGCGACCCTCGAAGACCTCGACGGTAAAGTGCTCGGCGCCTGGGCCTGCAGCACAAACGGCACCGCCTCGGTGGCCCAGGTGTTCGCCGCCCATGCGCTGATCGCGGGCGGCGCCTCGTCGGTGCTCGCCCGCCGCGGTCTGGTACAGAGGCTCGGCGGCTTCGACGAGATGCTGTTCGGCGCGGAAGACACCGACCTGTGGATCCGCCTGGCCGCGCGCGGCGGTTTCGCGTGCATCCCCGAAGCGTTGGTCGTGGTACTCAAGCGCCCCGGCAGCGTGAGCCGCAACCGCCAACGGATGCGCGCCGGTGCGCTGGCGATGACGCGCAAGAACCGCCATCTGCTGCCCCCGGACAAGCAAGGCGGATACTGGCGTGCACTGTATGCCGGCACCCTGTGCGACTACGCCAAGTGGGCCTACCGCGACGGCGAGCGCAGCGCGGCGCTCGCCGATCTCGCGCGCGCCTTCGCGCTCGCCCCACTACACCGCGGGCGGCTGATCGCCGGCATCGCGCGGGCCGTACTCACCAGGGCGCCGCTATGAACACCAACCGACCGAGCACACGCAGCCTGACCGTCCTGATCTGCACCCACAACAGGGCAGGCTTGCTTGAGCGCGTCATCGCGTCGCTCGATGCCGCCACCCAGCCACGGGGCTGGCAGGTCCGCCTTTTGGTGGTCGCCAACGCCTGCACCGATGGCACACACGATTTTCTGGACGAATACACCAAGCGCTCGAGCGCCCTTGCGCTGTCGTGGATCGCCGAGCCGACCCCGGGCAAGTCGCACGCGCTCAACCGCGCCCTGCCTCTGCTGGAAGACGAACTGGTGACCTTCGTCGACGACGACCACCGGGTGGACGCCGACTACCTGATCGCCGTCACCGCTGCTGCCGAGCGCTGGCCCGACGCCGATCTGTTCTGTGGACGAATCGTGCCCGACTGGGACGGCACCGAACCGGCCTGGGTCCATGACGAAGGCCCGTACCGGATCTATCCGCTTCCTGTGCCGCGCTACGACCAGGGCCCGGACAGCTTCGCCATCGATCTCGACGGTCCGATTCCCGGCGGCGGCAACCTCGTGGTCCGCCTGCCGGCCATCGCCGCCACCGGCCCCTTCGCCACCGAACTCGGACCGACCGGACACGACCTCGGCGGCTCGGAAGACGCCGACTGGATCCTGCGCGCGCTGCGCAACGGCGCGCGCCTGCGCTATACGCCCGACATCCTCCAGCATCACTATGTCGACAGCGAACGCCTGACTCTCTCCTACGTCGCCCGCAAGGGCTTCCAGCGCTCGCAATCGGTCACCCGGGTGCGTGCCGAATTCGACACCGTGCCGCGCTACATGTGGCGCAAGGCCGCCGGCTACGCTGCCGGCCTGGTGTTCGCACTGAGAGTGCAGGCACGCCGTTTCTATCTGGTCCGCCTGGCATCCTCACTGGGGGAAATTTCAGGCATTCGCGACCAGCGCCGGCGCCGACAGCGACGGGCGTCCCTGCCCATGCTCGGTGCCGAGCATGCCTCGGTGGCGCTGCTCGCTCTCGCTGCATCAGCGCTCCTGCTCGCCGCGGCATTCGCGCGGAGCTGGCTCGGTGAGGCACTGCTGGCCTCCATCCTGGTCGGTGCGCTGACGAGTACCGCTCTGGTGGTCAAGTCGATACGCGACTTCTCGCGCACCGGCCCCGGCCTGCGCGATGAGATTCTCCAGCGCTATCGCGGCTACGTCGTCTTCGCCCTCGCCCGGCTCGGCCTCGCGGCCCTGTGCGTGGCGGCATTCTGGGCCTTTCCTGGCGCCGCCCTGTGGATCGCCGCGTCCGAAGTGCTGGGCAGCGAAATGCCCGCATGGACCACTGCCGCCGGCGGGGGAATGACCCTGGCACTGGCAACCGTTTATGCGGGATGCCGGGCCCTGTCGCTCAACCCCGGCCTCGTCATCGCCTCCTGGCAGTACCGCACGGTGCGCATCCACCGCCTGTGGCGTGCCCTATCCCGCCGCGGACTCGACCTGATCGCGAGGCTGGTGCTGCTGTCCGGCGTCACTCTGACCACCTTGATCGCAATCCTGCGCTACCGCGAGAGCGCCCCCGCTGACGCGGCCGCCCTGCTGCTGGCCGCCTGCGGCTACATTGGTTTCGTTCTTTACGCCCACTGGGAACCGGATGGATCAAGCACCCGTAAAGCGCGCTCCAGTCGCCGCCCGAACGTGGTCATGATCGGCAGCGACACGCTGCGCGCGGACCGCATCGGCGCACGCCGCGCCGGCGCATCGATCACCCCAGCAATCGATGCGCTGGCGCGGCGTGGCACCCTGTTCAGCGCCTGCTATGTACCGTGCGCACGCACCGCCCCGAGCCTGATATCGCTGTTCACCGCGACCTGGCCCCATCATCACGGCGTACGGGACAATTACGTCACCGAGACCGAGACACGTCTCAAGGAAACGACCCTGCCCAAGGTGTTGCGCGCCGTCGGCTATCGCACCGCGGCAGTGTCCGACTGGTGTGGCGCCGATCTCGGCAAGTTCGACTTTGGCTTCGACGTCGCCGATCTGCCCGCGGACCAGTGGAATCTGAAGTACCTGATCCGCCAGGGCCCCAAGGACATCCGCCTGTTCCTGTCGCTGTTCCTGCACAACCGCGTCGGCCGCCATTTGCTGCCCGAAATCCATTACCTCGGTGGCGTCCCTCAGACCAGCCAGCTCGGCCGACGCGCACGGCGCACCCTTTCGCGCCTGGCTGCCACCGACGAACCCTTCCTGCTCAACGTCTTCTACTCCACGACCCACCCACCGTTCGCCTCGGAACATCCCTACTACACCCGCTTCTCCAACCCCGCCTATGGCGGCGAATCGAAGTTCGCGATGGCTCGCCTGACGGACCCTTCCGAGATCATCCGCCGCCAAGGCGAGCCCCGCGAGGAGTTCGATCTCGACCAGATCCTCGACCTGTACGACGGCTGCGTCGCCCACTTCGATGACGAGGTCGGCAAGCTGATGCGCCAGCTTGACGCGACCGGCCTGGCAGAGAACACGATCGTCGTGCTGTACAGCGACCACGGCATGGAGTTCTTCGAGCACGGCACCTGGGGACAGGGCAACTCGGCACTCGGCGACTTCAGCGCCCGCGTGCCGCTGATCGTGGTGGATCCGGCCCAGCCCGGTGGCAAGCGGGTCGAACAGGTCGTGCGCAGCGTGGACATCATGCCCACCCTGCTCGAGATCGTCGGCGCACCATCGGTCGGCTGCGACGGCGTGTCGCTGCAGCCGGTGATCGCCGAACCCGACGTCGATCTTCACCTCAAGGCCTTCAACGAGACGGGAATCTGGATCGCGCCGCCGCCTGGACTACCCGACGGACACCTTAGCTACCCGAACCTGCTGCAGTTGCTCGACATTCCCGACGATGCCACCGGCACCCTGGCGATTCGCGAGCAATACAAGCAGGTGGTGCTGGTCGCCAAGGACCGCATGGTTCGTGACGGCCCCTGGAAGCTGGTCTATCAGCCGCTGGAAACAGGTCGTCGGCTGACCCTTTACAACGTGGAGACCGACCCCGGGTGCACCACCGACGTTGCCGCCACCCACCCCGAACAGGTGGAGCTGCTGTGGGCACAACTACGGGCGTGGATGGCGAGCGATACGGCCTTGCGCGGAGATCCGCGCTTGACGCAGCGCGCAGCGCCGTAGCCCCCCTGCCGGCCGTCGCTCCGGTGCGCTGCCTCAGCGCGCACCGCGCCGGAAACGGATCTCACGTCCGAGGTGCGGCAGCGGGATCACGATCTCGGCGTCGCCCAAGGCCACGTGGTCTCGATAGCGATGGATCTCGATGCTCTCGGGCGCCTCCGCACCACCGCCCGAGGGAACAGGAAAGTCGGCGACGCGTTCGAAGTCGGACTGCGCCACCAGTTCGGCCAGCATGGCGAATTCCGTCACCCCCACGATGTCGGGACGCTCGATCACGATGTACTCGACACCGTAGCGGCGAATCAGCGCACGGATGTCATCGACGCTGCCTACATGCGATGTCATGCCGAAATACTTGTGCACTGCAAGCGAAACCAGCACCTTGTCGGCACGCAATACCACCGCCTCACGCGACTCGTCCAGCCGTCGCAGATGAAAGATGAAACTGCCGTCATGCTTGCCGGCGAACAGGACGGGCGAACTCGTCGCGCGCTCGTGGATCGCGAGTGCGGCCTCGCGATAACCATCGACATAGGGGACCGGTAGCGTGAGCGTCCGCCAACCCTGGACGGCGAGCACCAGCATGAGCACGGCGAGAAACGCGTTGCGGACACCCGTCCGATCCTGCAGCAGGAATAGCGGACGTGCGCCGAGCACCGCAAGCGCCGGTAGTGCGTACAGCGAGTACCTCGGCGCATTGCCGGCGCCCCCGAGCACCAGCGTCATCACCACGTACCAGCACAGTAGCCAAGCGTAGATCAACGCCAGCCGCGATTCGCGCTGCCGTGCGGGCAGAAGCGCTCCCGCCAGGGACAGAATCATGAGCGGCCAGCCCCATACCTCCAGCAGCGCTTTGGGGTAAGTCAGCCAGCGCTCAAGCGACAGCCGGGCCGCGCTTTGGCCAACGTCAACACGGCTGTCGCCCAGCGTGGCGGCAAGCCCGAGGTTGCCGAACTTGAGCGCGTGCAGTGCGACCAGCGCGATCGCCAGCGCCACGATCAGGTAGGCGGGCACCGCCTGCACCCGCCACAAGGCGTGGCGCCGCGGCGAGCTCAGCGCGTACACCAGCAGGGCGGGCAGCAGTAGCGCGACCGTCTGCTTGACCGCCAGCGCAGCCGCGATGCTGAGCCCGGCGGCGAGCGCCCGAAGGGCCGTCGGACGATCGAGGTAGCGCTCGAAGGTCCACACGACCAGGATGAACATCGCAATCGCTGGCGCCTCCAGCATCACGCTGCGCGCCCAGTGGTTCCACTCCGGCACGGCTACGAACAGGGCCGTCGCCATGAAGGCCGTGAGCGCGCCCCAACCGCCCCTCACCCAACTGAACCAGACGGCCGTAGCGAGCAGAACGAAGGCGAACACCGTCCAGTGGGCGACCGCCTCCTCAACGCCGAACATCGCATAGAAGCCCGCCTCGACAAGATAGAAGCCGGGCAGGTACCAATTGAGCGCGAGCGCCGGATACTGCGCGAAGTAGCGCAACGCGTAACCCATGGGATCCGCGAGCGGCATGTCGCGCAGCAGATCGAGCACGAACACACCGCCCATCGCATGCCGCGTCTCGTCGGTCCACCAGAAACCGCCCCCACTGAGGGTCGGCACGAAAAAAAATGAAACGAGCGCGAACAGTGCCGCGCAGGTGAGCCAGAATCTCATTTCCGCCGGATCTCCGATTGGGGCTTCGGGTCAGACCGCATGGGGATCTCCTCAAGCACGAAGGCGTCGGACCGGTAGCGCTCGACGGCATCCGCCAAAGTTGGCTCCTGCGGCCGGCGCAGATGGAGGACGCGGCGCTGAGCGAGAGCTGCGCGCAGCGCCGCCTCGTCGCCGAAGCCGGAGCAGAACAGCACCGGCTCGTATGCGGCATCAACCTTCGTCTCACAGGGTCCAGGGTTGGTCGGATCGCCAGCGAGCGCCAAGCGCGCTGCGGCGGGGTAAGCAGGACCGAAAAAACGGATCAGATTCAGATACTCCTGCGCAACGCCGGGAGTCGAGATCAGAGTCGACGGTCGCCCGTCCCCACCGAAAACCTGCTCACTGATTTTCGCCATCTCCCGCGGCGTGTAGTCAATGCGCTCATAGCGCGGGACGAACATGGCAGCGCCGAGACGCTGGATCCGCCATAAGCCAGGCTGCTCGACCAGCCAGCCATAGACCGCAGGCCGCGACACCACCAGTAGCAGCACTCCCAGCAAGAGCATCGCGCGCAAAAAGCGCGGCCGCGGATCGCGCAGCGCGAACGTCCATCCCGCCGCCGACAGCAGAAGCAGTGGCGGTACCAAACCGACCAGCATCCGCGTCTGTACCTCGGACCCCGCGGCGATCACCCCCCATGACGGCAGGCCGGCGACGAAGAGCCACAGCCCGCCAAAACGGACCACCGGCGACACCGTGATCCGCCGTAACACCAGCGACGCACCCACCCAAAGCAGCCCGCCGACGACAAAAACGAGATTGATCGCATGCACACCGCCACGCGAACGCTGTGACAGGCTGGCGGCGAACTGGAGGTAGTGACGTGGATCGGCCAGTGGATGGAACGCGAACGCGTAGACCAAGTAGCCGAGCAGCGCGGCTCCACCAGCGAGCACGAAGCGATGCAGCGTGCGTGCACGTGCTTGTCCCGAACCGGCGTAGGGCAGGTACGCGATCATGAACGCCAGCCAGGCCCAGACGCTCTCGACCCGCATCGTGTAGCCGGCGAACGCCAGCAGCCCCGAGAGCAGCGCCAGCGCCGCCCCGCCGCCGCGGATCGATGCCAGTAATGCCCATAGCGCTGCACCGCTCAGCCCCAGGGACACAACCTCGCTGACCAGATTGCCGCTCAGGTAGCCATAAACGTCGGACAATACGTACAGGAGTGCTGAGAGGCCGAGGCCGGTCATGACCACGGATCCGGGCTCGATCAGCCGACTTGCGAGCAGTGCGACCCGGCACCATGCGAACAAGCCGAGCGGCAGGGCCAGGGCGAACAACCAGGTCGCAGCCTCGATCGCCGCCAGCGTACTCCCGAGTGTCTCCACCAACACACCCAGTACAACGATGTGACCAAGCCGGCTCGATCTCCAGAAAGCCTCGGAGTAGCTCTCGTCTGCCGGCCAGGCCCCGGTCACTTGGGCCGCGATGCGCTCCGCGTTATGTGCGATATCGACCAGATGCTGCGTTTCGGCGAAGCGCTTGGCCTGATAAAGGTAGATCGGGGCATCCCAGTGCGCGTCCCCGAGCGGCACGCGTGAAAGGGCGACGAGCAGCACGCACAGACCCAGCGCCAGCCACAGCAGACGTTTCATGACACGCACCCCGTGGCGCTCGCCGCCGCGGGACCCTGGGTGCATCGCACCCGTCCACGGGCGAAAGCTCGGTTCACGACCATTCTTGGCGCGGGCGGGACAGGACGTCAGAGCGCCGCGAGCACTTGCTGGATGATCTCGGACTGGGAGTCCTCCATGCCCAGCCACAACGGCAGCCTCACCAGTCTGTCGGCGATGTCCTCGGTCACCGTCAACACGTCGTGCGCACGGCCGAAGCGCCGGCCGGCGGGAGCGTCGTGCAGCGGAATGTAATGAAACACGCAGTGGATTCCGATCGCGCGCAGGCGCTCGATGAAGGCGGTCCGCTCCTCCAGGCCGGGCAACAGCAGGTAATACATGTGCGCGTTGTGGGTACAGTGCGCGGGGATGACCGGCCGTCGCAATCTACCCTGGCGTTCTGCCTCGGCGAACCATTGGTGATAGGTGTTCCAGATGCCGAGTCGGCGGCGGGTGATGCTGTCTGCCTCCTCCATCTGCGCCCACAGGAAGGCGGTGATCAGTTCACCCGGCAGATAGGACGAGCCGATGTCAATCCAGGTGTACTTATCCACCTGTCCGCGGAAGAACTGGGAACGGTTGGTCCCCTTCTCGCGGATGATCTCGGCGCGCTCCGCACGTCCCGGCGCACTGACCAGCAGCGCGCCGCCCTCCCCCGAGATGATGTTCTTGGTCTCGTGAAAGGACAGTGCGCCCATGTGGCCGATCGCACCGAGTGGCCTGCCCTTGTAGCTCGCCATCACGGCCTGTGCGGCGTCCTCGATCACCAGCAGGTCGTGCCGACGCGCGATGTCCATGATCGTGTCCATCTCGCAGCCGACGCCCGCGTAGTGCACCGGCACGATCGCACGCGTGCGTTCGGTGATCGCCGCTTCGATCAGGCGCTCGTCGATATTCAGCGTGTCCGGTCGGATATCGACGAACACCGGGACCGCACCGCGCAGCACGAAAGCGTTGGCGGTCGACACGAAGGTGTACGAGGGCATGATGACCTCGTCACCCGGTTTCAGGTCCGCCAGAATCGCCGCCATCTCCAGGGCAGCCGTGCACGAATGCGTCAGCAGCGCCTTCGAGGCACCGGTGCGCGCTTCGAGCCAGCGCGAACATTGCCCGGTGAAGCGCCCGTCTCCGGCCAGGTGACCATTGGCATGGGCCTGAGCGATGTACCAGAGTTCCTTGCCCGTCATGTGGGGCTTGTTGAAAGGAATGTTCATGGATGAAACCCGGTGGTGTGTGAGGAAGCGACACTCGGTCGAAAGACCCAGAATTTCTGCAACAGAAAGAGCAGGAGCGCGAGGGCAAGGATCATCACACCCTGAACGACCTGATGTGGGTAGCCGAGTCGGTCGACCAGAACCAGCAGGACACCGAGGTTGATCAGGTAGCCCAGTGCGTAGGACGCGCAATAGCGCATGAAGGTCGGCCCATGCAGGCCTCCGTGGCGAAACGACCAGCGCTTGTTGAAGGCGAAGGTCTGCACCACGCCCAGCACGTAGAGCAGCGTCATGGCGAGCTTGGACTCGATGCCGGCCGTGGTAAGGGCCAGATAAGCGAGGTAGAGGACGATGTTGGACGCCAGCCCGACCGTCGCGTAGCGGATGAACTGGCCTAGGGTGGCGTCCGCACTCATTGCGGGCGCACCCAGTGGAAGGTCATGGACGGCGCCGGAAAGTTGAAACCGAGGCGTGCGTAGAGATTGAGCACGCGATGGTTGCGCGCCACGATGCTGGTGCGCACCCGGCTCGCCCCGTCGACGCGGGCCTGATGCATCATCGCCCGCCAGGCGCGCATTCCGTAACCCCGCCCCTGCCGTGCCGGCGCGACCGCATTGAGATGCCAGTAGCAAGTGCCGTCGACGAGCAATTCGGTCACAAAAAAGGCCACCAACTGGCCACCCTCACACACCGCGTACAGGCGCTGTGTAGGATGGTCGAGGCTGCTGCGTACCCAGTTCTGGTAGCGCAGATCGCCAAGCCGCGACGACAGCCGCGGGTCGACGTGGAAGCGCTCGTTCCCGAAGGCCGCTCCGGCCACCGCAACGATCTCCGCGAGCTGCGCAGCGCCCGCGCGCACGACCTCCAGCCCCTGGGCATCCCCGGGCCCGGCCGACTGCAGGTCGCCGAACTCGGGCTGGTACACCATCTCGATGAAGCAAAAGCCGATCTCCTCGAGCAGCATCGATTCGCGCAGGCGCTCGCAGGAAAGCCGGCAGCTCGCCAGGCCCACGCCACCCGCGGCGCGGGCAGCGACGAAGGGCGCCAGGTCGGCAGCCGCAGCACCGTCGCGGGCTTCGATGCGCGAGATCTGCACGACCGGATAGCCGAATACCGCGCTATCCCACTGCGCCTCCGACCAGCTGAGACCGATCGCCCCTGTGTCGATGCTGCCACGCAGCGGGTCGCTCTCAAAACGCTCAGCCACACTACCCATGATCACTCTCCGACTCGTCGCGATCGCGAGTCGATGACATCAGCGCGTAGGGAGGACGCTCCATCGAGCGGAAGTGCATCCGCGCCAGATACTCGCCAAAGATCCCTAGCGCGAAAAGCTGGACCCCGGAGAAGATCGCGATGATCGAGGCCAGGAACGAAAAGCCGGGGACCGCGCTACCGTGAATCAGATAGCGCAACAGGACGTAAAGGAGCACCAGAAAGCCTACCGATCCGAAGGCGATGCCGAGCATGCTCGCGATCTGCAGCGGCAGCACCGAAAAACCGGTCATCATGTTGATGGCGTGGTTGACCAGCTTCCTCAGCGTGTAGCCCGAATCACCGACGGCGCGCTCGTCCTGGCGGACGTGCACCGAGCCAAAACGCGTCGTGCCCCAGGTCAGCAGCACGTCGATGTTCACCGACGGGCTACGGTAGGCGGCGAAGGCCTCGCGCAGGCGGCTACGGAAGACCCGAAACGCGCTCACCTTGCTCGCCGACTCCACACCCATCGCGCTCTTCAGCGCGAGCTTGGTGATGCGCGAGGCTTGGTCGCGAAGAAAGCCGTGCGTCTCCGCTTGCGGTGAGCCGTAGACCACGTCGCAGCCTTCGTCCAGCTTGGCGAGCAGGCGGTGCATCTCTTCGGGCGGGTTCTGCAGGTCGTCGTCGAGCGTCACGATCAAGTCGCCACAGGCTGCACGGATACCGCACAACAGGGCGTTGTGCTGGCCGTAGTTGCGCGCCAGGCGCAGGCCGACCACCCTGGGGTCGGCAGAGGACAGCGACTCGATGACACTCCACGAGTCGTCGCCCCCACAGTCCTCGACGAGGATGATCTCGAATGGATCTCCGATCGCCTCCAGCGCCGCGACCAGGCGGCGGTAAAGCTCGGGCAGCATGGCTTGCGAGCGGTAGACGGGGATCACGGCGGAGATGCGTACGGGCATTCGGCTGCGCCTCTAGGGGTTACGGTTGCTGCGCTTCGTCGAAGTATTCACGCCAACGCTTCTGGATCTCCGCGGGAGGACAGAACCGGCACGCGCTCGTAGCCCCATCCACGGCCTCCGCTGCGTCCCCCTCGTCCGTCGCCGCGGCTGTCGCCGCCGCTGAGTGCGCATCGGGGGACGCTTCTGGCACAGAAGTAGCCACAGGCGGCTCCGGCGCCGCGGGTTGGGTCGCCGCCCTCTCCGGGACAGGGGGCAGCGCCACACCGAGCTCCTTACCCAACTTGCGCAGGCGGAAATCGCCCGGAGAACCAAGGAGAGCCGCCTGCACGACCTCTACCGCCTTTGCGGGACGGTCGGTATTGCGGTACAGCGTCGCCAGCTGCACGGCAGCGCGTGCGTGGCGTGGATCAAGCTGGAGGGCACCAAGCAGGTCTACCTCCGCCTCGACATAGCGCTTGGACGCGTAATAGGCACGTCCACGCAAGACATGGACTTCGGGAATCAGGAAGTGTGTGCGCGGTACGTGGCGGATCACGTACGAGGTCTCATTTATTATCGTATTCGCAACCGCCACGCGATCCTTCTGATTGGCGGCGGTGATCAGCTTGTTCTCCCACTGCATCCCGAAGCAGTAATGCTGGAAGTGGAAATATCTCTCTGGATTGTTCGCAGCCTGCCAGGCAGCATTATCGTGATTCGCCGTACGCTGCACGCACCATGCGCGTAGCGCCTGGTAGTCGGCCTCCGTTCCGGCAGCAGCGCCGGCGACGACACCGAACAAGCCAGCAAGCACGATCGCAGTTCGCAGTAGTCTGTCCATCATCCTCTCCTGTTACATTGCCGCGGCAGACCACTCAGCAGAAGGCGAGCCCTGCACAGGCGCTGGCGCACCACGCAGTTGCAGCAAGCGTTCCATTATGACCCGTGCCGCGAGTAAATGCCCCGCGCTGCTCCAATGCGTGTCGTCGGGCATGTAGATATCGACTAAGCCTCGCGCCACCGCATCGCTCACTGCAAGGTCGAGACGGGCATCGGGAACGGCAAGACCATCGAGCAACGTCAGCAGGCGCGCAGGTGGAAGTCGGGTGGGGTCGCGGGCCCACGCACGATAGGCGCTGGATTTGTCCGGAGCCAGCGCGCTCATGAACTTGGTTTTCCCGTTGGCCTGGAAGCGCATCGCGATGTCGACCAGCGCACAGCGAATGCGGCGAAGGTGCTCATCATTCCAGGATGCCTTTCTGAAATCGTCCTTGTACACCAGCAGCCCGGCGGGCTCGTGCGACGAGAACAGGTCCGCACGCGCGAGTTCGACATGGACCGTGTCGCCCGCTTGCCGGCCGAACAGCGCACGTAGCGCGGCACGATGGAGCCAGATACGCGCGAAACCGGGATTGACGTCGAAAAGCGAACCCGGCCGCAGCACTGGATGCGCGCTCACCGCAAGGGCAGCGGGAGCCGGCAGCGTCACCGGCGGCCCGGTGCGGTAAGCAGCGCAGTTGTGCTCGACCGTCGCATGATCGTCAGCCAGGTTACGCTCGACCACGTTCCAGATCACCACCTTGGGCGGATGCTCCAGGAACAGCGGAGAGGCGATCAGCGCATCCAGATCCACTTGCTGGACATCCAGCGTATGCACGCTCCAACCGGTCTGCATCGCAAGGTGATTCTGCCATTGCTGGGCGGGCCTGAGATTCGCGAACGAGTCGCCGATCACCAGAATATCCACCGGATGCTTCCACTCACCGAAGGTAGTGGGAAGCGGGTCGAACTCGAGCACAGGCTGATTCCAGCCGAAGTGCCGTTCCGCGTACCCACCGAGACGGGTGAGGTCGCCATAGACAGGCTGCAGCCACCAGCCCAGCGTCCATGCTGCCGCAACCAGGGCCAAGGTAAAACCGATGACGGAGAGGGAGAATACGCGCGGCTGCATCAGAACTGGAAGTAGAGGAACTCGGAGATCGCATCTCCACGGGTCAGTGCCGCCGCCAGCAGCAGCACCGTTACACACAGCCAGCCGGGACCGATACGGAACCGGAACATCCCTGGGCCTCCGGCACGAGCACGAAAATCTAACGCCGGATTGTAGCGAGCCATGATCTGCTGGGTGTTGGGGGCGAACAGCGCAATCGTCATCACGAGAAGTAGATCGAACCAGACCCAGGGATCGGCAAACTGCCCGCTCAAAGCCCCCCCCGCGATACCCAATTCGGCCCCCGAGCGGACCAGCCGCCAGTGCAGCGCATTGAGCCAGTCCGGCGGCAGGATCACACCATTGCCGCCCGCCATCGCACCCAGCATCGACAGCGCGGCGTCGAACGAACTCGCGCGGAAGAATACCCACGCGACCACCACCGCAACGAAGGTAAGCGCCCAACCAAGCACACCACCGATGCGGCCGCCACGGCGCAGATCCAGCGTTGCCACCAGCCAGCGCCAGGCGTGATTCACCATCAGATAGAGCCCGTGCAGCGCCCCCCATACCACGAAGGTCCAGCCGGCACCGTGCCACAGCCCGCCCAGCACCATCGTCACGAACAGATTGATGTGACGCCGCCACGCTCCCTTGCGGTTGCCACCGAGCGCGATGTACAGATAGTCCCGCAGGAAGCGCGACAGGGTCATGTGCCAGCGCCGCCAGAAATCAGAAATGTTGCGCGCCTTGTAGGGCGAATCGAAGTTGAGCGGCAGATTGACCCCGAACATGCGCGACAGGCCGATCGCCATGTCCGAATAGCCGGAGAAGTCGAAATAGAGCTGGAAGGTATAGGCCAGCGCGCCGCCCCAGGCGTCAAGCAGACTGAGCGCCTGGCCATGCTCGGCGGCCAGGAACACTGCATTCGCATGCGGAGCGATTCCGTCGGCGAGCACCACCTTCTTGAAAATTCCGATCACGAAGATCGCCAGCCCGACCGCGATGTTCTCCCAGTCGAGCCGATAGGTCGCAGCGCGTGCGAACTGCGGCATCATCTCGCGGTGATGCAGCACCGGGCCCGCGATCAGGTGGGGGAAGTAGGTCACGAACAGGGTGTAATGGACGAAGTTGAACTCCTTCGCTTCGCCCCGCCACGCATCGACCAGGAACGCGATCTGAGTGAAGGTGAAGAAGGAGATACCCAGCGGCAGGAGAATGGTGTCGAAATGCCAGTTCCCGTCGAACGCGATGCGGGCGCTGTCGGCGAAGAAGTTGAAATACTTGAAGTAGCCGAGCAGCAGCAGATTGGCCGCTACCGCGAAGACGAGCAGCATGCGCCGGGGCTCACCCGGCGGACGGGATGACTCCCGCGCGAGCACGATGCCCATCGAATAGTTGAAGGCGACCGAGGCGCCGAGCAGCCCGAGATAGACGGGA
>Ga0073904_10000538_pt1 | contig 27173 bp, 22 predicted proteins | sample KloWWTrecipitate_FD_66668 | JGI IMG/M metagenome (GOLD analysis project Ga0073904, IMG submission 66668) | Active sludge microbial communities from Klosterneuburg, Austria, studying microevolution and ecology of nitrifiers - Klosterneuburg... | ecosystem: Engineered > WWTP > Aerobic digester >... | reverse complement strand
TGCTGAGCCTGTTTGCCGGCCTGTACAGCGTGCCCATGTACGCCCTGATCCAGCTGCGCAGCCAGCCGACGCACCGGGCGCGCATCATCGCGGCCAACAACATCCTGAACGCGTTGTTCATGATCGCCAGTTCCCTGATTGCCGGTGCGCTGTTGTCGGCCGGTTTCACGGTGCCACAGGTATTCCTGTTCCTCGGCCTGGCCAATGCACTGGTGGCGTTCTACATCTTCTTGCTGGTGCCGGAGTATCTGCTGCGCTTCGTGGCGTGGGTGTTGTCACGCTGCATGTACCGGTTCCGGGTGACGGGTGAGGAGAACATTCCGACGACGGGCGCGGCCATCCTGGTATGCAACCATGTCAGCCTGGTCGATGCGGTGCTGTTGCTGGCGGCCAGTCCGCGCCCGATTTGCTTCGTGATGGACCACCGCATTTTCACGGTACCGGTGCTCGGTGCGCTGTTTCGCCTGGCCAGGGCGATCCCGATTGCGCCGCGTTCACAAGACCCTGTGGTCTACGAGGCCGCCATCGTGGCCGCGCAGAAGGTATTGCAGGAAGGGGACTTGCTGGCCATTTTTCCGGAAGGCGGCATCACGACGGACGGTCGTTTGCAGGCTTTCAAGGGCGGTGTGTTGAGGATCCTCGAGCGCCAAGCCGTGCCGGTGATTCCGATGGCACTGACGAACATGTGGGGCTCGTTCTTCAGCCGCGGCGACAACGGCAAGCCGATGTCCCAGCCGTTCCGGCGTGGGGCTCTGAGCCGCGTCGGGCTCAATATCGGCGCCCCTCTGGCGCCGAAGCATGCAGACTTGGAGTTGATGCGTTCGCGTGTGGAGGGCTTGTTGGAGTCGGCCTGACTTGTGCGTGTCCGAGGTTCTGTATATGGGGGCCGCCCTTGGCATTGGGCATGCGGGCAGGTTCAGTTGTGACCAGTCAAGCGGGATGTTCGACGTGTCTTGCCCAGCGTTTGTGTACTGCGGGTCACATCGTCGTGCGAGGTGGCGGCGACCTTGATTGCATCTTTCGCGATTGCGATCCGCGACTCTTGAGGGCGTCCGTCTTCGACTTCAGGCGATTGTGGTTTCGCACTCGACAATACTTCATCGTGAGAATGAACAGCAGTTGTTTGCGGTCGGGGCGGTGGTCTATCGAGAACCAGAATGTGATCGCAGGTGCGTTTCGTTGACGGATCGAGCGGCCCGAGGCAGCGCTGCATCTTCCGCAAAGACATCACCGACGCGCTGTCGTTGTGGAACTCGTCAAACTTCACGCCGAAGCGTTCGCCCACGGCCAAGGTCACCTCGGTGAGCAGCGCCGCGCCGTCGGCGTCGAACAGGTGGTCCAGTGCGCGGCCCAGGCGGTCGTCGCTCAGGTGATCCATGCCCCGCGCGCTGATGCTGAACATTTGAGGCGGCTAAGGCGCGCACCGTCTCTTGCTGACGGTGGATGGGCTCGCGCTGCACGACCAGCGGGCGCAGCAGAGCGCCCAGGGCCTGCGCATGCAGGATGCTGCAACAGGCATCAATTGGGATGTGACGCGCCAGGAGTTCGGGCAGACCGATGCGCTCGATGAAGTGATTGATCAGGGGCAATGGTCCCAGGCGCTCGCGACGAAGAACGAAGCGCTCGGGTGGAGAAGGGAGGGCTTGCAAGCCGGACATGCTGGCGGTAGTAGTAACGTCAGAATCACCAATGTCAAGCCCCCGATGTCCCGTCGAACCGAGAAGATTGTCGAGCGCGCGTTACAGCGCATCGCCGCCATCCGCGAGGCCCTCGGTGCGATGGAACTGCTGTGTTCGGGCACGCTACTCGAGCGCATGGAGGTGTGCGGTAAACCCGGATGTCGCTGTGCCAACGACCCGGCCGCCCGCCATGATCCTTAATACGAGTGGGGCCACATGCACGAAGGCGGGCTTGTGCACCGTGTGGTCTCTGCCCAGCAAGCCGAAGTCCTGCGCGGAGCCATCGCGAACCACCGCACAGCCAAGAAGCTCATGAAACAGTGGGAGAGCGAAACAGAGCGACTGATGGACGCCAACATGGATCGCAATCATTAGGCTCGCTCCACGCAGTGCGCCAAATTGCGGCCAAATGCGTCAGTCGACCTGCGGAGAGCAGGTCAGTGTGCCAACCTGTGCGGACTTCGGATGATGGAAAGGCATACGAATACAACGTTTATTGCACCCAGGAATGAACGGGTGTTTGAGGGCTGGGCTGACAACTGATTGCTGCGCCGCGCGTCCCACCAGATTGCCTGCCTGCCGTACTGGCTGGGCACTTGATGACCGCAGTTTGCGTTGTAGCCTGACTGATCAGGAGGACACGATGAACTACGGATCAATACTCGCATGGTCGGCCGTTGGTGGTGCGGTGGGGGCTGTTGTGCCTTATGGCCAGGGACCAGTTCAGTCAACCGCAATGGCGCAGGACTTCTTCGGCAAAGCATTCGACGTCATTGCGCGAGTTGTAGAAAAACGGTGTAGCTCGCAGATATCTGCCCTTGGCCGCAGCGTACATTTGCTTCTCAGCCAGTCGCAAGCGCAGCGCCATCGCATCGGGCACGGGGAAGCTGGCGATGCCGGCCCGAGCACCCTGCGGAGCCGCCAGTTCCAGACCGCCGGCGCGCAGTGCCTGTGCCAGCCAATCCACCAATGCCGCAGTGCGCGCGTAAACAGTCTCCCAGCCGACGGTATCCCCCAGCAATTGCAGCGAGGCTTCTAGCACATAAAGACCTGGATAATTCTCACGCGAGAACTGCATCCCGTTGTCCGGTGGCTGATTGCGATAACCCCGAAATGCTGGACGCAGCCTGCTCCGTGCGCGTTCGCGCACAACGCACACCGCGAGACCAAATCCAGCCAACAGCCATTTGAATATGCCAGAGATGTACACATCGACGTTTTCCAGATCGACAGGGGTGGCACCAAGCGCGTGGATGCCGTCAACGACCAGCAGGCAGTCGCGACTGCGGCATGCCGCTCCCAACTTGTCAAGGTCGAGCCTCGTCCCGGTGAACGTATGGACATGTGCAACAGCAAGTACCCGCGTGTTCACTGACAGTGCAGCGATCAACGCCGATTCACGTTCAGCTTCACTCGGTATAACGACGTGCTTTATATTGGCGCCGGCTTTCTCCGCAGCCTGCCATGCAAGACGCACAGAAGGAAATTCATCCTCTGCCACCACGACCTCGTCGCCCGCGCGCCAGTGAATGCTATGGCCTATGATGTTCAGCGCATCGGTTGTCCCCGAGAAGAACTCCACCTCGCTGGCCTGCACCTTAAGCCACTCGGCAATCCTATTGCGGACTGAATCAGCCTTTGCTTGAAACATATCAAGCGCCAGATAACCGGACGATTTATCCTGGTAAAACTGCGCCGCAGCGCGCGCCTGGCCAGCGAAAGACAATCCTGCGCTGCCAGTGTCGAGATACACACTGTCCTGTAATGCCGGGAATAGATCACGACAGATCTCAGGGGCATCGTCCTTGATCAAAATGGATGACCGTTTCATATTGCCACACCTCCCTTGTTCGTGTCTTCACGACCCGTTGCACATTTGCCGACCGGGGCTTGTTCCGAATTGGGCTCTGCGAGCCGGCGAAACCGGAAATCGCAATGGGTGGCGCCTGAAGCCAATGTCATGCTGCGAAACAGCTCGACGCCACGGATAGCATAGATCTCCTTGTCGATCGCGCACATCACGGGCAACAGTTCTTCGTCGCCATTTGCCTTGCACAACTTGCAGAATCCGCATTCAGAATAGTCGAGCCCAAACTCGAATGATTGACCAGATTCGATTTGCCCCGGCTCAACAAACTGGTAGACAAAGTCACCCGTGGTTTTGCCAGCATCGCTTGCTAGCGCAGCTATTCGCAGATAGGCTTTGTTGTCCTCAGACAACCACTGCCGGCCCAGTTCGAGCCGTTGTATCTGTGAAATGCCCAGCAATCTAGATAGAAACGTCTGACGCATCAAAGACGCAGTCACTTCCATGGAAACGCCCAGCCGACGCAGAACCCGCCCCAACGCGAAAAAGCCCGCGGCTTGCTCGAAGAATGGCGTCATTCGACCCGTTTCACCACCGACATAGGGCAAGGTCAGAAGCATGCGATCGAGTTCGACCAGCACCAGCGGTTTGACCTGGTCTATTGGATGCTGTGGCACCAGGCGGTCGAACAAGGTGGCAGACGCACGCAGCGCCTCTTCAAAACTCGCGATGATTTCGGGTTTGCGACTGGCATAGTAAGGGTGCATTTCACTGTTTTCCACGAGATCAGAACTCCATTGGTTGCCGCGGGGGGTTGGTTCGCTTTACCTGCTCGCAATACACGCGATGATCGCGTCAATGCAAGTGTCAATATCTTCTTGGCTGATATCCAGATGCGTGACCGCTCGCAGCCGATATCGACCCTGAACGCTCATCCGGATGCCGTATGCACGCAGCTTGTCGTTGAACTGATTCGCATCCAGTCCAGTGCCACTCACGTCCAGGAACACCATATTTGACCGAACCGGCTCAACCCTAATCTCCGCGAGCGCTTCCAACCGTGCGGCAAGCCTGCGCGCATTGTCGTGATCCTCACTCAGACGTGCCACATGATGATCCAGGGCATAGAGACACGCTGCAGCCAGTACGCCAGCTTGGCGCATCGATCCTCCCAGTCTTTGCTTCCAAAACCAGGCCTGTTCCACAAGAGCTTTGGACCCAACCAGAACCGCCCCTACCGGGGCACCAAGACCTTTCGTGAAATCGAGGTATACGGAGTCGAATAGTCGCGCGTATTGACTGGGTGCGAGTCCGCTGGCCGTGGAGGCGTTCAACAAGCGAGCGCCGTCCATATGGGCAACCAGGCCAAACTGTCGGGCGGTCGCAACGACATCGGTCATTTGCCCGATGGGCCATACCGTGCCACCACCGAGGTTGGCGGTTTGTTCTACGACGAGCAAACGACTTCTTGGGAGATCGTATCGATTGGCGGGGCGCACGGCATTGCGCACAGCTTCACCGTCAAACAAACCGCTCTCGCCCGCAAGCGTACGGACCATTGCGCCGGCGAGCGCTGCTGGTCCACCCGCTTCGAAGTTGACCAAATGGGAGGATTCATGCGCAATGACTTCATCGCCGGCCCGGCAATGAACCAATACGGCCACTGCGTTGGCCATCGTGCCAGAGGGCAAAAAAAGACCCGCCTCATGGCCGAGCAGCGCGGTCACCCTGTGGAGCAGGCGTGAGACCGATGGGTCTTCCTGATGTTGCTCGTCGCCAACTTCGGCATCTGCCATGGCCTGCCGCATTCCCTGCGTTGGCTGTGTTTTTGTATCACTGTAGAGATCAATCGAAAAAATTGTCATGATGCACACCGAAAAACATATAAGATACTATATCCTTTCTATCTTATCGATGTCAACCATGTCCGTCACTAGCAACGCAGATCGCGCAAAGTCGGCGGCACACTCAATGCGTGCATTGCTGATTGGGCGAGATGTTGCTGCGGCCCATTGGGGAGCTTTTGATGTCGTGCGAGACGGGGATCAAGTTGTGGGGTTGCTGGGGCGGGCCGAGGACCCGCAACCGTCACCGATCGGCGATGGCATGTTGGATGCGTATCGGTCGCGACTTCGCATAAGTCGACCCGCCGTTCGGAGAGGATGGCTTCAACGTAGTGCGACTGCGAAACACACTAACCTACGCGGAAGCGAACCATTTGTGGAAGTATCTTGGGATTGCGCGGTAGATCTGGTATCTGCTGAGTTAAAGCGCGTGATCTCATCATATGGAAACAAGGCCATCTATGGCGGCTCGTATGGATGGGCCAGCGCGGGCCGGTTTCACCACGCACAGAGTCAATTGCATCGGTTCTTGAATACGGTGGGCGGCTACGTCGCTAGCAAAGACAGTTACAGTCTTGGCGCTGGGCAAGTTGTGATGCCGCATGTCATCGCACCCATGGAATACATGATGCGGAATCACCACAGCTGGGACATTTTGATCAGGAACACTCAGTTGTTCGTCAGTTTCGGTGGGGTGCCGGCTAAGAACTCGCAAATCGGCGCTGGGGCTGCTTCATTCCATATGGTGAGCAATGGCCTAGCTGAGATGGTTGAGGCCGGTTGTCGGTTTGTGAACTTCAGTCCGATGCGCGACGACTTGCAAATTGCCGAACATGCGTTGGAATGGGTTTCGATCCGCCCAAATACTGACACCGCTGTGATGCTTGCTCTGGCAACCGAAATCATATTGAACGGGCAACACGACCGTGACTTCCTTCACAAGTATTGCGTTGGGTTTGAACAATGGCGCGATTACCTTCTCGGGAAAATTGATGGTGTAGTTAAGGACGCAGATTGGGCATCTGACATTGCCAGCGTCAGTCCAGATCGACTACGACAGTTGGCCGTGCAACTAACTTCACACAGAAGCTTGATCAACGTGTCGTGGTCGTTGCAGCGTGCGGACCATGGCGAGCAAACATTTTGGGCTGCAGTGGGCCTAGCGAGCGTTATTGGTCAGATCGGATTGCCTGGAGGAGGATTCGCCGTTGCATATGGCCCAACTAACGCAATAGGCAGTCCGCATAGACTGATGCCTGGACCCACGCTTCCACAAGGTGAGAATCCAGTCAAAGACTTCATTCCGGTCGCGCGCTTGGCCGACATGTTGCTCGCACCGGGGTCCAACTTCGAGTACAACGGGCAATGTCATCGGTATCCAGAAATTCGATTGGTTTACTGGGCGGGTGGCAACCCTTTTCACCATCATCAGAATCTGAGTCGATTGGCCCAAGCATGGACACGCCCAGAAACTGTCATAGTGCACGAGCAGACTTGGAACTCTCACGCTCGCATGGCCGATATTGTGTTGCCTGCGACATCGTCATTGGAGAGAGCCGACATAGGATACGGAATTCGCGATCCATTGCTCATTGCAATGAAGCAACTCTTGCCACCATTTGGCGAATCCAGAGACGACTACACAATCTTCTCGGACGTCGCAAAGAAGATGGGGTGTGGCAACGCATTCACGGAGGGCCGCGACACAATGCAATGGCTTGAGCTTCTGTATGCGAATTGCCGGCGCGGCGCTAAGGCCGTAGGTATTGAATTGCCGCAGTTCGACTTATTCTGGGCGGGTGGCGGCGTGAAGTTACCGACAAACGAATGCGACGTTGTGCTTTTTGCAGACTTTCGTGCAGATCCAAGAAAAAATGCACTGACAACTCCCAGCGGGCGAATAGAGCTTTTCTCTGAGAGAGTTGCATCCTTTCGGTATCGAGACTGCCCGGGTCACGCAACTTGGTTAGAGCCGTCTGAATGGCTTGGTTCATCCAAAGTGTCCGATTACCCACTGCATATGCTGTCGGACCAACCACGAACCAAATTGCATAGTCAGCTAGATTACTCCCAACTGAGTCTGGCAAACAAAATTGACGGCCGCGAGCCGATCGATATTCATCCGCAAGATGCAGGATTACGTGGTATTTCCAATGGCGATATCGTGCGGGTTTTCAACGATAGAGGCTCGTGCTTGGCTGGTGCGTCGATTCGCTCAGACATGAGGCCAGGGGTCGTCAAGCTAAGCACTGGCGCTTGGTGGGATCCCCTGCACCTTGGTCAATCAGCGACTCTCTGTCGGCACGGAAACCCAAACTCATTGACGCAGGATGTTGGCACGTCAAGTCTTTCTCAGGGCTGTTCGGCACAGACTTGCTTGGTACAAATTGAGAAGTTCGTTGGCCTAGTGCCCCGAGTAAGAGTGTTCGATTTGCCTGATTTTTTCGAAGTCGATCTCACTGATTGCGCCAATGGTATGGCCGGCTAGTGCCTACGACGCCCGCGTTTCTCACTAACCATCTGGACCGACCTTGGTAGAACCCATCATCATCTTCGAGAGGCTCAACAAGTGGTACGGCAACAACTTCCACGTGTTGCGCGATATCGACCTGCAAGTGGCGCTCGGCGAGCGCATTGTCATCTGCGGCCCCTCCGGCAGCGGCAAGTCGACGCTAATCCGCTGCATCAACCGGCTCGAGGAACACCAGCAGGGCCGGCTGGTCGTCGACGGAGTCGAACTGACCGATGACGTGAAAGCCGTGGACGACGTGCGCAAGAAGGTCGGCATGGTGTTCCAGCAGTTCAACCTGTTCCCGCACCTGACGGTGCTCGAGAACCTGACGCTCTCGCCGATGTGGGTCGGCAAGATGCCCAGGAAGGAAGCCGAAGCGAAGGCCATGGCCCAGCTCGAACGGGTGCGTATCGCAGAACAGGCGGCCAAGTACCCGCTGCAGCTCTCGGGCGGCCAGCAGCAACGTGTGGCGATCGCGCGCGCGTTGTGCCTCACGCCCAAGATCATGCTGTTCGACGAGCCAACCTCGGCGCTGGACCCGGAAATGATCAAGGAGGTGCTCGACGTGATGGTCGAGATGGCCGACCAGGGCATCACCATGTTGTGCGTCACGCACGAGATGGGTTTTGCCAAGGCGGTCGCCGACCGGGTGATCTTCATGGACCAGGGCCAGATCGTCGAGCAGAACACGCCCACCGAGTTCTTCAACAACCCGCAGAACGAACGCAGCAAGGACTTCCTGTCCAAGATCCTGGGTCATTGATTTGCACATCCGGCCATGATTCACGGCAACGCACCCGTTCAAGGGCGCATGTACCGGTGCAATGGTTTGGCCGAAGCAGGCTCAAATCACAAACGCCACAAGTCGTTGCAATCGGGTCGCGTCCTTGTGACTTGTCCAACCAATCAAGGCCAGCAAGCCAAGTGCCGACCTATGTCGCGGTGGTGGTACGCTCCTCATTGACCTTGGTCAGGTATGCCGTCAGTTGTTCTGCAAATCCAAGGATGTGCCGGCGCATGCGATCCAGAACAGCGGGATCTTTGCGGGAGTAAAGTTCAAGAATCTCTGCATGCCCACCAACAAACTCCTGCTTGTTCAGGTCAGGACTGAGTTGCATGCGGACATAGCGCTGCGAATGCGAGTGCAAGTGACTCAGGTGTTCCAAGACGAAAGGCTTGCCAGCAGGTTTATATAGCGCCTCGTGAAAGCGCCAATTCAAGTCGGGAAAATCCGCTGGGTCCTTGATTTGATCAATTTCACGAGCCAGATCTCGTGCGACATGTACGTCATGTTCAGTGGCGGCTGCCATGCCGAGTTCAAGTAGCCAGACTTCGATCAATGTTCGTAGCTCGAACACCTCCATCACGTCCCCCGCTGAAAGGCCCGCCACCGTCGCGCCGCGATGAAACTCTTGCTCCACAAATCCTTCCGCCGCCAACTGATGAAGTGCCTCGCGGACCGGAACTTTGCTGATTCCAAACTCAGAAGCGAGTTGCTCCTGCAATAGCTGCACGCCCTCTGTCAGCTCACCTGTCAGGATGCGGCGGCGCAGTTCATCGGCGACCTGACCAGCCATGCCTTGGCGTAGCAGGCGGACCGAGCGACGTGATGGCGACGAGGTCAGGATCACACGAGAGCTTGCGTTTTTAGGCATTGTTGAATAGGGGTTCTAGCGTCTAGCTTGGCATCGCTTGATCAAGCCATGGGATCTTAAAATTTTACCAGATAGAACAAATACTACTTATGATCGTTGAGATACCAGATCTTTTCTAATGTCTCTTGAATCTCAATCAGCGAGATGAGCTGATCGCAAATGCCTCTGAAATGCAAGAAGCGCATTCGGACGCTAAGCATGAACTGCCATCAGACCGAGCACGACTCCAGCGCGACAAGGCTTTCGCCGCCTTGTCCCAGCCTTACTTCTTCCGGCAAATCGTCGCCCAATCGGTCCTTCCAATCCGGCCCCCGATGTTCGCACTGGGCGAGTGTCAGCAGATTCTTGGTGTACAAATTGCTGCTCAGGCAATGAATTTAAGATTTAAGATACTTTAGCTTGACATTTACTTCCGCAGACCTATCATTGGCAGGAATGCATAGTCACTGCAGCTTCCGCAGGATTCGTACTTGTCAAACATTAAGGAGCAACTCATGAAATTGACTTACCTCGCCAAGATCGCAGCTTGTGGCGCGCTGGTAGCTTTCGCATTCTCGGCAGCGGCCCAATCCGGTGCAAAGACAGTGATCAAGCTCGGTTGGGCCACAGCCGACTCACCTACCGATTCGTATGCCATTGCCGCACACGAATTCAAGAAGGCGCTTGAGGCCGACAAAAATGGCGCGTTCGAGGTGCAGCTCTACCCCAATCGGCAGATCGGGGACGAAAAGCAATTGGTCGAAGGCCTCAGGCTGGGAACAGTGGACGCTGGCGTCATCACCAACGGTGCGTTTTCGCCGGTTGAACCTGCTTTCCAACTCAACGATCTGCCGTTCTTCTATGCGACCGAGTCCCAGGTGTTCGAGGTGCTGGATGGCACTATCGGACAGCAGCTCGCGTCCAAGGCCGAGAAAAAGGGCATCGTCATCCTCGGATATCTGGCATCGGGCTACCGTCATATGCTTAACAATAGGCATCCGGTCACCTCGCCGGCCGATGTGGTGGGCGTCAAATACCGTGTGCACAACAGCGTCGCTATGGACATGTACACCACGCTAGGCGCTAGCCCAGTGCCTATGGCTTGGGGCGAGACCATGACAGCACTGCAACAAGGCGCGGTGGACGGGATGGACCTGCCAACCATCCTGGTCGACTCCCTCAAGCTGTACGAAGCAGTGAAATTCATGTCGCTTACGGGTCACACCTATTCCGTGGCTGAGATCGCCATGAGCAAGCGCAAGTTCGATCAGCTGCAGCCAGCTCAGCAAGCAGCAATTAGGAAGGCCGCGAAAACTGCAGCTCTGGCGCAACGCAGGATCAACGCAACCAATGAAGAGAAGGCTCTCGAAGTGCTCAAGGGCAAGGGCCTGAAGGTAAACGCCGTGACGCAGCATGCGGCGTTCCGCCAGAAGGTTCTGCCGATGTATGAAAAGCTGCGCACCAGCATAGGCTCTGACTTCCTTACCGCTGCGCTGGCCGGAGTCAAATGAGCACCAAACATTCGCATTTGTGCCGCAGTCGTTAAACCTACGGCACACGCAATGACTCGCGCGCTGAACGCCCTGTGGCTCTTGAACGCGCTGCTCGCCCGCGCGGCCAAGTTCACGGTAGTGATGTTCACAGCCACAATGGTGGCATCCATCGTGTGGCAGGTATTCACACGCGTTTTCTTCAACCGATCACCGCCCTGGACTGAAGAAGTCGCGCTACTGATGTTTACCTGGATCGTCCTGATTATGGTAGCCGTCGGTGTGCGCGAACATTTGCATGTTCGAGTCGATGCACTATTGAAGGTCCTCCCGATTCCTTTTGCCGACATGGCCGAGCGCATCCTGTCCTTGCTGATTGCGGCGATTGGCGGCTACCTGCTTTGGTCGGGATTGGATTACCTGCGCGAGATGCACGGCGCCACCTCTGCAGCCATCCGCTACCCGGCGGAGTTGCTGTACATGTCAATGCCGGTGGCCAGCGTTCTGATATGCCTGTTTGCCATCGAAAACGCCATTCGAGGCGATCTTGCCAAGCGAGGTGCGGCCGCATGAGCGAGACCGCGTGGATTCTCTCGGCAGGGTTTGCGGCACTGGTGGTTTGCGGCGTGCCGTTCGCTTTCGCTATCGCTGGGGCCGTGATCGTCGTGCTTACGGTCTCCAATATTGCGCCAGCCCTGCTGCCGCAGACGATGATCGCCGGCACGCAATCGTTTAGCCTACTGGGAATTCCATTTTTTATGTTGGCAGGTGAGCTGATGACCGCCGGCGGCCTGTCTCGACGGCTCGTCGGAGTTGCAGATGTGTTCGTGCGCCATTTACCAGGGGGACTCGGGCTGGTGGCGATCCTCGCCGCTGTAATTTTTGCGGCCATCTCAGGCTCAGCTCCTGCCACCACGGCTGCCATTGGCGCCATCATGATTCCGGCTATGGTCGACCGGGGCTACTCCAGGGCCTATGCAGCATCGCTATGTGTCAGCGCAGCCGTGATGGCACCGCTCATCCCACCGTCTATTGCGTTCATCATCTGGGGCGTGATCGCCGAGCAGTCCATCGCCAAGTTGTTCCTCTCGGGCGTGCTGCCGGGTCTCGCTCTCGCCACGGGCCTGGGCATGTACGTGATCCTCAAAGGCCTGCGCGACGATGGCCAGCGCTTGCCCAGAGCGAGTGGACGCGAAGTGCTTGCAGCGTTGCGCAGTGGCGTCTGGGCACTGCTTGCGCCGGTAATAATCCTGGGAGGCATCTATTCGGGCATTTTCACGCCTACCGAAGCGTCGGCAGTCGCCTGTATCTACAGCCTGTTCGTAGGCTTCCTCATTGAACGAAGGCTTACCGTTAAACAGTTGCCTGTGCTCGTCATCAATGCCATGAAGATCACAGCGGTCGTCATGGCGGTGGTGATCGTTTCCAATGGCTTTGGCGTGCTGGTGGCGCAGGAGCAGCTTGCTGCCAGGCTCGCAACAGCGCTGCATGGCGCGATTGAACAACAGTGGCTCGTGCTGCTAGTACTTAACTTCGCGTTTTTCCTGCTCGCAGCCGTGATGGACGAAATCGCCATCATGGTAATCCTAGGCCCAATGCTGATTGCCATCGCCAACCAGATCGGCGTGGACCCCATCCACTTCGGAGCAATTATTGTCACCAATGTGGGCATCGGCATGGCGGCTCCGCCCATCGGCTATTGCCTATTCATCGGCATGGCTATCAGCAAGTTGGGCATGGGAGAGATCTCCCGCGCCATCTGGCCGCAGCTGATCATCATGGTCTTGGTTCTGATGCTCGTCACCTACGTGCCAGCGTTCTCGTTGGCTCTATTGAAATAATGCGGCCTCTGCTTGCGAACTGTCTCTGCTGTCACGCATGCACCGGGCGCCCGCGCCCGCCGTGGATAACCGAGCTGCCCACACCGCGAGGGTGTGGACAGCCGGCGAGTTACGCCGGTCCCTCAGTTGCCCACCGATCCCCAGACTCTACGCCTTCGGACTGACGCGCTCACGCATACCAAAACCCTGACAAATTAAACAATCAAGAAAGGGACATTTCAATTTGACGTTGACAGGTCATTTGATTTCCGTGGTAGCCCAGTTCAGCGCCCTTTAAACGTTCGATTAGGCCCTACTTGAGGGCCGGCGACGCCTCGTTCACAGCATCCGCGCTCATTTAACCGTAGACAAACTGGTCAATCAAATCTTTGGGAATCTACGGCAGTGCCGCCGTCTTGGCAACTCTATGGCCGCATTCATCAACTTCGTCTTTCTCGGAGTAAATACTCCAGCGAGTCATGTTATGCCTCAAATAAAAATTTCTGGAGAGGCTCGAAGAACTCGGCCCCTATCAGCTTCATTCGACCTGAAACACTGCGTCGATCTCAATAACCGCGTCCAACGGCAGTTCTGCAACACCTACTGTTGTCCGCGCATGTCGGCCTCGTTCACCGAATACCGCCACCAAGAGATCGGATGCACCATTCATGACTTGTGCCAGCGATGCGTTGCCTCCTTGCGAATTAATGAAACCGCCAAGGCGTACACATTGAGCAACGTGATCAAGATCACCCACAATTCCTTTGAGCTGCGCGAGAAGGTTGATCGCGCACAGTCCGGCAGCTTCTCGTCCCTGCAGGTCGGTCACATTCACTCCCAGTTTACCGCGATGGGCATTTGCAATCTGGCCGTCCGCGCCGAAGCACAACTGCCCCGCCACAAACACGAGGCTACCCGATCGAATGGCGGGTAGGTAGTTTGCGACGGGTGCTACCGGATTCGGCAGTACTATTCCAAGATCGCGAAGTGCGGTTTCAATGCGTCCCATATGAAGTTCCTTTGCTATGACGTGCGCGGAGCAACGCACGGTTAAGTGGTGTGCGATGTGATTACTGGGACGCGCGTGGATAGCCATGCCAAGCGGTCGCAGCCTGCGTGTCGCCCAGACCACAACATTCGACCGTGCACTTCAGTGCGGCGTGTTCGGTATCAGCCGAAATCATCGACCGCGATATGTCTTGTGTTCCAGATGCATTCCGTAGCGCGACATCGCGAAGCAGAAACAAAAGTAGATCGCCGCCGCAAACAGGTAGGCCTCTGTTCCGAATCCCTGCCACGCAGGTTCCGCAACAGCGCTCTTGGCCGCGTTGAGCAAGTCGAAAATGCCGATCGTCATGACAAGCGATGTGCTTTTGAACAATCCGATGAACAGGCTGACCATCGGCGGCAACGCCGCAGCAAGAGCCTGCGGCAATTGAACAAGGAACACGGCATGCCAATAGCCCAGACCAAGTGCGGCGGCAGCTTCTTTCTGTCCAGGCCCCAAGGTTTGCAGTCCGCCGCGGATGATCTCTGAAAGGTAGGCCGCGATGAACATGCTGATGGCCAGCAATGCCCTCATCAGCTTCGATACTTCCATGCCCTCCGGCATGAACAATGGAAACAGCACGCTGGCCATGAACAGGACGCTGATCAGAGGAACGCCGCGGACGACTTCTACGAAAAGCATGCAGACGAAACGCAGGGAAGGGTTATCCGAGGTTCGCCCAAGAGCTACAAGGATTGCGATGGGGAAAGCCAGCGCGATCCCGAAAGTGGTTAGCAGCAAGGTGACGGGAAGTCCACCCCATCGATTTTCAGGCACGCTGGACAGGCCGAGACTGCCGCCGCCCATCAGAAGGTAGATGACGCCGAGAGCGACAACCCAGAAAATCATGATCGGCATGCCCCACCAGCGCCGATCGGTCGACCCTGCAAGCAGGGCCAGAAACAGCATGATGGCCAGTGCGGGACGCCACTGCTGATCAAATGGGTACAAGCCAAACAGGATGAATCGGTACTTCTCGCCGATGACGGCCCAACATGCGCCTGCGGATTCCGCTCGGCAGATCGCAGTGTCCTCGATCGAGTTGCCGGCTACGGTCCACACTGCATTGACTACTGCCCAGTTGATTAGGGGAATGATGAGCGCACCGATAGCAAGGATCATCATCAACGTAATCAAGGTTGACATTGGCGAATTAAACAAATTGCAAGCCAACCAAGCGATCGGACCTTTCGGTTTCGTCGGCGCAAGTCGCACCTTTTGGTCGTTGTTTGTCATCGAGTGACTAGTGCCGCCTTGCGGTTGTACCAATTCATGAACACCCCAACAGGGACGGAGATGATGAGGTATGCCATCATCAAGAGCGCAATGCCCTCAACGGGTTGCCCGGTGTCGCCGATCATGGTATTGACCAGAGACGCCAATTCGGGATACCCGATTACGACTGCGAGGGAACTGTCCTTGATCGTACTGAGGTATTGACTGGTAAGCGGTGGAATGATCAGGCGCAACGACTGCGGCAATACGATCAATCTGAGCGTTTGTCCGCGACTGAGACCCAGCGCTTGGGCGGCCTCCGATTGGCCGGCAGGGACTGACCGTACACCCGCTCGGACAATCTCGGCTATGAAAGCGGCCGCATATATTGTTAGCCCGACGACCAACGCAGTGAACTCCGGACTGAGCCACATTCCACCACGGAAATTGAACCCCTCCAAAACGGGCCATTCCAACGTTGGTGGCGCGAGCGCGGCTACCCCCAGCAGAGCGATCACGGTAACCCCAATCACGATCGTTCCAACTGGTGCTGTAGATCGACGGCCAAGCCGGGCCATCAGTGGTCTGTAAGACAACGCCAGCGCCAAAATGATCACATACACCAGCGCCCATAAGAAATCAGATTCACCCCACAGGACCGCCGGCGTCCGCAGTCCCCGGTTGGACAATACGACGACACCGCCCCAGTTAATCGCCTGCCGTGCCGGCGGCAGGTTGAGCAGTATCTGGTACCAGACCAGCAACTGAAGTGGCACAGGAATATTGCGAACTACTTCGACGTATGTTCCCGCGCTACGACTCAACAACCAGTTCGACGATAGTCTTGAAAGTCCAATGGCGACTCCGAGCACGGTCGCAAGGCCAATCGTGATCGCGGAGACCAGGATCGTGTTGGCAGCTCCAGCAAGGAGTGCTCGGGTGTAGGTATCGCGCCCCGGCGTGAACGAAATCCACGTCTCGGATATGCCCAAGTTTGCGGGTTGCCCCAAAAATGCAAATCCTGTTCTTATTCCGCGTGCGTCCAGGTTGCCGACGGTGATCATTGCCAACCCATAGATGGCACCGATGACGAGTGCCAGCACCACAACCTGTTCGGCCATAGCGCGAAAGCTGACTGGCCGGCTTCGTCTTGACTTTGGCTGGAACATGTCCGAATTTGGGATTGCCCGGAGCGCGACGATGCCGTGGGCTTTATCTGAACGGGGGCGAATACTGCAGGCCGCCTTGCAGCCAGATCCGGTTTTGGCCACGGTCCACACCTACGACGTTGCGATCCCAGACTTGACCGTAATTGCCCACACCCTTGATCGTCTTGTACACCCAGTCCTTGCTCAACCCCATTACTTCACCCAGCGTCCCTTCTTCACCCAGCAAACGCCGCACGTCCGTACTTTTCGAGCTCTTGAAACTGTCAATATTTTCGCTGGTGATGCCATAGGCCTCCGCCTGGACAAGCGCAAAGTGTGTCCAACGCACGATGTCGTACCATTGACCATCACCCTTGCGTACGGCGCCGGAAAGCGCCTCGGCCGAAATGCGTTCCGGCAGAATGGCGAACCGATCGCCTGCTGATCCTTGGGCTGCCTTGAAACCTGCCAGAGACGATCCGTCTCCCGTGGTGGCGTCACAGCGATCCGCGACAAACGCCTTGCGTGTCTCGGCCACGTCGGCAAACACAACAGGTTTGTACGACAACTTGTTGCTCTGGAAGTACTCTTGCGTGGTTTGCTCCTGGGAGCTGCCTTGCGTCAGGCAGATGCTTGCGCCGTTCAAGTCCTTGATGCTCTTGACGCCCAACGCCTTCTTAACGAGGAATCCCTGACCGTCAAAGTAATAGATATTTGTATATGCGACGCCAGACTGGGCTTCACGCGACAGGGTCCAGCCCAGATTCGCGAACACTACGTCCACTTCGCCCGACTGTAGCGCCGGTAACCGTTGCTGGGCTGTCAACATCACCCATTTGACGGCTTCAGGATTCCCCAGCGCAGCAGCTGCAACGGCACGGCAGTTGTCTGCATCGATTCCGCGCATGACACCACGGCTATCGGGCAGGGAGAAGCCCGGTATCACGCCAAACACTCCGCAATTGACCGTGCCTCGCTGCTTCACTGCAGCAAGTGTTGGTCCGTCCTTGGCATACGCCATGCCTGTGATGGCAACTCCCAAGACAAGGCAGATCAAGGTTCTCAGTGTGTGTCGCATTGTGAATTCTCCTTCGGTTGTTTCGGTTTCATCGGGTACCGACGCTGTGAAACCAGGATTTCGCTTTAGCATTCGGTTCCATTTTTAGTTTATAGTATCTTTTATCCTATTGCAACAAATGGTGTGTGGCAACGTCGCGCAGCCGAAAGCGCCGGCTGACTGGGAGTGCATGGGCATGAAAGCGACTGCAACCATCATGTCAGTTCGTTTGAGAAGGGACGCCGGCACACAAATAAGTGACTTTGCGTTCAAAAGGAAGATATGATATTGTATCTTTTCGCTTGTCTAAAACGTTTAACATTGAATTCAACGCATTGAGGAGACATCATGACTGACGCGCCACCGCAAGGACAAAATATGCGATGCCCAAGGGTCGCCATCCTCGGTTTGCACCTAGAAGCAAATGGGTTCGCTCCGCCTACGACCAAGCAGGACTTTGAAGCGGAGTGTTGGGCGCAGGGTCACGCGATTTCAGACATGGCACGTACAACCAGCCACCTTCCATTGGAAGTTCCTGGCTTTTATGCGCGGATGGATGCCACTGGAGATTGGACCTCGGTTCCGCTGATCATCTTGGCAGCCCAGCCTGGAGGCCCTGTCCTGCAGGAAGTATTCGACGAGTTCATCGCCATCGTCGAACAAGGGTTACGTGCCGAGTCTCCGGTGGACGCTGTTTATGTCTGTAGCCACGGTGGCTCGTCGGCAACCGGCGATGAAGACAATGATGGCACGCTGGTCGCAACTGTACGGCAGATCGTCGGTCCTGGTGTTCCGATTGTCGTAACCCACGACTTGCACTGCAACGTCTCGGAGCGGGCCGTAGAGGCTGCCGATGCCTTGGTGGCGTACCGGACCAACCCTCATGTGGATCATCGCGAAAGGGCTGCCGAAGCGGCAGATCTGATCCGACTGATGACGGGGGAGCGGAGGGTGCGAACCAAAAAGGCATTCATCCGCATGCCGATCGTTCCGTGGCCCGCAACGACGATGCTCAGTACGGATGGACCCTATGCCGATCTTCTGCAGTTGGGCCAGCAACTCGCGGTGCCTCCGATCCTGAACGTATCCGTGACTGCCGGATTCGTTTTGACTGATGTCCCGAAGTGTGGAATGACGGTGCACGTCACAGCCGATGCGGATAAGGAAGCGGCTGACCGCGTCGCCAAGCAGATTGCGCAGGCGGCATGGGATGACAGGGATCGCTATTTCGCCAAACTCATCTCGCTCGACGAAGCGGTTGGACTCGCCAAGACTGCATCGTCGGGTAATTGCCCCCCAGTGATTCTTGCCGACGTGGCCGACAACCCGGGTGGAGGAGGTCTCGGAAACACCACCTGGATGTTGCGCGCCTTGCATGATGCGAACGTGCAAGGGGTAGCGATTGGCCTGTTCACTGATCGTGCGCTGGCACGGCAAGCCCATCTTGCCGGTGAGGGCGCTGAGCTTCAAGCCGTTTTCACGCCGAATGAAACCGAATTTTCCAAGCGTTTTGACTGTGTTGCGACCGTGATCAAGGTCTCTGATGGCTCGGTTATCGGCAGACGTGGCAGGGATGCAGGGCGAGAGATCGTGCTTGGCCCATCAGCGCTGCTGCGTTTGAATCGTTCTGGAATTCTGGTGATAGTCACCAGCTTGCGCGAACAACCAGCAGATCCGAGCACATTCGAAATGTTCGGAATCGACATCGCTCAACTGCGTTGCGTTGTAGTCAAGAGTTGCGCGCATTTTCGCGCGGGTTTTGATGAGTTCTTCACACCGGATCGCATCTTTGAGGTCGACGTACCAGGCTTGACGAGCAACGTGTTGAAGAACTTCTCCTTCAAAGGATTGCACCGTCCCATCTGGCCGCTCGACGCCGACACAACATGGAGCCTGCCGGCCCATGCGAGCGTCTGAGTGCAAGCCAATATCCACAGAGAAGAACCCTTATGCCCAGCCCCTGGAAGTACCGCTACCAACTCTACAAACATCTGCAGGCCAATACGCAGACGATCTTCGCCCAGGCGCGGGCCGCGGGTGAGGACCTAGGCATCACGCCCGAAATGCGTGGCCGCATCGGATTGACGGGCGCGGTGTCCGCAATGCACGGAGCCCTGCGCCGGGAAGTCGCGCAAGCCATGGAGGCGGTCGCTTATGAACCGGTATCGAGTGCCTTGCTCGACGAGAACATCCGGGAAATAGTCAAGGATGTCTATGGCGACCAATATGACGCCGCCCTCGTCAATACCTGTGAAGCCGGTCTGATGGCCGCGTTTGACGTTCTATTCGTACCGCCCAGCATGGGCAGGGGCAGCCCTTACCGTGGTCGCTACATCGCGATGTTCGAGCGTTTCATGCACCATCCCGGTGCCTACGGGCGGCCTTTCCCACCAAAGTACAAGGAGTATCTTGCTGAACAAGGTGAAAGCTCAGGTGAGTATGGCATCCAGGGCAAGCGGGCCCCCGATCTGGATGCCGTCATTGTCCGCATGGCGGGTGCCGACTACACGGCCCATGGCATCAAGAATTTCCCTGCGCCCAACTTGTTGCACGTTGATGGCAAAGCGACTTTGGCCCAGATCGAACAAGCGGTCGAACAGCATCGTGGCTCACTAGTTGGCCTGTCTTCGCTGGCATATGACACGCCCGGCTATGGTTATGGCCAGAAAACAGAAGAGGGAGTGCCGCTGATTCAGCATGGCATGAGTCTGCTTGCGCAAAAGTACGACGTCCCATATATCGTCGACAACGCCTGGGCCGCACCGTTTATCGGTGCCGACATTCGGAAGCTTGGCGCCGACATCATGGTCTACAGCATGGATAAGGTCACAGGATCCCCCACTTGTGGACTGATCATCGGCAAAGAGGAAGCCATGATTCAGATTCGTCGCGCACTTGGCATCCACGGTCCGCGCTATGGTGGACTATCGTCCCATGGCAAGGCGGCGTTCAATGCGATCGACCCCGGCAAGGAGGCGCTGGTCGGCGCGTTGGCTGCGCTACGCATATTGAAAGATCGCCCTGAAACGGTTTGCGAGGCACTCGATCGTTTGTACGAACTTGTCCTTGAGGAGTTTCAGAGTTTGCCGGAGAGCCTGCGTCAGGGTTGGACGTTCTTCAAATCACCCAACTCACTGGTCGTTGAGATGACATACAACGGCACATGGGGCAACGACTCCCCGGTGGGTGCCAAGTGTGGCGGTTTTGGGATTCCGATCTTCTCGGTGGAGGACATGTACGCTGGCACTAACTTGATTCAGTTCGGGCTGGTCCACATGGGATTGGCTCCAACCATCACGTTTGACGGGAACATCTGGATTTCAAATGGTTTGGGTAACGTGGACGTCGATGGTCGCTTGCTTGAGAAACCAACCAGACTGGCCTTGCGTGGTCTTTTCAAGATGATCGAAATTGTGAGCCAGCATGCCGGACTGATCGATTGAGGCCAATGGCGCGACGTCGGGGTTGATCCGCAATCTTGGCGTACCGCCAATGAATCGCTGAATCTAACTTTGCCGTTGTGCAACTGCATTCATGGGTCAAAGAAGCGGCTGGCCGTTCTCCTTCAATGCTCGCAACACGAAATGGGACTTGCTGTGCCGTATGCCCGGTATCTTGTAAAGCTTTTCCCTAAGGAGGCGTTCGTAGTCGCGGGTATCACGCACCGCGATGCGGATGTAATAGTCATAGTCGCCTGAGACCAAATAGGCTTCGACAACTTCCGGAATTCCCGACAAGGTTCTTCCGAATTCATACAAAGTTTCGTCTGAATGGCTCTCGAGCGTCACCTGAACGATGACCGAGTCCAGGTAACCCAGCTTTGTCTTGTCGATCTGGACGGTATACCGCTGTATCACACCTTCTGTTTCGAGCCGTTTCAGCCGAGTCCAGCAGGTCGTGGGCGACAGCCCGACTGCGGCGCCGATCTCATTGAGGGTGCACCGGCTGTCGATCAGCAGCATTCGCAAGATTGCGAGATCCGATTTGTCGAAAGATTTACCGAGATTTTCGCTGACTGGACGATGGATTTTCTTCAAGGTCATGGATTGAATACGAAAAATGGAAGCCTATTCTCCTACATCGATGAAAAAATGATCCTATGCAAGCAACCTTATCCGAAAACATATCCTCAGCCGCTGAAACAACTCCGGCAACCGCACCGACTTCGTTCAGGCAGCGCAATGGCGCGGAGGCTTTGCTGGAGACCTTGGTCGAATGCGGTGTAGACACGTTGTTCGGATATCCCGGAGGCGCCGCGCTTCCTCTATATGACGCGCTCTTTAACGAGCCTCGGCTGCGGCACATTCTCGTACGGCATGAGCAAGCCGCAGTGCACGCGGCGGAGGGGTACGCGCGTACGACCGGGCGGGTGGGTGTTGTGCTCGTCACCTCCGGGCCCGGCATTGCCAACACCATCAGCGGGTTGCTCGACGCCATAAGTGACTCCGTGCCTGTTTTCTGCATCAGCGGACAGGTGGCGACCGCATCCATCGGTACCAGCGCTTTTCAGGAAAGCGATGCGATCGGCATGTCCGCGCCCGTGACCAAATGGAACCGTCAGGTGCGATGCGCAGACGACATTCCTTCCACCGTCCGCCAGGCCGTCGAGATCGCGACAAGCGGCCGTCCTGGCCCGGTGCTGATCGACGTGCCCAAGGACGTCCAGCAGGATCTGCTGGGTGCGCACGCTGCCCGCCCACCTACGCGTAGGACTTTCGTGCCAGCTCGCTTGCCGCTGCCCCGTGGCAATCTGTCCCGTGCCGCGCAGTTGCTATCCACGGCGCGCAGGCCGGTCATCTACTGCGGCGGCGGATTGATCAATGCCGGTCCGCACGCCTGCGAGATGCTCGCGCGCCTGGTGCGGCTGCTCAATGCCCCTTGTACGCTCACATTGATGGGACTCGGTGCCTTCCCCGCATCGGACACCCGCTTTCTCGGAATGCTCGGCATGCACGGCACCCTGGAAGCCAACCTGGCGATGCACCATGCCGATGTCGTGCTCAACATCGGCGCGCGCTTCGACGATCGCGTTACAGGCAAGGTTAGCGAGTTCAGCCCGCGGGCGCGCAAGATTCACGTGGACATCGACGCATCGAGCATCAACAAGACCGTGAAGGTGGATGTGCCGATCGTGGGCGACTGTGCTGAGGTGCTGGACGCGCTTCTGCAGCAGCCCGACCTTCACGGCCTGGATCCGGACCGGCTGTCCCCATGGTGGGGCCACATCGCAACTTGGCGAGGCCGCCAATGCCTGGCCTACCCTTCGGGAGGGGATGTGATCCTTCCGCAGCACCTGATGGCAACCCTGCAGGCAATGCTGACCGACCGGGATGCGATTGTCTCCACCGACGTGGGCCAGCACCAGATGTGGGCCGCGCAATATCTGCAGTTCGAGAAACCTCGCCGTTGGCTGACTTCCGGTGGCGCCGGCACCATGGGCTACGGTCTGCCGGCCGCCATCGGAGCACAGGTGGCCCATCCGGAAAAGCTGGTGGTTTGCGTGAGCGGGGATGCATCCATCCTCATGAACATCCAGGAGCTGGCCACCGCCACGCAGCACCGTGCGCCGGTCAAGGTGGTCCTGTCGAACAACGGGTATATGGGAATGGTGCGCCAATGGCAACAGCTCAATCATGGCAACCGCCTGAGCCATAGCTGGACCCAGGCTCTGCCGGACTTTGTGCAGCTCGCGCGCGCGTTTGGGTGGGGCGCGAGGAGCGTGAGCGTTCCGGCCCAGTTGCCCGAGGCGCTCGCCGAATGTCTGGCCTACGACGGGCCCTTCTTCCTGGATGTGCGCGTGGCGGCGCAGGAGAACTGCTTTCCGATGATTGCCCATGGCCGTGGCCACCAGCACATGCTGTTGGGGGATGGCAAGCTGTACGAGGAGGGTTCCGCGCCCGAGGATTGACTCCTGAACGCCTTTACTTTCCTGGCAGCAGAGGCGCCTACCGGTGCCGGCGCTGTCACCGGATCGAGGTCCATCTACCCCGGACTGAGCTCCGTCTTTGAGCCCTACCGGAGATCTCATGTCCCAACTTCTTTCCGGCGTCGCGCTGGACGACAAATACACGGCCACCTCCGGCCGCATTTACCTCAATGGCGTACAGGCGCTGGCGCGCCTGATGCTGGTGCAGCGCCGGCGTGACGTGGCCGGCGGCCTCAACACCGCCGGCTTCGTGTCCGGCTACCGGGGCTCGCCGCTGGGCGGCCTGGACGAAGCGTTGTGGCAGGCGCAAAAGCATCTCGAGCAGAACCACATCAAGTTTTTGCCAGGCGTGAACGAAGAGCTTGCTGCCACTGCCGTATGGGGCACACAGCAGTTGCATCTGACCGGAGACAGTGTGTATGACGGAGTCTTCGCCATGTGGTACGGCAAGGCTCCTGGTGTGGATCGTTGCGGTGATGTGTTCAAACATATGAGCCACGCGGGCACGGCGGCCAAGGGCGGCGTGTTGCTGGTGGCCGGTGACGACCATGGGGCGTATTCATCGACCTTGCCAAACCAGAGCGATCACCTGTTCGCGGCGTCGATGATTCCTTTCCTGTATCCGCACAGCGTGGAGGAATACCTGGAGCTGGGCCTGCATGGATTCGCCATGTCGCGCTTTGCCGGCCTGCCCGTGGGCTTCAAAGCGCTGGCCGACACGGTCGAGTCTTCAGGCTCGATATCCGCTGACAACATGCAGATCGAGACGCTGATTCCGACGGACGTGGCGTTTCCTCTCGATGGCGTGCATGCCCGACTGTCCACCGATACGCTGGGCCTTCAGGCGCGCAAACAGGAAGCGCTGATGCAGGACCACAAGATCTACGCAGCCATCGCTTACGCACGCATCAACAAGCTGAATCGCATCACGCTGAACGCCGAAAAGGCGCGCTTCGGCATCGTGGCTTCTGGCAAGTCCTACCGCGACGTGCTCGAAGCGCTGGAAGAACTCGGCATCGGACAGGCCGAGGTGGATGAGATCGGCATGCGCCTGTTCAAGGTAGCCATGCCCTGGCCGCTGGAGCCGGATTCGGTGCGTGAGTTTGCCGACGGGCTGGACGAGATCTTGGTGGTGGAAGAGAAGCGCCAGATCGTGGAGTACCAGCTCAAGGAGCATGTCTACAACTGGCGCGACGACGTGCGCCCGCGCGTGATTGGCAAATTCGATGAGGAGGGCGAATGGGTGCCCCCGCACGGCCAGTGGCTGCTGCCGGCCAAGGGAGATTTGTCGGTGGCGCAGATTGCCCGCGTGATCGCTGCCCGTATCGCGCGTTTTCATACCAGCGACAAGATTCGCACACGCCTCGCCATCCTGGACGCCAAGGACGCCGTATTGGCCAAGGCCGGCAATACCCCGCCGCGCCCGGCCTGGTATTGCTCGGGCTGCCCGCACAACACCTCCACCAAGGTGCCCGAAGGCAGCCTGGCGCTGGCCGGTATCGGATGCCACGTGATGGCGACGGCGATCTACCCGCAACACAACAAGACCACGACCCACATGGGCGGGGAGGGCGCACCCTGGCTGGGGCAAGCTTGGTTCTCTAGCCGCAACCATGTGTTTGCGAACCTCGGCGATGGCACCTACTACCATTCCGGGTCGCTGGCTATCCGCGCAGCAGTCGCAGCGGGCGTCAACATCACCTACAAGATATTGTTCAACGATGCCGTGGCGATGACAGGCGGGCAGCCGGTGGATGGCCCTCTCACGGTGCCGCGTATTGCGAACCAGCTGGCGGCAGAAGGTGTGCGGCGCATCGCGCTGGTTGCGGAGGACCCATCGCGCTGGGGTGACCGCTCCGTCTTCCCGGCCGAGCGTCCTGACCTTGCATTCACACTGCACCATCGTGACCAAATGGACGATGTGCAACGCGAACTTCGCGACCTCTCCGGCGTTTCGGTTTTGATCTACGATCAGGTGTGCGCAGCCGAAAAACGCCGTCGCCGCAAAAAGGAGGAATTTCCGCCCGCGCAGCAGCGTGTCTTCATCAATGAAGCGGTCTGCGAAGGCTGTGGCGACTGCGGCGTACAGTCCAACTGCACGTCACTGCTGCCGCAACCGACCGACTATGGGCTCAAACGGCGGGTGGACCAATCGTCCTGCAACGCCGATTACTCTTGCATCAAGGGCTTCTGCCCGAGCTTCGTGACTGTCGAGGGAGTGACGCCGCGCAAGATCAAACCCGTCGCAGGCAATGCCGCGCAGGCCGGGGAGGCATTGGCCGAGCCTTCCCCGCCGCCTCTCGATCGAGTGCATAACATTTTGATCACCGGCATAGGTGGCACCGGCGTCATCACGATAGGCGCTCTGATCGGCATGGCGGCGCATCTGGAGGGCAAAGGCGTTTCGGTGCTCGACATGACCGGCATGTCGCAGAAGAACGGTTCGGTGACATCCCATGTGCGAATCGCAAGGGCGGCATCCGAACTCAACGCCCAGCGCATTCCGACTGGCGAAGCAGATCTGGTGCTGGGTTGCGACATGCTGACCGCCGGCGCACCCGACGCCGTATCGCGTATGCAGCCCGGACGCACCTACGCCCTGGTCAACACCTTCGAGCAGCCGACCGGTCACTTCGCGCAAGACGCCGACTGGCATTTTCCGGCAGATAAGGTCAGCGATTTGATCTCCGAGTCGGTTGGGAAGAAGGTGGATTTTCTCGACGCGACGCAGCTCGCGACACGATTGATGGGCGATGCGATTTCGGCCAATCTCTTCATGTTAGGTTTTGCCTACCAGAAGGGCTACGTGCCTGTATCTGCCGGTGCGCTATTGCAGGCTATAGAGATCAACGGCGTGTCGATCAAGGCCAATCAGGTGGCATTTCGCTGGGGCCGCGAGGCGGCATTGAATCTGGCCGAGGTGATGCGTGCCGCCATGCCAGCGCAGCCCGTGTTGATTCAACGCCCGCAGAACCTAAAGACGATTCTGGAAGACCGGGTGGCTTTCTTGACCGCATATCAAAATGCAGCCTATGCCAAGCGCTACAGCAACCTATTGGAACGCGTGCTGGCAGTGGAACAGCAACAGTACAAGACCGATGCACTGACCAAGGCCGTAGCATTGAATCTGTTCAAACTCATGGCCTACAAGGACGAATACGAAGTTGCCAGGCTTTACACCGACGGACGGTTCCGCGAAGGGCTGGAGAGGGAATTCGAGGGCACTCCCCGCCTGCGTTTCAACCTGGCGCCGCCGCTGCTTAATCAGCGCGATGCGCACGGGCACACTTTAAAGAAGTCCTACGGACCGTGGATGTGGCATGCATTCCGGCTGCTCGCCGCAGTGCGTTTTCTGCGCGGAACCGCAATCGACCCTTTCGGCCGCACCGAGGAACGCCGCCGTGAGCGTCGCCTGGCGGAGGAGTATCGCCAGTGGGTGGAACAATTGCTGCCCCGATTGGCCGAGGCAGATTTTGAAGTAGTGCTGTCTTTGGCCAGACTGCCGGAGCAGATACGGGGCTTTGGCCATGTGAAAGAGGCCAGCATGGAGGCCGCTCGCATTCGCCGCGATGCACTTATGCAAGAGCTCTACAGGGTGCGCCCGCAGCGCGTTGAAGGCCCAGCCGTCACTTGAGGCCGGCGCGCTTTTCAGTGCTCACCACGGACAGCTTGAATGAATGGCATCCAGTATGTGTCAACGCCAATCGAAATCTGACCCCAAGTGGGTCAGTATTACATTGGCGCTAACAAGTATGAGTAGTGCCATGGATTTCAAACTTCGATGCGATTGTGCGGCCCCTGGCGGGATTCTTCTTGTCCATGGGCTCGCTTCGCTGCTTTCAGGCCATCACCATCGTCTGCAGGCGCACTTGTCCATGCAGTGGTATCAAATTCTTGCGGGCCTGCCAAAGATCGGACACGCGCGAACAACGTTTCGGTTGCACAGTGTCGGTCATATCCCGCTGCGCCGGCTGGCCAAGCCAACCTGACATG
>Ga0073904_10000532_pt1 | contig 27235 bp, 19 predicted proteins | sample KloWWTrecipitate_FD_66668 | JGI IMG/M metagenome (GOLD analysis project Ga0073904, IMG submission 66668) | Active sludge microbial communities from Klosterneuburg, Austria, studying microevolution and ecology of nitrifiers - Klosterneuburg... | ecosystem: Engineered > WWTP > Aerobic digester >... | reverse complement strand
GCGACCACCGAGAACCATCCCTCCTGGACGCACATGTACCAGATGATGATGCTGGCCCAGATCGGTTTCGCGCTGGCCTACGTGTTCTAGCCGCGGTACCTTGGCTGGCCCTGCTCCAGCGCCAGCAGGGCTTGCTTTCGCCATAGCCCTCCGCCATATCCACCCAGGGCCCCGCTCTTGTTCACCACGCGGTGACAGGGGATGACGATGGCGATGCGGTTGCGGCCGTTCGCGCTGCCCACGGCCCGGACCGCGCCTTTCGTGCTCGTGATCTCGGCCAGCTCCTCGTAACTGCGCGTCTCGCCATACGGGATCTTCAGCAGTTCCGTCCACACCTTCGTCTCGAAGGGCGTGCCCGGGTAGTCGAGGGGAATGGTGAATTCCTGGCGCTTGCCCGCGAAATACTCGTCGAGTTCACGGCGCGTGGCCTTGATCACCGCGTCGTCCTCGGGGAGGAACGCGGCCTTGAAGCGCTTCCGGAGCGTCTCGATCTGCGCTTCCATCATCCGGCGGTTCGTGAACTCGAGCAGGATGAGCGATCCCGCCCGCGAGCCGGCGATCATGGGGCCGATCGGCGTCTCCACCCAGCCCAAATGGATGGCGTCCGCGCGCTCGGCCTTGCCCGCGGGCGCGCCGAACACCTTCGAGAAAGCGTCGCGGAAACCCGAGAGCGACTCGAAGCCGGCGTCCGCCGCGGTGTTGTCGAGGTCGAACCCCAGGCGCAGTTGGGACAGGGCGCCCGACAGGCGTCGCGCGCGTGAATAGCCCTGAAAGGTCATGCCGAAGTGCTCCTGAAAATAGCGTCGCGCGCGGGCCGGGTCGATGCCGTCCTGGGCGAGCTCGAAATCCTTGAGCCGCGCACCCTCGCGCGACTCCACCCGCGCCAGCAGGTCGCCCACCCACCCCGGGTGCGTCCCGACCGAGAGCAGGGGCTTGCAGCGGAGGCACACGCGGTACCCCGCGAAGAGCGCGTCCTTCACCGCGGGGAAGAACTGGACGTTCTCGCGTCGGGGCTTCCGGGCACGGCACGAGGGACGGCAGAAGATGCCGGTGGTCCTGACCCCCGTGTAGAAGAGGCCGTCGAAGCTCGCGTCCTTCCGCACCACCGCCGCATACATGGCGCGAGGCGAAGGCAGTGGGCGTTCCGGGCTCCGGCGATCAGTGGTGGTCATCAGCATGCCGCGAAGCGTAGGCGAGGGTCCGAACCGCGTTCCACCGAAATCCGGACGGGTAATTCACGCGAAGAGCAGGAAGAGAAGGGCGGTCGCGAACGCGGCCCGAGCCTTCGGGGAGAGGGGGCGGACCAGGTGACCGGAAACCGCGGCCACCCCCGAGACGACGATGGCCCCATTGGCGAGCACCGCGGTCGCGACAGCGGGCCAGGGCCCTTGAAGAAGAAGGCCCAGGCCGTCGGGCCGCAGGGTGAACGCGAGGGGCACCAGGAAGGCGGGAAGGGTGTAACGGAGGGTCGCCATCATGGTGCGGTAAGGATCCCCGTGGCAGAGCGTCGCCGCGGCCATGGGCGAAAGCGCGGTGGGCGGCGAGACCTCGGAGAGAACCGCGTAGTAGAAGATGAACATGTGGGCCGCCAGTTCATGGACGCCCACCTGGATGAGGGCGGGAGCGATGGTCACGGCGGAGAGGATGTAGGACGCGGTCACCGGAACCGAGAGGCCGAGGACGGACACCGAGACCGCGGAGAGAAGGATGACCCCGGTCACGTTCGCGCCCGCGAGAGAGACGATGAGTCCCGCCACCTTGAGGCCGAGGCCGGTGAGGGTGAGGCCGCTGACCAGGATCCCCGCGCAGGCCGTGGTGGCGATGACCGGAACCATGGACGCGCCCGCGCTGGTCATGGCGCGGCGCAGTCGGCGCGGGTTCAGGGCCTGGGCGCGGTTCGCGAAGCTCAGGAGCACGGCGCCGCAACAGGCGAGAAACGCCGAACGGGTGGCGGAGTAGCCCGCGAGCAGGAAGCCGATGATGAGGAGAGGCGAGATGAGATGGTGAAAGCCCTCGCGAAGGATCGCCTTCATGGCCTTCGGCGGCGCGGTCGGCTCTTCGCCCGGAGCGGGTTCGTGCTCCTTCGGCGCATCCGCCTCGATCATCAGGAGAATCCCGAGGTAGTACAGCAGGGTCGGGATGCTCGCCATGACCAGGACCTGACCGTAGGAGATCTTGAGGAACTCGGCGATGAGGAAGGCCGCCGCACCCAGGGTGGGCGGGGAGAGGATCGCCCCGATGCCGGCGGCGGCGAGGAGGGCGCCCGCGTTCTCCCGGGTGAAACCCGCGCGGCGCAGGAGCGGCGCGGCCGCTCCCCCCAGGGTCAGGGTAGTGGCGACACCGCTGCCCGAGACCGAGCCGAGCAGGAATCCGGCGAGGGTCACCGCCCGGCCCGCGCCGCGGGCGGAATGGCCACCGGAGAACGAGGCGAAGGAGAGATCCAGGAAGAACTGCGCGGCGCCCGAGGCCTCGAGAATTGCGCCGTAGATGGCGAAGAGCCCGATGGTGGTGGCGGCCACGTCGAGAGGCACGCCGAAGACGCCTTCGAAACCCATGACCATGGAGCCGACGAGGCGCGGTATGTCGTAGCCACGGTGGGCGATCATGGAAAGGCCGATCCGGTCGAGCTCGGATCCCCACAGGACATAGGCCACGGTGGCGAGGGAAAGAACGGGGAGCGCGCGGCCGGTCGAAACCCAGGCCGCCGCCACCACCAGCCCCAGCAGGGTGAGGCCAAGGCCGAGATCGAGGAGAGTGGGTTCGGAGGCCCGGGCGAGGAACCCGCGTCCGAAGGCGGCAATGGCGAGGGTGATGCCGAGGGCGATGAGGGCCAGGCCGTGCGGGACCAGACTCGAGAACTTCAGCTTGACCCGAAGAGTCAGGAAGGCGAGGGCCAGCCCCAGGCCCAGCACGATCGCGCGGAAGCGCAGGGTTTCCACCACCGTGACTTCCGCGAGCAGAATGAGAACGGACAGCGCGATCGCCACCACCGCGGCGGCGGGAGGTGCCGTATGCACGCGGCGGACCATGGCCTCTTCAGCGTCCTCGTGCGAAACGACGGGCTTCGGATCGATCACGGTGGGCGAGCGTACACCGCCCGCGGGGACGCGGGCGGCTAGGGCTTGACCGCGGGCGTCGGGGGCGGAGAGCCCGCTTCGGCGTAGTACCGCAGGGCCCCGTCATGGAGCGGCACCGGCGATCCCGTGACCGCGGCCAGCAGATCCAGGTTCCGCGCCTCGGCGTGAGCGGCGGCGAGCGCCGCTTTCTTCTCGAACATGGTCTTGACGATGAGGTACGCGCGCTCCGGGTCGAAGTTCGCCGGAACCACCAGCACGTTCGAGACCCCGAAAGTGTGAACCTCGGAATCGATGGACGCGTAGGTCGACGGCGGAATCGAGACCGGCCGGTAGAGCGCCTCGCCATACTGCGCCTGGAGTCTCGGAAGCACGCTCGCGGTATCGAGGATGAGAGTGGGGGCGGAAATGGCGAGATCGAGGACGGCGGCGGTGGGCAGTCCGCCGCTCCAGAAGAAGGCGTCGACCTTGCCGTCCTTGAGCGCGTCCGCCGATGCCTGGGCCGAGAGATTCTCGCGCCGGATGTCCTTCGCGGGATCGAGGCCCGCCGCGACCAGCGTCCGATCGGCGATGGTCTCCGTGCCGCTGCCCGCCGAGCCCATGGACACCACCTTTCCCTTCAGGTCCGCGAGCTTCGTGATGCCGCTGCCCTTCTTCGTCACCACGTGGGTGACGTTCGTGTAGAGCACGGCCAGGGCGCGGAGGTCGATGGGCCGTGCTTCGAATGCGCCCTTTCCCTCGCTCGCGTCCTTCAGCGTGTCCGCGAGGGTGAAGGCGATGTCGGCCTTGCCGTCGCGAAGGAACTTCAGGTTGTCGATGGACGCGGAGGTGACCTCCGCGGTGGCTTCCACGCCCGGGACCGACTCGGAGATCAGCCTCGCGAGCGCGCCGCCATACACGTAGTACACGCCGCCGGTCCCGCCGGTGGCGATGGAGAGGCGGGTGACCTTCGCCCGGGCCGGTGACGAGCCGGAGGGCGAGCAGGCGGCGAGCAAGAGGGCGGCGAGAAGGGTGATGCGGGTGTCGAGCTTCATGCGACCCAACTTTCGCACGAGGCCGCCCTCGACGGGCCAGGGCTGGAGCGTCGATCACGAGGGCGCGCCGGCTCGAGTCGAGTTTCGGGATCCTCGACATCGCTCGAGCCTTGCTCCCCCCGGGACCCCCCTGGCCGGTATGCTTCGTTCTCCATGATCCCCCGCTACTCCCGGCCGGAGATGTCGAAACTCTGGTCGGACGAGAACCGGTTCTCCACCTGGCTGAAGATCGAGCTCGCCGCCACCGACGCGCTCTGCCGCCGGGGCGTGGTGCCGAAGGATGCGCGCGACATCCTGTTCGAGAAGTCGCGCTTCGAGGTGGCCCGGATCGACGCCATCGAGAAGGAAGTCGGGCACGACGTCATCGCCTTCGTGAGCGCCACCGCCGAAAATGTCGGACCCGCGGGCCGGTTCCTTCACTACGGCCTCACCTCCTCCGACGTGGTCGACACCGCCCTGTCGATGATGGTCCGCGATGCGCTCGATCTCCTTCTCGCCGATCTCGATGCCCTGCGGGAGGCCGTGAAGGCCCGCGCCTTGGAGCACAAACACACGGTCATGATCGGCCGCACCCACGGCGTCCACGCCGAGCCCATGACCTTCGGTCTCAAGCTCGCGCTCTGGCACGACCAGCTCTCCCGCGATCGCCGTCGCCTCGTCACCGCGCGCGCGGAGATCGCGACCGGCAAGCTCTCGGGCGCGGTGGGAACGTTTTCCCATCTCGGACCCGACGTGGAGGCGGAGGTGTGCCGGGACCTCGGCCTGACCCCGGCACCCATCGCCTCGCAGGTCATCCCCCGCGATCGGCATGCCCAGGTGATGACCTCCCTCGGGATCCTCGCCGGGAGCCTCGAGACCTTCGCCACCGAGATCCGCGCCCTCCAGAAGACCGAGTTCCGCGAGGTGGAGGAGCCTTTCGGCGCCACCCAGAAGGGCTCGTCGGCCATGCCCCACAAGCGCAATCCCATCGGCTGCGAGCAGATCGTGGGCCTCGCCCGCATCGTGCGCGCGAACTCCATGGTCTCGCTCGAGAACATGGCGCTCTGGCACGAGCGCGACATCTCCCACTCCTCCGCCGAACGCGTGGCCATTCCCGACTCGTTCCTGGCCCTCGATCACATGCTGCGACGGTTCACCGGCATCGTGAAGGGCATGCGCGTGGACGCGGCGCGCATGAAGCGCAACCTCGACGCGGGCAAGGGCCTCGTCTTCTCCGGCCAGCTCCTGCTCGAACTCACGGAGAAGGGCGGCATGCGCCGCGAGGACGCGTACAAGATCGTCCAGGGGCACGCCATGAACGCGTTCCTGAACGAGGGCGACTTCAAGGCCCTGGTCTTCGCGGACGAGGCCATCGTGAAGACGCTCGGCCGGGACGCGCTCGAGCACGTCTTCGAACTCACCCGCTATCTTCAGCACACCGACACTCTCTTCGCCCGCGTCTTCGAGGCCTGAGCCCAAACCCATGATCCAGCTTCGCGTTCTCGTTTCCCTGAAGACCTCGGTCTTCGACCCCCAGGGGCGGACCACCCTGGAAGCCCTCCACGGCCTCGGCTACAAGGCGGCCACCGACCTCCGGCAGGGCAAGTCGTTCCTGCTGACCTTCGAAGGCATCACCGAGGATGAAGCCCGCCGGCAGGCCGAGGAGATGGCCGGCAAGGTCCTCTCGAACCCGGTGATCGAGAGCTTCAAGATCGAACGGGTGGCCTAGATGAAGGTCGGCGTCGTCGTCTTTCCGGGCAGCAACTGCGATCACGACACGGAGCGGGTCTTCGGCGAGGTCCTCGGCCAGGAGGCTCGCTTCCTCTGGCACAAGGACGCCGATCTCCAGGGCTCGGAGGCGATCGTCATCCCCGGCGGCTTCTCCTACGGCGACTACCTGCGCACCGGGGCCATCGCGCGCTTCTCTCCGGTCATGAATTCGGTGAAAGCCTTCGCGGAGAAGGGCGGCCGCGTCCTCGGCATCTGCAACGGCTTCCAGATCCTCCAGGAAGCGGGGATGCTCGATGGCGCCATGCTGCGCAACCAGCACGTGAAGTTCCTGTCCCAGCGCGTGCACATCCGGATCGAGGCTGTGAACACCGCGGCCACGAAGGGCCTGAAGCAGGGCGACGTGATGGCCATGCCCATCGCCCACGGCGACGGGAACCTCTACCTCGACGACGAGTCGCTGGCCCGGATCGAGGCCGAGGGCCGGGTTGTCTTCAGGTACTGCGATCCCTCCGGGCAGGTCACCGACGAGGCCAACGTGAACGGCAGCCGCAACGCCATCGCCGGGATCTGCAACGCGGGCCGGAACGTGGTGGCCCTGATGCCTCACCCCGAGCGGGCCAGTGAGCCGATCCTGGGTTCCGACCAGGGCCGGAAGATCCTCGAGGCCTTCGTCGCAAATTAGCAGGAATCCGGAAGTCCCGGTCGCCCTCGCCGGGTACGATTTCCGGCATGAAGAAGACCATGCCTCCGGAAATCAAGCCGACGAGACGAGTGGCGGTGGCGAGCCTCCTTGCCCTGCCCCTCGCCGCCACCGCCGCGGACGCGCCCGGTTCCGATGAAGAACTGCTGAAGGTCCGCGAGACCGTCTGGCGCGACTGGTTCGGCGGCAAACGCGACGCCCTGCTGAAGATCCTCCCCCCGGATTTCGTGGGCATCGGCGCGGGTGACGGGCCCTTCCGGAGCCGGGCCGAGACCATCGCGGATTCGGAGGGCTTCGCCGCCGCCGGCAACAAGCTCACCGATCTTCGCTTCAGCGACAATCGCATCCAGAAGCTCGGGAACGTCCGGATCATCTACTGCGGCTTCAGCTTCACGACCGCGGACAAGGCCGGCGCATCCAACACGGTCGCAGGCCGCTGCACGGAGATCTTCCTGCACTCGGGGAAGGGCTGGCTCCACCCGGGCTGGCATCTCGACTCCGGTCGCTGAGGCCTGGCCTTCGGACCGCCGCAAATCGACGACGCGGCGGTCGAAGTTCGTCGGGCGAGACCGTGGAGAACCGTGCCACCGGCCGCCGAAGGGAACGCGGGTCTGGTTCGTCCGCGAGCCCGTGAAAGGGAACCGACGGTGACCGGTAAGCGTTAGTCTGAGTCATGCGGGACCATCTTTTCGCCGATATCAGGCTCGCCCTCCGTTCGATGTGGCGGCGGCGAGCTGTCAGTCTGCTCCTCGTGGTGACGCTCGGCCTCGGGCTCGGCGCGAATATCGCCATGTTCACGATCATGGACGCCATGCTGCTGAGGCCGCTCGACTTTCCGAATCTGGATCGCCTCGTGCGGATATGGGAAACCTCACCCGCCAGCGATTCGTTCGACCAGTGGAACATCTCGCCCGCGAACTTCCTGGATTTCCGCGAGCAATCGAAGGGAACTCTCGACGCTCTGGTGGCCCTCGAGTACTGGAACGCCAACCTGCGGGGAGACGACACGCCGGAACGGGTATCCGGCTTCAAGGTCTCACCCGGGTTCTTTCAGACCCTGGGCGTCAAGCTTCATTCCGGCCGGAGCTTCCTGGCCGAGGAGGGGAAGGCGGGCGCCGCACCGTCGGTGGTCATCGGCCACGGTCTGTGGCAACGGGCGTTTGGAGGCGACGCGAATGTGGTCGGCCGAAGCGTGGTCATGGACGGCGTGAGCTACAGCGTGGTTGGCATCGCAGCCGAGGGCTTTCAGTTTCCCGAAGGCGCTGAGATCTGGAGTCCGCTCGTCCTGCCCGCGGCGGGGGCGGCCCCACCCGACCAAGGGTCCTTGACCAGCATCGGCTTTCTCAAGCCGGACGCCTCCATCGATCGTGTCCGCGCGGAGCTTTCGACCATCGCGAAGCGCCTGGAAGCCGCCCGTCCCACTGTCAACAAGGGGAGAATGGTGCGCGTCGAGACGCTGACTCGCGGCTTCGAAGATCAGGGCCTTCGCCCCGTGCTCGGTTTCTTCCAGCTCGGCGCCGGTCTCGTTCTCCTCATCGCCTGCATCAACGTCGCGAACTTCCTCCTCGCCCGGGGGGCCGAGCGGCGTCGCGAGATCGCGGTCCGCCAAGCGCTCGGCGCCGCGAGGTCGCGGATCCTCCGCCAGCTTCTCACCGAAGGTCTCGTCACCTCCCTGATGGCGATGGTCGTGGCGCTGCCCACCGCTGCCCTCGGAGCGCGGGCCATGAAGGACATGATGCCGGCCGAGATCGCGCGTTTCCTGAACGGCTGGTCGAGCATCGATCTCGACGGTCGCGCCATGCTCTTCGGCCTCGCCCTGGCCACGCTCTCGGCCCTCCTCTTCTCCCTGTCCCCGGCGCGGCGCGCGTCGAGTCCGGATCTCACCGATGCTCTCAAAGAAGGCGGCCGCGCCAGCACCGAAGGCGCGTCACGTCAGCGAGGCCGGAGCGCCCTCGTCGTGTCCCAGATCGCCGCCGCCCTCGCCCTGGTGCTGGTGGCGAGCCTCGCCGCCCGCAGCGCGTGGACGCTCATCGAGGGACCCCAGGGTTACGACCCCGAAAATCTGCTCGCCCTCAACGTATCGCTGCCGGAAGGCAAACATGCCGATCAGGAAACCCGACGCACATTCGTGCGTGAGTCGCTCGCCCGATTGAGCGAGATGCCCGGCGTCACCGCGGTGGCGGCGACGAATGTTCTTCCCTCGAGGAACTCCAACTCCGGAAGGCGGATTCGCGCCGAAGGGGACGCGGCGAAGGAGGATTCCGAACTCCCCGTCGCCGACTCGCGCACGGTCTCACCGACCTTCTTCGAGACCATGAAGCTGCCTCTCTATTCGGGGCGGGCCATCGACGCTCGGGACGATGCCGCGGAGGGAGCGCAGCAGGTCGCGGTGGTGAGCCGCGCCTTCGCGGAGCGCCACTGGCCGGGCCTCGATCCGCTTGGCCGACGCTTCCGGGCGGGTGACGCGGACGCGCCGATGGTCACGGTGATCGGCGTCTGCGGCGATGTCGTTCATCAATGGTTCGGTCGTCGCAACTACCCCACGTACTACCGCCCCTACGCTCAGGAACCCCGGCTCGCCGTTTCGTTCGCGGTTCGCACCTCGGGCGATCCCGAAGCGCTCGCCCGGGACGCGCGGCGCGCGATAGCCCTGGCCGACCCCTACCAGCCTGCCTTCGCGGTCTGGAGCATGAAGCGTTCGATCGGCAACGCGACGATCGGCTTGAGGTTCGTGGCGAGCATCATGACGATCCTCTCCGGCCTCGCCCTTCTGCTGGCGTTGACCGGCGTTTACGGGGTCATGGCCTACCGGGTGAGCCTGCGAACTCTCGAGATCGGTGTGCGGCTCGTCCTTGGGGCATCGCATGGCGATGTCCTCCGTCTGACCATGGGTCAGGCGGCATGGCTGACCGCGGGTGGCCTCGCCCTCGGAGGAGCCGCGGGAATCGCCTTGAGCCGGCTCCTTTCGAGTCTTCTGCAGGGCGCAGTGAGCGTCGACGTCTGGACGGTGCTCGGCTTCAGCGGGCTGCTCGCCGCAGCCGCACTTCTGGCCGCCTATATTCCGGCTCGACGTTCGCTGAGCGTCGATCCCGCCCGTGCGCTTCGCGCGGAGTAGTTCTCGAGAAGGTGCCGACCTCAAGTGGCGGAGGCTTCGCGAGCTTGCTCGCTCTGGCCCTGGTTTCGTGCGGCGGTGAAGCGCGGTCGGGCGTCTGCGCGTCCGCGAGTTCCTGGGACGGCGCCCGCTGCAGCGCGTTCGCGGAGCGGATCACGGAGCGGGCGCCCACACCCTTCGTCGAGGACGGCCGCTCCGTCACCCTCGAGGTGGTTATCTTCAAACCCCCTGGGCCGGGCCCCTTCCCCGCCGTGATGTTTCACCACGGATCGACCGGGAACGGGGATGACCCCTCTCTCTTCGCGCTCACCTACACGAACGAGGCCATCGCCAGGTTCTTCGTGGAGCGAGGCTTCCTCATCGCCTTTCCCCAGCGCCGTGGCCGGGGCGCGTCCGACGGCGTCTACGACGAGGGCTTCACCCCCGATCGATCGCGCTACTCGTGCGTGATGGCCCCATCGCTCGCCGGGTTCGAGCACGCGATGGCTGATGTGGACGCCGCGCACCGGTACCTGATCGGCCGTGGCGATGTCGATGGGACGCGACTTCTGAGCGCGGGTGTTTCCCGGGGCGGATTGCTCGCCGTGACCCACGCCGCGGAGCGCCCGGGCGTCTCTCTCGGCGCCATCAACTTCGTGGGTGGCTGGCTTTCGGAGGGGTGCGTGGACGGCCCGGCGGTGAACCGTTCGCTGTTCGAGCGGGGAGGCCGGCTGCCCTCACCCACCATCTGGATGTACGGCGAAAACGACACCTTCTACAGCATGGCGCACAGCCGCGGGAACTTCGCGGTGTTCGCCGGGGCCGGCGGCCGCGGAACCTTCCACGCCTACGCCCGCGCGGCCGGCCTGAACGGCCACCACGTCATCAACGACCCGCAACTCTGGACCGCGGACCTCGACGCCTTCGTCAGAGAGCTCGAACGGTAGGCCCGCGAAGCGTCAGGGGGCTTCGAGGGCGCTGTGGTGACGCAGCCAGTACGATTTCGGGTTGAGATTCGCGAGCAGGAGCGTGGCCGACTGCCCGAACTCGCTCCGACGAAACGCCTCGAACGACTGGCGGTCGCTCCACTCCGCGAGGCTCACGATGCTCTCTCCGTCCTCGGAGAGGAAGACCCGGCCTCGCAGGAAGCCGGGCAGGAGCCGGATCTTCTCCGCGGCCAGGCGCGTCAGGTTGTCGGCATGGCGAGTCTGCGCCTCGGGGGTCGTGGGATAGATGACCAGGGACAGGAACGGTTCGACGAGATCCATGACGGATTGGCCTCCTGCTTTCGGGAACGATTCCCTTTCGCCCTCCGGGCGAAGGCGAAAGGGAATATAGAAGTCCGCGACCGGTTTCGCTACTTGATCCCGAGTTCCTTGATCAGGTTGGCGGCGCCGTCCACCTCGGTCATCGTCCACAGCATGTAACGCGCGTCCACGTGAATGGAGCGGGTCAGGATGGGGTCGAACAGGTAGTTCGAGGCCACCGTCTCATAGGTGCCGTCGAAGAGCAGCCCGACCAGCTCGCCTTTGGCGTTCAAGGTCGGCGATCCGGAGTTGCCGCCGGTGGTGTCTACGGTCGAGAGGAAATTGACCGGCACATCCTTGAGGGCTCCGTCCATGTACGGCGTCGTCTTGCCGGCGCGCAGCGCCTTGACCGCCTCGCGCTGCCGCTCCGGCACGTTGAACTCACCCTCGCCGGTGTGCTTCGCGACCACGCCCTTCAGGGTGGTGAAGGGCGTCCAGACCAGGCCGTCCTTCGCGCCGACGCTCTTCACCTGCCCGTAGGTCACGCGCAGCGTGCTGTTCGCGTCGGGAGCGGCGAGGCCGCCCGCCTTGGCCAGCACGGCCTCCATGTACCGCGGACGCAGACGCAGGTAGGCGCCCTGCCGGTTCTTCATGGCTTCGCGGTTCGCTTCGCCGAGCGGGTGGAGCGCGATCGCGAGCTTCATGAATGAGTCATCGCTGGCGCCGCACTCGTCCTTCGACATCTCGAACAGGCTCATGCGGAAGGCGAGGTCACCCATCTTGGTGCCCGCGTACAGCCCGTCGAGGTAGGCGTCGATCGCCTTCTCCGCGTCGGCCTTCGACATCTCAGGCTTCAAGCCGGCCAGCGCGTCGAGCGGCTCGATTCGCTGGTCCGCCGGCAGGGCGGCGGCGCGGGCCATGGCCCAGCGCAGGAGGCCGCGGTCGAGGATGGGATCCAGCGAGCGCTGGGTCCGTTCCTGGCCTTCCTTGATGCGCACCCAGTCGCGCTGCTGGAAGCCGGACTCCCGCTCCATATCGGGCTTCGGACGCTCGTTGGCCAGGCGGTAGAGAGACTGCGCCGAAGCCAGGTACGCGGAGGCCCCGGAAAGACCGCCGAGCACGCTGTTGCGCTCGCGGGTCTTCTCGCCCTCGGCCTGCAGGGCGCGCAGCGCCGGCAACACGTCGCCATACTTCTGCTTACGCGCGGGATCGGCGTCGATCCAGGCGACGAGGTCCTTCTCGCGGCTCTCCTTGATGGCAAGAGCGCCGCCCTTCACCAGTCCTTCGAGCATGCCCTTCTGGTTGGTGAGGCCGTTATTCAGTCCGCGGACGCGGGCGGCGGCCTTGATGGCCAGGTCCCGGTTGCCCTTCGTGATCTTCTCGAGAAGAGCGATCTGCTCCTCGGCCAGCCGGATGGAGAGAGGCATGCTCCAGTCGGTGGTCTCCTTCACCTCGGAGTAGGTCTGGTAGCGCTGGGTGCGTCCGGGATAGCCGACCACGAAGACGAGGTCGTTCTCTTTGAGCCCCGCGGCCGAGACCTGAAGCCAGTGCTTCGGCTTGTAGGGCACGTTCTCCTTGGCGTAGGGAGCGGGCTTCCCATCCGGGGACACGTAGGCGCGCAGGTAGCTCCAGTCGCCGGTGTGCCGCGGCCAGCGCCAGTTGTCGGTCTCGCCCCCGAAGGTGCCGATGTCGGCCGTGGGCGCGTAGACGAGCCTCGCGTCGCGGATCTCGAGCTGGCTGATCTCGAAGTACTTGTGGCCCTCGAAGAACGAGGCCACGGTGCAGCGCTGCCCGCTCTTCTCGCAGGCGGCCACGCGCTCCTTCACCCGGCGATCGATGAGCTCGAAGCGCTGCCGGTCCGTGCTCTTGGGGTCGATGCTTCCGGTGATCTGGCTCGTCACCTCGGTGACCGCGGTGGTCACGAACACCCGGGCGGTCGGCCCTCCGGAGAGTTCCTGCTCGCGGGTCTTCGCGAGATACCCGTCCTGGAGCAGGTTCTGCTGGGGGGTGGAGTTGAACTGCAACTGGCCGGTGACGCAATGGTGGTTGGTGACGATCAGACCGTCAGGGGACACGAAGGATGCGGTGCAGCCGCCGAGCGACACGATCGCCCCCATCGGCTGGCCGGTGAGGTCGGCGAAGGATTTCGGATCGCCGGTGAACCCCATGGCCTTGAGCCGGGCGGCAAGCTCGGGAATCTGTTGCGGCATCCACATCCCCTCGTCCGCGCGCAGCAGGGCTGGGGCGGCGAGGAGGAGCGAGGCGGCGAGGAGAACGGCTGGAGTGCGGGTGGGTTTCAAGGAGAATCTCCCTTCTGGAGTGCGGCAGGGCCTCCCGAGTGCCACGAAGAGGAGGCCCGGTGAAACAAAAAGGACCGGCACTTTGGTGCCGGTCCCGGTGCGTCTAACCGATCGGTGACATTCAGGCGACCGGTCCGGCCATCCTTAGAAGGTGTAGGCCAGTTTCGCGAAGACCACGTTGGCGTTGTACGCGCCCTTGTCAGCCTTCAAGAAGATGTACACGCTCTGCGGCATGAGCAGGTTGCCCGCGGTGTACGCATCCTTGAAGTCGTACTTCTCGTACCAGTAGCCCGCGGACAGCGTCCAGGCCGTAGCTACGGTGTAGTCCAGCTGCGCCTGGACGGAGGTCAGCTCGGTATCGTCCCACTGGTCGATGTCCGCGGCCCCGCCCTGTCCCGACGGGATGAGGGTGGTACGGCCCGGGGTGTAGAACGAGCCCGCCTCGCGGGCCGTGATGTCCATGAGGCCGTCCACCTTCTGGCGCATGGCGCTCACGGTGAGCTTGCAGATTTCCGGCTTGAGTTCGAACATCGCGTTCAGGCCGAACGTGTCGGTCTTGTCGCTGCCCGCGTAGTTGAGCAGGTTGTTCAGATTGAGCCCGGTAGTGGTGGACCACTGGTTGGTGGTCGCATCCTTCTCGTAGGTGTAGTAGGCGCCGAGTTCGACTCGATCGTTCGGCGCGTAATTGACCTCGGCGGTGTACGAGTCGTACTTCGCTTCGAGCAGACCGCTCGGGGTGTTGGGGAAGGCGGTCCCGCCGGGGGTCGGCGCGCCGGAGGTCACCGGAACCCGGTTCGGCCGATTCGGGTACTCGACGTCGCGCCGGAAGTACGCGAAGCTCAGGTCGAGATTCTTGGAGGTCGAGAACTCGACCTGCATGCCCGTGCGTTTCGTCCTGCGCTCGGCCTCGTCCATCTGGAACCCGTAGACCGTGTGACCTTCGGCCGTCCGCTCGGAGTCGTCGTAGGTCCCGCGGAAATTCAGCCAGTCCTTGGCCCGGAACAAGGCGGTGATCGCGTAGCCGTCATCGTCGCCCTTTTCCGCTTCCCGACTGGTCCGCTCGATGCGGCCGATCCGGTACTGGCCTTCGAGGGTGAGGTCGCCGATGTCGTAGGCGGCGGACGCCACAAACCGCGTCGTCTTGGTGTCATAGACGTTGGCGGTGAGATGACCGTAGGGCGCGTCGGCGGACGGCGTCACCGGAGTCCAGACGCGGTCCGAGACCGCGGTATCGCCGGTGATGACGAAGCGGTTGGTCTTGTTCTCGAGGTCGTAGCTGCGGTACGACGCGCGAAGAGCGAGGTTCTCGGTCGGCCGCGACGAGAAGGTCAGGTTGAGCGTGGTGGTGTCGATCTTGCCGTCGAACGACGGCTTCTGGAGCGCCGCCAGGCTGTCGGCCCGGACGCCTGCGGGGGTCAGGACCACCGTGTTGTTCGTATAGGGATAGAAGGGCGCGTTCTGGGTCCACTTCCCCATGGTGAAGTCGCCGCCAATGCGGGTCTGCTTCGCGAGCTTGAACAGGAAGCCGAGGTTGGTCGTGCTGGCCTCGTTGTCCGGAGCGTTGATGAACCGGCCATTCGCGGGTCCGCCCGTGGTGCTGGTGTACGGCGCGTCGAAGGCCTGGAACGGATTGTCGATGATCAGGGTCTCCGCCCGGTTGTCGTACAGGTTCCGGTTGAAGGCCGCGTGCAGGTTGCCCTTCTTGAACTCGTAGGCCGCCCGCATGCCGAAGTCCTGGGTGATCTCGTTCAGTGGTTCCGGAACCTCGTAGGACGGATTCACCTGGCCGCGAACGTTGCCGCCGCTGTCCGTACGGTAGCCGGACTTGAGCTCGCGCATGTAGCTCAAGGTCAGGTCGAAGGGCAGCTTCTTGCCGAGGTCGAGAGTGGTCGTCCCCCGCTGGCGCAGGGCGGTGATGTCGACGTTGTTCGTCGACGCCAACGTCGGGGCGAGCAGAGCGTCATAGAAGGCCACGGTCCGACCCGCGGTCGGCGTCAGGTTGTTGGCGGCCTCGAGCACCTGGCGCTGAGTCGTAGGCATCGTCCACACCCCGGGCGAAGACTCGGCGAAGATCGACTTGCCGTTGTTGCCCATCTGGTGCGGAGTCGAGTTGTAATCGAAGATCAGATCGAACGTGCTGGTCTTGAACCAGCCCAGGTAGCGCTGGTCGTCCTGACTGGCGTTGTAGCCGAACAGGTTGAAGTCGAGCTTGTCCGTCTTCGAAAACAGGTTGAAGCAGGGCACGGAGACCCCCTTCGGAACTTCACGATATTCCGTGAACTTCGAAGACGACACGTCGTCCCGTCCGAGCACGCCGACGGAGATCTGCCCGCCCTTGCTCTCGGAGCTGTTGCTCGCGCAGTTGCTGGTCCCAAGGCCGAAGGCCGTGGGCTGCGCCATGGCGAGAGGAGCCGCCATGAGGCAGGCCAGGAATGTGGTGACTTTCATTGTCTTTTTCATGGCTTACCTCACGAAGTACGCGCCCGAAGGCGAATTGGAGCCGTGCAGGTTGATGTGGCAGTTCTTGCACGCCTTCTCGATGAACCGCGAGTTCGCGGTCGGGTAGCCTGAGGGCGCTCCAACCGGAGCGCTCCGCGCGCCCAGTTCGGTCGACAGATTGTCGCCGGATCCGAAGTGGCCGGAGCCGGTGAGGTGGCAGTTCCAGCAGAGGTTCGGCAGCTTCTGCGTGAGCAGCCGCTTGTGATTCGTTCCGTGCGGCTCATGGCAGGACGCGCAGTCCTCGCGAACCGGCGCGTGCTCGAAGAGGAACGGACCCCGCTTCTCGGCGTGGCAGGTGTAGCACAGCTCGTTCGTCGACTCCGCCTTCAGCATCTTCGGCCGCGAACCCTCGTGCGGGTTGTGGCACGAAGAGCAGGACATCTTCCCCTCGCGAACGGGGTGGTGCGACGTCCGCTGACCCATCGCCCGCTGCGTCTTGTGGCAGGTGAAGCAGGTCTCCGAATCCGTCGCCGTCTTCAACTGGGCCTTCACCGACTTGAAGGCGTGGATCGAGTGACAGTTCGTGCAGGACACGTTCCGGGTCTCGTGCTTCCCGCCCGCCCAGTTCGCCTGATTGCTCTTCTCGTGGCACTCAAGGCACGTGGTGTTGATCTGGTTCGCGGTCAACGACTTGACCGACGGTCCAGGCGTTTCCTTGCCGTCAGCGCGGTCCTTCGAGTGAGCCAGCGACTTGTCGCGGTCGTGGCAGGTGGCGCAGCTTTCGGCCAGACCACCGTGCTTCGTCTGCTCCATCTTCGTGACTGCCGTCTCGTGACAGGCCTTGCAGTCCGTCGCGTCGAACGATCCCTTGTCGGGCGGAGAACTCTTGGCTTGCGCGAAGGCTGAACTGCCTCCGCACATCAGGAGGGCGCCTGCGAGCGCGGATACCAGCAACGAGTGACGCATAGGATGTTCCCTTTCGAAGCGGACCTCCCCATCTGAGAGGTGGTCCCGGTTTGATCTGACAACTGGCCTGGGCAAGGAGCAAATGCTGCGCCAGGCCGTGGCGGGCACTCAATTCCTCAAAAACGCCCATAGCAGGGCACTTTAGGAGTCCCGGTGGGCGAAATCATTTCGTAAGAATGCGCACGCTGCGCAGACTTTGCGGCAAACTTTACGCTCGGCGGCCGTCTAAAGCCGAGCGAAGGCCTCTAAAAGCCCTCCCGGGGCCGGGTTCGGATGTCGGGATAGTCGCCGTTTCGGACGACCAGGCGGGCCCGCCAGGTCCGGACGGCCTCAGCGGGCGGCTTTCGCCTCGTTCTGAATCTCCCGCGAAACCGCCTCGACCCGCTCCATGAGACGCAGCAGGTTCTCGCCCAGGATGCCCTTGATCTGCGGTTCCGTGTAGCCGCGGCGCAGGAGTTCCTCGGTGATCTTCGGCAGGCGCGTCACGTCCTCCATGCCCTCCGGCATCGACGCGCCGTCGAAGTCGGACCCGAGGCCCACGTGGTCGGCGCCCGCGATCTTCACCGCGTGGTCGATGTGATCGACGATGCGCTGCCACTGCGCGACGGGGAGGGCGGGCTGAAGCGCCACCACCGCGGCGATGGTTTCCATCATCCGCTTCTCCGCGTTCTCGGCGCCCGGGTACCTGGCCGCCATGTCCTTGCGGATCGCGTCGACCTGCGGCTGCCTCGCTTCTTCGGCAAGGCGCAGCGGCTCGTCGATGTAGCTGTTGAGGTAGTTGATCTGGATCACCCCGCCTTTCGCGGCCAGGGCCTTGATCATGTCGTCGGTCATGTTGCGGACATGGCCGGTGAGCGCGCGGCAGGACGAATGGGAGGCAAGCAGGGGCGCGCGGCTCGCGGCCAGGGCATCGAAGAAGGTCTTGTCGGCGATGTGCGAGACGTCGACCATGACTCCCAGGCGGTTCAGTTCGCGGACCACGTCCTTGCCGAAGGCGGTGAGGCCGTCGTGCGCGGGCTTGTCGCCCGAGGAGTCGGCCCAGGTGGTGTTCACCGAATGGGTGAGAGTGAGATATCGAACTCCGAGCCGCGCGTAGTCGCGCAGGACGGGCAGGCTCTCGTCGATCATGTGGCCGCCTTCCATGCCCATGAGGGCTGCGACCTTCCCCGCCTTGTGCGCGGCGCGAACTTCGGCCGCGGTGGTGGCGAGGACCATCGCGTCGGGCCGGGCATCGACAAGGCCCACAACGGCATCGATCTGCTCCAGGGCCCGCTTCACCGCCGGGGGACCGGTCACCGTCCCGGCCATGTAAATGGAGAAGAACAGACCGTCGAGACCGCCTTCGCGCATGCGCGGATAGTCGACGTGGTTGCCCCGCGCGCCCGGACCGCGCTGGCCGCGGGCATTGGGCTCGTGGCGGTCGAAGAAACTCCAGCCCGGCTGGAGGAGACGCTGGGTGGTGTCGATGTGGGTGTCGAGGACGATGGCCTCGGCGTGGATCCGCTTCGCGCGGGCCGCGAGATCCTCCGCGGGTCTGGACTGAGCGTGGACCAGTCCGGCGGCGGCAAGGGTGCTGGCCGCCAGGGCGAGCGCGATTCGAGAGGGTCGGTTCATGAAGGATCTCCAGGGGACTTGTGGAACGGGCGGGAGTTTGACAAGGGCAGCTGGGCGTTTCAACTCCCGCTACCCAGCCCGTGCAGCAGGAATCACCTGGGTCGTCATTGCGAGGAGCCATTCGTTTCGGTACGGCGACGAAGCAACCCCCGCCAGCCACTATCAGCCCCGCGCCCGGATGGGCGGGTAGTGGTGGGCGGGGGTTGCTTCGTCGCCGGACCTTCCGAGTGGCTCCTCGCAATGACGTGAGGGGGGTACAGCACGGACAGCACCAGCTTGGTAGTGAGCTACTCGTCCCGCAAAGCCACGATCGGATCGACATCCGCCGCGCGCAGGGCGGGAACCAGGCAGGCCAGCACCGCAACGGTTCCGAGGAGGAACACCACGCCCGCGAACGTGAAGGGGTCGCGCGCGCCGATCCCGAAGAGCAGGGATTTCAGGAGGCGGGCCGAGAACAAGGCGCCCACCAGGCCGATCGCGAGCCCCGCGCCGATGAGCCTTGAACCCTGGCTCAGCACCATCGAGGCGATGTCCCGGCGACTGGCCCCGATGGACAGGCGCACCCCGAACTCGCGGGTGCGCTGGGCCACGCCATAGGACACGACGCCATACAGGCCGATGCTCGCGAGGAGCAGGGCCACCGCGGCGAAGACGCCGACGAGGAGGAGCGAGAAGTACCGCTGGCCGAGGGAGTCGTCCACGATCTGGGCCATGGTCTTCTGAGTGTGCACGGGCTGCTGAGGGTCGATGGCGAGGACCTCCTTGCGCATGGCGGTCGCGAGGCTCGCGGCATCGCGCGAGGATCGCGCCACCACCGTGATGTTGTTGAAGGAGAACTCGTGGTACGGCTCGTAGGCCTGCACGGGGGTCTCCGCTTCCAGGCTGTCGATCTTCACGTCCGCCACCACCCCCACGATCTCGGCCCATCGCGGGGGCTCGTCGAGGCCGACCTCCACCCGTTTGCCGATGGGATCAAGGACGCCGGGGAAGAACTTCTTCGCGAAGGCCTGGTTGACGATGACCACCCGCGGGCCGCCCGGCGCGTCCCAGGGCGTGAAGAAGCGGCCGGCCACGAGGGCGATGCCCATGACCTTGAAGTAGTCGGGCGTGATGGTGCGATAGCGGGTCACCGGGGCGCTGCTCGGGGTGACGTTGATGTTGCTCTCGACCCGCATGATGAACGTCGGCCCCCCGGTGAGAGGCGTGGTGGTCACCACCGCCGCGGACTCGACGCCTTGAAGGGCTTCGAGCCTCTTCACCAGGTCGGTCACGAACTGCACCCGCTTCTCGTCGGTCTGGCCGATGGTCCCGTACTTCGCGGAGGGCAGGTCGATCTTCATGGTCATCACCTTCTCGGCGCTGAAGCCCGCGTCGACCTGCTGGAGTTCGTGGAAGCTGCGAAGCAGCAGTCCGGAGGAGATGAGAAGCACCACGGTGGCCGCGACCTGCACCACCACCAGGATGTCGCGAAGCCAGCTCCGCCCGGCGATGGCGCCATGCCCGCCTTCCCGCAGCGCGCTGGTGATGTCCGTCCGCGACGCGGTCCAGGCCGGAATCAGGCCGAAGAGCAGACCGGTGAGGAGGGTCACGAGGGAGGTGAAGAGCAGGACGCGAAGATCGACGCCCACCTGGTCGAGCCGGGGAATGGTGGCGGGCGCGATGGCGAGAAGCGCGCTCAGGAGCCACCGGCCGAGCACCAGCCCCGCGAAGCCGCCGAGGGCGAAGTACACGAGCGACTCGGTCATGAGCTGGCTCGCGATCTGGAACCGGCTCGCGCCGAGCGCCGAGCGCAGGGAGATCTCACGCTGCCTCGTGGCCGCGCGCGCAAGCAGAAGGTTCGTGACATTGGCGCAGGCGATGAGAAGGAGCGCCACCACCGAGGCCAGGAGGACGTTGAGCGCGGGACGGATCTGGGCGACGGCGTCTTCCAGCATGGGGTAGGCGACGCAGCTCCAGTCCGCGTCGGTCGACGCGTATTCCTTCACGTAGCGCGCGGTGAGGGTTTTGAGATCGGCCTGGGCCTGCTCGTAGGTGACGCCCGGCTTGAGCCGGCCGAAGGCCTGAACGGTATGGAGATCGCGCCGCGTCCGGTTCTCTTCGTTGGGCGCGAAGGGCGCCCAGATCTGGGACTTGCCGGGGAAAGTGAAGGCGTCCGGCATGACGCCGACCACGAGCCGCGGGCGCCCGCTGATGAACAGGGAACGGCCGAGGATGTTGGGATCGCCGGCGAAGCGCTGCTGCCACAGCCCCATGCTGATCAGCACCACCGCGTCCTGGCCGGGGGCGAACTCCCCGGGGTTGAAGGAGCGGCCCCTGAGGGGAGTCACCCGCAGGACACGGGTGAAGTCGAGCGTCACCACCGCACCTTCGATCCGCTCGGGATCGGCGCCGGCCGTGGACAGGTTGAAGTTCGCGGCCTGCCATCCGCCCACCGCCTCGAACGAGCGGTTGTCCTCCCGCATGGAGAAGAACTGGCCGGCCGCCCACGACGCCTTGGGGAAGTTGTCGCTGCGCTCGTAGAGGCGCATGAGCCGCTCGGGCTCTTCGAAGGGAAGCGGACGGAGGAGGACGCCGTTGATGACGGAGAAGATCGCGGTGTTGGCCCCGATACCGAGGGCCAGGGTCAGGATGGCCACGAAGGTGAAGCCGGGAGCGTTCCTGAGCTGGCGAAGGGCGGACTTGAAATTGTTCATTCCGGGTGAGGCGCCACCCTATCGCGGCTGGCCCGATGGGCGGATCGCAACCCGACGGTCTTTACAATCAGTTCAGTCGATTGAATTCACCGGGGCTTCCCGCCCTTCACGTACTTCTCGTACCAGGCGAGATACCGCTCGTAGCGATCCTTGACGTAGCTCGGCCGGGTGATGCCGTGGTTCTCGTTGGGATAGATGATGAGCTGGGTGTCGACGCCGAGGCTTCGCAGCGCCTGATACATCTGCTGGGAGCCCTGAATGGGGACGTTGAAGTCCTTCTCACCGCCCAGGAAGAGGGTCGGGGTCTTGATCCGGTCGGCATGCAGGAACGGATAGGAGATCTTCTGGTACGTCTCCCAGGCCCTGGGATTCCAGGGCGGGCCGACTTCGTAATCGTACTGGATGATGTACTGGTCCGTTCCGTAGAACGCCACCGTGAACGCGGTGCCCGCGCCGCTCGTGCCCGCCTTGAAGCGATTGTCGGTCGCGATGAGGTAGTCGGTCAGGATGCCGCCGTAGCTCCAGCCGCCCACGCCGAGACGCGCGGGATCGGCAACGCCGATCTTGACCACGTGATCGACGCCCGCGAGGAGGTCCTCCACCTCGAAGCGCCCCCAGTCGGCCCAGATCGAGCGGGAGAACTTCGCGCCGCGCCCGGAACTGCCGCGGTAGTTCACGGCGAGAACGGCGTAGCCGTTCGCGGCGAAGAGCTGCCGCTCGGCCGCGAACGAATGCTGATCCTGGCCATTCGGGCCGCCGTGGATGCGCAGCAGCAGGGGGACCTTCGTGCCTTCGACATAACCCACGGGCTTGGTGAGAAGGCCGTGCACCTCGGGCCCGGCGGCGCTCTTGAAGCTCACCTCCTCGGTCTTCCCGAGCTCGAGTTCCCCGAGCAGCGCGTCGTTCTGATGGGTGATCTGGCGCAGAGCCGCGCCGTCGATCGCTTTCACTTCCGCGGGCTGGTCGTCGCCGCCCGCCAGGGCCACCGAGCACGCACCCTCCTTGTCCCAGCTCGACAGTACGATCGGCGGCGCCATCAGGCGCTGCGCCGCGCCGCCTTCGAGGGGCACGCGGGAGGGATAGACGGAACGATCGTCGGTGACCAACAGTTCGATCGCCTGGCCGTCCGCGGTGAAGCGGATACCGGAGACGCCTCGATCGAGCGCCTCGGCCGCGGCCACCCGCGCCGGGGGCCTCGAGCCGTCGGACGCCACGGTGGCGAGGTGGTTCATGCTGTAAGCGCCGTACTTCTGCTCGTCGGTCTCGAGGTAGGCGATGCGCGAGCCGTCGGGGCTCCACTCGACCCGGGTCCGGGTGGCGAGATTCGCCGGGGTGGTGAGCGCCTTCGGCGTCGAACCCGTTTTCGCATCGGTCACGAAGATCTGGCCGGCCTGCTCGCGATCCGGGTCCTTCGCGAGATTCGAGAAGAAGGCGATCTTCGATCCATCGGGCGACCATGAAGGCGAGGCCTCGTCCGCGGTTCCGCCGGTCAGGCGCTCGAGCTTCTTCGCGGCGATGTCGAAGAGGTAGATGTAGCTGTGGCGGCCGGACAGGAGATAGCCCTGGCCGTCCTGCTTGAACTTGTAGCGATCGATGACGATGGGTTTCGGGACACGCGGCTTGCCGCCCGCGGGGGGTTCGGCCTCGGCTTCCGGATCGGGATCGCCCACCACGAGGGCGAAGCGCTTCGAATCGGGAGACCACTCGTAGTCCTGCAGGCGACCCTTGAGGTCGGTGAGCTGAAGGGCCTCGCCGCCGCCCAGATCGAGGAGCCAGATCTGGTTGCCCTTCGCGGGCCCGGGGCGGGACGAGGTGAAGGCGAGGAACTTCCCGTCCGGACTCCAGCGCGGCTGCGACTCACTCTCCGCGCCGAACGTGACCTGACGATCGTGCTTCCCATCGAACCCGGCGAGCCAGATGTGGGAGGCGCTCTTGTCCTCCCTGACATCGATGCTCGAGACCACGTAGGCCACGGCCTTGCCGTCGGGGGAACACCGCGGATCGCGCACGTCGCGGATCTTCTGGATGTCTTCGATGCGCAGGGGGTGCTTGGCGGGCTGCGCGAGCGCGGTGCCGCCGGCGAACAGGGCAAGGGCCAGGGCCGGGATTCGGATGGATCTCATCATGCGGAGGATCGTACCCGATGCCGGACCGGCCGCCTCACGAGTGAGGCTGCGCCGAGCGGGTGCAGTTTGTTGGGTGCGATATTGGCCCCGGCCGTCATTGCGAGGCCCCGATCCGTGAAGTAGCGGGCCGAAGCAATCTCGCGGCGGTCGGCCGGCCGTCGGGCCCAGGCGCCCGCGGCGGCCATGGAAACGTCGTAGATTGCCACGAGAGCGTGGACCACCAGGGGCTGAAATGGACGATTCTGGCGAAGAACAAACCCCTCCGGACACCCCGGAACTGCGACGGCGCATCGGCGCGACGCTGACGCAGCGCCTATGGCTTCGCTTCCACGTCGGAGTGCTGGTGGGCACGACGATCGGAGTCGGGTTCCTGGTGAGCGTCGGCCTGCAGCGCCACGCTCTCCTTCGAACCGCTCTCGGTTTTCGCTATGCCCTCGCGAGCGTCGTCGCCTACGCCTGGTTTCTTCTGGCCGTTCGATGGTGGGTGAGGTACCTCGCTGGAATCCGCCCGGCGATCGGCGACCAAGCCGAGGATCGGGGACGCTTCGAAATCCAGGCCCTCGAGAAACACGACACGCGTGAACGACGCGACGACGGCAGGCCGATGCCCGACGGTTGCGGCGACGGCTGTCTCGATCCGGGCTGCTTCGATGTCGAGGCGATCCTGGTTGTCGGCGGGCTCGTCGCCCTCGCCTGGGGCATTCTCTGGATCTACTCGACCGGGCCGCTCATCCTCATCGAGGTCGCAACCGAGACGCTTCTCGCGGGAGGCCTCCTGCGCTGGGCTCGCCGGACCGAGCTCGCGTGGATGTCAAGGTCGGTTCGGACCACAGCCATCCCATTCGTTATCGCCACCACCGCTCTTCTCGTCGTCGGCCTCTGGGCTCAAGATCGCTGCCCCACCGCAACCCGCGTTGGTGAAGTCTGGAATTGCCTGCGCTGAACCCGCGGCCCGCAGAGATTTCATTGTCTCCGCGACGCTCATGTGCCACGAGCTGCGCCTTCGCTATTCGGGGCGAATTCTAAGCACGGCTAACATGCTTCGCGGATGGGCAGCACTCCCGCGGGGCAGGCACCGATCGTCGTCGATGGACTCGTGTGCCGGTACGGGCGTCGCGAGGTCGTTCGCGGCCTCGACCTGCGGGTCCAGGCCGGCGAGACGATGGCGCTCGTTGGGGAGAACGGGTGTGGAAAGACCACTTCCATTCGAGCGCTGCTCGGTGCGGTACGCCCGTTCAAGGGCCGCTGCGAGCTACTGGGCGCCGACTCGGTATCGATCCCACCGGCGACGTTCGAACGGATCGGAGTTGTCGCGGAATCGCATGAGTCCTACGACGATCTCACCCCCGCGGAGCTCTTCTCGTTCTTGTCGCCCTTCTATCCGCGGTGGGACCGCGCGCTCGCCGGCAATTTGACCGACGTTCTGGACCTGCCCATCGATCGGCGGATCGGGCAACTTTCCCGAGGAGGGCGGATGAAGGCGGCGATCGTTTCGGCCCTGGCCTACCATCCCGAAGTCGTGCTCCTCGACGAGCCGCTCGCGGGTCTCGACGAGCTGGCGAAGGAATCCGTCCTTCTGGCTCTGAAATCCCTGCGCGGAAAGGCAGCGACGCTCATCTGTTCGCACGAACTGGATGACATCGAAAGGTATGTGGATCGCGTGACCTTCATGTCGGAAGGGCGCGCGCAATGGTCCCTTTCGACGGACGATCTGCGCAGAAAGGTTCGCGTCCTCCGCTTCACCCACACGGGCCGAACCGGAGAGTTCCAGCCAACGTGGGCCCGCTTCACGGAGGAAGGCGGCTTCGCGACGCTCGTCGAAACCGAGTTCGACGATGCCGACACAGCCGCGGCCGTGCGCGCAGCGTTCGCGAACGTCGAGAACTACGCGCCGGCGCCCGCGTCGCTGAAGGATGCCTTTCGCGCGTTCGCGACACTGCGCAAGTCCGGAGAGCGCCCTTGAAGGAAACACTGTCGATCCTGAGGAGAGACCTGAGGCGCGCCAGGTGGACGGTAGTCCTGTTTCTCCTGATGTTGATCGGCGAGGTCGCGGTGTCCTGCAGTCCCCGGGCATCGATGTCCGATGCCGGGCCGGAGTGGTTTGCCCTGGTGATGATCGCGGCCCTGACCACGTGGCTGGTCCAGTTCCTCCTGGTGACGCAACTGATTCATGGCGACGCGCCGTCCCGCGTCGGCGCGCAATGGCGCTCCCGCCCGTTTCGGGCCTCTCATCTCGTGATCGGGAAGATCGGCGGCATCCTGCTCTGCGCGTTCCTTCCGCCCTGGCTGGCCACGCAGGCGGCGCGACTGGCTTTCGGTCTTCGCCCCGGGATCGGCGACTACGAAGGGCCGTTGTATCACCTCGCTCTGCTGTCGGGTTTCAGCCTGATCGCCGTCGTGACCACCTCCACTGCTCGCGCCTTCCTTACGACCCTCGGGCTGCTCGTGGGGTTCGGCTTCACGGTCGCGCTCAGTGTGCCCGCCCTGGGAACGTCGCCCGCCTATTCCGCGCAACCGGCGATACCGGCAGATGTCATTCTCTCCCTCGCGCTCATCGGCCTTGCGGTGGGATCTCTGGTGAGCGGCTATCGAAAGGGCGGACTTGCCCGGAGCTTCCTCGGAATCGCCTGGATTTGTAGCCTCTGGTTCATTCTCAACGGCGGACCGACGCCGCGTCCGGAGGAGCTCGCGGCAGACGCCACCGAGAGCTTCCGCGTCGTGGTTGCCTGGGGCGCCGACCCCTGGGACGACGACAAGCAAGGCTGGTACGGGGCGCTGCACCACGTGCGCACAAAGCCGCGGAGGGTAGTCGCGGAAGTCCCCTCTTACTTTGGACACCGCGGAGGCGCCTTTGAGCCCTGGTGGCCGGCCATTGTTCCCGCGGACGCTCCCGCGCGGATCGATGGACTCGGAGACGTCGAACTCGTGCCGAGCCTGGGGCCGTTCGAGAGCACGCGTCGGATCGGTCCACTCGACTCGGCGAGGCTTGGTTCCGCACACATTGGCCCGGGGTTCGGAGACGTGGAATACACGGTTCGGACCTACGACCTCCTGGGTCGCCTTCGCTTCGACGAGACGCCAGGGCGATCGGACTCGACCTGGAGCATGCGTAGCCTTCAGAACCCGCGCCGGGTCGAAATAAGGACTCTTGGGCCCGGCGCAAAAGGCGCGACCTTCGATCCTGCGACGAATCGGCTGAAGCTCATAAGTGCCATGACGGACGCCTTGAGTGCTTTCTGGCCGATCGGCGCGGGAGTGCGCGTCATGTGGATCCTGAACGACGCCAGATCAGAGTGCGTGCTCCTGCGCGAAACCATCGTCGGAAAGGGCATCGTCAGCTATGAATACCTGCCGATGGACGTGCCTCCGGACTGGCGGTCGCGGGAAGCAGCGAAGTAGCATGCTCCAGCGGCGATGCGCGAAGCGGGTCCCGGGTGCGGAGCCTGGCCTTGGGCCACGCCGCGAGCCCACACACGCGCCCGGCCCTGCGGGCCACAACGACCAGCCGCCACGAGATTGCTTCGGCCTTCTAGCCAACGGGGTGGGGCCTCGCAATGACGGCAGGGGCAGCGTCTTGAGTTAGCCCGCGAACCGCGCTGCGATCTTCCGAGCCTCGGCGGCGTGGTGGCCGCCGAAAAGGACGGCGTGATTGAGGAGGTGGTAGAGCTGATAGAGGGGGTTGCGATCTCGCCATCCTTCGGGGAGCGGCCAGGCTTCTTCGTATGCGGCGAATGCGCGGGGAGAGAGGCCGCCGAAGAGGGTGGTGATTCCGAACTCCATTTCGCGGTCGGCGAAGGCGCATGCTGGATCGACGAGGGCCGGGCCTTTCGCGCGGAAGAGGACATTGCCTGACCAGAGGTCTCCGTGGATCAGAGATCGAGGGGCCGGCGGGAGAAGGTCCGGCAGGCGGGTCATCAGCCGCTCGTAGAGACGCTGGTCAGGGGCAGGCAGTGCGCGCTCGCGGCCGAGCGAGTCGATCAGCGGTTGAAGTCGCTGCTCTCGATAGAAGTCGACCCAGGAATCGCGCCAGCGGTTGTCCTGCGGCGTGAGGCCGCAGTAGGTCCGTGCGTCGAAGCCGAACTTCTCCGCCCTGGTTCGATGGATGGCGGCAAGGCCACGGCCGAGCGCCTCGTCATCGGGAAGGGTTCCGCGGCCGGCCGGCTCCAGGTACTCAATGATGAGGAAGGCGGGGTCCTCGCCCGCGGGCTCGCTTGCGGCGAGGACGCGTGGGATGGCGATTT
>Ga0073904_10000524_pt1 | contig 27408 bp, 28 predicted proteins | sample KloWWTrecipitate_FD_66668 | JGI IMG/M metagenome (GOLD analysis project Ga0073904, IMG submission 66668) | Active sludge microbial communities from Klosterneuburg, Austria, studying microevolution and ecology of nitrifiers - Klosterneuburg... | ecosystem: Engineered > WWTP > Aerobic digester >... | reverse complement strand
TCGATGCGCCCGGCAGCGTCATGCCCAGGGCCTCGGCGATGCCCATCATCGTGGCCGCCGTACCCATCACCATGCAGGTGCCGTGGCTGCGCGCAATGCCACCTTCGACCTCCAGCCACTGGGTTTCGGTGATGTTGCCGGCGCGGCGTTCGTCCCAGTACTTGAACGCGTCTGAGCCCGATCCCAGCGTCTTGCCTTTCCAGTTGCCGCGCAGCATGGGGCCGGCGGGAAGGTATATGCACGGAAAGCCGGCCGAGATCGCGCCCATCATCAGCGCCGGCGTGGTCTTGTCGCAGCCCCCCATCAGCACCGCACCGTCGACCGGGTGGCTGCGCAGCAGCTCTTCGGTCTCGATTGCCAGCAGGTTGCGGTACAGCATCGTCGTGGGCTTGACGAAGTTCTCGGCCAGTGAGATCGCCGGCAGCTCCAGCGGAAAACCGCCGGCCTGGAAGATGCCGCGCTTGACGTCTTCCACCCGCTGCTTGAAATGCGAGTGGCAGTTGTTGATGTCGCTCCAGGTGTTGATGATGGCGATCACCGGCTTGCCTTGCCAGTCGGCGCGCTCGTAACCCATCTGCATCGCGCGCGAGCGGTGGCCGAAGGAGCGGAAGTCGTCGGGGGCGAACCAGCGCGCGCTGCGCAGTTGTTCGTAGGTCTTGCGGGTCATGGGTCTCCTTGGCTTTTGGATGAAGGCGGTTGTAGCACTTTGCTGCCAATATGGTGCTTGGCAAGAAACTCGGTCTGGGCGGTGCGGATCTGCACCAATGGCGACACATCAAAGACCGCGGGTACCACTGCGCCACGTTGCAGCAGCACCAGCAAGGCGGGCAGGGCATCGCGCCGATAGACGCTGGAGCCGAAGAGGGACAGGCTTTTGAGGTAAAGCGTGCGCAGGTCCAGTGCGACCATCGGCCCGGCGATTGCGCCGGCCGTCACATAACGTCCGCCAGTGGCCAGCAGGCTGACACAGGGACTGAACAGGTCTGCGCCAACGACATCGGCAAACAGCGTCAACGGCGCGCCGCCCATTGCGGCCTTGATGGCATTGGGCAGGTCATTGACCGCACGGTCGACCACTGCATGCGCGCCCAGCCGTAGCACCGCATCGCACTTGTCGGCGCCACAGATGGCTACCACCGTGGCCCCGGCCGCACGCGCAATCTGCACCAGAAAGCTGCCAACGCCACCCGATGCACCGCTTACCAGCACCTGGTCGCCGGCGCGTAGTCCGGCCATCAGCATCATGTTCATCGCGGTGCCGCCCGAACACGGCACCGTGGCCAGCTGCGCGTCGGACAGCGGCATGTCATGCGAAATCGTGATCGCATTGGCATTGGGCACTGTGGTGAACTGTGCAAAACCGCCGTCGCGATGGGCGCCCAGAAACCCGGTGCTCTCCAGGCTGGCGGTGTCCCCCGCTGCATGAAAATACGGGTCGCAGATCACGCGCTCTCCAATACGTTGCGGATTCACATCGGCGCCGACCGCGACGATCTGACCGGCCACATCGGCACCCTGGATACGCGGGAACGTCAGGTCGCTACCCCAGTCACCGGAGCCGGCATGTTGCACCGCAAATCCCGACTGCGCACCAGCGGCGTCGGTGCCTGTCTTGACGGCCTGGTTGTACCAGCCGGATCGGGTATTGATATCGGTGTTGTTGATGCCGGCCGCGCGGACCTGGATCAGCACCTCACCGGGCTCGGGCCGGGGCACCGGAACGTCCTCGCGGTATTCGAGCTTGTCCAGGCCACCGTAGCCGGTGAGCAGCACGGCAGCCATGTGGGTGGGTATCGGGTCGGTCATGCATGGCCTCCTGTTCGCCCGGCGCATCCTGGTCAGGCAAGCCATTGTGGCGGACCGCCGACGGGTCAGGGGGCGCCGTCGCCACCAAGCCAGGCACCATCGGCCTGCAGCCGTGCCTGCAACTGGCCCACGTCCAGCGCGCGCGGTGCCAGATTGGCTTCACAGGCCATCGACGCTGCACTGCCCGCCGCCTGGCCCATGACGAAACAGGCGCCCGAGACCCGGGCCGCTGATTGCCCCATGTGGGTCATCGACGCGCAGCGGCCGGCCACCAGCAGGTTCTCCATCGCACGCGGCAGCAACATGCGCCAGGGCAACTGGTTGTAGCCGCGGCAGTTCGGGATGTCCTGCCATTTCAAGGCCACATTGCCAGCCACGTGTTCCTCGATCATCCAGCCATTGACGCCGATGCTGTCGTCGAAGTCGACACACTGCAGCACGTCGGTTTCGCTGAGCTGGTAGTCACCCAGGACACGGCGGGTTTCGCGCACGCCGACCTGGGGTGCGATCTCGAGCAGATAGGCTTTCTCGAAGCCGGGCACCGCGCTGCGCAGGAAATCGAAGAAGTCGACGATCTGTTGGCGGCCCTGGACTTCGGCGGCGCTGAGTTGTAGCGCCACCGTGCCGTCGACCGGGCTGCCGTCGGGGTTGGACAACTGGGTCACGTTGACGCGCCATTCGCTGGGGTTCTTCTGCGGTTTGACGATCGGGCCCTTGCGCGCGAACCTGCGGCCGCCCGCCTGTGCCTGCTCCATCAGCGCGCCGATCTGCCGCACGCCTTCGGTGGCCCGCGCCGGGTCGACGCCATTGACGCGGAACATCGTGGATGGGTACATCATGCCGTGCCCGTCGCTGCCTTTCTCGAAGGCGGCACCGGCGTGGAACGCGAGGTCGCCATCGCCCGAGCAGTCGATGAAGAACCGTGCGCGCACCGCCTGCCGGCCGGATTTGGTCTCGATCAGCACGGCATCGATGGTGCGGGCATCGCGCATGGCGACGCCCACGGCCAGTGCATGGAACAGCAACTGCGCGCCGCTGCCCAGTACCAGCTGGTCGGCCGCTACCTTGAACGCGGCATTGTCATAGGCCTGGGCCGCAATGCGGTCGCCGAACACCAGATGCGGCTCGTTCAGGCCGCCGAGCACACGCATGTGTTCGAGCAGGTCGTCGGCCACACCGTGCACCACCTGGTCGATCTTGCCGAACACATTGGCGTGCAGGCCGCAGAAGTTGGTAACGCCGGCCACCGTACCCATGCCGCCGAGAAATCCGTAGGACTCGACCAGCAGGGTGCGGCTGCCACCACGGGCTGCGGCCGTGGCGGCAGCTATTCCGGATGGACCGCCGCCGAGCACCACGACATCGAATTCGCCGAACACCGGCGTCTGCCGGCTGGGTTCGGTGATCGCTTGTGCTGCTCGCATGCTGGGATTCAGAGGCGCATTGATTGCCGCGCGGCGCGGGTTCAGAACGGCGCGTCGGTGCGCGCCGGTGGTGGTACCAGGTTCGGCTCCGCGGCTGCGGGTGCGGCGGGTATCGTGTCTGCCGCAGGCGCGGCGTTGGCTGCCGCGGCGGCACCAGCCTGGTTCTTGCGCAACTGCGTACGCACCTCGGCCTTTTCGCCGGCACTGGCGAACTTGCTGTATTTGCCGATGATGGACACCATCTGGGCGTAGATCTTCGGATTGCCGGCCAGGCATTCCTTCTGCTCCAGAAAGTTCGCATCGCCGCTGAAGTTGCCGATCAGGCCGCCAGCCTCGGTGATCAGCAGCGAACCTGCCGCCACGTCCCAGGGCTGCAGGCCGGTCTCGAAAAAGCCGTCGGTGAAACCGGCCGCGACATAGGCCAGGTCCAGCGCAGCGGCACCGGGGCGGCGCAGGCCAGCGGTTCGCTGCATCACGTCGCCCATCATGGCCAGGTAGCTGGGAAAGTTGTCGCCGGCGCGGAATGGGAATCCGGTGGAGATCAGGCTCTCCTGCAGCCGGGTGCGTTTGGACACACGCAGGCGACGGTCGTTGAGGAAGGCGCCGCGGCCCTTGGTGGCGGTGAACAGGTCGTTGCGCGATGGGTCGTAGATCACTGCCTGCTCGATCTTGCCCTTGACGGAGAGCGCAATACTCACGCAATACACCGGAAAACCATGGATGAAGTTGGTGGTGCCGTCCAGGGGATCGATGATCCAGACGAATTCCGAATCCTTGGCGCCATGCTCGGAGCCCGACTCCTCGGCCATGATGCCATGTCCGGGATAGGCGGTCAGCAAGGTCTCGATGATGATTTTTTCGCTGGCATGGTCGACCTCGGTGACGAAGTCGTTGACCTGCTTTTGCGAGATACGCACCGATTCGACGTCGAGCGCGGCACGGTTGATGATGGCGCCAGCGGCACGGGCGGCCTTGACGGCCACGTTGACCATCGGGTGAAGGATTGGGGACGGCATGGTTTGTTGGTTTCGGTTCGGCCGCAACCGGGGGTCGCGTGCCGCACTGCAAGCAGGAGCGTAGGGCCGGATGCACGATGGCATCCGCGATAAGGGCGGTATTTTCCCATGAAACGCCAAGTCCGCCATCCAGACCATCGCCGGGCCGCAGGCGCTGAGACAATCCGTGCCATGCAGACACGTTTCATATTGATCAACACCAGCCATGCCGGCAACGTCGGTGCAGCTGCCCGGGCCATGAAGGTCATGGGTTTCGACGACATGGTGCTGGTGGCGCCGCGCTGGGCCAATGTGCTGCGGCGCGAGGAGACCATCCAGCGCGCCAGCGGCGCACTGGACGTGCTGAACCGGGCCCGCATCGTGGAGACACTGGACGAAGCCCTGGACGGCATGACACACCTGTGTGCCACCGCAATGACGCCGCGCGATTTCGGCCCGCCGACCATGGCGCCACGGGAGTGTTTTGCGCGCCTGGTCAGTGGTGTGTCGCTGAATGCGGCAGACAGCAAGGAGCCAGCTGCTCCGGTCCCGCAGCCCGATGGGGTCGCGCTGCTGTTCGGCTCGGAGCGCTTCGGCATGCGCAACGAGGACGTCTACCGCTGCCATGTGGCACTGTCCATACCGACCAATCCCGGCTTCGGTTCGCTCAACCTGGCTGCGGCACTGCAGGTGCTGGCCTATGAATGGCGCATGGCGCTTGGCGGGTTCGTCGTGGCGCCGTCGGCCGGCGTCGTCCCGCATCAGGCTGCCGATGCGCGGCAGGTGGCCGGTCTGCTGGCGCATTGGGAACAGGCACTGACGGCGGTCGGGTATCTGGATCCGGCCGTGCCGGGCAAGCTGATGCCACGCCTTAACCAGTTGTTCAACCGTGCCGGCATCACCGACGAGGAAATCCATGTTCTCAGAGGTGTCGCCAAGGCCATGCTGGTGGCAGCGTCGGGTTCCAAGGGCTAGACTAGATCCCATGTTTGCCCGAATCCGCTCCGACATCCAGTGCATCCTTGACCGTGACCCTGCCGCGCGCAGCAGCTGGGAGGTCCTGACCTGTTACCCGGGCCTGCATGCGCTGATGCTGCATCGGCCGGCGCACTGGTTCTGGAACCATGGCTTCACATGGCTGGGCCGGTTCATATCCCATATCGGCCGCTTTCTGACCGGTGTCGAGATCCATCCGGGCGCGAAGATCGGTGAACGGGTGTTCTTCGACCACGCCATGGGTGTGGTGGTCGGCGAGACCGCCGAAATCGGCGATGGCTGCACGATCTACCACGGTGTCACGCTGGGCGGCACCTCCTTGTACAAGGGCGCCAAGCGCCATCCGACGATAGGGCGCGACGTCATCATCGGTGCCGGCGCCCAGGTGCTGGGGGGCTTCACGGTGGGTGACGGCGCCAAGATCGGCTCCAACGCGGTGGTCACCAAACCGGTGCCGGCGGGTGCCACGGCGGTCGGCAATCCGGCGCGCATCATCCAGGCCGACGGCGACGCCAGGCGCGAGGCAGCGGCCTCGAAGATGGGCTTTTCGGCTTACGGCGTCACGCAGAACGACGACCCGCTGAGCCTGGCGATGCGCGGCCTGATCGACAACGCCAGCTCGCAGGAACACCAGATAGCGATGTTGTGGCAGGTCATCGGCACCTTGGCCGAGGGACGCACCCAGGGCGATTGTGTGCCGTCCGACGCCTGCCGCGATGGCGACTTCAAGGCCGACCGGCTCAACGAACTGGTCGGCAAGTAAACCGCGTCAGGCCGCCGCAGGCCGTTGCGCCGACTTGGGCCTGAACGCCTTGCAGAGCGCGGCATCGGTTTCGATATACGGGCCGCCGATCAGGTCGATGCAATAAGGTACGGCTGCAAATATGCCGGCCACCAGTGACTCCCCGCTGTCCGAGCGCAAGCCTTCGAGTGTTTCGGCAATCGCCTTGGGTTGACCGGGCAGGTTGATGATCAGGCTGTTGCCGCGGATCACGGCACATTGGCGCGACAGGATGGCCGTAGGTACGAAGTGCAGGCTGATCTGGCGCATCTGTTCGCCAAAGCCGGGCATCTCCTTGTCCGCCACGGCCAGCGTGGCCTCAGGTGTCACGTCGCGCAGTGCCGGGCCGGTGCCGCCGGTGGTCAACACCAGATGGCAGCCGGCATCGACCAGTTCGATCAGCGTGGCGCTGATGGTCGCCTGCTCGTCCGGAATCAGCCGGGCGTCGAATGTCAGCGGATTGCGCAGTGCGCGACCGAGCCAGTCTTTCAGCGCCGGCAGTCCCTTGTCTTCGTAGACACCGCCCGAAGCCCGGTCGCTGACCGACACGATGCCGATGCGCACGGGGTCAAATGTCGGGTCGGCTGCTGCGGGCATGGTCGTCGCTCTCCTGATCGTCGGGGGATTCAAACATGGTGCTGCGCACCAGCTGGAACAATTCACGGTAGGCCTTGCCATGGCGCGGCGCTTCACCCGGTTTGGACGGCACCGCATCCTTGCGCGCCTGCCGGATCAGCGCGCGAACCTGTTGGCTGTCGGATTTCGGGTGCTTGATGACCCAGTCCTGCAGTGCGCCGTCATCGTCGATCAGCCGGTCGCGCCACTGCTCGACCTGGTGCAAGGCCAGTGTCTCGCTGGCCGAGCCGCTGTGCTGTTCACCCAGCGCAGTACGAACCGCATCGAGCTGCTCGGCGTCGAGTTTGCGCATCAGCTTGCCGACGAACTGCAACTGGCGCCGCTTGCCTTCGAAATTGGTGATGCGCTTGGCGTCGGCAATGGCATCGACGAGCTTGTCGGGCAGGCCAAGCCGCGCCATCGGTTCGGCGCGAAGCCCCATCAGATCCTCGCCGAGTTTCTGCTGTTCGTCGCTCTCACGCTTGCGATCGGTGCGACTGGGTGTGTCCGAACCCTTGAGCTCGCGTTTGAGCTCCAGGTCGAGTTCGCTGCCTTCGGTAACGAACTTGCCGGATACGAAATACCCTTTTTTGGCTTTGCGTGGCATGGATGGAAACGGGCATTGAGGCCTTGACGGGCCCGGAGTTGGTCAGCCAAGTATCATAGTCGCCCACGTGAACGAACCAAGATGAAACACCACAAGACGACCCGGGCCGACAGCGGCTTCAGCTACAGCCGCCCCTTTTTTGAAGAACTCGTGGACAGCGCATTGCGCCATGCGAACAAGCTCGGCGCTACCGATGCGGCTGCCGAAGCCTCGGAAGCCTGCGGCCTGAGCGTGTCGGTACGCAAGGGCGATCTCGAGAATGTCGAGCGCAATCGGGACAAGTCCTTGTCCGTATCGGTGTATGTCGGTTTGCGCCGCGGCAATGCCAATACCTCGGACTTCTCCGATGCGGCAATCGCGCAGACGGTCAAGGCCGCATTCGACATCGCGCGTTTCACTGCCGAGGACCCGATGGCCGGCCTGCCCGACGCGACCGACATTGCACCGCCATCGAGCCTGGCGGACGAACTGGAATTGTTTTTCCCATGGCAGGTCACCAGTGAACAGGCGGCCGAACTGGCCAAGGAGTGCGAACAGGCGGCGCTGGAGACGGATGCCCGCATCACCAACAGCGAAGGTGCTGCCGTTTCGGCGCAGCAATCGCACTTCTTCAGCGCCCATACCCATGGTTTCCGGGGCGGTTATTCGAGCTCGCGCCATTCGATATCGGTCTCGCCGATTGCCTCGATCGGGGAGGACATGCAGCGCGATGCCTGGTACAGCTCGATGCGTGACTCCAAGGAGCTGGCAAGTGCCCAGCGGGTCGGGCGATATGCGGCTGAGCGCGCCTTGAGCCGCCTGGGCGCGCGCAAGATTTCCACGCGCCAGTGCCCTGTGCTGTTCGAGTCGACGCTGGCCTCCGGCCTGCTGGGCGCCTTCGTGCAGGCCGTCAGTGGTGGCGCCTTGTACCGCAAGAGCTCGTTCCTGCTCGACTCCATGGGAAAGCAGGTATTTCCCAAACACATCGACATCCTGGAAGACCCGTTCATCAAGCGTGGCAAGGGCAGTTCACCGTTCGATGACGAGGGCGTGCGCGTGGCGCCACGGACGGTAGTCGAAGGCGGGCGGGTCAAGGGGTATTTCCTGAGCAGCTATACCGCGCGCAAACTGGGCATGCGCACGACTGGCAATGCGGGTGGCTCGCACAACCTGGTGCTGAACTCGCGCCTGACCGATCCGGCGGACGACCTCGATGCGATGCTGCGCAAACTGGGCCGTGGACTGTTCGTGACCGAACTGATGGGCCAGGGCGTGAACTACGTGACCGGCGACTACTCGCGCGGTGCCAGCGGCTTCTGGGTCGAGAACGGGCGTATTGCCTACCCGGTGCACGAGATCACGATTGCCGGCAACATGAAGAACATGCTCAAGGACATCGAGGCGGTGGGTGCCGATACCTACAACTACGGCGCCAAGACGGTAGGCTCGATCCTGCTCGGCAAGATGAAGATTGCCGGCAGCTGAGTAATCAGCCCGCCAATGCCGCCTTGACAGCGGCCGAGACCTGGCCCATGTCGGCCTTGCCGGCCAGTTGCGTCTTGGCCAGGCCCATCACGCGACCCATGTCGCCGGCGGCCGGTTTGCGACCCAGTTCGCTCGCCAGTGTGGCCACGATGGCGTCGATCGCGCTGCGGACCTGCTGCGCGTCCATGCGTTGGGGCAGATAGGCCACCAGGACGGCGAGTTCGGCGGTTTCGATATCGGCCAGATCCATGCGCCCGGCGCCGGTAAATGCAGTGATCGAGTCCTTGCGCTGCTTTACCAGCTTGTCGATGATGCCGATGACGGCCGTGTCGTCGAGCGTCACGCGCTCATCGACTTCCTTCTGTTTGCACGCCGCCAGCAGCAAGCGGATCGTGCCCAGGCGCGCACTGTCCTTGGCGCGCATGGCGGCTTTCATGTCCTCGGTGATCTGATCCTTGAGTGCCATGGTTTCCTCGCAATTCAATAACGCAAAAACCCGCGTCCGGATACCGGGCGCGGGTCATGGGGTCTGCAGTGGCCAGCGGGCCTGTGCCCGCCACACCATCAATACATCTTCTTGGGCAACTGCATCGAGCGGATGCGTTTGTAGTTGCGCTTGACCGCGGCAGCTTTCTTGCGCTTGCGCTCGGCGGTGGGCTTTTCGTAGAACTCGCGGGCGCGCAGGTCGGTCAGCAGGCCCAGTTTCTCGATGGTTCGCTTGAAACGGCGCAGAGCCACGTCAAACGGCTCGTTTTCTTTTACACGGATGGTGGTCATTAGCGTTTGGGTTCCAATAATGTGCCTGGAAGAGATCGGGCCTCCGGGCTGAGATTTGCTGGCAACTCGCTCAATGGAGACCCCTGCGCGTCAGTTGCAGCTAGGGCAGTATCCAGCAAAGCCGCAAATTATAGTGCTTTTGCGTCGGGGTTCAACAGCCGCGCGGCCAGTCCTTGTGCGCAGGCATAGGCGCTGGCCCAGGCCCACTGGAAGTTGTAGCCCCCGAGCCAGCCGGTCACGTCGACGACTTCACCAATGAAATACAGGCCGCCTTGTGTGGACTCCATGGTCTGGCTCGACAGCTGGCGGGTATCGACGCCGCCGGCCGTCACTTCGGCCTTGGCATACCCCTCGGTGCCGACCGGAACCAGTTCCCAGCGCGCCAGCCGCTCAGCCAGCGCCGCGAGCGCCTTGTCGGCGGTCTGGTCGATCGGCCGATGCCAGTCGTGGCCCAGGGCCTTGTCTTGCCCGATCCAGCTGTCGGCCAAACGGGTGGGAACCAGGGCGGCCAGTTCGTTGCCCAGCAATTTGCGCGACAAGCCCTTGGCACGCAGCAAGGTCTGCAGCAGGTCGATGTCTGGCGCAAGGTCGAGCCGGATCGGCGTGTTCTCGCGCCAGTAGCTGGAAATCTGCAACACCGCCGGACCGCTCAATCCCCGGTGGGTGAACAGCAGGTCCTCGAGGAAGCGGCTGTGCGCACGTTTGCTGCCAGTCTCGATCGCCACCGTCAGCGACAGGCCCGACAACTCGGCGAACGGTGCCCACTGCGCCGGGTCGAAGGTCAGCGGCACCAGGGCGGGGCGGGGCGCGATCACGGAGAGTCCGAATTGGCGTGCGATCCGATAACCGAAGTCGGTGGCTCCGATTTTCGGGATTGAAAGCCCGCCGGTGGCGATCACCACAGCGCGGCTGCGAATCGTGCCCTGGCCGCTGCCCAGCAGGTAATGCGGCTCGGCGCCTTCGGTGGCTACGGTATGGATCGGGCAGTTCTGCCAATGCGTTACCCCGCCTGCCGCGCATTCGGTCAGCAGCATGGTGATCAGGTCCTGTGCCGAACGGTCGCAGAAGAGCTGCCCCTTGTGTTTCTCGTGGTAACCGATGTCGTGGCGCCGCAGCAGATCGATGAAATCGCCGGGTGGATAACCAGCAAGCGCCGAACGGCAGAATTTCGGGTTCTCGCCCAGGAAGTTGGACGCTCCGGTATTGAGGTTGGTGAAATTGCAGCGCCCGCCTCCGGAGATGCGGATCTTTTCGGCGATCTTGTCGGTGTGGTCGACCAGCAGTACTTTCAGTCCCGACTGGCCGGCGACACCGGCGCAGAACAGGCCGGCGGCGCCCGCGCCGATGACAACGACATCGAATTCATGCATGCGGTCCAGTTTAGACCGGCAGCGCATCCGCCTTTGCGAGGCCGTGTTGTGCGCGCGACATGCGCCGCTTCGATTGGCCCGTTCCGAGGTGGTGACCGGTTCAGGCCTGCGCGGCGACGGGCTGTGGCGCGCCCGCCGATGCTGCGAGATCGCCGGCCAACAGTGCTGCGCGCGCCACATCGCCGACGACGATGATGGCCGGGCTGCCGATCTGCCCGGCTGCGATGGCCTGTGCCATCTGGCCGAGTTCGGTCAGCAACTGGCGCTGGGTCGGCAGGCTGGCGTTCTGGACCACCGCCACAGCGGTGTCGGCCGGCAGTCCGGTCAGCAGTTCGTTCTGCAGCCGCTGCGCACCGGAAACGCCCATATAGATCACCAGTGTCAGCCGGGCGTCGTGTGCCGTGGCGGCCAACGCCCGCCAGTCGGTGGCACCACCGTCGCGCCGGGTGTGCCCGGTGATGAACACCACGCCCTGCGAATGGTCGCGGTGTGTCAACGGCACACTGATGGCGGTCGCTGCTGCCACACCGGCGGTGATGCCGTTGATCACATCTACCTGTATGCCGGCCGCGCGCAGATGGTCCATCTCCTCGCCGCCGCGTCCGAAGATGAACGGATCGCCGCCCTTGAGGCGAACCACCCGCTCGCCATCGTGCGCGGCCGACAGCATCAGTTTCTCGATGAAGGCCTGCGGTGTGGACTTGCAGCCGCCGCGTTTGCCGACGTGGACCACGCGCGCGTGCGCACTGGCCAGCGCGACGATGGCGTCGCTGACCAGATCATCGACCAGCAGCACGGTGGCCTGCGCGATGGCACGTGCTGCCTTGATGGTCAGCAGGTCCGGGTCGCCGGGTCCGGCGCCCACCAGCGTCACCGTGCCTTGCCTGTGGATCGTCATGCCTGTTTTTCCCGAAGTTGTTTGTCTGCGCGCACGATGTGTGCCACCTGCGTTGCGATCGGGTCCGGCAGCGGGCTGGTGCCCGCCAGCACGGCACGGATGTAGGCGGCGGTAGTGGCCGGATCGATGTCGCGCGGCAATTCGGGCAAAACTGCCAGCGGGCCGGTCAGCGCGTCCTGTACGGTCTGGCGCTGGCCTTGCAAAAACAGTTCGATGCGTGGCACGCGCCGCGGGTCGGCCACAGCTTCGCCTTCGGTGCCGCGCAGCAGCATGGCGTTCGAACCCATCAGTTCGAACGTGGCGCCCATCGACACCGCGTACTCCGGATGCGTGTAGCTGCTGACGATCAGGCTGGTCCCGGCTCCCGGGTTCATCAGCTTGACCAGGCTGTGCGCCGGGTTGCGCAGGCCCACGACGCGGCGAACTTCGAGCAAGCGCTGCAATCCGGGACACAGCAAGGCGGTGGGTGCGAATACGACGCTGCCGCCGGAGATCGGCCCGATCGCGGTTGCCGCGGGAATATCAAGAGCTTCGAGCACACCCGAGGTGAACACGCGGGTCGATTCGCTGGCGGCACCATGTACCAGCACCGGCAGCCCTTCGCGCGATAGCAGCAGCGCCAGCAGCGGCGTGAGCACCGGCAGCTTGCGCGCGCCGTTGTAGCTCGGAATCACCACCAGCGGCGTCGGGCCGGCCGGAACACGCTGCATGCGTGCATAGGTGGCGTCGAGGAAGCCCGCCATTTCCAGGGATGTTTCACCCTTGATGCGCATGGCCAGGCAGAAGGCACCAATTTCAAGGTCGGTCACCGCACCATCGAGGACCTGGCCGAACAGATCGGCCGCCTGCGCGCGCGACAGCGACCGGGCGCCTTCCTTGCCACGGCCGATTTCCTTGATGTACTTCGCAATCGACATGGGCGGATTGTCCCGGATCAATGATGACGAAACGTTATGAGCTTATGCCGCGATCGGGCCCGAGGCCCTAAACTTCGCTGCGATGAAGACTGCTGCCGACGATCTGCTGGTTCTGGGAATCGAGTCCTCGTGTGACGAGACCGGTGTTGCGCTGGTGCAATCGCGCGGCGAAGGGGTGCCGGCCCTGCTGGCGCATGCGTTGCACAGCCAGATCGACATGCACCAGGCTTATGGCGGCGTCGTGCCGGAACTGGCCAGCCGCGACCATATCCGGCGCGTCCTTCCGTTGACGCGGCAGGTGCTGGATTCGGCCGGGCGTTCGCTGGCGCAGATCGACGTGATCGCGTATACCCGCGGCCCGGGGCTGGCCGGGGCCCTGCTGGTGGGGGCCGGCGTGGCCTGCGCACTCGGGGCAGCTTTGCAGCGGCCGGTGCTGGGCGTGCACCATCTCGAAGGGCATTTGCTGTCGCCGTTCCTGAGCGCAGATCCGCCGCAGTTTCCGTTCGTGGCCTTGCTGGTGTCGGGCGGTCATACCCAGCTGATGCAGGTCGATGGTGTCGGGCAGTACCGGATCCTGGGTGAAACCATTGACGACGCCGCCGGTGAGGCCTTCGACAAGTCGGCCAAGCTGATGGGTTTGCCCTACCCTGGCGGGCCTGCGCTGTCGCGACTGGCGCAACCGGGAAACCCGGCTGCATTTGCCTTGCCCAGGCCGCTGCTGCACAGTGGCAACCTGGATTTCTCGTTTGCCGGCCTGAAGACGGCCGTCATGGTGCAGGCCAAGAAGCTGGTGTCCGCCGCCTTTCCGCAACACCACGGTGCGCTGGCCGACGGATTTGTCCAGTTGCCGGCGCAAGTGCAGGCGGATCTGGCGGCTTCGGCTGAGGCCGCCATCGTCGATGTACTGGTCAGGAAGTCGCTCTCCGCGATGAAGGAATCGGGCATGCGTCGACTGGTCGTGGCCGGCGGCGTTGGCGCCAATCGCCCGCTGCGCCAGCAACTCGATGCCGCATGCGCCAGGCGCGGCATTCGGGTGTATTACCCGGAACTCGATTTGTGCACCGACAACGGCGCCATGATTGCACTGGCCGGTGCCATGCGCCTGCAATCGGGTCATCAGCTGGGCAGCGCGGTCTATGCCTTCGACGTCAAACCGCGCTGGCCGCTGGACCAGTTGTAAACGTGTTCTGCCGACGGCTGGCGTCGGCAGATTGCGCGCTGGGCAAACCTCAGTTGATCGCCAGTTCGGTGACCCGGCTGGCCGGCACCTGTTTGGCCAGGCGAACCGTCAGGACACCGTTCTCCAGTTTGGCGGAGCTGCTCGCAACTTCGATGTCCAGCGGCAGTTCATATGCCGCCTTGTACTTGCGCGGTGCGTCTTGCAGCGACTGGATTCGCACCACATTGCCTTCGATGCCGATGCTCAGCTGCTCGCGGCTGATGCCGGGAACGTCAAAGCTCAGGGTATAGGACTTGTCGTCCTGTTCGATCGCCGTGGCCGGACGCAGATGGCGTTGTGCGGTGTTGTCGGGCTCGCGCTCGAACTGGCGACCTGTGGCCAGGAAAGCCTGGCGGCGACCGAAACCCGGGTTGGCGGCGGAATAGAACATGGAAACTCTCCTAGTAAACTGCGCGGCTCTCGACGCCGAGTGCCACATGCACCCAAGCTGCGTCTTTTCGCGATATTTTCAAGTGGGAATCGCTGATGTTTAATTTTCGTGCCGGGGTCTTGAAACTGTGCTGGCTGGTCGCATTTCTGCCCGCGCTGGCCTTGGCGCAAGCGCCAGCCGTCCCGATCAGGATCGCCATGATCGAGGGCCTGAGCGGCGCGTTCGCCAACACCGGCGAGGCGGTGCACCGCAACCTGGTATGGGCGGTCGAACGCGTCAACAGCCGTGGTGGCGTCAGATTGCCTGCCGGGGCCGGCGGCAACCGGATGCTGGCCTTGCAGCGCTACGACAGCAAGGGTCAGAACGAGGAAGTGCTGTCCGCATTGCGTTCGGCCATCGACGACGGCGCGCAAATCGTGGTGCAGGGCAATTCTTCGGCCAACGCTGCCGTGCTGATCGATGCGATCAACAAACACAATGCCCGGGATCCGGCCCATCGGGTGTTGTTCCTGAACTACTCTGCGGTCGACCCGGTGCTGACCAACGACAAATGCAGCTTCTGGCATTTCCGTTTCGACGCCCATGCCGACATGCGGGTTGCTGCGTTGATGGATTTGATCAAGACCGACACCGCCCTCAAGCGGGTCTACCTGATCGGGCAGGACTACAGCTTCGGCCAGGCCGTGTTGCGCGAGACACGCCGCCAACTGGCGCAGCAGCGCCCCGACGTGGCCATCGTCGGCGATGAGCTGCACCCGATCGGCCGGGTCAAGGACTTCGCGCCTTATGCCGCCAAGATCAAGGCCAGCGGCGCGCAGGCGGTTGTGACCGGCAACTGGGGCAATGACCTGACCTTGCTGGTCAAGGCCGCCAAGGACGCCGGCTTCGACGGCAGCTTCTACACGTTCTACGGCAATGCACTGGGTGCGCCGGCGGCGATAGGTGAGGCCGGCATCGGCAAGGTGATCGCCGTGGCCGACTGGATGCCCAACGTGCAGACGCCGGCCAGCGAGGCGTTTTATCGCGCGTTCCGCAACCGGTATCCGAGTCCGGCTGACGACTATGTGCACATGCGCATGCAGCTGATGATCGAGGCGCTGGCACAGGCGATCGAAAAGGCCGGCGGCGCCGGCAAGCTGGCGGCGGGTGAGGGCCTGGACGTGGTGGCGATCGCGCGAGAACTGGAGACGGTCAGCGTCAACCTGCAAGGGCAGACGGGCCAGATGCGTGCGTCGGACCACCAGTTCCAGCAGCCGCTGGTGGTAGGTGTGATGGACCGCGCAGGTACGCCGGGTGTGAAATTCGATGTCGAGGGTTCGGGTTTCGGATTCCGCGTCGTCAAGACCATCGCAGCCGCTGCCGCGGAACAGCCGACCAGCTGCAGGATGCAGCGGCCCTGAGACAGACTCATCGTTCATTTTTCCCGTTCAAGAGAGTTTTTTGATGCGCAACATTGTTCGTAACCTGCAGGAGTCCCGCATCCGGGAGGTGGCCAACGCCGGAATTGGACGCAGCGATGTGTTGCCGTTCTGGTTCGGTGAAAGTGACGAAGTCACGCCCGATGTCATCCGCCAGGCCGCGATCGCGTCGCTCGAGCGCGGCGAGACCTTTTATGCACACAACCTGGGTCTGGCGGAGCTGCGCGAGGCGATTTCCGGCTACATGGGCCGGCGGCATCCGGCCGTGGCGCCGGACCGCGTGGCGGTGACTTCGGGCGGTGTCAATGCGCTGATGCTGGCGGTGCAGGCGCTGGTCGACGCCGGCGACGAGGTGGTGGCGGTGACGCCGGTCTGGCCCAATCTGGTGGCCCAGCCGGAGATCATGGGTGCCCGGGTCAAGTGCGTGTCGCTCAAGCCGCAGGCCGGCGCCTGGGTGCTGGACATGGAGGTATTGCTGGCCGCCATCACGCCGCAAACCCGCCTGCTGATCGTCAATTCGCCCAACAACCCTACCGGCTGGACCCTGACACGGCAGGAGCAGCAACAGATCGTGGCGCATTGCCGCAGCACCGGTACCTGGATCCTGGCCGACGAGGTGTATGAGCGGCTGTATTACCTGCCCAGCGACAACGCCTGCGCGCCCAGTTTCCTGGACGTCTGCGACCCGCAGGACCGGCTGGTGGTGGTGCACAGCTTTTCCAAGAGTTTCCTGATGACCGGATGGCGCCTGGGCTGGCTGGTGCTGCCGCCAGAGCTGACGCCGCAGATCGGCAAGCTGATCGAGTTCAACACCTCGTGTGCGCCGGTGTTCGTGCAACGCGGGGCGATCGAGGCGCTGGCGCGCACCGACGAGATCACGCCCGGTATCGTGGCCCATCTGCAGCAGTGCCGTGACACGCTGACCCCGTTGTTGCAGGCGGTCCCGGGTGTCGATCTGGCTGCGGCGCCTGGTGGCATGTACGCTTTCTTCCGGTTGGCCGGCTCTGGCGATTCGCTGGCCACCGCCAAGCGCCTGGTGCTCGAAGCCGGACTGGGCCTGGCCCCCGGTGTGGCCTTCGGTGCCAGCGATGGCGATGACGCCGGTTGCTGGCTGCGCTGGTGTTTTGCCTCGCGCGATCCGCAGCGCCTGGTGCTGGGGGTCGACCGGCTGCGCCAGTGGCTTGGCAGGCAGGTCTAGCACCGGTCCTGCCGCTCTGGTTATAATCCGCGGGCTTTGCCAGCGTGCAACAGCGCACGTCAGGAGCCGTTCCAGCACCTGACGCAAGTTCAACCCGGGGTTATGGCTTTTATTGCCGCCCCTTCACAGGAAATGAAATGATTGCAACCAGTATCAAGGCGACTGTCGTCCAGGAAAACGCCCGCAAGGTCGGCGACACGGGTAGCCCGGAAGTCCAGGTCGCACTGCTGACCGCCCGGATCAACGAACTGACCCCCCACTTCAAGACCCACGCCAAGGACCACCATGGTCGCCGCGGCCTGTTGCGCATGGTCAGCCGCCGGCGCAAGCTGCTGGACTACCTCAAGTCCAAGGACGCAGAGCGTTACACCGCATTGATCACCAAGCTCGGCTTGCGCAAATAATCCGGATTCCGATGACAAGCGCCTGAGTTGCCCCTGTGCCTCAGGCGCTTTGTTGTTGGATGTTTTTCATTTTGGGGAAGACACGGTTTGGGTGATGGCCACGGCACACAAGATTGCCATATCAGCACCGAAACAGGCGCAGAGCGAAGCTGTGTCATTCCAGGGGAGTTTGCGCCATGGCGCCGAATTTCACTGGAATGGCATCGTGTTCTGCCAGGTTGACTCCAGGCTTCGGCAAGGTGGCCGACACCTTCCAAAACTGAGCAGGAGATAAAAGACATGAGCATGTTCAAAAAAGTCAGCAAGACCTTCCAATGGGGTCCGCATTCAGTGACGATGGAAACCGGCGAAATCGCCCGTCAGGCCACTGGCGCCGTATTGGTCAATATCGATGACACCGTTGTGCTGGCTACCGTCGTGGCCAAGACCGACGCCAAGGCAGGACAGGACTTCTTCCCGCTGACCGTCGACTACACCGAGAAGGCCTACGCTGCCGGCAAGATCCCGGGCAGCTTCTTCAAGCGGGAAGGCCGTCCGAGCGAACTCGAGACGCTGACCTGCCGCCTGATCGACCGTCCGATCCGCCCGTTGTTCCCCGAAGGTTTCTACAACGAAGTCCAGGTCATCGTGCATGTGCTGAGCCTGAACCCCGAAGTGCAGGCGGACATCGCCGCCATGATCGCCACCAGCGCCGCGTTGTCGGTCAGTGGCATTCCGTTCAATGGCCCTATCGGCGCCGCTCGCGTCGGTTACATCAATGGCGAATACGTGCTCAATCCGGGCCAGACCCAGCTCAAGGACAGCCAGCTGGATCTGGTGGTTGCCGGCACCGAAGCGGCCGTGCTGATGGTCGAATCCGAAGCCCAGCAACTGTCCGAAGAGATCATGCTTGGCGCGGTCGTGTTCGGCCACGCGCAGGGCAATATCGCGATCGCCGCGATCAACGAACTGGTGCGTGATGCCGGCAAGCCGGTGTGGGACTGGAAGGCCCCGGCCCGCGATGAAGCACTGATTGCCAAGGTCGAGGCACTGGGGGCCGACAAGCTGACCGCGGCCTACCAGATCCGCAACAAGCAGGAGCGAACCCAGGCCTGCCGCGTAGCCTACGCCGCCGTCATGAGTGGCCTCAAGGCCGACGGCGTCGAATTCGACAGCGTCAAGGTCGAGAGCCTGCTGTTCGATATCGAAGCGCGTACCGTCCGTGGCCAGATCCTGGCTGGCGAGCCGCGCATCGACGGGCGTGATACCCGCACCGTGCGTGCCATCGAAATCCGCAACAGCGTGTTGCCGCGTACCCATGGTTCGGCACTGTTCACCCGCGGCGAAACGCAGGCGCTGGTCGTGGCCACGCTGGGCACGGAGCGTGATGCGCAGCGCATCGACGCGCTGGCCGGTGATTTTCAGGACCGCTTCATGTTGCACTACAACATGCCTCCGTTCGCCACCGGCGAAGCCGGCCGCTTCGGTACACCCAAGCGCCGCGAGATCGGCCACGGCCGTCTGGCCAAGCGTGCGCTGATCGCCGCTTTGCCAAACAAGGAAGACTTCCCGTACACCATGCGTGTCGTGTCCGAAGTGACCGAGTCCAACGGCTCCTCGTCGATGGCCTCCGTCTGCGGCGGCTGCCTGGCGCTGATGGATGCAGGTGTTCCGATGAAGGCCCATGTGGCCGGCATCGCGATGGGCCTGATCAAGGATGGCAACAAGTTCGCGGTGTTGACCGACATCCTGGGTGACGAAGATCACCTCGGTGACATGGACTTCAAGGTGGCCGGTACCACCAACGGCATTTCCGCACTGCAGATGGACATCAAGATCCAGGGCATCACCAAGGAAATCATGCAGGTCGCACTGGCCCAGGCCAAGGAAGCCCGCATGCATATCCTGGGCAAGATGCAGGAAGCCATGTCCGAAGCCAAGACCGAGGTTTCCAACTTCGCGCCGCGCCTGTTCACGATGAAGATCAATCCGGACAAGATCCGCGACGTGATCGGCAAGGGCGGCTCGGTGATCCGTGCGCTGACCGAGGAAACCGGTTGCCAGATCAACATCGACGAGGACGGCACGATCACGATCGCGTCGACCGATCCGCAGAAGGCAGAAGCCGCCAAGCAGCGTATTGCGCAGATCACCGCAGAAGTGGAAATCGGCAAGGTCTACGAAGGCCCGGTCACCAAGATTCTCGACTTCGGCGCCTTGATCAACCTGCTGCCGGGCAAGGACGGTCTGCTGCACATCAGCCAGATCGCCCATGAGCGCGTGGAGAAAGTGACCGACTACCTGAGCGAAGGCCAGATCGTCAAGGTCAAGGTGCTCGAGACCGACGAAAAAGGCCGCGTCAAGCTGTCTATGAAGGCTTTGCTCGACCGCCAGCCGCAGCAGCAGTCGGCGCAGGGCGTTGAACAGGCCTGAGTGCCTGTGCCGGTGACAAAGCCGGCAGCCATGACCGGGGGCAATGTTGCCCCTGGCCGGGACAGGAGCACCATGATGAACGTCATCGAGATCACATCCTTTGGCCCGCCGCAGGTATTGCGTGCGGGCCAACGTCCGTTGCCGGAACCCGGTGCGGCTGAATTGCGCATCCGCGTGTCGGCCAGTGGCATCAACCGCCCCGATGTGTTGCAACGCACCGGCAATTACCCGGTGCCGCCGGGGGCGTCCGACATTCCCGGTCTGGAAGTGGCCGGCGTGATCGACCAGGGCAATGCCGCGGAGCTGGCTCTGGCCGGTTTCAAGCTCGGAGACCGTGTGTGCGCGCTGGTGGCGGGCGGCGGCTACGCAGAATATTGCGTCGCTCCAATCGCGCAATGCCTGCCGGTGCCCAAGGGACTGAGCGATGCGCAGGCTGCGAGTCTGCCGGAAACCTTCTTCACGGTGTGGAGCAATGTGTTCGACCGCGGGCGCCTGCAAAAAGGCGAAACCCTGCTGGTGCAGGGCGGCTCCAGCGGCATCGGCGTCACAGCGATTCAGATCGCGCATGCCATGGGCGCCCGCGTCATCGTGACAGTGGGCAGTGACGAGAAGGCGGCTGCCTGTGTTGCACTTGGCGCCGACCATGCCATCAATTACAAGACACAGGACTTCGTCGAAGAGGTCAAGCGCCTGACCAGCGGTCGCGGAGTCGACGTGGTGCTGGACATGGTGGCGGGCGACTATGTCGCGCGCGAAATCGAATGTCTGGCCGAAGACGGGCGGCTGGTCATCATCGCCGTGCAGGGTGGCATCAAGAGCGGCTTCAATGCCGGCATGCTGCTGCGTCGGCGTCTGACCATAACCGGCTCGACCCTGCGTCCGCGGCCGATCGCATTCAAGCAGGCGATTGCGCAGTCCTGCCTGAAGAACGTCTGGCCCTTGATCGAAAGCGGTCTTGTCAAGCCGGTCATTCACAGCAGTTTCGAAGCGCTGCAGGCCGAGGGTGATCTGCCCAGCGGCGCGGCAAGGGCGCATGCGTTGATGGAGTCGAATCAGCATATCGGCAAGCTGGTCATCACCTGGCGCAGGGGAGAAGCCCCATGAGCAAGCTGATTGCCGGCAATTGGAAAATGAACGGTGCGCTGGCGGCCAATGCGGCGCTGGTCGAGGCGGTGCTGGCGGGAATGCCGGCCGCGCCGTGTGCCGTGGCGATGTGTGTGCCTGCGCCGTATCTGGCACAGGTCGGCGGCCTGCTCGCTGGCAAGCCCATCGGGTTGGGTGCGCAGGACGTGTCGGCGCACGAGGCGGGTGCCTACACCGGCGAGACGTCCGCTGCCATGTTGCGTGACCTGGGCGTGCGTTATGCCATCGTCGGCCATTCCGAGCGCCGCCAGTACCACGGTGAAACCGATGCGCTTGTGGCCGAGAAGGCGCGTCAGGCACTGGCCGCAGGTATCACACCTATCGTGTGTGTCGGCGAGTCGCTGGCCGAGCGTGAAGCGGGTACGACCGAAGAGGTTGTCAAGCGTCAGCTGGCCGCGGTGATCCATGTCAATGGGCACTGCATCAGCGAGGTTGTCGTGGCGTATGAACCTGTCTGGGCCATCGGCACCGGCAAGACGGCCAGTCCCGCGCAGGCACAACAGGTGCATGCGGTGCTGCGCGCGCAACTCAAGGCGGCGACCGCGCAGCCAGGACGAATTCGCATTCTTTACGGCGGCAGCATGAATGCTGCCAATGCAGCCCTGTTGCTGGCCGAGCCCGATATCGACGGCGGCCTGATTGGCGGCGCGTCGCTCAAGCCGGCAGATTTTCTGACCATCATCGCCGCGGCTTCTTGACCGCTTGTTCGATTTTTACAGTTTGAGGAGTTTTAGATGAATCTCGTGTTGACGGTGGTGCTCGCACTGCAGATGCTTTCGGCGGTGGGCATGATTGGTCTGATTCTGATCCAGCACGGCAAGGGTGCCGATATGGGCGCGGCGTTCGGCAGCGGCAGCTCCGGCAGCCTGTTCGGCGCCAGCGGCAGTGCCAACTTCATGTCCCGCACCACGGCGGTACTGGCAACGGTATTTTTTGTCAGCACGCTGGCGTTGGCCTATTTCGGCAATCTGCGTCCGGTCAGCAGCGGCAGCGTGCTGGACTCGCCTGCGGCCGCCATTCCGGCTGGCGGCAGCTCTGCGCCCGCGGTGCCTGCGCCAGTGGCGACGCCTGCATCCGGTGCAGCCTTGATCCCGTCCAAATGAAGTGTTTCGCCAACTGCTCCTGCGAGGCTTTGGGGTGTGTTTTCAGGGTAAACTAGCGGCTGTTCGGAAAGCCAATACCGCAAGGTGCCTCACGCGATCCGACCATCTGTAAGAAAGCCGCGGTCGTGGTGAAATTGGTAGACACGCTATCTTGAGGGGGTAGTGGCGAAAGCTGTGCGAGTTCGAGTCTCGCCGACCGCACCAGCCAGAAACACTGTTCAGCGTTCCTGAGTGGTGGGAAACAGAAGTCAGAAACTCCCGATGAACCTCGAACAATATTTACCGGTACTGCTGTTCATACTGGTTGGTATCGCCGTTGGCGTGGTTCCGCAGGTGCTGGGTTACATCCTTGGCCCGAACCGTCCGGACGCGGCAAAGAACTCGCCCTACGAGTGCGGCTTCGAGGCCTTCGAGGATGCGCGCATGAAATTCGATGTGCGTTACTACCTGGTGGCGATTCTGTTCATTCTTTTCGATCTCGAAATCGCCTTTCTGTTCCCATGGGCCGTGGCGCTCAAGGACGTGGGCGCGGTCGGGTTCTGGGCCGTGATGATTTTCCTGGGCATCCTGGTCGTGGGGTTTGCCTACGAGTGGAAAAAAGGCGCCCTGGACTGGGAGTGACGCGATGATTGAAGGCGTACTGAAAGAAGGATTTGTCACCACCAGCTATGACGCGGTGGTGAACTGGGCCAAGACCGGTTCGGTCTGGCCGATGACATTCGGCCTGGCCTGTTGTGCCGTCGAAATGATGCATGCGGCGGCCGCGCGTTACGACATCAGCCGCTTCGGCGCCGAGGTGTTCCGTGCCAGCCCGCGGCAATCCGATCTGATGATCGTGGCCGGCACGCTGTGCAACAAGATGGCTCCGGCCCTGCGCAAGGTCTACGACCAGATGTCCGAACCGCGTTGGGTGATTTCCATGGGCTCGTGCGCCAACGGCGGGGGTTATTACCACTACAGTTATTCCGTGGTCCGGGGCTGCGATCGCATTGTGCCGGTCGACGTCTACGTGCCGGGCTGTCCTCCGACCGCCGAGGCCCTGCTGTACGGCATCATCCAGTTGCAGCAGAAGATCCGCCGCACCAACACCATCGCGCGTGCCTGAGGTAAACCTGTGACTACGAATTACGCGGTACACCCCGAGGCACTGAGAGACACGGTCGCCAGCGTGCTGGGCGACAAGGTCCAGCGCATGAGTCTGGCACTGGGCGAGTTGACGGTCGTCGTCGATGCCGCGCAGTATCTGGAGGTGGCCATCTTGCTGCGCGACGCGCCGGGTTGCCAGTTCGAACAACTGGTCGATCTGTGTGGCCTGGATTATTCAACCTATGCCGACGGGGCGTACGAAGGGCCGCGCTTTTGCGTGGTGTGCCATCTGCTGTCGGTGAGCCTGAACCAACGGGTGCGCCTCAAGGTGTTTGCGCCCAACGACGATTTCCCGGTTGTCGACTCTGTCAACAACATCTGGAATTCGGCCAACTGGTTCGAGCGCGAAGCCTTCGACCTGTTCGGCATCGTCTTCGAAGGCCATGCCGACCTGCGCCGCATCCTGACGGACTACGGTTTCATCGGCCATCCGTTCCGCAAGGATTTCCCGACCACCGGTCATGTGGAGATGCGCTACGACGCCGAGCAAAAGCGCGTCATCTACCAGCCCGTCACGATTGAGCCGCGCGAGATCACGCCGCGCATCATTCGGGAAGACAACTACGGGAACCTGCATTAGGCGGCGCTGCACATGGCTGAGATCAAGAACTACACATTGAACTTCGGACCGCAGCATCCTGCTGCGCATGGCGTGTTGCGGCTGGTGCTCGAGCTCGACGGCGAGGTGATCCAGCGCGCCGATCCGCATATCGGCCTGCTGCACCGCGCGACCGAGAAACTGGCCGAGAGCAAAACCTATATCCAGTCGCTGCCGTACATGGACCGGCTCGACTATGTGTCGATGATGTGCAACGAGCATGCCTATTGCCTGGCGATCGAAAAGCTGCTGGGCCTCGAGGTGCCGATCCGGGCCCAGTACATCCGGGTGATGTTCGCCGAGATCACGCGTCTGCTCAACCACCTGATGTGGCTGGGTTCGCATGGCAACGACTGCGGCAGCTCGACCATTCTGATCTACACCTTCCGTGAGCGCGAAGACCTGTTCGACATGTACGAGGCCGCCAGCGGCGCGCGCATGCATGCCGCGTATTTCCGTCCGGGCGGTGTCTACCGTGACCTGCCCGACACGATGGCGCAGTACCAGGCCAGCAAGGTGCGCAATGCCAAGGGCGTGGCGCAGCTCAACAGCAACCGCCAGGGGTCGCTGATCGATTTCATCGACGACTTCACGCAGCGTTTCCCGGCCTGCATGGACGAGTACCACACGCTGCTGACCGAGAACCGGATCTGGAAACAGCGCACCGTGGGCATTGGCGTCGTCACGCCCGAACGCGCCTTGAACATGGGCTTTACCGGCCCGATGCTGCGCGGCTCGGGCATCGAATGGGATCTGCGCAAGAAGCAGCCCTACGATGTCTACGACCGCTTGAAGTTCGACATTCCGGTGGGCAGAACCGGCGATGTCTACGACCGCTACCTGGTGCGCATGGAGGAGATGAAGCAGTCCAACGGCATCATCAAGCAGTGCATCGAATGGTTGCGTGCCAACCCCGGTCCGGTGATTACCGACAACCACAAGATTGCGCCGCCGAGCCGCGAATCCATGAAGTCCAACATGGAAGAGCTGATTCACCACTTCAAGCTGTTCACCGAGGGTTTCCAGGTGCCCGAGGGTGAGGCCTATGCAGCGGTCGAGCATCCGAAAGGCGAGTTCGGCATCTACATCGTCAGCGATGGTGCCAACAAGCCCTACCGCCTGAAAATCAGGCCACCCGGTTTTGCGCATCTGGCCGCCATGGACGAGATGTCGCGCGGCCACATGATTGCCGACGCGGTCGCAATCATCGGCACCATGGATATCGTGTTTGGGGAGATTGACCGATGATCTCGGAAGCCGCAAAAGCGCGCTTTGCAAAGGAAGTTGCGAAATACCCTGCGGACCAGAAACAGTCCGCCGTCATGGCCTGCCTGGCGATTGTCCAGCAGGAGCTGGGCCATGTGAGTGCCGAAAGTGAGCAGATGGTGGCCGACTATCTGGGCATGCCCCCGATTGCGGTGCACGAGGTGACCACCTTCTACAACATGTACAACCAGCGCAAGACGGGCACCTTCAAGCTCAACGTCTGCACCAACCTGCCGTGCCAGTTGCGCGATGGCGCCGCAGCGCTGCAACACCTGGAGCAGAAGCTGGGCATCCAGATGGGCGAGACGACGCCGGACGGCATGTTCACGCTGCAGCAAAGCGAATGCCTGGGCGCTTGCGCCGATTCGCCGGTGATGCTGGTCAACGACCGCACCATGTGCAGCTTCATGAGCAACGAAAAGCTCGATCAGCTGATCGACGGCCTGCGGGCGACGGAGGCCAAATGAGTACCGCAGCACGGCCAACCGAAGGTACACCCATGAACGCGGTTGACAAGGTCCTGGCACAGTTCCAGTCCAGTGGTGCAGAAAGCTGCTTCCATGGTCGCCATATCGAACCCCAGATCTACGCCGGACTCGATGGCGCCAACTGGCGACTGGCCGACTACCAGGCGCGTGGCGGTTACCAGGCCCTGCGCAAGATCCTGGGCCAGGATGGCTTTGATGCCATGACGCCCGACCAGGTGATTGCCACCGTCAAGGAGTCGGCATTGCGTGGCCGCGGCGGCGCGGGTTTCCCGACCGGCCTGAAGTGGAGCTTCATGCCGCGCCAGTTCCCCGGACAGAAATACCTGGTCTGCAATTCCGACGAGGGTGAACCCGGCACCTGCAAGGACCGCGACATCCTGCAATTCAATCCGCATATCGTCATCGAAGGCATGGCGATCGCCGCCTTCGCGATGGGAATCTCGGTGGGATACAACTACATCCACGGCGAGATCTTCCAGAGCTACGACCGTTTCGAAGAGGCGCTGGAAGAGGCGCGCGCCGCCGGCCTGCTTGGCGACAACATCCTGGGCAGTACTTTCAGCTTTCAGTTGCATGCATTCCACGGCTTCGGTGCCTACATCTGCGGCGAGGAAACAGCCTTGCTGGAGTCGCTCGAGGGCAAAAAGGGGCAGCCGCGTTTCAAGCCACCGTTCCCGGCCAGTTTCGGCATGTACGGCAAGCCAACCACGATCAACAACACCGAAACCTTCGCTGCCGTTCCGTGGATCATCCGCAATGGTGGCGCAGCGTATCTGGCCTGCGGCAAGCCGAACAACGGTGGTACCAAAATCTACTCGGTCAGTGGCGACGTCGAGCGGCCGGGCAACTACGAGATTCCGATGGGGACGCCTTTTGCCACACTGCTCGAACTCGCCGGTGGTGTGCGCGGCGGTCGCAAGCTCAAGGCCGTGATTCCCGGCGGTGCCTCGGCGCCGGTGTTGCCGGCCGACATCATGATGCAATGCACGATGGACTACGACTCCATCGCCAAGGCCGGCTCGATGCTGGGCTCGGGCGCCCTGATCGTCATGGACGAGACCCGCTGCATGGTCAAGTCGCTGCAGCGCCTGAGTTATTTCTACATGCACGAGTCCTGCGGCCAGTGCACGCCGTGCCGGGAAGGAACAGGCTGGTTGTCGCGCATGGTCGACCGGGTCGAAACCGGTCATGGCCGTGCCAGCGACATGGATCTGCTCGATTCGGTGGCGGAGAACATCATGGGCCGTACGATTTGTGCGCTGGGTGATGCAGCCGCCATGCCGGTGCGCGCCATGATCAAGCATTTCCGGCACGAATTTGAATACCACGTAGAGCACAAGACCTGCATGGTCCCTGCATATGTCTGAGTTGGTCATCTGCGTCAACTCGGTTACTTCGCTGCCCCCCGGCGGGGCTGGCCATCCTTGGGGCGGCCCGGCGGATGGGCATGGCGCCCCCACGCTCGTCATTGCATGTACTTCGCTGCCCCCCGAGGGGGCTGGCCATCCTTGGGGCGGCCCGGCGGATGGCCGTCTGACCCGGTAACAGAAAATGGTAGAAATCGAACTCGACGGCAAGAAGGTCGACATTGTCGAAGGCAGCATGATCATGCATGCGGCCGACAAGGCGGGAACCTATATTCCGCATTTTTGCTACCACAAGAAGCTGAGCATCGCGGCCAACTGCCGCATGTGCCTGGTCGACGTCGAGAAGATGCCCAAGCCGATGCCAGCCTGCGCCACGCCGGTGTCCCAGGGCATGATCGTGCGCACCAAGAGCCCCAAGGCGATCAAGGCGCAGCAGTCGGTGATGGAGTTCCTGCTGATCAACCATCCGCTCGATTGCCCGATCTGCGATCAGGGTGGCGAGTGCCAGCTGCAGGATCTGGCGGTGGGTTACGGCGCGTCCTCTTCGCGTTACGAAGAAGAAAAGCGTGTCGTGTTCCACAAGGATGCGGGCCCACTGATCTCGA
>Ga0073904_10000521_pt1 | contig 27493 bp, 24 predicted proteins | sample KloWWTrecipitate_FD_66668 | JGI IMG/M metagenome (GOLD analysis project Ga0073904, IMG submission 66668) | Active sludge microbial communities from Klosterneuburg, Austria, studying microevolution and ecology of nitrifiers - Klosterneuburg... | ecosystem: Engineered > WWTP > Aerobic digester >... | reverse complement strand
CCGGCCGGGTCGTGGAGCAGCACGAACCGGCCGCTGGCGAGCTCGTCCTCGTCCGGGTCGCCGGCCCCCGCGACGACCTCGGCGCTCAGTGCGACGGAGTAGGGGGCGATGCGCGCCGGGGCCGGGACCTCGGTGAGGCGCACCTCGCCGCGCAGCCGCCGGTCCCGCAGGGCGCGCAGCGCCTGCACGAACGGTGCGGGAACCTCCGCATCAGCTGTGATCACGCCTGGAGCGTACGGCCGGGGTCCGACGTCCCCGTGGATCGGCGCGCGGACACGTCGGCACGTGCCCCGGACGGCCGCACTACGCTGGCCGGACAGCACCGAAGAGACAGGACCACCACCATGACCAGTGCCGACCGGAATGCGCAGATCGGTGTGACGGGGCTGGCGGTGATGGGTCGCAACCTGGCACGCAACCTGGCACGGCACGGGTACGTGGTGGCGGTGCACAACCGGTCGTACGCCAAGACCGCTTCCCTCGTCGCCGACCACGGTGACGAGGGGACGTTCGTGCCCGCGGGGTCGATGGCCGGCTTCGTGGCATCGCTGGCCGTGCCGCGCACGGTCGTGGTCATGGTCAAGGCCGGCGGGCCGACCGACGCGGTGATCGACGAGCTGGTCGGCCTGCTCGAGCCGGGCGACATCGTCGTGGACGCCGGCAACGCCCACTTCCCGGACACCATCCGGCGCGAGGCAGCGCTGCGCGAGCGGGGCCTGCACTTCGTGGGGTGCGGCGTCTCGGGCGGCGAGGAGGGCGCGCTGCTGGGGCCGTCGATCATGCCGGGTGGCTCGGCGCAGGCCTACGCGACGCTGGGACCGATGCTGCGCGACATCGCGGCGAAGGTCGACGGCGAGCCGTGCTGCACGCACGTGGGGCCCGACGGTGCCGGGCACTTCGTCAAGATGGTGCACAACGGCATCGAGTACGCCGACATGCAGCTCATCGCCGAGGCCTACGACCTGCTGCGCCAGGGGCTCGGTGCTGACGCGGCGGAGATCGGTCGGATCTTCGCGACGTGGAACACCGGTGACCTGCAGTCCTTCCTCATCGAGATCACCGCCGACGTCCTGGCGCACGTCGACCCGGTCACGGGTGGCGCGTTCGTGGACGTCGTGGCGGACCGGGCCGAGCAGAAGGGCACCGGGCGCTGGACGGTGCAGAACGCCCTGGACCTCGGGGTCCCCATCACCGGCATCGCCGAGGCGACCTTCGCCCGTGCGCTGTCCGGTTCGGCCCCGCAGCGCGCTGCCGCTGCCGGGGTGCTGCCCGCGGGAACCGAGCCGTTGGCGGTGGCGGATCGTGACGCGTTCGTCGAGGACGTGCGCCTGGCGCTGTACGCCTCGAAGGTCGTGGCGTACTCCCAGGGGTTCGACCAGATCGCCGCCGCGTCCGCCGAGCACGGCTGGGGCATCGACCGTGGCGCGATGGCCCGGATCTGGCGCGGCGGGTGCATCATCCGTGCCGCGTTCCTCGACCGGATCACCGAGGCCTACGCCGCCGACCCGGACCTGCCGCTGCTGCTGGCCGCGCCGTACTTCGTCTCCGCGGTCGGGGCCGGCGTGCCGGCCTGGCGACGCGTCGTCGCCCAGGCGGCCCTCGCCGGGATCCCCACACCGGCGTTCGGCTCCTCGCTGGCGTACTACGACGGCGTCCGGTCCGAGCGCCTGCCCGCCAACCTCATCCAGGCCCAGCGCGACTTCTTCGGCGCCCACACCTACCAGCGCACCGACCGACCCGGCACCTTCCACACCCGGTGGACCACGGACCGCACCGAGATCGAGGCCTGAGCCGATGGCGGCCGTCCCGACGTCCGACCTGCAGCCCGTCATCCTCGGCGGCGACATCGGGGCCTACAGCCTCGCGCGGACGTTCCACGAGGCCTACGGGGTGCGACCCGTCGTCGTCTCCACGGTCGCGACGGGCCTCGTGCGGCACTCTCGCATCCTCACCAACGTCGTCGAGCCGCGCATCGACCAGCCCGACGTCGTCGTCGCACGCCTGCGCGCCATCGCCGCGGAGCACGCCGGCAAGCGCCTCATCCTCCTCGGCAGCGCGGACTGGCTGGTGCGGACGATCGTCGAGAACCGGGACCGGCTCGAGGACCTCTACGTCGTGCCGTACGTCCAGCGCGACGTGCTCGACCGCGTGACGGACAAGGAGAGCTTCGGCCGTCTGTGCGGCGAGCTCGGCCTGGGGCACCCCGCCACGGTGGTGCACGACGTCGGCTCGGACACCATGCCCGACACCTCGACCCTGCGCTTCCCCGTCATCGCCAAGACGGGCGACACGGCCGCGTACCACCGGGTGGAGTTCCCGGGGAAGAAGAAGGTCTTCACGGTGGGCTCGCCAGCGGAGCTGCACGCGCTCCTCGGCCGGGTCAAGGCGTCGGGCTACCGCGCGCCGTTCATCATCCAGGACCTCATCCCCGGGGACGACTCGGGCATGCGCATCCTCACGTGCTACTGCGACAGGACCGGCCGGATGCGGTTCGCGTCCTACGGCCAGGTGCTGCTCGAGGAGCACACGCCCGGGGCGCTGGGCAACCCCGCCGGGATCGTCACGGGCGGCGACGGCGAGATCGTCGAGCAGGCCCGCCGGCTGCTCGAGCACATCGGCTGGACGGGGTGGGCCAACTTCGACCTCAAGGCCGACCCGCGCGACGGCCGGACGGTCTTCTTCGAGCTCAACCCGCGCCTGGGCCGCAGCAACTTCTACATCACGGCCGCGGGGCGCAACACCGCGGAGCCGTATGTCCGGGAGTACCTCGAGGGCCTCGCGCCGCTGGCGGACGGCGAGCCGGAGCAGCTGACGACGGCGCACCTCTACACGGTGCTGCCGCGCCGGCTCCTGCTGCGCTACATCGCCGACCCGGCGCTGCGCGCGCGGGTGCGCGGGCTGATGCGCGCCGGCCGTGCGACCAACCCCCTGTGGTACCGCGCCGAGCGGGACCCCCGACGCATCGCCTACCTCGTCATCGCCCAGCTCAACCAGTTCCGCAAGTACCGCCGGCACTACCCGGTCGCCGCATGGCGCGAGATCGGCCGCGCATGACCGCCCCGGACCTCGTCGTCGGCACCGCCCTGCCGGTCGGTGTCATCGGTGGGGTGGGTCCGCAGGCCACCGCGTACTTCCTGGACATGGTGGTGCGGCTGACGGACGCTGCGCGCGACCAGGACCACCTCGACCTCGTGGTCCTCAACCATGCGACGATCCCGGACCGCACGGCCTTCATCGTCGGCACGTCGACCGAGGACCCCGGTCCCGTCATGGCGCAGGACGCGCGCCGCCTGGAGCGCTTCGGGGTGTCGTTCCTCGTGCTGCCGTGCAACACGGCGCACCACTTCACCGACGAGATCGTGGCAGCCGTGGACGTCCCGGTGCTCAACATCGTCGAGGAGACCGTCCTCGAGGCCGCGCGCCGGGTCGAGGGCCTGACCACCGTGGGCCTGCTGGCCACCACGGGCACGCTGCTCGCGGGGGTCTACGAGCGCGCCCTTGCGGCGAGGGGGCTCACGTGCCTCGCCCCCGAGCCCGACGACCAGGCCGTCGTCATGCGCGTCATCTACGAGCAGGTCAAGGCCGGGCGGCCGGTGGACGTCGACGCGCTGCACGCGGTCATGGCGCGCCTGCGCGCGCGGGGCGCCCAGGTCGTGGTGCTCGGCTGCACGGAGCTGTCCATCGTCGCGGCCGACCACGACCTGCTCACGGCTGACCGCACGCTCGTCGACTCGCTCGACGTCCTGGCGCGCCGGACCATCGAGCGCGCGGGGCACACGGTCCGGACCTGACGACCGCCGTGGCCCGACCATCGTCCTCGCCCGACGACCGTCCTCGCCAGACGAGCGTCGTCGCCCCGGTCGCTCAGCCGAGCCGGCTGGTCCCGGCGTAGAGGTGGAGCACCGGGACCCGGAGCTCCTCGCGGGCCCGCGAGGCCCAGTCGGTGTGGAACGTGTCCTCGAGCGCGTGCGGCAGCGTGACGACGACGACCTCGCGCACCGGGGCGCGCACGGCGGCGCGCAGCGCTGGCAGCGGGTCGTCCGCGACGACGGCACCGTCGGCGGCGCGGCCGGCCGCCGCGAACGCGGCGATGGAGGCGGTCACCCGCTCGCCGGCCGTGGCGTGCGCCTCGACGGGCTGCGGCTCGCGTCCGAGCACGTCGTCGAGCGCGGCCCGCAGCTCGCCGAGGCTGAGGTGGTCGACGAGCGAGACGAGCAGGTTGTGCTCCGTGTCCGCCGGGACGAGCACGTGGTACCGCAGGTCCTCGTCGGGGTGCAGCGCGGTGATGTGCTCGACGTCGGCTGCGCCGAGCGACACCTCGGTCAGGACCAGGATGATCTCGCTCACCCTGAGAGCCTAGCGCCGCGGTGCCGCCGGGCGGCGGCCTAGCATGGCCCGCGTGACTCCCGCCCCGGCACCGGCCCACCCGCCGGCCACCGACCCCGTCGTCGTCGTGGCGGGCGGGACCGGCCTCGTCGGCTCCGCCGTCGTGGCAGCGCTCCGGGCCCGCGGCACGCGCGTGGTGGTGCCGACGCGTCGCAACACCCGCCACGACGACGCACCGCGCAGCCCGGCGGACGACGGGGTGCGCACCGTGCAGGTCACGTCGTGGGAGGACCCGCACGAGCTGCGCGCCGTGCTCGCCGAGCCGGGCTGGCACCCCGGTGCCGCGGTCGCAGCGATCGGCGGCTGGTGGCTGGGCCCGGAGCTCGTCGCGCTCGACCCGGCCACGTGGCGCGGGCTCGTCGAGAGCCACCTCACCGGGCACTTCCTCGTCGTGCGTGCGCTCGCGCCGCTGCTCACCGGCCCCGATCCCGCCTACGTGCTGCTCAACGGCGCCGCCGCGACCGAGCCGATGGCCGGCTCCGGCCCGGTCAGCGTCACCGGCGCGGCCCAGCGGATGCTGCTCGAGGTGCTGCGTGCCGAGACGCTCGGTGCCCGCGTGCGGTTCCACGAGGTCGACGTGACCGTCTCGGTCGCCGGGGACGAGCGCAACCTCGACCCCGCGCACACCGTGCCGGTCGAGCAGGTGGCCGCCGCGGTGGTGGACGTGCTCGACCGACCGGCCTCGCCCGCGGTGGTGCCCGTCGCCCCGCGGGCGGACGTGCGCGCCACCGACCCCGCGAGGCACGGGCGCCCGGACGTTCGGCCGTGACGACCCCGAGCCTCGTGGGCCGCGACCCGCGGGTCCCGGCCGCGGACCTGCTCGCGTCGCTCGTGCCCCCTCGCCACTTCGCCGGTGCGACCTTCGACACCTACCTGCCGGACCCGGACCACCCCAGCCAGCGCGCGGCCCAGGTGCGACTGCTGGCCGTCGCCGCCGAGCTGACCGCACCACCCGCCTCGGCGTGGAGCCGGGTGCTGGGCCGCGGTCGGCCGGCCCGCCGGCCGGCGGTCTACCTCGACGGCGGCTTCGGGGTCGGCAAGACCCACCTGCTCGCCGCCCTCGCGCACACCGTCGGGCCCGAGACGACGGCGTACGGGACCTTCGTGGAGTACACCCACCTCGTCGGGGCGCTCGGCTTCGCCGCGACCGTCGCGGCGCTGGCCCGGCGGCGGCTGGTCTGCATCGACGAGTTCGAGCTCGACGACCCGGGTGACACGGTGCTGATGTCACGCCTGCTGCGGGAGCTCGCGGATGCCGGGGTGACGCTCGCCGCGACGTCCAACACGCTGCCCGAGTCGCTGGGCGAGGGACGGTTCGCCGCGGAGGACTTCCTGCGCGAGATCCAGGCGCTCGCCGCGCGGTTCGAGGTGCTGCGCGTCGATGGTCCCGACTACCGCCACCGGCACGCCGTCGAGCCCGGCCCCGGACTGCCGGACGAGCGTGTCCTGGCGCTCGTCGCCGCGACGGACGGCGCGACGTGCGACCCGTTCGACGCGCTCCTGGCTCACCTGCGCACCGTGCACCCCAGCCGGTACGGCGCGCTGCTCGACGGCGTCCCCCTCGTGGGCCTGACGGGCGCCGCACCCCTGACCGACCAGGCGGACGCGCTGCGGCTCGTCGTGCTGGTGGACCGGCTCTACGACCGCGACGTGCCCGTCGCGCTCGGCGGTCAGGGGGCCCAGGGGCTGTTCAGCGCCGCGATGCTGCGCGGTGGCTACCGCAAGAAGTACTTCCGGGCGCTGTCGCGCCTGGACGCGCTCACGGAGGCGGCGCTCGCCCGCTGATCCTCAGCCCTGGGCGTCGAGCCGGGCGAGCTCCGCGGCGACGTCGAAGTCCGCGGGCGGCCACGCCAGGTCGAGGCCCTCCAGCGTGTGGGCGAGCAGCTCTGTGACGGCAAGGCGCGCGTACCACTTGCGGTCGGCAGGGACGACGTGCCACGGCGCCACGTCGGTCGACGTGCGGTCCAGCACGGCCTGGTAGGCCTCCTCGTACGCTGGGCGCCTGGCGCGGACGTCGAGGTCCCCGGGGTTGTACTTCCAGTGCTTGTCCGGGCGCTCCAGCCGCTCGCGCAGCCGCAGGGCCTGCTCGGCGGGGGACACCATGAGCGCGACCTTGACGATCGCCGTGCCCGCGGCGGCGACCTCGGCCTCGAAGGCGTTGATCTCGTCGTACCGCGCTCCCCAGACGTCCGGCGGCACGATCTCCTCGACGCGCACCACGAGCACGTCCTCGTAGTGGGACCGGTCGAACACCCCGAGGTAGCCGGGGCGCGGCAGCGCGTTGCGGATCCGCCAGAGGTAGTCGTGCTCGCGCTCCTCGGGCGTCGGCACACCGAACGAGCGCAGCGCGACACCCTGCGGGTCGACCATCCCGACGACGTGCCGCACGATCCCGCCCTTGCCCGCCGTGTCCAGGCCCTGGAGCACGAGCAGCACCGCGCGGGTCCCGCCGGTGCGACCGTGCGCGTAGAGCTTCTCCTGCAGCGCGAGCAGGTCCTCGCCGCGCTCGGCCATGCGCTCCTCGCCCTGGTCACGGTCGCCCTCCCAACCAGGGGTGGCGTCGTGGTCCAGCCCGGCCAGGTCGAAGCCGGGCCTGGCGCGCAGGGCCTCGTGGGCGGGGGTCTGCCAGCGGTCGGACGACATCGTTCCTCCTGCGGTGCGGGTCTGGACGGCGGGGTCTGGGCGGCGGGTCAGGACGGCGGCACGCGCACGACGGCGCCGCCTGGTCCCGGCAGGGTGACGGTACCGACCGTGACGAGCACGGGGTCCCAGGCCGCGAGCACGTCCGTGGTGCCGGGGGCCGCGCCGTCGACCGGGACCTCCTGCGGCCCGTCGCCCCATGTCACCACGACCCGGAGGTCGCCGCGGGACATGACGAGCCACGCCTCGCCGTGCACCACCGACACGCGGTCGAGGTCGCCGTCGCCCAGGGCCGGCTCGGCGCGGCGCAGCGCGATGAGGCGCCGGTACCAGTCGAGCAGGCGGCGGTGCCCCGGCTCGGCCGCCTCGGTCCAGTCGAGCCGGCTGGCGGTGAAGCTGGCGGGGGCCTGGGGGTCGGGGACGTGCACCTCGTGGCCGTAGATGCCGGTCCAGTCCGCGCCGCCGAACTCCGCGGCGCGCCCCTCGCGCACCGCCTGGGCGAGCCACGGCTCGGCGTGGTCGGTGAAGAACAGGAAGGGGGTGTACGCCCCCCACTCCTCGCCCATGAAGAGCATCGGGGTGAACGCGGATGTCAGGACGAGCGTGGCGGACGCGGCGAGCACGCCGGGCGACGACGAGGCGGACGGCCGGTCGCCCAGGGCGCGATTGCCCACCTGGTCGTGGTTGGACGCGCAGACGACGAACCGGTGCCCGTCCGTCCCCGGCGGCACGGGCCGGCCCCACGGGCCGCCGCGGAACAGCGAGGTGCGCCCGTCCACGACGAACACGCGTCGCAGCGCGTGCGCCAGGTCGGCGGTGCTGCCGAAGTCGACGAGGTGCCCGTGGTGCTCGCCGGTCAGGACGGTGTGCAGCGCGTGGTGCACGTCGTCGGCCCACTGGGCCGTCATGCCGCGGCCGCCCTGTGCCGTCGGGGTCACCGTGCGCGGGTCGTTGAGGTCCGACTCCGCGACGAGCGACAGCGGGCGCCCGAGGTCGGCGGCGAGCTCCGCGACGACGTCGGACATCTCGGCGAGCAGGTGGCGGGGCGAGTCGTCCGCGAGGGTGTGCACGGCGTCCAGGCGCAGGGCGTCGACGTGGAAGTCGCGCAGCCAGCGCACGACGCTGTCGAGCACGAACGCACGGACCTCGGCGGCGTCCGGCCCGTCGAGGTTGACGGCCGGTCCCCACGGCGTGCGGTGCCGCTCGGTGAAGTACGGGCCGAACTCGCCGAGGTAGTTGCCGGACGGGCCGAGGTGGTTGTGCACGACGTCGAGGCACACGGCCAGCCCTCGCCCGTGCGCCGCGTCGACGAACCGCTGGAGCGCCGCGGGGCCGCCGTAGGGCTCGTGCACCGCGTAGAGCCCGACGCCGTCGTACCCCCAGCCGTGCTCGCCGGGGAAGGCGGCGACGGGCATGAGCTCGACCATGTCGACGCCGAGGTCGGCGAGGTGGTCGAGCCGGTCGGCCGCGGCGTCGAGCGTCCCGGCAGCGGTGAAGGTACCGATGTGCAGCTCGTAGACCACGGAACCTCGGACGTCACGGCCCGCCCACGCCGCGTCGGCCCATCGGTGGCGGGCCGCGTCGAAGGTGCGGCTCGGTGCGTGCACCCCCGCGGGCTGCCACGCGCTGCGCGGGTCGGGGCGCGGCGCGCCGCCGTCGATCGCGAACGCGTAGTCCGTGCCGTGCGCGAGTCCCGGTGCGGTCCACCAACCACCCTCGCCGCGGGCCATCGGGCGGACCTCGCCGGCAGCCGGCAGGTGCAGGTCCACGCGTGCGGCCGCGGGTGCCCAGACCCGCGTCGTGCCGCCCGTCACGCGGCGTCCGCCGGGACGAGCAGGGCGACGGGCAGCCGGTCGAGCAGGGTGCCCAGCCGCACGAGGCCGCCAGGGACGTCGCGGCCCGTCAGGACGTCGTGCCAGCTGCCCTCGGGCAGCGCGACGGCATGGGTGCCCCAGCCACCCAGGTGCTCGAGGGCCAGGGCGAGCCGGGTCGCGACGGTGACGGCGCGGGGTGTGCCGTCGAGCGTGCGCGCGAAGGCCAGCGCGTTGCCCGAGGATGTGGGCAGCGGCTGGTAGCCCGCCGCGGGTCCGATGAACGCCGCCGCGTGCGCGCGCCGCACCCGCAGGGCGCGGGACGTGACGAGCAGCTTCTCGTCTGCCAGGCCGCGCGGCGCCTCCGCCTCGAGCCGGTCGAGCGCGGCGGACAGGGCTGCGACGTCGACGGGGCGCCGGTTGTCCGGGTCCACCAGGGCGATCGACGGCACCTCGGTGCCCTGGTAGACGTCCGGCACGCCCGGCAGGGTGAGCTGGACGAGCTTGGTCCCCAGCGTGGCGGCGCGGACCCCGACGGCGGTGCGCCGCGACCAGGCCTCGTAGGCTGCGACGACCTCGGGCGTGGCCAGCGCGTCCGCGGCGAAGGCGAGCACCGCCTGCTCGTACGCGGTGTCGGGCGCCGTCCAGCGCGTGTGCTCCTTGGCCTCGCGGACCGCCTTGGTGAGATAGGCGGCCAGCCGGTCCTGCGGCAGGGGGCCGTCCTGCCACGTCCCGGCGAGGGTCTGCCACAGGAGGTTCTCCGTGCGGCCGTCGAGCAGGGCAGGGCGCACGGCCGCGGTCGCCGCACGCACGGTGTCGATGTGCGCCGACCACGCGGCCGGCAGCTCCGAGAGCACCCCGAGCCGGGCCCGGACGTCCTCGCTGCGCTTGGTGTCGTGCGTCGAGAGCGTCGTCATCGCGACGGGAGCGTGCACCTGGGCCCGCGTGGCCCACGCGTGCAGCTCCTCGGGGCTGATCGCGAACCGCTCCGGGGCCCCGCCGACCTCGCACAGGCCCACGAGGTGGGTCCAGCGGTAGAACGCCGTGTCCTCGACACCCTTGGCCATGACGGCGCCGCAGGTCTGCTGGAAGCGCACCACGAGCTCGTCGCGCCGGGGCTCGCGCGTGCGACCGGCCGAGCCGGTCTCCCGCCCGAGCAGCATCTCGGCGAGCAGGTCGAGCGTCTCGAGCCGGGCGCCGCCCAGGCGGCCCCTGGCCACCTGCACCGCCTCGGCGAACGCCGCCTGGGCGTCGGGGTGCGCCGGGGTGCCGGGCACCACGTAGTACCGGTACCGGTCCGTGGCGACGAGCAGCTCGACGAGGCACTCGTACACCGAGCGCCAGCTGTGGTCGCGCAGGCGCACGTCGTCGCGGCAGATCCCGGCCGCCAGGTCGGCCAGCCGGCTGACCTCGGCGAACAGCGGCCCCGCGACCACCTGGCGCTTGGCGGCCTCGACGAGGGCCGGCAGCGCGTCGGAGGTGTCCCCGGTGATCCGGTGCATCACCGCGCCGAGCTCCGCGGCGCCCCCGGGGTCGACGAACGCGGCCTGGACGCGCCATGCGGCCTCGTAGCCCGTGGTGCCGGCCGTGGCCCAGTCCTCGGGCAGCTCCTCGGCCGGCGCGAGGATCTTCTCGACCACCACCCAGGCGTCGTCTGTCGCGGCGGCGAGCCGGTCGAGGTAGCCCTGCGGGTCGGCAAGGCCGTCCGGGTGGTCGATCCGCAGCCCGTCGAGCGTGCCGTCCGCCACGAGCTCGACCACGAGCGCGTGCGTGGCGTCGAAGACGGCCGGGTCCTCGACGCGGATCGCCGCGAGCGAGCCGACGTCGAAGAACCGTCGGTAGTTGAGCTCCTCGTCAGCGACCCGCCAGTAGGCGAGCCGGTAGTGCTGGCGAGCGACGAGGTCGGCGAGCGGCAGGTTCTCGGTGCCGGCACGGACGGGGAAGACGTTGGAGTAGTAGCGCAGCACCGGCTGGGCCCCGAGGTCCTCCTGACCGGGCACCACCCACTGCTCGACGGTCAGCTCGTCCGAGGCGAGCACCGCCCCGATCCGCCGACCGAGCACCGGCATGAGCAGGGCGCCCTGGCCCCGGGTCCAGTCGACGTCGAACCAGGAGGCGAAGGGCGAGTCGGGCCCGTCGGCGAGCACGGACCACAGCGCATGGTTGCGGAACGCGGGGACCGGCACGGCCATGTGGTTGGGCACGATGTCCAGGACGAGCCCCAGACCGACCCTGCGGGCCGCGGCGCCGAGCCGATCCATGGCCGGCCTGCCGCCGAGCACGGGGGAGATGCGCCGGTGGTCGACGACGTCGTAGCCGTGCGTGGAGCCCGGGGCCGCGGTCAGCACGGGGGAGAGGTAGACGTGCGTGACGCCCAGGCGGACGAGGTAGGGCAGCTGCGCCGCCGCGTCGTCGAGCGTCAGGCCGGCCCCGAGCTGCAGGCGGTACGTCGAGACCGGGACCGTCCGGTGCGCCGGGGGTCGACGGCGGGACGGCCCGGCGCGCTCGCTGCTCGCCGCTGGCCCGGTGCGCTCGCTCACGGCGCCTGGACCGGCCGGGTCAGCACGAGCGTGCTGCGCCCGGTGAGGGTCACGGCGGTACCCGCCTTGACCTGCCTGCCCGGGGCCAGGGTGTGATCGGTGTCGAGCACGCACGTCCACACGGCGCCGAACTCGGCCGGCGGCAGCGTGAAGGTGACGCCCTCGGGGGCCGCGTTGTAGAGCAGCAGGAAGGAGTCGTCGACCACGCGCTCGCCGCGGACGTCCGGCTCGGCGATGGCCTCGCCGTTGAGGAACACCTGCACCGCGCGGGCGTGGCGCGTCTGCCAGTCCGCGTCGGACATGTGGCCGCCGTTGGTGGTGAACCAGGCGATGTCGCCGAGCTCGGACTCGCCGCCGTGCTCCGCGCTGCCGGCGAAGAAGCGGCGGCGACGCAGCACGGGGTGGTCGCTGCGCAGCCGCACGACGTCGCGGACGAACGTCAGGTGCGTCTGGCGGCGCTTGTCCAGGGCCCAGTCCACCCAGGTGACCTCGTTGTCCTGGCAGTAGCCGTTGTTGTTGCCGCCCTGCGTGCGGCCGAGCTCGTCGCCGTGCGCGAGCATCGGCACGCCCTGGGACAGCAGCAGCGTGGCGATGAAGTTGCGCTGCTGGCGCCAGCGCAGCGCCTCGATCGCCTTGTCCTTGGTCGGGCCCTCGACCCCGCAGTTCCACGACCGGTTGTGGCTCTCGCCGTCGTTGTTGCCCTCGCCGTTGGCCTCGTTGTGCTTGTCGTTGTAGGACGTGAGGTCGTACAGCGTGAAGCCGTCATGGGCCGTGACGAAGTTGATCGAGGCGATGGGCTTGCGGCCGGTGTGCTCGTAGAGGTCGGACGAGCCGGACAGCCGGCTGGCGAACTCGGCCAGCGTGGACGGCTCGCCGCGCCAGAAGTCGCGCACCGTGTCGCGGTACTTGCCGTTCCACTCGGACCACAGCGGGGGGAAGCCACCCACCTGGTACCCGCCGTCGCCCACGTCCCACGGCTCGGCGATGAGCTTGACCTGGGAGATCACCGGGTCCTGCTGGACCAGGTCGAAGAACGCGGACAGCCGGTCGACCTCGTGGAACTGGCGGGCCAGCGTCGAGGCGAGGTCGAACCGGAACCCGTCGACGTGCATCTCGTTGACCCAGTACCGCAGCGAGTCCATGAGCAGCTGGAGCACGTGCGGGTTGCGCATGAGCAGCGAGTTCCCGGTGCCCGTGGTGTCGTAGTAGTGCGCCTGGTCGTCGTCGACGAGCCGGTAGTAGGCCGCGTTGTCGATGCCGCGGAAGCACAGGGTCGGGCCGTTGTGGTTGCCCTCAGCGGTGTGGTTGTAGACCACGTCGAGGATGACCTCGATGCCGGCCTCGTGCAGGGCCTTGACCATCTGCTTGAACTCCTGGACCTGCTGGCCCGGGTTCACGGCCGCGGCGGCGTAGCCGTTGTGCGGTGCGAAGAAGCCGATGGTGTTGTAGCCCCAGTAGTTCGACAGGCCCCTCTCCTGGAGCACGGCGTCGTTGACGAACTGGTGCACCGGCATGAGCTCGATCGCCGTGATCCCCAGGTCGACGAGGTGCTCGATGATCGCGGGGTGGGCCATCCCCGCGTAGGTGCCGCGCAGGCGCTGGGGGATGCCGGGGTGCTGCATCGTCAGGCCCTTGACGTGGGCCTCGTAGATGACGCTCTCGTGGTAGTCCCGGTTCGGCGGCCGGTCGTGGCCCCAGTCGAAGTACGGGTTGATGACCACCGAGGTCATGGTGTGCCCGGCGGAGTCCTGCGTGTTGAGCATCGCGGGGTTGTCGAAGTCGTAGGAGTACAGCGACGGGTGGCCGTCGATCTGGCCGTCGATCGCCTTCGCGTACGGGTCGAGCAGCAGCTTGGCGGGGTTGCAGCGCTGGCCCTTGGCGGGCTCGTGCGGGCCGTGCACGCGGTAGCCGTACCGCTGGCCCGGCTGGATCTCGGGCAGGTAGCCGTGCCAGACGAAGGCGTCGACCTCGGGCAGGTCGTGGCGCACCTCGGTGCCGTCGGTGTCGATGAGGCACAGCTCGATGCGCGTCGCGACCTCGGAGAACACCGCGAAGTTGGTGCCGGTGCCGTCGAAGGTCGCGCCGAGGGGGTAGGGCTTGCCGGGCCAGATCTGCATGCCCCTACAGTGCCAGGACGCGGGCTCGCGTGCGCAGGGCACGGGCCACCGGTGTGCCGGATCTCACGGCGCGCACGCCGGCTCAGTCGGTGACGATCTGACCGCCCGCCTCCTGCCAGGCCACGATCCCGCCGTCCAGGTGGGCGACGTCGGTGAAGCCCGCGTCCTGCATGATCCCCATGGCCTGGCCCGACCGGTTGCCCGAGCGGCAGTAGACGGCGTACGGGGCGGCCTGGTCGAGCCCGGTGATGTCGGACTCGAAGCTGCCGGACTCGAGGTCGACGTTCACCGCGCCGGCGAGGTGCCCGGCGGCGAACTCCTCGGGCGTCCGGACGTCGAGCACGACGACGCCGTCGCTCGCGACGCGCTCGCCGAACGCCGCGGCGTCCAGCGTCGTGGCGCTCTGGCTCGACGAGGACCCGTCGTCGGGGGAGCAGGCGGTGGTGCCGAGGAGCAGGACGGCGGACAGGGCGGCGGCGGCGGCCGCACGGCGGGTGAAGGCGGAGATGAGCATGGCGAGAGCATACCCCAGGGGGTATGTGGTGCGGCAAGGGTCCGATGCGACGACGCCCGGCCCGGGCCGGGCCGGGCGTCGTCGCGAACGGGTCAGATGAAGAGCAGCTGCGCCCCGGCCGTCTTCTCGATGAAGTCCGTCGCGCTGATGATCCCCTCGACGCCCTCGTAGAGGTCGGCGTCCGTGAGCTTGTTCATGTCGGCGGAGAGCCGGCACGCCCACAGGTGGCCGCCCGCGGCGACGATCTGCTCGAGGAACTCGGGGACCTCGGGGACGTCGAGGTCCGCGATGGTCTTCTTCATCTGCTTGGTGGCCATCGTCGTCATGCCCGGCATGGGTGTCAGGCCCATGGGCATGTGCGTCGCCGTGTTGCCCACCGGGGTGAACTTGAGGTCGCCCATGCGCGACTTCGTGATCATGTCGAAGCCCCAGAAGGTGAAGAACAGGTGCGTCTCGATCCCCTCACCGAGGGCGGCGTTGCCGAGGATGAGCCCCGGGTAGGCCATGTCGAGGTTGCCCTTGGAGCAGATGATGGCGAGCTTGCGGCCGGACTCGGCCTCGTCGTCGAAGTTGGGCACGATCGGTGCAGACATCGGTGGTCCTCTCGGGTCTCAGGGGGGAGTCAGACGCAGCCGCGCGGCTTGGGCAGCCCCGCGATGTAGGCCATCTTCTTGGCGGGCTTCTTGGGGAAGAGCTCGAACTGCGTCTTGGTCGGCACGCCGGCGACGGTCTGCACGCGGCGCGTGGTGGCCGTCTCGCCCTGGGTCGCGAAGTCGGTGCGCAGGAACCGGATGAGGTTCCAGTGCGCCTCGGTGAGCTCGATGCCGATGTTGCCGGCGAGCACGGGCGCGAGCGCCTCGTCCCACTCGGACGGGTCGGTCATGAAGCCCTCGGCGTCGACGTGGACCTGGCGGCCGGCGATCTCGGTCACGGTCATGGGTGTTTCCTCTCTCAGTCGAGCCCGGCCGGGACGACCGGCGGGGTGGTGCTGGTTGAAGCGGTGGACGGGGCGGGCAGGCGCTTGCCGGTCATCGACATGTGCGCGGGGACGGGCATGACGCGGCCGGGCAGCAGGATGTGCCAGTAGATCCAGCGGAACGCGACCTTGCCCCAGTGGTTGAGCCGGGTCTCCTTGAGCAGGCTCATCGGGCCGACGACGGGGAGCGGGTAGGTGCCGGTCAGCGGCTCGGTGTCGTAGTTGAAGTCGATGAGCAGGCCCTTGCCGTGGCCGGTCTCGATGAAGCAGTTGGCGTGCCCGTCGAAGTGCTCCGGCATCGGCTTGCCCTGCACGTGCGCGAGGAAGTTCGGCACGAAGGCGTCCGCGGCGAAGTGCGCGACGGATCCGGCCTTGGACGCCGGGATGTTCGTGGCGTCGCCGATGGCGAAGATCGTGTCGTACTGGGTCGAGAGCAGGGTCTGCTTGTCGACCGGGACGTAGTTGAGGTCGTCACCCAGGCCGGACCGGCCGAGGAAGTCGGCGCCCATGTTGAGCGGGACGGTCACCAGCAGGTCGAAGGGCAGCGTGCGGCCGTCGTAGGCCGTGAGGGTGCCAGCCTCGGCGTCGATCTCCTCGACGACGAAGTCCGGCTCGAGGGCGATGCCCTTGCGCGTGAGCATGTCGCCCAGCGCCTGCGACGAGATCGGCTTGGTGAACGCGCCGGGCAGCGGCGTGACGTAGGTGATCTCCACCTTGTCCCGGATCCCGCGGTCGGTGAACCACGCGTCGGCGAGGAAGGTGAACTCCAGCGGGGCGACCGGGCACTTGATGGGCATCTCGGTGATGTGCACGACCAAGCGCCCGCCCGGCCAGGCGGCCAGCTTCGCGGCCAGCGCGTTGGCCCCCTGGTACGTGTAGTACTCGTGGACGTTGGCGCCCATCCCCTCGGCCATGCCGGGGGTCTCGTCCGGCCGCGGCGTGGTCCCCGTCGCGATGACGAGGTAGTCGTAGGCGAGCTCCGAGCCGTCCTCGAGGTGCACCCTGCGCGCCTCCGGGTCGACCCGGTCGACCGCGACGGGCACCAGGCGGACGCCCTTGGCGAGCGTGGGTCGCAGCGGCTTGGCGACGTCGCTCGGTCGCAGGCCGCCGAACGGCAGGAAGAGGAAGCCCGGCTGGTAGTAGTGGACCTCGGACGGGTCCACCACGGTGATCGTCCACTCGCTCGGGGCCAGCTTCGGCCGGAGCTTGTTGACGACCATCGTGCCGGCGGTTCCGGCTCCGAGGACGACCAGGTTCCTCATCGCGCGCTCCTTTGCGTGCAGGGCCCCGGCGGCCGTGAGTCCGCCGGGCAGGGCGCCTGACCGGCGCCCACAGATGACGCTATGCGTGCTCCGGGCGGTCGGACAAGGACGTTCGTCGCATACCGCAGGGGGTATGACCCAAAGGTCCCACCGACGGTCCGTCCTCAGCGGGCCAGGCGTTCGACCGCGGCGGCGAACACCGGGGGCACGCGACGTGCGAGCGGGACGACGGCGCCACGGGCCGGCGACGTCGCCCACGCGACCAGGCCGGTCGTCAGCCACCGGTAGTCCCGGGTGACGCTGCGCCACGCGCGCTCGTAGGCGGCGTCGTCGCCCAGGGTCGCGACGGCGGCCGCGGCCTGCGCGAACCCGACGCGCAGGCCCTCGCCGGTCAGCGCGTCGACGTAGCCGGAGGCGTCCCCGACCAGTCGCACCGGTCCGGCCGTGCGGCGCACGCTGCGCTGCCGCAGCGGTCCCGCGCCCCTGACCGGCCCCCGCTCGGCATCGCCGAGCCTGTCGCGCAGCGCCGGGACCTCGTCGAGGAGCTCGTCGAACCCGGCGCCCGGTGGGCCGAGCAGGGCTACCCCGACGAGGTCCTGGCCGACGGGCGTGACGTAGGCCTCGGCCCGACGGCCCCAGTGCACCTCCACCAGGTCGGTCCACGCGGCGATCCGCACGTGCCGTCGTAGGCCGTACCGCCGACGGACGCCGTGGGTCGTCGGGCCGGGCGGCTCCAGCCCCGCCGCCCGGCGGACCGTGGAGTGCAGCCCGTCGCACCCCAGCAGCCACCGGGCGCTGACCCCGGCGGCGACGGCGCCGTCCCGGTCCCAGCGCACGTCCTGGACCCGGGCGGTCAGGTGGACCGCGCCCAGCTCGGCCGCGCGCGCGGCGAGCGCGGCGTGCAGGGTCGTGCGCCGCACGCCCCGCCCCGGCTCACCGGCGAAGCGGTGCTCGGCGCGGCGACGGTCGTCCAGGTACGCGATGCCGGCGAGCCGGTGCCCGGGCGGGTCGACCCCCAGGGCGCGGACGGCCGCCAGGGCGCCGGGCAGCAGGCCCTCGCCGCAGGCCTTGTCCACGGGTGCGGTCCGCGGCTCGACGACGACGACGTCGTAGCCCGCCAGACGCGCGTGGATCGCCGCGGCAAGGCCCACCGGCCCGCCGCCCACGATGAGCACCTCGGTGTCCGTCACGGGGTGTCCGTCACGGGGTGCCGGGCGCCGGGGCGCGCGTCGGGGGCGGACTCATGGGACGGCCGGGGCGGCACCGGCGAGCGCCCGCTCCTCGGCGGGGATCCGGAAGCCGAGCAGCAGGACGGCGTTGAGCACCGTGAAGGTCAGGGCGGTGACCCAGGCGGTGTGCACCATCGGCAGCGCGATGCCCTCGACCACCACGGCGACGTAGTTGGGGTGGCGCAGCCAGCGGTAGGGCCCGGCCACGACGAGCGGCAGGCCGGGCACCACGACGACCCGGGTGTTCCAGCGGGGGCCGAGCGTCGCGATGCACCACCACCGCAGCCCCTGGGCGGCCAGGACCAGGGCCAGCGCCGGCCAGCCGACCGCCGGCAGGAAGGGGCGCCCCGCCAGGTGCACCTCGGCCAGGACGGCGACGAGCAGGCCGGAGTGCAGGGCCACCATCGGGGGGAAGTGCCCTCGGCCGTGCTCGACCCCGCCCCGGGCGAACGACCACCGGGCGTTGCGCTGCGACACGACGAGCTCGGCGAGGCGCTCCAGCGCCGTGGCGCCGACGACCAGGGAGATGAGGAGCACCGCTCAGCGCTCCTGCTGCCAGCGGAGCAGGACGAGGTCGATGCTGACGCCGGGGCCGAAGGCCAGCAGCACCCCGGTGGAGCCAGGCGACGGGGTCGCGCGGTCGGTCGTCGTGCGCAGCACGTGCAGCACCGACGCCGAGGACAGGTTGCCCACCGCGGCCAGCGACGCCCGGCTGGCCCACAGGGCCTCGGGCGGCAGGCCGAGTGCGGACTGGACCGCGTCGAGGATCCTCGGTCCGCCGGCGTGGACCACCCAGGTGCCGACGTCCGAGGCGGCGAGGCCATGATCGGCCAGGAGCCGGTGGACCTGGGCCCCGAGGTGCTCGGCGATGGCCTCGGGCAGCCCGGGCGCCAGCACGATCCGGAAGCCGTCCCCGCCGACCCGCCAGCCGAGCGCCTCCTGGGTGCCGGGCAGGACCATGCTGCGTGAGCCGACCACCTGCGGCAGGTCGGTGTCGGCGCGCGCGCCGTGGTCCGCACCGGTCAGCAGGGCCGCGGCGGCGCCGTCACCGAAGATCGCGCTCGCGACGAGGTTGGCGGTGGAGTCGTCCCCGCGCTGGAGGGTCAGGGAGCACAGCTCGACGCACACCAGGGCCGCCACCTCACCCGGGTGCCCCACGAGGTAGTCGTGGACGCGGCCCAGTCCCGCCGCGCCCCCGGCGCAGCCGAGGCCGAAGGACGGCATCCGGCGCACGTCGGGGCGCATGCCGAGCCGGTCCATCACCAGCAGGTCCACCGACGGTGCCGCGATCCCGGTGACCGAGGTCAGCAGCAGGAAGTCCACGTCGGCAGGGTGCAGCCCGGCCGTGGTCAGCGCCGCGTCGAGGGCGCGGGCCGCGAGGTCGGTGCCCAGCGCGATGAACCGGTCGTTGGCCGCCGTGAAGCCGCCCAGGTCGCCGTAGGAGGCCAGGGGGAGCGCGAGGTGGCGCCGGTCGACCCCCGCGCCGGCGTGCAGCCGCTCGAGCAGCACGCGGCGGCCCGGGTCGGTCGCGAGGAGCGGGCCGAGCGTGGCGGTGATCTCGTGCTGCGGGTAGGAGGTCAGGGGGAGGGCGGGTTCGACCGCGACCAGGCGCGACATGTCGGCATCGTGCCACGGGGTGCAGGATCCGGCCCGCCCAGTAGCGTCGGCACGGGACGCCCGTCCCGCCACCCCGACGAGGGCGAGGTGCCCGTGCATCGAGCGGTGTCACGAGCGGGGCCACGAGCGGCGCAGGTGGTCGCGGCCCTGGTCCTGGCCAGCCACCCGGGACCCACGGTGGTCGTGACGGCGCTGTCGGCCGGACTGCTCGCGGGAGCGGGGGCGTCGGTGGCCCGTGGGGCGCTGGCCACGGCGGCCGTCCTGGCCGGCCAGCTCTCCGTCGGCTGGTCCAACGACTGGGTCGACGCGGGCCGCGACGCCACGGTGGGGCGCACGGACAAGCCCGTGGTCCGCGGCGTGCTCGCCGCAGCCGACCTGCGCCGTGCCGCCCTCGCCGCGGCGGGGGTGTGCGCCGTCCTCTCCTGGTCGACCGGCGCCGTTCCCGGAACGGTCCACCTCGTGGCCGTCGCCGCGGCCTGGGCGTACAACCTCGGCCTCAAGGACTCGGCGTGGTCGTGGGCGCCCTACGCGGTCGCCTTCGGCCTGCTCCCGGTGTTCCTCGTGCTCACGCTGCCCGGCCGGCCGCTGGTCGCGCCGTGGGTGGTCGTCGGCGCGGCGCTGCTGGGCGTGGGTGCGCACGTGGCCAACGTCCTGCCCGACCTCGAGGACGACGCTGCGACCGGCGTGCACGGGCTCCCGCACCGCCTGGGACGCACCCGGGCGAGCCTGCTCGCCCCCGCGGTGCTGCTGGCCGCGGTCGGCGTGGTCGTGCTCGGCCCGTCCGGACCGCCCACCGCCCTCGGTTCGGTGCTGGGGGCGCTCGCCGGGGTGCTCGCGGTGGCTGCCGGGGTCGTCGCGCTCCGACGCGTCGGCAGCAGGGTGCCCTTCGCCCTGAGCATGGCGGTCGCGGCCCTGTGCGTGGTGCTGCTGGTCGCAGCGGGGACCGATCTGGTGGCCGGGTAACGTGACCGGTGTGGAGCCCGGTGGGTCGGCGGCAGCCCCGCGGGTGATCGCGCACCGCGGGGCCAGCGCCCGGTGGCCCGAGCACAGCAGACGCGCCTACGAGCAGGCGCTGGCCGACGGTGCCGACGGCCTGGAGTGCGATGTCCGCCTCACCGCTGACGACGTGCCGGTCTGCTGGCACGACGCCGACCTGGACCGGACCTCCGACGGGACGGGTCCGGTCCGCGCGCACACCCTGGACCGGCTGCGGACGCTGCGGCTGCGGGGTCGGACTCCGGACGAGGACCAGCCCGGCGGGCTCCTGACCGTCGCCGAGCTGCTGGACCTGGCGCTCGGGGCCGGGCGGCCCGTGCGCCTCGCGATCGAGCTCAAGCACCCCTCGCCGTACGGCTTCGCGGCCGAGGACGCCGTCGTCGACCTGCTCGAGGCCGCCGGCTGGGACCCGGTCACCGGGTCGGTCGGTGCGGTCAGGGTGAGCCTCATGAGCTTCCACCCCGGATCGCTCCGGCACCTGCTCGACCGCGTCCCGGCCGGCCACCTCATGGTCCTGCTCGACGACCTCGATGTGCGTGCGGCGGTCGCCGAGCACGCGCCGACCCGGCTGCTCACCCCGCTCGCGGTGGTGGCGCTGCGCCGCCTGCAGCGCCAGGCCGAGCGCCTTGCCGACGGCGTCGTCGGTGGCGTGGGTCCATCGGTCGCCTTCCTGGTGGCCCACCCCGAGCGGGTGGCGCGCTGGCGGGCCGACGGCGCCCTGGTCCGCGTCTGGACGGTCGACGGGGCGGCCGACCTGGAGCTGTGCCGTCAGGCCCGGGTCGACGAGGTCACGTCGAACGTGCCGGACCGGCTGCTGCGGCTGCTGGGTCGCTGACCGCCCCGTCGAGCCGCACGCCCAGCCACGCGAAGACCGTCTCGGTGAAGACCGCGCGGGGGGTCGGCGCGGACAGGCTGAGGTCGTGCACCCCGCCGGCCACCTGCAGCAGCGTGACGTCGGGGCCCAGCCGGGGTGCACGGGCGGCGATGTGGGTGACGTCGAGCACCGTGTCCTGCGCGTCGAGGTCCGGGTTGTCGAGCGTGTTGGGCCCGCTCGCCCCCGCGGTGCAGACGAGCACCGGCACCGTGATCTCCAGCCCGCGCGACAGCCGCGCCTGCCCGCGTCGCACGGCGCGCATCCAGCCGGCCCGCACCGGGGAGCCGGCCGGGGGCTTGAGCACCTGGTCGTAGTCCCAGCGGCCGCCGTGGTCGACGTGCAGGTGGAAGGAGTAGGCCGACAGCCCGTCGGCGATGACCGTGCGCGGGTCGATCGGCGCGGCGTCGAGCATGCGCGTCGCGACCACGCGGTGGAACCACCGGGCGTTGAGGTCGAACCACGGGCTGTTGAGCACCAGCGCGTCGACCACGTCGGCGTGCCGCAGGCTGTGCGCCCACAGGCTCGCCGTGAGCCCGCCCGTCGAGTGGCCGAGGACCACGAGGCGGTCGTGACCCAGCTCGGAGCGCACCAGCCGGGCGGCCGCGGTCAGCTCGGTGACGTACTCGGCGAGGTCGATCGTGAAGTGGGGCGTCTGCCCTGGCAGCAGGGAGCGCCCGCAGCGTCGCAGGTCGAGCGCGTAGAACGTGTAGCCGCGCGCCGCCCATGCCCGTGCCACGTGGGTCTGGAAGAAGTAGTCGTTGAAGCCGTGGACGTACAGGACGGCCGGCCTCGTCGCCGTCGTGCCGCCCGTCGAGACGGCCGACCCCGCGCCGGGCACGGCGCGCACGACCGTGGCGACCAGGGGACCCTCGTCGTCCTCGCCGAGGTCGAGCGTCGTCCGTTCCCAGCCCGGACCCAGGAGGTCCGGCTCCCAGGTCCGGGGCGGTCCTGCGTCGCTCACGCGTCGGGCAGCTCTGGCCGGCCACCCACCCGCAGCGGCCACAGCAGCACCAGGCCCAGCGCCACCACGGCGATGATGCCGAGGATGCCCCAGTGCTGCCCACCGCCGACGGCGATCGCGGTCGCGAAGCCGAGCGGGGCGAGGAAGCTCGCGGCACGCCCGGTCGTCGCGTAGAGGCCGAACACCTCGCTCTCGCGGCCCGGGGGGATGAGCCGGGCGAGCAGGGTGCGGCTGGCGGACTGCGCGGGGCCGACGAAGAGGCTCAGGGCCAGGCCGAAGACCCAGAAGACCGTGGCCCCGCCGGCGTGCAGCACGAAGAGCGCCGTCCCCGCGACGACGAGCCCGATGAGCGAGGTCATGATGATGGTCTTGGCGCCGAGGCGGTCGTCGAACCAGCCAGCCGTGATGGTCGCGACGCCGGCCACCACGTTCGCCGCGATCGCGAAGATGATCACCTCGCCGGCGGAGAAGCCGAAGGTGCCCGAGGCGATGACGGCCCCGAACGTGAAGACGCCGGCCAGCCCGTCGCGGAAGACGGCGCTCGCGACGAGGAAGCGCAGGGTGTTCCTCGCGTCGCGCCACAGGTCGGCGACGTCCGCGAACAGGCGACGGTAGGAGGCGAGGAAGCCGATCCGTGCGCGGGAGGCATCCGCGGGGACCTCGGGCACGGCGACGAGCACGGGAACGGCGAAGGCGGCGAACCAGATCGCCGAGATGAGCACGGCGACCCGGATGTTCATCCCGTCCTCGCCCGTGACGCCGAACCAGCCCACCTCGGGGTTGATGAAGCCGACGAAGAGGATGAGCAGCAGCACGATACCGCCGAGGTAGCCGGCGCCCCAGCCGATGCCGCTGATGCGGCCCACGGTGCGCGGGGTCGAGACCTGCGCGAGCGTGGCGTTGTAGTTCACGCCGGCGAGCTCGAAGAAGATGGTCCCCGCTGCGAGCAGGAAGATGCCGAGCAGCAGGTTCTGGCTGAGGTTGTCCGGGTCCGGCGTGACGAGGAACATCGCCGCGCTGATGAGCACGACGATCCCCGTGTGCACCCCGAGCCACAGGCGCCGCCGTCCCGAGTCGTCCGACCGCGCACCCGCGACGGGCGCGAGCAGGGCGATGAACAGGCCGCCGATGGTCAGGCCCCAGCCCAGCCACGACGAGTGCGTGGCGATGACGTCGTCGAGCAGGGTCGTGGCGGGGCCGCCCGCGGCGCCCTCCGCCTCGGCGGCCGTGACGGTGGCCGCGTCGACGAACGCGCTGCTGGTGAGCCAGCGCGTGAAGACGAAGGTGGTGATGACGGCGTTGAACGCCGCCGACCCCCAGTCCCACAGCGCCCAGGCGACCACCCGGCGCCGCATCACCGCCGCGGGGACCGGGGCGGGCTCGACGGGCGTGGGGGCGGCCGGTGTGGCGTGGGTCACGCGCGCATCGTACGGCCGGGCGGCGTCGCGGTGGTGGACGCCCGCTGTCGGTGGCGGGGGAGACGATCTCCTCATGCACCACGGCGACGCACCCGGACGAGGCTCCTTCGCCCGACCCCTCGCGCTCGCGGGATGGTCGGCCCGCTCCGCCTGGGGGTACGACGCCGTCTTCGAGTGCTACTGGGTCGAGCTGTGGCCCGCGGCGGCGGGCGGCGTGGTCCGGATCGGGCCGGAGCGGCTCATCGTCACCCTGGGCGGGTTGGCGCGGGTGGTCGCCGGGGCCGTCGACGTCCCGGCGGACGACGCGTACCTCGCGCTGACGGCCTGACGGGGCACGACCCCGTCCAGGCCGTCGCTCAGATCCTCGGTGGGTCGGTGAGCAGGTCGTCGGTCCGGTGGCTGCGACCGTCGACCTGCCAGGTGATCGACGCGGCACCACCGGCCAGGTCGACCTCGAGCGACGCGCTGCGGTCCGGGCAGGTCCACGTGAGGACCAGCCCGGTGCCCCGCTCGGCCATCGCGAACGCTCCGTCGAACGCCCCGAGGGTGTTGCGGAACCGCGCCAGCGCGCACAGCGCGACGACCACCGGCTCGTCCAGGGCCGCCGTGACCTCCTCTGCCGTGTAGTGGTGCCGGTTGATGTCCCGCCCGACGCCCGTCCGGGACAGCAGCTCCATGTCGTTGCGCCCGGCCAGCGCCCCGACGTAGTACACCTGCGGGACCCCGGGGGTGAAGAACTGCACGGCTCGCGCCGCGAGGTACGTCCGCGGGTCGCCCCCCAGCGCGTCGTAGAACGTCGAGTTGACCTGGTAGACGTCGAGGTTCGACGCCGCCCAGCCGGTCGCCGCGCGGCTCTGCCCGCCGGTGCGCTCGTGGATGGTCTCGACGAGGGCGTCGAGCTCCGCGGGTGTCAGCAGCCCGGGCTGGTCCGGGGTGGTCTGGTCCGGGCCGACGTCGATGACCCCGATCCCGTCGTGGGTGTCGAGCACCGTCACGGCGTTGGTGGGCCGGATCGACAGCCACCGCGCGAGCGGGGCGTGGTCGCCGGTGTAGGCGGCGTGCAGCACCAGCGGCGGCAGGGCGAAGTCGTAGACCCGGTCGACCGTTGCTCCGATCTCGATCTGACGCCGGTAGTAGGAGTGCACCTCGACGAGCACGTCCAGGCCGCGGTCCCGCGCGAGCCCGGTGAAGCGATCGATGAACGCGAACGTCTGCGGCGTCATGAAGCACGTGCTGCCGGGTGTCTTGACCGCGTAGCCCACCGCGTCCATCCGCAGCAGGGTGACGTCCGCCGCAGCGAGCGTGTCGAGGATGGACACGAGGTACGCCTCGCCGGCGGCCGAGGTGACGTCGATGTCCACCTGGCTCGGGGTGAACGTGGTCCACACGAGGTGCCGTTCGCCACCCAGCGCCATGGGGGTGAACGGCAGGCCGGGGCGCGGACGGTAGATCGCGGTGAGGTCCGCCTCGGTGGCGCCGTCGGGGAAGACGGAGCCGTAGGTGAGGAACAGGCTGGCCCAGGGCGACGCCGAGCCCCGCCGGATGACGTCCTGGAACGGCGCGGAGTCGGCCGAGACGTGGTTGACGATGAGGTCGACGACGGTGTCGTGCTGCGCCCCGAGGTCGCGGACGTCCTGCCAGGTGCCCAGCCGGGGGTCGACCGTGGTGTGGTCGACGGGGTCGAACCCGGCGTCGACCCCGTCGTACGGGGTGAAGAACGGCAGCAGGTGGACGCCGCCGAACACCCCGGGGAGCTGCTCGTGCAGCAACCGGGCGACGCCGGGGATGTCGCCGCCGAGCCGGTCGGCGTAGGCGATGAGCTGGACCTCGTTGCGCACGGTCGCGTGTCCCTTCGTCGGGCGGGCGCACCACGCGCCACGGGCAGATCCCACCCCCGACTGTAAGCGTTTGCGCCGGGTCTGCGCGGCACTTCGGGCAACCTGTGCTGCGGCCGGGACCTTGGTCTGTAAGGGTTGCCTCACCTCAGCAGTACGCTCGCGCCATGCAGCTGCGCGCCTGCCCGGTCGGGGCCGAGGTCGAGATCGTCGCCCTCGGGCTGCCGGACGGCGCCCTGCTGCGGATGGGGGAGATGGGGCTGCGCGCGGGCTCCCGCGTCCGCGTCACGCACCGTGCGCCCCTCGGCGGCCGGGTCGTCGCCGTCGGCACGGCCCGTCTCGCCCTCGACGGAGCGACGGCAGCAAGCGTCGAGGTCCGGACGCTGAGGTGAGCCCGGCTCCGGTCGACCGGCCGGCGGTCCGCGCCGCAGCCAGCACGGCGGTGCTCCTGGTCGGCAACCCCAACGTCGGCAAGTCGACGCTGTTCAACACGCTCACCGGGTCGCACCAGCGGGTGGTGAACGCGCCGGGCACCACGGTCGAGCTGCGCACCGGCACGTGGTCGACGCTCGACGGTCCCGTGTCGCTCGTCGACCTGCCCGGCACCTACAGCCTCATCGCGCGGTCCCCGGACGAGCGGGTCGTCACCGACGCGCTGGCCCGGGGCGATGGCCCCGTGGTGGTGGTCCTCGAGGCCACGGCGCTGGCGCGGTCGCTCTACCTGCTCGCGCAGGTCGCCCGTGCGGGCCGCCGGGTGGTCGCGGCCGTGAGCATGCTCGACGTCGCCGAGGCGCACGGTGCTCCGGTGGACCCGGGGCGGCTGGCCGGGCTGCTCGGGATCCCCGTCGTGGCGGTCGACCCCCGCAGCGGCGCGGGAGCCGCGCGGCTCGCCGACGCACTCGCCGGTGCCGGCACCGTCCGCGGGCTCGCACCCGGCCCGGACGGTGCCGCGGCCGCGCCGCCCGGCGCCGACGGCGACGTCACGGCCCGGCTCGCCGACGCCCAGGAGCTCTTCGACTGGGTCGAGGCGCTGCTCGCCGAGCTGGCGCCGCCCGCACCCGCGCACCGCACCCGCACCGACCGCGTCGACGAGCTCCTCCTCAACCCGTGGCTGGGCATCCCGGTGTTCCTCGGAACGCTGTGGACCCTGTTCCAGCTCGCCACCTCGGCCGCGGCGCCGGTGATGGCTCTCGTCGACCGCTGGTTCACCGGTCCCGTGGCCGGTGCGCTGAGCGCCGCGCTGGACGGCTGGGCCCCGGCCTGGATGACGGGGCTGCTCGTCGACGGCGTGCTCACGGGCGTGGGCACCGTCGCGACCTTCCTCCCGCTCATGGCGATCATGTACACGGCGCTGGCCCTGCTGGAGGACTCCGGCTACCTCGCCAGGGCGGCCTTCCTCGCGGACAGGGCCATGCGGGCGATCGGCCTCGACGGTCGCGCGATGCTCCCGCTCATCGTGGGCTTCGGCTGCAACGTGCCCGCGCTGGCAGCGACGCGCACGCTGCCGGACGCCCGGCGCCGGCTGCTCACCGCCCTGCTCGTCCCGTGGACGTCCTGCGCCGCACGGCTGACGGTCTACGTGCTCCTGGCCGGGGTCTTCTTCCCCGAGCACGCGGGGACGGCGATCTTCGCGATGTACGTGCTCAGCGTCGTCCTCGTGGTCGGCGGCGGGCTCGTGATGCGGGGCACGCTCTTCCGCGACCTGCGCCACGACGCGCTCGTCCTCGTGCTGCCCGCCTACCAGCGCCCGAGCCTGCGGGCGATCGCTGCCTCCGTGTGGTCGCGTGTGTCGGGCTTCGCACGGTCGGCCGGCACGGTGGTCGTGCTGACCCTCGTCGTGGTCTGGGGCCTGCTCTCGGTACCCGCCCCGGGTGTCACCGCGCCCGTCGGCTCGTCCGCGGGTCTCGCGGTCGAGGACAGCCTCTACGGGCGGGCCGCGGCCGGGGTCGCCCCGGTGCTGGCGCCGGCCGGGTTCGGCGACTGGCACCTGGCCGCGGCGCTCGCCGGCGGGTTCGTGGCCAAGGAGGTCGTGGTGGGTCAGCTCGCGCAGTCCTACGCCGTCTCGGCGCCGACCGACCCCGCACGGGCCGGCGACGGCCTGGGCGACGCGCTGCGCGTGACCCTGACCCGGACGTCCGGCGGGCATCCCGCCGCCGCGGCCATGGCGTTCATGGTCTTCGTGCTCGGCTACACGCCGTGCCTGGCGACGGTCGCGGAGCAGTGGCGCCAGATGGGCGCACGGTGGACCCTCGGCGGCATCGCGGCGCAGCTGACCGTGGCGTGGGTGCTGGCGGTCCTCGTGTTCCAGGTCGGGCGG
>Ga0073904_10000518_pt1 | contig 27538 bp, 21 predicted proteins | sample KloWWTrecipitate_FD_66668 | JGI IMG/M metagenome (GOLD analysis project Ga0073904, IMG submission 66668) | Active sludge microbial communities from Klosterneuburg, Austria, studying microevolution and ecology of nitrifiers - Klosterneuburg... | ecosystem: Engineered > WWTP > Aerobic digester >... | reverse complement strand
GTCGTCGAATTCTTCCGACTCGGGTTTCTCGCTCATGGCGGCAGAGATTTAGCGCGAAACGCGTCCGGGCGCAACGGCCGACGTCACGGAGCGGTGGGACCTCAGCGAATCAATGCGTTCATCTCGAAGATCGGCAGCAGCATTGCAAATACGATGCCCATCACGAACAGGCCCATGACAACGATCAGCAGCGGGCCGAGGAGGCCGACGAGCGCCGCCAGGATACCGTCGAGCTCACGCTCCTGGCTCACGGCCGCGCGCTCGAGCATTGTCTCGAGCTTGCCGCTTGATTCGCCGCTCGAAATGAGGTGGATCGTCATCGGCGGGAAGAGCTTGCTCTGGGCAAGCGAGCGGCCGATCGGCGCGCCTTCGCGCACACGCTGGCCGGCTTCGACGACGGCGTTCTTCATCGGGATATTGGTCACGACCTCGCCCGCGATACGCAGCGCCTCGAGTACCGGTACCGCGGCCGCCGTCAGGATGCTGAGCGTGCGGGTGAAGCGTGCGGTGTTGAACCCCCGCACGAGCTGTCCGACCAGGGGCAGGCGCAGCTGGAACTCGTGGTAGCGGCGGCGCGCCTCGGGATTTCTCAGCCATCGACCGACTCCGACGATTACGACCACAAGGCCGGCAAGCAGCCACAGGCCCCAGGTCTGCAGAAAATCGCTCACCCCGATCAGGATGCGCGTCATCAGGGGCAGTTGTGCCTTGCCGGTGTCAAAGACCTCGATGACCTTCGGTACGACGTACACGAGCAGTCCCGTGACGATGCCGAAGCACATGACCGTCAGCACGATGGGGTAGAGCATCGCGCCGAGCACCTTCTGACGCGTGAGCTCGCGGCCCTCGGTGTAGTCGGCGAGCCGCTCGAGAACTTCATCGAGGTGCCCGGACTGCTCGCCGGCAGACACCGTCGCACGGTAGATCTCGGGGAACACGCGCGGGAACTCGGCGAAGCCGCTTGCGAGCGTGTGCCCCTCCATGACGCGTGAACGCACGCCGAGAAGGATGCTCTGCACGCGCGGCTTCTCGGTTTGCTGCGACACAGCGAGCAGCGCCTCTTCCAGCGGCAGACCAGCCTTGGACAGGGTGGCGAGCTGGCGGGTAAGCAGGGCGAGGTCGGTGGCGGATGCGCCGCGGGCGATGCCGAACTTGCGCTGCCGGCGGGCTTCCTCGCGGGCCGCTTCAGTGACGGTGACCGGCAGCAGCTCGCGCTCGCGCAGCAGCTGGCGGACGTGCTTCGCGGTGTCGCCTTCCAGGACCCCTTTTTTCTCGCGTCCCGCCGCGTCGAGGGCGGTGTACTCGTAAGCGCCCATGGTGATGCGCTCAGGTCAAAGGGCTGGGGGCGACGGGCAAGACCGCACCCCAGGCCAGCTGACCGGCGCTTCTGGCCCCGAGCCCTTCGCGCTGAGCCCCGGCTCAATCCTCACGCGTCACCCGCAAGACTTCCTCGAGGGTCGTTTCGCCCCTGAGGACCCGGTTGCGCCCGTCGTCGCGGATTGACGGCGTCATCGTGCGCGCATAGCGCTCGAGTTCGTGCTCCGCGGCGCCGTCGTGAATCATGGTGCGCATCTGGTCATCGACCATGATCATTTCATAGATGCCGCTCCTGCCCCGGTAGCCCATGCCGAGCTCGCTGCTCGGGCGATACAGCACCGGCGAGTCGTCGGTCGGACCGAGGTTCAGCAGGCGTCGCTCGTACTCACCGGCCTGGAACGGCTGCTTGGTTTCGGGATTCAGGACCCGCACGAGGCGTTGTGCGAGAACGCCGATCAGGCTCGAGGAAAGGAGAAACGGCTCGATCCCCATGTCGCGCAGGCGCGTGACGGCGCCCGCCGCGGTGTTGGTGTGCAGTGTCGAGAGCACGAGGTGGCCGGTGAGGCTCGCCTGCACCGCGATCTGCGCGGTTTCGAGGTCCCGGATTTCGCCCACCAGCACCACGTCCGGGTCCTGCCGCAGGATCGCGCGCAGGCCGCGTGCGAAGGTCATCTCGACCTTGGTGTTGACCTGCGTCTGGCCGATGCCGTCGATGTAATACTCGATCGGATCCTCGACCGTCATGATGTTGCGCGTGTTGTCGTTCAGGCGCTCGAGCGCGGCGTAGAGCGTGGTCGTCTTGCCCGAGCCCGTGGGGCCTGTCACGAGCAGGATGCCGTGCGGCTTGTGGATCAACTCGTCCATCAGCGACTGCGTCGCCTGATCCATGCCGAGCGAATCGAGGTTCAGGCGCCCCGCCTGTTTGTCGAGGATGCGCAGCACGACCCGCTCGCCGTGGCCCGATGGGATCGTCGAGACACGTACGTCAACGGCGCGGCCTGCGATGCGCAGCGAGATGCGGCCGTCCTGCGGCAAGCGCTTCTCGGCGATATCGAGCTTCGACATGACCTTGATGCGCGAGACAACGAGCGGTGCGACCGCGCGACGGGACTGCAACACCTCGCGCAGCACGCCGTCGACCCGGAAACGGATCACGAGCCGGTTCTCGAACGGCTCGATGTGGATGTCGGACGCGTTTTCCTTCACAGCCTGGGTGAGGAGAGCGTTGATCAGCCGGATGATCGGCGCGTCGTCGTCGCTCTCGAGGAGGTCTGCCTGTTCGGGAAGGTCGAGCGCGAGGTGCGCGAGATCGACGGTGCCGTCGAGGCCCTCGGCCGCCTGCATCGCGTCGGAGCCCGCCTCGTAGGTGAGGCGCAGCAGTGTATCGAACTCCTCATCGCCCACCCTTGCAAGGCGAATCGGCATGCGCAGGTGGCGGCGGACTTCGGCGATCGCAATCGGTGTCACGTCGCTGCGATGGGCGCAGTCGGCGATGCCGTCGGCAGTGTGCCGCACGAGCACGCCGTGGCGCTTCGCGAACGCGAACGACAGGCGCCGCTCGGCCGGGCGCGCAGGCCCGCCCGCTGGCGCCGCCTCCATCAGGGCGACTCCGGCGGCGTCTGTCCGGGCGCAGGGGTGGGCGCAGGGGCGGGCGCAGGGGCGGGCGACCCGGCCGCCGGCACCGTGCTTGCGGCGTCGTCCGGCCCGTTGCCCGCCTGCGGGTCGACCGGCGCAGGCGCCGCCAACGGCGGCAGCACCGACTTCTTTTCTCCCGGCAACATCGGGACCACTTCGAACCTGGGGCCCATCCGCTTCTGCTCGTCGCGGATGTAGTTGTACTTCGCGTTCGTCTCGAAAGAGGCTTGCACGCCGTCTCGCAGGATCTTCGGCTGGATGAAGACCATCAGGTTGGTCTTGATCTTCGAGGCTTGCCGCACCCGGAACAGTTCGCCGATGAGAGGAATGCGGCCGAGGAACGGCACGCGCTGTTCACCCCGGCGATCCTCGTTCTGGATGAGCCCTCCCAGCACGATCGTGCCGCCATCCTCGACGAGGAGCGTCGTGTTGATCACGCGCTTGTTCGTGATGAGGTCGACCGAGCTCGCGGTGCTGGTCGAAAGGCTCGAGGCTTCCTGCTCGATCTTCAGGATCACGGCGTCGCCTTCATTGATCTGTGGCGTGATCTTGAGGATCGTGCCGACTTCCTCTCGCTGGATGGTCTGGAAGGGATTGACGGAGCCGTTGTTGTTGCCGCCGGTGTTCGTGTACTGGCCGGTGATGAAGGGCACTTCCTGCGCGACCTTGATCTGCGCCTCCTGATTGTCGAGCGTGACGATCGACGGCGTTGCGACGATGTTGGTGTCGGCATCGTTTCTGATCGCTCGCAGCACCGCCGCCCAGTTCGTGCCGGTGTCCTGCACCCGGCCACCCCCGATCGTGGTGCCGATGATGGCCTTGGGGTCGATGCTGGTCGGGTTATCGATGCCACGGATGATGTCGACGATGCTGCCGCCCGCGATCGGCTGGATGAAGCCGCCGACGGCAAAATTGTCCTGTGAGCCGTCAACGGCCCAGTTGATGCCGAGTTCTGCGGTCTTGTCGGCGCGCACTTCGACGATCACCGCCTGCACGAGCACCTGCGCCCGGCGGATATCGAGTTTGTCGACGATCGCCATGAGGCTGCGCATGGCCTTCGGCGGTGCGGTGATCACGATGGCGTTGTTGTCGGGGTCGGCCCAGATGGTCGTGTTGCGCTCGGCCTGGGCCGCGGGACCGGCCCCGGCCGCGCCGGCGGCGCCCGGCGCGGCGGCGGCGACGCCGGTGACCTGTTCCTTCAGTTTCGCAGCAATCTTTTCGGCGTCCGAGTAGCGCAGATAGCGCACTTGCGTATCTCCGCCCGCTTCAAGGGGTGTATCGAGGTGCGCAATCAGCGCCTTCACGCGCAGTCGCGCGGATTGCTCGCCGCTCAGCAATATGCTGTTCGAGCGGTCGTCCGCAACCAGCTTCAGGTTGGTGCCGCCGCCTTCAGCCGCAGCCGCACCCTGTATCAGCTGGGAGACCACGCGCACGATTTCGGCGGCCGACGCATTCTGCATCGGGATCACCTCGATCTCCGCGTCGCCACCCTGGTCGATGCGCCGGATGATGCGCATGATGCGGTTCACGTTGTTCGCGCGGTCGGAAATGATCAGCATGTTCGAGGCGGGGTAGGCCGCGAGATGCCCGTACTGCGGAATCAGCGGCCGCAGGATCGGCACGAGCTGCGCTGCGCTCACGTTCTTCACCGCAATGACCTGGGTGACGATCTCGTCGGACGTGGAGCTGACACGGTCGGGCAGGTCGACCGATGGAAACTGCCTCGCGTTCGCGTCCGGAATGATCTTGATCACATTGCCGGTCTGCACTGCGACGAAACCGTAAACCTGCAGGATAGAGAGGAATGCCTGATAGAAGGCCTCGGGAGTCATCGGCGTGGTCGACAGCATGGTGACCTGCTGGCGGCCGACGCGTGGGTCGATGATGAAGTTCTTGCCGGTTGCCGCGCTGACTGCCTCGATGATCTGCGTGATGTCGGCGTCCTTGAAGTTCGGCGTGATGCGCGCCACGGACGGCTGCTGTGCCGCCGCGACGGAGACGACGGCAAGCAGGGCGCCCAGGGCGGCGAGGCGCACCTGGCCGCGGCGCAAGCGCGGAGGCCGGATTTCGTTATTGCGTGTCATATCCGCCAAGTCTCCACTTTCTAGTCGCCACGCTCGTTGGGCGGCGGGTCGGCCGGTTCTTCCGTGCCTGTCTCGCCGCTACCCAGCGCAGCCGCGGCTGGATCGGGCTGGGCAGGCGGCGCCGCAAGCTGCTCCGCCTCATTCGCCACCTGCGCCATGTTGAGGGTGAGTTCCTGCTGCCGCCCGCTGCGCATCACGGTCACGCGCGCTTCGGCGGAACTGCCGAGTGTGCGGAAAATTTCGTTGCCGCGCGCGGGATCGTCGAGCGGCGTGCCGTTGATCGAGGTGACGAGGTCACCCGGGCGCAGGCCGAGGCGCGCAAAGGCGGCGCGGTTGCGCCCCGGGTAGACGCGGTAGCCGCGCTGTTTGCCCTCGGCAAAGACAGGCTGAGGTCGCATCACGTCTCCGATGACGCCCGGGTCCTTCTCGATGAGCTTTTTCATGCGATCGAGGATCTGTATGTCGCCCGCCGTCGGCAGCTGTGCAGGCAGCGCGGGGGAAGGCGCAGCCGAAGCAAGTGTCGACTGGTGCGGCAGCGACAGTGATTCAAGGGCTCCAGCCCGCTCGAGCACGACGCGGTCTGCATAGACGGCATGCAGCTTCGCCCCACCAGGCACGGTGTCGCCGACCATCACGACCTTGGCGGCGGCGGCACTCTCGCCGAGGATGGCGATGCCGGTATTCGGGTCGGTGTTGGCGATCACACCCGCGAGCACGAGCGCGAGACTCGTCTGCGGCGCGTTGCTGGCATCGCCGCTCGCGGCGACGGCAGACTCGCCAAAGAGGTGCGCGTTGACGAGCGTTGCCAGGTCGAGCTGCGGTGGCGCCTGCACAGGTTCACTCGCGACCGGTGTGGCGAGATTGGCGCCAGCGAGGTCGGTCACCGTGAAGGCAATCTGCACGGCGAGCACGACGCCGAGCACCCAGGTGGCAAGTTGCGGGCCGCGGACAGCCAGCAGGCCTTTCCAGGCGTCTGGCGAGGGTAGGCCCTGCAACACGGAAGTCGTCATCCGTCCAATCATAAGGTGCTGTCGATGGCGCTCACAAGCGACTGTTTCGCCAAGAATTCGGCGCCGCGTGAACCGGCGACTTGTGTTGCCGATCGGCGACCCCTATAAAAGGTCAAATGCCGGGTAATGAGCCAGTCCATCCAGACCGTGGTGTCGTCGTCGAGGAGGCGGCGCCGAAGCTGAAACGTCCGCCGCTGTTTCAGGTCATATTGCTGAACGACGATTACACGCCGATGGAGTTCGTGGTGGATGTGCTCGAGAGGTTTTTTGGCATGAACAGGCCGCAGGCAACCCGCGTGATGCTCGAGGTTCACATGAAGGGCAAGGGCGTGTGCGGGGTGTTCAGTTTCGAGATTGCCGAGACCAAAGTCGCGCAAGTCACGACCTATGCGCGCGACAACCAGCACCCGTTGATGTGTACGCTGGAGGAGATCTGATGCTGTCGTCCGAGCTCGAATACTGCCTGAATGAAGCCTTTCGCGAGGCACGCGAGGCCCGCCACGAGTTCCTGACCGTCGAGCATCTGCTGTACAGCCTGCTCGGGGCCGCCCGGGTGCGCGAGGTGCTGCGAGCCTGCGGGGCCGATCTTGAGAAGCTGAAGCCCGACCTGCGCGCGCACATCTCGGAGGCGACGCCGCAACTGCCCGAGGGCGATGATCGCGAGGTGCAGCCCACGCTCGGCTTCCAGCGCGTGCTGCAGCGCGCGGTCTTTCATGTGCAGTCGAGCGGCAAGAAGGAAGTCGGGGTCGCGAACGTGCTGGTCGCGATTTTCAGCGAGAAGCAGACCCACGCGGTGTACCTCCTCAACCGCCAGGGCGTGAACCGGCTCGACGTCGTGAACTACGTGTCGCACGGCCTCTCGAAGATTGCAGAGGAGAAGCCGGGGAAGGAGTCCGAGGCTGTCGAGGGGGAGCGCGAGGCTGAAGGTGGCGCGCTCGAGAAGTACACCACCAACCTCAACCGCCAGGCCGAGAGCGGCCGCATCGATCCACTGATCGGCCGCCAGCTCGAAGTCGAACGCACGATCGAGATCCTCTGCCGGCGCCGCAAGAACAATCCGCTGTACGTCGGCGAGGCTGGCGTTGGCAAGACGGCCATCGCGGAGGGGCTCGCACGGCTCATCGTCGAGCGCAAGGTGCCCGACGTGCTCGCGGGCAGCACGATCTACGCGCTCGATATGGGCGCCCTGATCGCCGGCACCAAATATCGCGGCGATTTCGAGAAGCGCCTGAAGGGCGTGATTACCGAGCTGAAGAAGCAACCCGGAGCGATCCTCTTCATCGACGAGATCCACACCGTGATCGGCGCCGGCGCCGCGTCGGGCGGCGTGATGGATGCCTCGAACCTGATCAAGCCCGTGCTGACGGGCGGCGAGATCCGCTGTATCGGCTCGACGACCTATCAGGAGTTTCGCGGCATCTTCGAGAAGGACCACGCGCTCGCGCGGCGCTTCCAGAAGATCGATGTCGTGGAACCGAGCGTCGCGGAGACGATCGACATCCTGCGGGGGCTCAAGTCGCGCTTCGAGGAGCACCATGCCGTCAGGTACACGGACGAGGCGCTGCGCGCCGCGGCAGAACTCTCGGCGCGCCACATCAACGAGCGCCAGCTGCCGGACAAGGCGATTGACGTCGTCGACGAGGCCGGCGCCCGGCTGCGGCTGAAGCCCGCTGCCGAGCGCGAAGCGACAGTCGAAGTGCGGCACATCGAGGAAGTCGTGGCGCGCATCGCGCGCATCCCGGCGAAGAACGTTTCGACTACCGACCGTGAAGTGCTGCGCAACCTCGAGCGCAATCTCAAGCTCGTGATCTTCGGGCAGGACACGGCGATCGAGTCGCTCGCCGCATCGATCAAGATGGGCCGATCGGGGCTCGGCGATCAACGCAGGCCCACGGGCAGCTTCCTCTTCGCCGGCCCGACCGGCGTCGGCAAGACAGAAGTCACGCGCCAGCTCGCGATCGCACTCGGCGTCGAGTTCATCCGTTTCGACATGTCGGAGTACATGGAGCGCCACACCGTCTCGCGCCTGATCGGCGCGCCTCCGGGGTACGTCGGCTTCGATCAGGGTGGGCTCCTCACCGAGGCGATCACGAAGCATCCGCACTGCGTGCTGCTGCTCGACGAAATCGAGAAGGCCCACCCCGACGTCTTCAATCTGCTGCTGCAGGTGATGGATCACGGCACGCTCACCGACAACAACGGGCGCAAGGCCGATTTCCGCCACGTCACGATCGTGATGACGACGAACGCGGGCGCGCAGGAAATGAACCGCCCGTCGATCGGCTTTACCCATCAGGACAACGCGAGCGACGGGATGGAGGCGGTGCGGCGGCTCTTTTCACCGGAATTCCGCAACCGGCTCGACGCGATCATCCAGTTCGCGCCGCTCGCTGCGCCGACGATCGAGCGCGTGGTCGAGAAGTTGCTGGTGGAGGCTGAAGCCCAGCTCGAGCAGAAGGGAGTAATACTGACGATCGACGATGCCGCGCGTCGCTGGATCGCGCAGAAGGGTTATGACCCGAAGATGGGCGCGCGACCGATGGCGCGAGTGATCCAGGAGCACATCAAGCGGCCGCTCGCGGAGGAACTGCTTTTCGGCAAGCTCGTGAACGGCGGGCAGGTGCGGGTGACACTCGCCGCAGGCGGCGATGGGCTCGCACTCGAGTGCACGCCGGGCGAGGAGGCCGTCCCCGCCTGATCAGCGTGTTGCTGAGATCGAGACGTCAATCATCGGCGCGTGGTGTTCGCCGATGTCGCGAGTCAGATTCTCCGCGAGCGCGTAGGCACGCGCGTAGACGTCGCCGCCCACTTCGCGCTCGAGGTAATAGGGAACGGTGGCATCCGGCGGACAGTCGGGATCGCCCAGGCGATTGCAGCGCACGAGGAGATTCCGCCAGTTCAGTGGGCCGCAGTCGAAGCCGCTTCGGCAAGCCAGCAGTACAAGTGAGGCGCCGCGTTCCTTCGCCGTCGGGTCGAAATCTGCGGCGAGCAGCGCGAGGCCGGCGAACCACCAAGCTTCGGCTCCGCCAGCCTTCATGGCACGCCCCAGCAGATCGCTCGCCTCTCTTGTAGTCGCATCGGTCCCTTGCGACTCGGCAGCCGCGGGTGCGCGTATGGCGACGAGCATCAATTCATAGGCCTTTCGAGCCTCTGCAGCGGGATAGCCGTCCGCTGCCGCGAGATCGAGCCAGTCGCCGGCGTCGCGACTCTGAGCCTCGACAGGAAGACCAACAAATGGGTTCGCGGACACGAAGCGGTGGCACAGCGCGTAGTCCTTTTGCATGGAGTCCAGCAGGCCTGCGGTCATACCCGGGTGCCGTGACCACACATCCTCGGGAGCAACGGCAGCGCGGTAGAGGGAGGCAACCCCTTCGCACAGACGAAGAGCTTCGGAGATCGCAAACTGCGCGGCCCCGTCGCCCCTGAGGGCTGCCGGCGCCGCCGACTGCACAAATGCAAATAGGTCACTCGATTCGTCGAGTTTTCCTGACCAAGACTTCTCGTTCCTGCTCCGCTGCGTGTTGACCTGTTCATACTGCCCAATAGAGATGGGCAAAGCGCTCTGGGAGGGCTCGGCGCGAAAAACGGTGTCCGAATAGCCGCGCGGCAAAGTTGCTACCACCGAAATCTCAGGTTCTGCAGCTACATGCACGAGCACGAATGCCAGTGCCGAGGCGGCCGCGACCGCAACACCAGCCCCAATGGCGCGCGACTTCATCATCGTCAAACTCGCCAGTCCGTGTCACGAAATTGCACGATGTCGCTTTCAATCAACGCATGGAACACGGGATCAATTGGTATCGTGTCCAGCAGCTGAGCAACGCGTCGCCAGCATCACCCACACAGATGCTATCAGTACGCCGGTGTACGTGACCGCAGATACTGGTGCGGACGCGAACATGAGCATGAGCACAGCCCTTGAGCCATGCGACGAGAGAGGCAACAAGCGCAGCTTTCGCATATAGCCCCCAGTAATTACTTAGTTGATACAAGAAGACGCCGGCTGACAGGCATCGACCGCAAGCTTGCATCTGCGAGCACTCTTTGGATCGACCCGCGCCTGACTCCCGTTGTCAATCCGTCTGCCAACGCTTCTAGCATATTTGTGTAGGGGGGCAAGTGAATTGTATGTTGACAGAACAAGTTCAACGTCGTGGCTGCCTAGGCGTCCAGCCTGCTGGCGCATTGAATGAAACAAGTATTCCTGGAGAGCTTGGTGCTGGTCATCCGCTCTTCGCGGATTCGTGGGGTGGCGCGAGGGTGAGCCACTGATTTTGCGTGGAGCGACCCGCGCAGGTGATGACATGGGCTCGCCTATCCGGTGAATCGGCGAAGAGCGGGCTACGAGTGGGGCAGAGGCAACGATATCCCCCGTTACGCGTGCGCCGCCCAACGAGTTCGAAGCGATGGGCAAGTCGCGGCCACTGCGGGATGCCGTGGCCCCTGCGTCGCGGGCGGTCAACGGCCGCGATAGACGATGCGGCCCTTGCTGAGATCGTACGGAGTCAGCTCGACGGTCACCTGGTCGCCGGTGAGGATGCGGATGTAGTTCTTGCGCATCTTGCCCGAGATGTGCGCGGTCACCACGTGCCCGTTCTTGAGCTGGACGCGGAAAGTCGTGTTCGGCAAAGTCTCGGTGACTTCGCCTTCCATCTGTATGGCGTCTTCTTTGGACATGCGTGTTCCGGTGACAAGGGCGCGCGGATTCTGCATAAAGAGGCCCCTCAGGTCCAGTGTTTCGGCCTCTCGGTGGTGCCAAACCGGGCAAGGCAGGCCGAAAATTCCCGTCGCGGCACGGGGCGGCTGCCCAGACTGCGCAGATGCGCGGACGCAAGCTGGCAGTCGATCAGGTGGATGTCGCGCGCCGCGCAGTTCTCGACCAGCACTGCGAGCGCGATCTTCGAGGCGTCGCGCGCGCGCGCGAACATCGACTCACCGAAGAAGATTCCGCCGAGCGCAACGCCGTAGAGGCCGCCGATCAGCTCGCCATCGCGCCTCGCTTCAACGCTGTGCGCGAGCTCAAGCGCGTGCAGCGCGACATAGGCCGCGCGCATCTCGGGTGTGATCCACGTGCCGCCTGCCGTATCGCGAGGCGCGGCGCAGGCATCGACCACTGCCGCGAAATCACAGTCGAAAGTGACGGTAACCCCTCGATTTCGCATCGCTTTGTCCAGGCTTCGGCTGCGACGGAACTCCGCGGGGAAGAGCACCTCGCGAGGATCGGGTGACCACCAGAGCACTGGCTGGCCGGGTGAATACCACGGGAAAATGCCGCGGCGGTAGGCCGCGAGCAGGCGCTGCGGGGTGAGGTCGCCGCCGGCGGCGAGAAGGCCGGGCGGCTCATCGAGCGCGCTTTCCGGGTCCGGAAACCAGTCGGGCGCATCCGCCGAAGACAGCCAGGTGATGCGCTTCATCGGCGGGCGTCCCGGAACGGTACATGCGCCCGAACGGCCTCGGCGTACGCATCGACCGAGCGACCTTCGCGGGCGAGGTACGCACCAATCGCCGCACGAAAGCGCTCATCCAGAATCAGGTGCGCAGAGCGGGTCTGCGCCGGTTCGAAGCCGCGCGCGACCTTGTGTTCGCCCTGCGTGCCCGGCTCGAAGCGTGCAAGTCCCGCCTCGATGCAGTACTCGATGCCCTGGTGATAGCAGGTCTCGAAGTGCAGGCTGTGAAAGTCGGCCGCGGCACCCCAGTAGCGGCCGTAAAGTGTATCCGCGGACCGGAAGAAGATCGCGCAGGCGACGAGTGCTCCGCGCCAGAGAGCGGCTTTCACGATGAAGGCCTGCCCGAAAGTACGCGCCGCGTGGGCAAAGAATGCGCGCGTCAGATAGGGCTCGTGGCCGTGCCGCAGGAAGGTGTCGCGATGGAGCGCATAGACCGTGTCGAGCCGCTCGTCGGCAAGCTGCTCACCCGTCCAGGTTTCGAACCCGATGCCCATCTCGGCAACACGCCGGCGTTCGCGTCGGGCCTTCTTGCGCTTGTCGGCGGTGAAGCTCGCGAGATAGTGATCGAAGGAGGTGTAGCCCCGGTTGTGCCAGTGGAACTGGCAGTCGCGCCGGCCGAGCCAGCCTGCCTCGTCGAGCGCTGCAGTGTCGGCGTCATCGGGAAAAAGGACGTGCGCCGAGGAGGCGCCTCGCTCTCTTGCCAGCGCAGCGAGTCGGACAAGCAGGCGGCGCTTGAGGGTGACGGGGTCGAGGCCGGGTCGCACGAGCAGACGCGGGCCTGTGGCCGGTGTGAACGGCACTGCGACGACGAGCTTGGGATAGTACTCGAGCCCCGCGCGTGCGTAGGCCTGCGCCCACGAGAAGTCGAACACGAACTCGCCGTAGGAGTGGGTCTTGAGGTACACGGGCGCGGCCGCCGCGAGGCCCTGTGCATCGGTGAGCAGCACATGCGCGCTTTCCCAGCCCGTTTCTGCAGCGATGCAGCCCGATTGCTCGAGACCCGCGAGGAAAGCGTGACGCAGGAACAGCGCGCCGTCCGGCACCAGTGCGTCCCACTCGCACGCCGTGAGTGTTGCGAGGCTCGCGGCGACCCGGCTCTCCATTGCTCCGTTCAGCCGCCCGGCGTGTCGAAGCGTTCGAGGTATTTGTCGGCGTCGAGCGCAGCCATGCAGCCCGAGCCCGCCGAAGTGATCGCCTGGCGGTACACCGGGTCGGCGACGTCGCCGGCAGCGAACACACCCTCGACGCTCGTGGCGGTCGCGTTGCCGTGCGCGCCGCCCTGCACGCGGATATAGCCGCCTGCCATCTCAAGCTGGCCCGCAAAGATCGCCGTATTCGGTGTGTGGCCGATTGCAATGAAAGTGCCGGTGACATCGAGGCGACGTGTCGCGCCGCCCCGGATCGCGGCGATCTGCACGCCATTGACGCCCTGCGCGTCGCCGAGGATCTCCCGCACCTCGTGATCCCAGATGATCTCGACTTTGCCCGCGCGCTCGCGCTCAAACAGCCGCTCCTGCAGGATCTTCTCCGCGCGCAGCTTGTCGCGCCGATGTACGAGCGTCACGTGCGAGGCAAGGTTCGCAAGATAGAGCGCTTCCTCGACGGCCGTGTTGCCGCCGCCGACCACTGCCACGCGGTGGCCGCGGAAGAAAAAGCCGTCGCAGGTTGCGCAGGCCGAGACGCCGCGGCCACGGAACGTCTCTTCGGAGGGCAGGCCGAGGTAGCGTGCCGAGGCTCCGGTGGCGATGACGAGCGCGTCGCAGGTGTAGCCGCCGCGCTCGCCCGTGAGCAGAAACGGGCGCCGCGAAAGGTCGACGGTCTGGATGTGATCGTTCACGGTCTCCGTGGCGAAGCGCTCCGCGTGCGCACGCATGCGTTCCATCAGCGCGGGGCCTTGCAGCCCCTCGGCGTCGCCGGGCCAGTTGTCGACATCGGTCGTCGTCATCAACTGGCCGCCCTGCTCGAGGCCGGTGATCAGCATCGGTTGGCGGTTGGCGCGTGCAGCGTAGACGGCGGCGCTGTAGCCGGCGGGTCCGGAGCCCAGGATGATCAGGCGGCGATGCGTTGGGGTCGTCATGTATAATTTGCGTGGCGATGTGCGCCGTTCCAGTGGGCAGCGGAGTGTACAGTATCCGCGTTGCGGATCGCCGATCTTCCATTTAAAATCAACCGATTGTAACTAGATATTCATCGAGATTCTTGATTTGGCCGACGCTCGTTCTACCCGCCAGCCTGCGCGTTTCACCGCCGCCGTTTCCCGTGGTCTGCGCGAAAGCGCGGTGATCACGATCGCGGCCATTGCGCTCGTGCTGCTCACCGCGCTCGCGACCTACAGCCCGGGCGATCCCGGCTTCTCTTTTACGGGCTCCGGCACCGTGCAGAACCGTATCGGTCCCTTCGGCGCCTGGCTTGCCGATGTGCTCTTTTTCCTCTTCGGGCGGCCGGCATTTCTCTTTCCGCTCATGCTCGGTTCGGCGGCGGTCGCGCTGCATCGGGTGCCGCGCGACGAGGAGCCGCGCTCGCGGGCCAACACGATCGTGCGCGCCTGTGGCTTGTTGCTCGTGCTCGTGACGAGCTGCGCTCTCGCGACACTGCATTGGGCGCCGCGCTCGTTGCCGCAAACAGCGGGCGGCGTCATCGGCAGCCTCGTCGGCGGCGGGCTGGGTGCGGCGCTCGGCTTCCTCGGCGCGACGCTCGCGCTGCTCGCGGCGTTCATGGCCGGCGTGTCGCTTGCCTTCGGGGTCTCGTGGTTCACGATCATGGACCGCGTCGGCGCGGCTGCCTGGGGCGCGATCGGCTGGATCCGCGCGCGCAGTCTCGCGGCGCGTGATGCGGCCGAGGGTCGCGAGCGCAAGCAGGCGCGCAAGGAGACGGTCGAGACGGACCAGAAGAAGGCCGCGCTGCGCGTGAAACCGCGCATCGAGCAGCCGGCGCCCCGCGTCGAGAAGAGCGAGCGGGTCGAGAAGGAGCGCCAGGTGCCACTCTTCGAGACGGCCAAGTCGAGCGAGCTGCCACCGCTCAAGCTGCTCGACGATCCGCCGCAACATGCCGAGTCGTATTCGCCGGAGGCGCTCGAGGCAATGTCGCGGCTCGTCGAGCTGAAGCTCAAGGATTTCGGCGTCGAGGTCGAAGTCGTTGCCGTGCAGCCGGGGCCGGTGGTCACGCGCTTCGAGCTGCGACCGGCACCAGGCGTCAAGGTGAGCCAGATTTCGAGTCTCGCGAAAGATCTCGCGCGGGCGCTCTCGGCCATCAGCGTCCGCGTGGTCGAAGTGATTCCCGGCAAGTCGGTCATGGGGCTCGAGATTCCGAACGAGAAGCGCGAGCTCGTCACGCTGGGCGAGATCATCAAGTCGAAGGCCTACGACGAGCTCGGCTCGCCGCTCACGCTGGCGCTCGGCAAGGACATCGGCGGCCAGCCGATCGTGGCGGATCTGGCGCGCATGCCGCATCTCCTGATAGCGGGCACGACCGGTTCGGGCAAATCGGTCGCGATCAACGCGATGGTGCTGTCACTCCTCTACAAGGCGACTGCCGAGCACGTGCGCCTTGTGATGATCGACCCGAAGATGCTCGAGTTGTCGGTGTACGAGGGCATCCCGCACCTGCTCGCACCGGTCGTCACCGACATGAAGCAGGCGGCGAATGCGCTGCGCTGGTCGGTCGCGGAGATGGAGCGCCGCTACCAGCTGATGGCGGCGCTCGGGGTGCGCAACATCGCCGGCTTCAACAAGCGCGTGAAGGAAGCGATCGATGCCGGCAAGCCGATCCGCGACCCCGTGATGCTCGCGAAGGCGGCGAACGACCCGACGATCGACCAGTCGCAGATCCAGGATCTCGCGCCGCTGCCCTACATTGTTGTCATCATCGACGAGCTTGCGGACCTGATGCTGATCGTCGGCAAGAAGGTCGAGGAGCTGATCACGCGGCTCGCGCAGAAGGCACGCGCCTCGGGCATCCATCTCGTGCTCGCGACCCAGCGGCCCTCGGTGGACGTGATCACCGGTCTCATCAAGGCGAACATTCCCTGCCGCATCGCCTTCCAGGTGTCGGCCAAGGTCGATTCGCGCACGATCCTCGATCAGAGCGGCGCCGAGTCGCTGCTGGGCCATGGCGACATGCTGTACCTGCCCTCCGGCACAGCCTTGCCGAACCGCGTCCACGGCGCATTTGTTTCCGACCAGGAGGTGCAGCGCGTGGTCGAAGCGCTCAAGAAGAGCGCGCCGCCGGTGTATGTCGATGAAGTGCTCTCGGGTCCGAGCTCGCCGATTCCCGGCATGCCGGGTGAGGAGGGTGAGGGAGAGGGCGGCGGCACGGCGGATGCCGAGGCCGATCCGCTTTACGACGAGGCGGTGAAGATCGTCACCACCGAAAGAAAGCCGTCGATCTCCTACGTGCAGCGACGCCTCAAGATCGGCTACAACCGCGCCGCGCGGCTCCTCGAAGCGATGGAGTCGGCGGGCATTGTCGGGCCGCTGCAATCGAACGGTGCGCGCGAAGTGCTCGCGCCTGCACCTCCGGAGGGCTGATGCGGGTCGCGTTCCAGTTTTGCGTGGGTGTCGTGCTCGCGCTTGGCGTGACACAACTCGCGGCGGCGCCCGCGCCGGCCACCGCGCTCGATCGCTTCCTCGAGGGGCTCAAGACCTTGCGCGCCGAGTTCTCGCAGCGCGTGGTCGATGCGCGGGGCGCCACGGTGCAGGAAGGCGTCGGCAGCCTCGTCGTTGATCGGCCGGGACGCTTCCGCTGGGAAGTGCGGCCCGCGGGGGCTGAAGGCAGTCAATTGCTGGTGGCCGACGGCCGCAACCTCTGGTTCTACGATCGGGATCTCGAGCAGGTCACCGTCAAGCCTGCCGACGTCACGCTCACGGCAACGCCTGCGATGCTCCTGTCGGGCACTGGGGATATCCGCGTGGCCTTCGACGTGCAGGCGCTGCCGCGCGCCGCTGGCCTCGACTGGGTGCAGGTCACCCCGCGTGCCGACGACGCGGATTTTCGCGACGCCAGGCTCGGTTTCGCAGCGGGTGCGCTCAAGCGCATGGTTCTGCACGACAAGCTCGGCCAGACCGCAACGCTGATTTTCGGCAAGGCAGTGCGTAACGGGGCGGTGAACGCCGCGGAGCTGCACTTCACCCCGCCGCCGGGCGTCGACGTGATCGGCACGCCGCGGCCTTGAGACGCATGCAGGCGCTGCATTTCCGGTCCTGGTGGATCGCCGGCGGCATCGCGATGGCGCTCGCCATCGTCGTCAGCTCGCTGCTGCCGGCCGCTGACCTCCCTCGTGTGCAGCTGTGGGACAAGTTCGAACATGCCTTCGCGTACTGCGCGCTCGCGGCCTGGTTTGGCGGTGTGCTGCGTCCCGACCGCTATCTGCGGCTCGCTCTCGCGCTGCTGGCGCTCGGTATCGCGGTCGAGATCGCGCAGGGCGCGATGGGCGTCGGGCGCACCGCGGACATGCGGGATGTCCTCGCCAATGCCGTCGGAATCGCCATCGGGGTCGCCATGGCTCACCTCGGCGTCGGCGGATGGATGCGCGGGGTCGAGCGCCTCCTGGGCGTGGCCGCGCCCACGGCCGACTGACGCGCCATGACGGCAAGGCCTTTCGATCACGCGCGGCCCCTCGCGGACCGCATGCGCCCGCGTTCGGTCGACGAAGTGGTTGGCCAGGCGCATCTCCTGGGGACGGGCAAGCCACTGCGCAGGGCGCTCGAAGGCGGGCAACTGCATTCGCTCATCCTCTGGGGACCACCGGGCACCGGCAAGACCACGCTTGCGCGCCTGATCGCGGGCCGCGCTGACGCCGATTTCATTGCGTTGTCGGCGGTGCTCGCAGGAGTGAAGGACGTGCGCGCCGCGGTCGAGCAGGCGAAGGCGACGCGCGCGCTCTCGGGCCGCGCGACGGTGCTGTTTCTCGACGAGGTCCATCGCTTCAACAAGGCGCAGCAGGACACCTTCCTGCCCTTTCTCGAGGACGGCACGCTCACTTTCATCGGTGCGACCACCGAGAACCCGTCGTTCGAAGTGGTCAGCGCACTGCTGTCGCGGGCGCGGGTTTACGTACTGAAGCCCCTGCAGCCTGATGCGATCGCGCAGCTGCTGCGCGCCGCGCTGGCAGACGTCGAAAGGGGTCTCGGCCGCGAAGGGCTCGCGCTCGAAAGTGACGCGCTCGACCTGCTTTCCCAGGCTGCCGACGGCGATGCGCGCCGGGGCCTCAATATGCTTGAGATTGCGGCCAGTCTCGCGGAGGAGGGCCGCATCAACCTCGCCGCGGCACGCGAGGTGGCGAGTGGCGGTCGACGCCGCTTCGACAAGGGTGGGGAACAGTTCTACGACCAGATCTCGGCGCTGCACAAGGCCGTGCGCGGCACCGATCCGGATGCCGCGCTCTACTGGCTCTGCCGCATGCTGGACGGTGGCTGCGATCCACTCTATATCGCGCGCCGCGCGCTGCGCATGGCGGTCGAGGACATCGGACTCGCTGATCCGCGCGCGATCACGATCGCACGTGATGCCTGGGATACGTACGACCGCCTCGGCAGCCCCGAGGGGGACCTCGCGATTGCGACGGCGATCGTCTACCTCGCCTGCGCACCGAAGAGCAACGCCGTGTATGTCGGCATGGGCGAAGCGATGGCGGACGTCGGGAAGTTCGGCACGCTCGAGGTGCCGCTGCGCTTTCGCAATGCGCCGACGCGCCTGATGAAGGATCTCGACTACGGCAAAGGTTATCGCTACGCGCACAACGAGCCCGGCGCGTTCGCCACGGGCGAACGATACCTGCCCGATGGCTTGCCCGATCGTCGATACTACCGACCCGTGCCGCGCGGCCTCGAGGTGAGGATCGGTGAGGCGCTCGCGCGGTTGCGAAAACCCCCGTCAGAGTAGGCGCCACAGGAGACCCCGTGCTCGATCCGAAGTTGTTGCGTACTGATCCTGACGCGGTTGCGCGCAATCTGGCGCGGCGCGGATTTGTGCTCGATGTGCCTTTCTTCCGTGCGATCGAGGAGCGGCGCAAGCTGCTGCAGATCGAGGCGGATCGCTTGCGCGCCGAGCGCAACAACCACTCGAAGTTCGTGGGGGCGGCAAAGGGTCGTGGCGAGGACATCGCGCCACTGCTGGCGCGCGGCGAGACGCTCGCGGCCGAAGTCGCGCGCATCGACGGCGATCTCACCGCCGTGCAGCGTGAACTGGACGAGTGGCTGCTCGGCATTCCGAACCTGCTCGAGGCGTCTGTCCCGGACGGTGCGGACGAATCAGCCAATGTCGAGGTACGCCGGGCCGGCGCTCCGCGGCGTTTCGACTTTGAGCCCAAGGATCACGTGGCGGTCGGCGAGGGGCTCGATGGCTTCGATTTCGACGCCGCAAGCCGTATCGCCGGTGCGCGTTTTGCGGTGATGCGCGGTGGTGTCGCGAGGCTGCACCGCGCCCTCACGCAGTTCATGCTCGACCTGCACACACGCGAGCACGGGTACACGGAAGTTTACGTGCCCTATCTCGTGTCCCGTGCAACCCTCACCGGCACGGGCCAGCTGCCGAAGTTCGAGGCGGACCTGTTTGCGGTGCCGCACGATCCGGCGCTGTTCCTGATTCCCACGGCCGAAGTGCCGGTGACGAATCTGGTGCGCGATTGCATCGTTGCCGCGGATCGCCTGCCCCTGCGCCTGGTTGCGCACACGCCGTGCTTCCGCTCGGAAGCCGGTGCGCACGGCAAGGACACGCGCGGGCTCATCCGCCAGCACCAGTTCGACAAGGTGGAACTCGTGCAGATCGTGCGGCCCGCCGACTCGGCGCAGGCGCTCGAGGAACTCACCGCGCACGCGCAAGCCGTGCTCGCGGCGCTCGAGTTGCCGTATCGCGTCGTGGCGCTGTGCGCGGGCGACATCGGCTTTGGCAGCGCGAAGACCTACGATCTTGAGGCGTGGCTGCCGGGGCAGGGCAAGTATCGCGAGATCTCATCGTGCAGCAACTGCGAGGCGTTCCAGGCGCGGCGCATGCAGGCGCGCTGGCGTAACCCCGAGTCGGGCAAACCGGAGCCGGTACACACTCTCAATGGATCGGGCGTGGCCGTCGGCCGCGCGCTCGTGGCGGTGCTCGAGAACTTCCAGCGTGAGGACGGCAGTGTCACGATCCCCGATGTGCTGCGGCCCTACATGGGCGGCATGAAGGAGCTGCGATGAGCGGAGATTCCGGCAAGCTGGTGCTGCGCGTCGTGCTCGGCGCCCTCATCCTGCTGCACGGTATTGCGAAACTGCGGGGCGGAATCGATTTCGTCACGCATTCCGTGACGGCCGCCGGCTTGCCTGCGACGCTCGCCTATGCGGTTTATGCCGGCGAAGTCCTCGCGCCGCTCGCCGTGATCGCCGGCTGGCACGCGCGCATCGGCGCGGCTGTCATCGCGATCAACATGCTCTTTGCATTGGGCCTCGTGCACACGGACCAGCTTTTCAGGCTTGCGAAGAGCGGGGGCTGGGCGCTCGAGCTGCAGGGCATGTATCTCGCGGCTGCCCTGGCGATTGCGCTGCTGGGCCCGGGCCGCTATAGCCTCAACGGAAAGTAGTGGAGGTAACGGCTTGACACGCAGAGAATGATCATTCATTCTCCGCACGCTCCTTGCTGCTTGCTTGTTCCGAGGCTGTCATGTCCCGTTTCTTTCCTGCTTGCGCCACCGCGCTCTTCATCGTCGCGGGCGCTCTGCTTGTTTCCTGCGGTGACGCCAAGGCCCCGCAAGGACCAGCGGCTCAGCCCGTTACGGTCGTCACTCTCAAGTCCGGGCCGGTCACGCTCACGCGCGAGTTACCGGCGCGTGTCAATCCGTACCTGATTGCCGAGGTGCGGCCGCAGGCGAGCGGCATCATTGAGAAGCGTCTCTTTACCGAAGGCGGTGCCGTCAAGGCGAGTCAGCCGCTCTATCAGCTCGACGATTCGAGCTACCGCGCGGCGTACGCCAGCGCCCAGGCATCGCTCGCACGCGCGGAGGCCACACTGAATTCGGCGCGGCTGAACGCGCAGCGATCTGCCGAGCTCGCCAAGGTTGACGCCGTGAGTCAGCAGGACGACGAGGATGCGACCGCGGCGCTGCTGCAGGCCGAGGCGGATGTGAAGCTCGCGCAGGCCAACGTGCGCTCGAGCGGCATCGCACTCGGCTATGCGCGCATCGTTTCGCCGATCAACGGGCGCATCGGCAAGTCGTCGGTGACGCAGGGAGCGCTCGTGACGGCGAACCAGGCGGAGCCGCTCGCGACCGTGCAGCAGCTCGACCCGATCTACGTCGATGCGACCGCCTCGAGCACCGAGCTGCTCGCGCTGCGGCGTGAGCTGGCTGCGGGCACGCTGTCGAGCGCTGCGCGCACGGTGCCGGTGTCCATCGTGCTCGAAGACGGCACTACGTTCGCGCATGACGGCAAGCTCACGTTCGCCGATGTCACCGTGGATCCGTCGACCGGCACTTTCCTGCTGCGCGTGCTGGTGCCGAACCCCGAACACCTCCTGTTGCCGGGCATGTACGTGCGCGCCGTGGTCAGTGTCGGCATCCGCGAGCATGCCGTGCTGGTGCCGCAACAAGGTGTCGCACACGACCCGAAGGGCAAGACCACCGCAATGGTCGTCGGCAAGGACGGCAAGGCAGAGCTGCGTGAAGTGCAGGTCTCGCATACGGTCGGCGATCAGTGGCTGGTCGACGGTGGTCTCACCGCCGGCGATCGCGTGATCGTGGAGGGATTGCAGAAGATTCGCCCGGGTTCGCCGGTGCAGGCCACCGAAGCGCAGGGCTGAGCTCATGGCACGCTTCTTCATCGACCGCCCGATATTCGCGTGGGTGATCGCGATCGTCATCATGGTTGCCGGTGCGCTGGCGATCACGCAGCTCGGCATCGAACGATATCCGTCGATCGCGCCGCCGACGGTGACGGTCAGCGCGACTTATCCCGGTGCGTCGGCCAAGGTGCTGGAAGATTCGGTGACGCAGATCGTCGAGCAGAACATGAAAGGGCTCGACGGCCTGCTGTACATGTCGGCCACCAGCGAGTCGAGCGGCCGCGCCGCCGTCACGCTCACTTTCAGCAATGCGACCAATCCCGACATCGCGCAGGTGCAGGTGCAGAACCAGCTGCAACTCGCCATGCCGCTCCTGCCCCAGGAAGTCCAGCGGCAGGGCGTGGTGGTCAGCAAGGGGCGGTCCGGCTTCCTGATGATCTTCGCGTTCATCTCGGCAGACGGCAAGATGGATCGCGTCGATATCGCCGACTACGTCGCCTCGAATCTTGTTGATCCGATCAGCCGCGTGCCCGGTGTGGGCGGCGTGCAGGTGTTCGGCTCGAAGTACGCGATGCGGATCTGGCTCGACCCGAACAAGCTCTATACCTACCGCCTCTCCGTCAAGGACATCATCACGGCCATCCAGGCGCAGAACGCGCAGGTGGCCGTCGGACAGGTCGGAGGTACGCCCTCGATCGCCGGCCAGCAGCTGAACGCGACCATTTCGGCACAGGAGCGGCTGCGCACACCGGAGCAATTCCGGCAGATCATCGTGCGTGGCAATCCCGACGGCAGCGAGCTGAAGCTGGGCGATGTCGCGCGCGTCGAGCTGGGGTCGGAAAGCTACGAGTCCATCTCGCGCTACAACGGCAAGCCTGCGACCGGCATCGCGGTGTCGCTCGCGACCGGCGCCAACGCGATCGATACGGCGAAGGGCGTCGCCAGGACGATCAAGGAGCTGCAGCCCTTCTTTCCGCAGGGACTCGTGGCGACCGAGGCCTTCGACACGACTCCGTTCATCCGGGCGTCGATCCTCGGCGTGATCGAAACGCTGCTCGAGGCGGTCGCTCTCGTGTTTCTCGTCATGTTCCTCTTCCTGCAGAACCTGCGTGCGACGCTCATTCCGACGATCGCGGTGCCTGTCGTGCTGCTCGGCACCTTCGCCGTGCTCAACGCGATGGGCTTCACGGTCAACATGCTGACGATGTTCGCGATGGTGCTCGCGATCGGTCTCCTCGTCGACGATGCGATCGTCGTGGTCGAGAACGTCGAGCGGCTGATGGAGGAGGAGGGTCTCTCGCCGCTCGAAGCGACACGCAAGTCGATGGACCAGATCACCGGCGCGCTGGTCGGCATTGCGCTCGTGCTGTCGGCGGTGTTCGTGCCGATGGCCTTCCTCGGTGGCGCAACCGGCGTGATCTACCGCCAGTTCTCGGCGACGATCGTCGCCGCGATGGCGCTCTCGGTCTTCATCGCGATCGTGCTCACGCCGGCGCTGTGCGCGACGATGCTGAAGCCGGTCGAGCGTGGCCACGCCCGCGCCGACTCGGGTTTCTTCGGCTGGTTCAACCGGTTCTTCGGGCGGGCGAGCACGGGCGTCGAGAGCGGCGTGCGTTCGATCCTGGCGCGCGGCGGACGTTACATGGCTGTCTTCGGGGTGCTGGTCGTGCTGATGGGGGTGCTCTTCCTGCGCTTGCCGAGTGCATTCCTGCCCGACGAGGATCAGGGCCTGATTCTCGCGCGCGTGAGCGCGCCTGTGGGCGCCACGCAGGAGCGCACGCTCGAGTCCATGGAGAAGCTTGAAAAGCACTTCCTCACGCAGGAGAAGGGGACGGTCGAGTCCATCATGGCGGTGCAGGGCTTCAGCTTCGGCGGCAGCGGCCAGAACAATGGCACGGCTTTCGTCAAGCTCAAGGACTGGGACGAGAGGCCGGGGGAGGAGATGAGCGGCAAGGCCGTGGTCCGGCGCGCCATGGTGGCGCTCAGCCAGATCAAGGATGCGCTCGTCTTCGCGATGTCCCCGCCGGCCATACCGGAACTGGGCAGCTCGTCGGGGTTCGCCTTCTACCTCGAGGACAACGGCGGCCTCGGTCACGCCGCGCTGATCGCGGCTCGCAACCAGTTCCTCGGAGCGGCGGCGCAGAGCAAGCTGCTCGCGAACGTGCGCCCGAATGGCCAGGAAGACACGCCGCAGTTGCGCGTCGTCGTCGATGTGGAGAAAGCAGGCACACTTGGCCTTGCGGTGTCCGACATCAATCAGACCCTGAGCGCGGCCTGGGGCGGCCAGTATGTCGACGATTTCCTGGATCGTGGCCGCGTCAAGCGTGTCTACGTGCAGGCGGATGCGCCGTTTCGCATGGTGCCCGAGAACTTCAGGCTCTGGTCCGTGCGCAACAACGTGGGCGAGATGGTGCCGTTTTCCGCCTTCGCGAGCGTGCACTGGGAATACGGATCGCCGCGGCTCGAACGCTACAACGGAACGCCTTCCGTCGAGATCAACGGCGAGGGCGCGCCGGGAGTGAGCAGTGGCGAGGCGATGGCCGAGGTCGAGCGTCTCGTCGCGCAATTGCCGGCCGGATACGCTCTCGAGTGGACGGGACTTTCCTACCAGGAGCGGGAGGCCGGCGCACAGACGCCGCTCCTTTATACGCTGTCGCTGCTGATGGTGTTTCTGTGCCTCGCTGCCCTGTATGAGAGCTGGTCAGTGCCCACGGCCATCCTGCTGGTGGCGCCGCTTGGCATCCTCGGCGCCGTGCTCGCCAACACACTGCGCGGCATGGAGCGCGACGTGTATTTCCAGGTGGCGATGCTCACTTCAGTGGGTCTCTCGAGCAAGAACGCGATCCTGATAGTGGAATTTGCCAAAGCGAACTACGAGCGCGGCATGGACCTCGCCGCGGCGACGCTGCACGCGGTGCGCGATCGCCTGAGACCGATCCTGATGACTTCGTTCGCGTTCGGTCTTGGGGTGATGCCACTCGCCATCGCCACGGGCGCTGGCTCCGGTGCGCAGCGTGCCATCGGCACGGGTGTCGTGGGTGGCATGCTGACAGGCACCTTTCTCGGGCTGTTCTTCATTCCGCTGTTCTATGTGCTGGTGCAGCGCCTGTTCGGAGGCAAGCGTGCTGTCCATGCGTAGCGGATCTCTTCTGGCTGCAGCACTGGCGAGCATCCTGCTCGTCGGGTGCGGCGCGCTCGTCCCGAAGCTGCCGGTGGAAAAATCCGGCATTCCGGCGCAGTGGCCACTGCCCCCATCGACCGGCACGGGGCTGCAGCTGCCACAGCCCGTGACCACCTCTGCCGACAACACGCCGACGACCGACAATACGCCGGTGAATGGCAAGGCTGTCGCCGACGTCGGCTGGCGCGATTTCTTCGTCGACCCGAATCTCGAGGAGCTGATCGCGCTCGCGCTTGCCAACAACCGCGACCTGCGCGTCGCCGTGCTCAACGTCGAACGGGCGAGCGCGCAGTATCGCATCCAGCGCGCCGCACGTGTCCCTTCGCTGGTCGCAACTGGCGCCGTGACGCGCGCGGGGGGCGAGGCGTTGCCGGTCACGGAAGATGCCAGCGTGACCGCGGGCGTCGCGGGATTCGAGCTCGATCTCTTCGGCCGCGTGCGCAACCTCTCGGTGGCGCAGCTGCAGCGCTATTTCGCGGAAGAAGCGGCGCGCCGTGCCGCGCAACTGTCGCTGGTCGCGGCAGTTGCCAATGCGTATCTCACGCTCGGTGCGGACCGAGAACTGCAGCGGGTGGCGCAAGAGGCTCTGGAGAACCGTCAGCAGGCACTCACCCTGACCCGCGAGCGACACAAGCTCGGCGCCGTGTCTGCGCTCGACGTGAGCCAGGCCGAGACGGAAGTCGAGACGGCGCGCACTGACGCCGCCCGCTACAGCGGGCAGGTCGCGCGCGATGTCAACGCACTCACGCTGCTCGCGGGCGCGCCCATCGATCAGGCGCTACTGCCGTCACACTTTGATCTGCGCGTGAGCGGCCTCGGAGAGCTGCCCGCGGGCTTGCCCTCCGAAGTGCTGTTGCGCCGGCCCGATGTGCGGCAGGCCGAGCGCCTGCTGCGCGCGGCCAATGCCAACATCGGCGCGGCACGCGCGGCGTTGTTCCCGTCGATCAGCCTCACGGGCCGCGCAGGCTACACGAGTGAGGAGCTCTCGGGCGTGTTCGACAGCGGGACACGGATCTGGAGCTTCTCGCCCCAGGTGAACCTGCCGATCTTCACCGGTGGTCGCAATCTCGCGAACCTCAAGTCCGCGCGGGTGGATCGGGATATTGCGCTCGCGCAGTACGAGGAGACCATCCAGAGCGGCTTTCGCGAGGTGGCCGATGGGCTCGCGCTCACTCAGACGCTCGCTGAGCAGAAAGCGTCACAGGAAGCACTGGTGGCCGCCGCGAAGCGCGCCGATGAGCTGTCACGCGCGCGTTACGAGAGCGGGCGCGACAGCTTTCTCGTGCTGCTCGATGCGCAGCGCACACTCTATGGTGCACAGCAGTCGCTGATCGCGACGCAGCTTGCGGAGCAGGCGAATCGCGTGCTGCTCTACAAGGTGCTCGGGGGCGGCTGGAACGAGACGACGCGATGATGGAAAAGGCGGCCACGGAATGCGGGAGCGACGGGCGCGCAGCGGCGCAGCGCAAGCGCATCCTGTGCGCTGCGCAGAAGTGCTTCGTCGAGCGCGGTTTTCATGCTGCCAGCATGGCGACGATCGCAGAGACCGCCGCGATGAGCCCCGGGCTCATCTATCGCTACTTCCGCAGCAAGAACGAGATCATCCTCGCGATCATCGGGCAGCAGCTCGAGGTGGTGCGTGAGCGGATCAGCGAGCTGCACGCGACCGCCGACCTCGCCGGGGCGATGGCGGGCTCGTACAACGCGTCTGGCGAGAATAATGGCGAGCGGATCAGCGCACCGCTTTTTCTCGAGATGTCGGCCGAGGCGACGCGCGATCCGCAGATCGCCGCGGCCACACGCGCCTCCGATACGAGCGTACGGGACGCCCTCGTGCGCGCGCTCGTGCGCAGTCGCGAGGAGGGCGGCTACGGGGTCACGAAAGCCGTCGCCGCCGAGCGGGCGCTCATGCTGATGTGCCTCATTGAAGGCCTCAAGGTACGCGAGGCGCGCGAGCCGGATCTCGATCGCAAGCTGCTGAAGTCGGCGCTCGCGAAGGTACTCGCGGCGATCTTCGAACCGCCGCAGCGCTCCGCGCAGGGCTGATCGGCAGCACTGGCGTCAGGCCGGCCGGATTTGCGACCATACCTGTTGCCGGCGCGGAAGGGTGGCGGAGCGGTTGAACGCACCGGTCTTGAAAACCGGCATCCCCGCAAGGGGATCGTGGGTTCGAATCCCACCCCTTCCGCCAATTACTGGTCTCAAGTCGGCCCGGAAATGATCGGGAAACGCTGAAAAAGCCGTGATTCTCAGGCTTTTTGATTCTCACGGCGTCTCTCAAGCTCTCGGTATGTCTCAACCAGGTGTTGGTACTTTTGATGGTATCTGCACCGTTGCGTACGGGAGATACCATCAAATGATCTCGGAAAGCCGGGTTCGCACAGCAAAGCCAACGGAGAAGCCCTGCAGGCTGAGCGACGGGCGGGGTCTATACCTGCATGTGGTTCCTGCAGGGGGCCGCTATTGGCGCTTCAACTATCGATTCAACGGAAGACAGAAGACGCTGGCGCTAGGAATCTACCCTGACGTGCCACTCGCCAAGGCCAGGGAGCGCCATCAAGAGGCCCGACGGCAACTTGCAGAGGGGATTGATCCCGGCGTCGTGAAGCAGGCCATCAACAGCGACTTCGAGGCCGTTGCCAAGGCATGGGTTGCCCACTGGCAGACCGGTCGGAGCGAACGCTACGTGACTTCCGTGCTTGCCCGCCTTGAGGCCGATGTCTTCCCGAAGATCGGATGCCGACCGGTGACGGAATTGGCGACCTCCGACTTTCGCGATGTGGCCCGGGCGATAGAGGGACGGGGTGCTTCAGAGATCGCCCGGAAACTTCTCCAGAACTGCGGCCAAATCATGCGGTACGCCGTGGCCAACGACCTTGCCCAGCGCAATCCCGTTGCCGAAATCAGGCCCGCCGACATCCTGAAACCTCGCAAGAAGCGCAACTATCCCCGGGTGACCGCCAAAGAACTGCCTGAGCTGCTTCGAGCTATAGACGGCTATGTGGGCGGCGAGCACACCCGTCTGGCCCTTCAACTCATGGCGCTGACGTTCGTGCGTACATCAGAACTGATCTGCGCCCGTTGGCCCGAGTTTGATCTCAAGGCGTCTCGCTGGGA
>Ga0073904_10000511_pt1 | contig 27662 bp, 21 predicted proteins | sample KloWWTrecipitate_FD_66668 | JGI IMG/M metagenome (GOLD analysis project Ga0073904, IMG submission 66668) | Active sludge microbial communities from Klosterneuburg, Austria, studying microevolution and ecology of nitrifiers - Klosterneuburg... | ecosystem: Engineered > WWTP > Aerobic digester >... | reverse complement strand
CGAGGCAGCTGGACATATTGGGTTGCGTCGGGCGCGACCAGCGCCTGGCCAACTTTCAGGGTCAGATAAATGTTCAGACTGAGCAAGCTGCAAAAGCTTTCCGACCCGGAGATCCTTGCGAAAAATCTCCGGGCTGCACGCCTCCAGGCTCGCGGATTCTGGTGGGACATCAACCGGATACCCATGCCGGATCCGGTGTTCGTGATCGGCTGCTCCCGATCGGGCACCACCATCACCTACGAGACCCTGGCGGCAGCACCCCAGTTCCGCAGTTTGGGCTGGGAGATACCGCAGTTCTGGAACAGCCTCCATGGGCCGTTGAATAACGGATGGCACTCGGAAGCAGCGGATGCCGGCAACGCTCGTCCGGAGCATCGCGATGCCGCCATGCGATACCTTTACCAGCACCTCGGCCCTGGATGGGTACTCGACAAGACCTGCATCAACGTCATGCGAGTTTCCTACCTGCATCGATTGTTCCCGGATGCGAAGTTCGTGTTCATTCAGCGGGACGGGCGCGACAACATCAGTTCCATGATGGATGGGTGGCGCACCGGTCGCAGCGATGGTCGATTCGAACTGACGCAATTCTTCGGCTCCTTTCCAGAAGAAGTGGCGATCGAGGGCGGGCAATTCCGGGAGTGGTCATTCTTCCTGGCGCCGGGCTGGCAGGATTACAACCATGCTGGCCTGGCCGAGGTCTGCGCATTCCAGTGGATCAGCGCAAATCAGATGGCATTGAAGGCCAAGCGTGAGGTCCCGGACTCGCAGTGGATTCACCTGCGCTACGAAGATATCTTCGAGCGCCCTGTAGACATGTTCCGTAGTACGTTTGAAAAGCTGGGCGTGCCATTCACCGATGAACTGGCGTCGCTCTGTGCCAATCTGCAACCCACCAGTGTCGTCAAGGGCAAGCCGAAGCATCAGAAGTGGAAGGACCACAATCCGGAGGCCATCCAGCGCATCCTGCCCATCATTCGACCCTTGATGCTGGAAATGGGGTACGACACGGATGCATGACCCCGCATGCACGGTGAGCGTTGTCATACCGGCATACAACGCGGCCTGGTGTGTCCGTCGCGCCATCGACAGCGTGCTGGCGCAGACTTACCGCGACTTCGAGTTGCTGGTCATCGACGATGGAAGTACGGACGACACTCCCTCAGTCCTGCTGGGTTACGGCACCGCGATCCGCATCATCCGGCAGCCGAACGGTGGCCTGTCGAGCGCTCGAAATGCCGGAATACGGGCTGCGCGGGGCGACTTCGTCGCTTTTCTCGATGCAGACGACTGGTGGCTGCCCCGCAAGCTCGAGCTTCAGGTGGAACTGCTCCGTTCGCAACCTGAATTGGGTTTCTGCTCTTCAGCAGCGCGGGTTCAGGATGCCGAAGGGCAATTGCTCGGCATCTGGGCGTGTCCGGATATTGGCGAAGCCTTCATCGCGGATCTCTTCAGAAGCAACGGTGACGTCGCGGGCAGCGGTTCAGCCGTCATGGCAAGGCGCGAACTGTTCTCGCAAGTCGGCGGGTTCGACGAGACGTTGAGGAGCCTGGAAGACATCGATATGTGGATGCGATTGGCCGCCATCACGAAATACGGATGCATCCCGGAACCTTTGACCGTGATTCTGAAAAGCCCGGGCAGCATGAGCCGCAACTTGGACGTGATGCGCTCATCCGCGATCCGGGTGATGAAAAAGAACCGGCAGTTACTCCCTACGGACCTGCAGGCCGGCTACTGGAGATCATGCCTTGCAGGCATCATTTCGGACTACGCGAAATGGCGCTATCGCGAAGGTCGCAAGTTGGAGGCGTTTACAGACATCCTGCTCATCCTGGTATTGGCTCCAATGAAAAAGGGACGCTTGGGCCTGGGTTTGCTAGTGGATTTCTTGCTCAGGCGAAGCGTGTAGTGATGTCGCCAGATAACTGTAAACACACCCCACATGCGTGCCCGTCAGACTGCCGCCTTGGCAGAGTTGCGAATCGCAAAGCCATCGAGCGCATCGAACCGATCTCGAAGAGACTGGCAGAGCTCGCGCACAGCGGGCTCGATGTCGGCGCGCGGGGACTTGCCAACAGACTTCACATGAACGTAACGACTGATCCACGGGGACCAGTTCGGCACGCCAAGGAACTCGAACGTCTCGCGCATGACCTCGGCAGGGTCGCCGACCAGATCTTCGTAGCGCATCAACTTCACTCGGGGATCGCGATCGAGTCCTTGCTCGAAGAACAGCACATTACGGTAGTACCACATCAACGCAGCCGCGCTGGCTTCGCCCATCGCGGGATGGGCCAGTTGGCGAAGCAGATGCTGCGTGTCGTCCGACATGCCACGGCCGCGCCAGTCGGCCGCAGATTTGTCACGGGCCAGCCGACGCACCTGGCTTGCGAAATTGCCGAAAGAGCGGATTGCAGAGTTCACGCCGTCGTCATAACCGCGCAGCAACCAGAGCGTCTTCGCCGGTTTGAATTCGTCCATCAGTGAACGCACCTGCTCCAACTCGCAAAGCGACTTGATCACGAAAAATGGAGCTGTTGAATTTGTCGCGAGGCTGCGGATGACGCCCCGCGGTCGCATCTCGTAGTTATCGAATGCCCGGTTGTCGAACTCGTGATACACGTCGGTCCACCGGCTCCACTCCAACATTTCCATCAGCATGTTGGTGCCGGAGCGCTGCATGCCGGCGACGAACACGTAGCTGCGCGGGAGTTCGTGACCAAACTGATGCCTCAACGGCTTCCAGGTACGCCAGAGACGTCGTTCGATTCGCTCGCGCAAACTGCGCGAATCGTGACCAGTTGCGGGACTGGCAAGTGAATTTTGCGATCCGGGCTGTTGGGGGGCAGGCATGATGCTCCGGGTTGCTACGTCGAATTGGACTGAGCCGTGGAATTCATCGGCCTTGGGCACACAATACTAAGGTTTTGTTCGGTAGTTTGAGCGTATCGGGCGGATGTTTTGTACACAGCGCACGCACTTCCCTTAATACATGCGGCGAACATACACAGGATGCACCATGTCTAATCGCAAACTCTTGGGTTCAGTTCTATTGACCTTGGTTTTATATGTTTCACAAGCGAACGCGCAGGTGACATTACCGTTCGCACCCACTGATGCCGAGTTGTCAGCATTACCAAGAGAATGCCGCTCCAGAACTGCAAAAGTAAAATCACCGGCGTTGACCGCCGAATGGAAAATGTATGAATCCCGCCTTGGTCGGCCAGTATGGGATCACTACCATCACTACTGCTTTGCGCTCAACTTCATGCGTAGAACGCAATTCGCAACGCTAAAAAAAGACAAGATGTACAACCTTCAATCGGCGATAAATAACTATAACTACCTGCTGCGGCACTGGCCGCCAAATTCTCCTATGAGAATACGCGCCGAGAGCGGAAAACGAGAAGCAGAGTTGATGATGAAGCTTATTTGACCTGCTCAGTGCAAATTTTCTGCGAATGGCCTAGCAGCCGGCCAGTACGAGCGCAGTAACACTGTGTCGGCGACAGATTCCATTTTTCCGGCACGCTCCTCAAGCGGCTTTTGCGGCAGTCGTACCCTGCCCTTTCAGGGCAATCCGCAGAGAGGACCGAGCGCGGTTCAGGGCCATCCGCGAACTGCGTCCGAAGCCTTCAAAGCCACTTCCTGGAACAGCGCACGGCCCGACGTCATTGAACATCGATGCGCTGACATCACGATCCTGCTACACGGCGAGATATTCAATGCAGGCGATCTGCGTCGCACTTTGGATGTCGAGCCCGAAACATCGATGGGCCACACGTTGGCCGCTGCGTGGCGTCAATGGTCAACCGACACCCTGCCGCGCCTGGACGGCGTATTCGCTCTCGTCGTGAGCACCGACGACCACCTGTGTCTCTATCGTGACCCTTCTGGACTGCGCAACCTCTACTTCTGTAGCGCGCGCCCCGAGCAGGTGGCGTTTGCGACCGACATGGACTCAATGCATCGCCTTCCCGGCGTCGACCGAAAGCTGGCGCGGCGATCCCTGCACGAGTACCTCCGATTCCTCGACGTTTCGGCCCCACACACCTTCTACGAATCTGTTCGTTCGGTGGAGCCGGGCGTGTGCATCTCCTGGTCCCGGGAAGACACCGAGCTCCACGCACGGCCCCGTGTCGAACATGACGGGCTCTCTCAGGCAAGGTTTGCCGACGCACTGGACACGCTGGATGACCACCTGCTGCACAGCGTGCAGACACGCCTCGCCGATTCAACCCATCCAGCCGCGTTCCTGAGCGGGGGCATCGACTCCTCGCTGATCTGCGCCCTCGCGACACGCCAGCGTCGGGACGTGACGGCGGTCACGGTGGGCTTCGAAGGGGGCTCTTTCGACGAGGCGCCTGTCGCAGGCCACATCGCAAAGCATCTGGGCATGGCGCATCGCGTACTTCGCTTCGGTCGCAGAAACTACCTCGCAGCCTTGGAGAAGCTGTCCGTGGGCATGGATCAGCCGATGGCCGATCCGGCAACACCGGCCACCTTGCTGGCATTCGACTACTGCAGCAAGAGCTTTGACGCAGTCTTGGATGGCACGGGCGCAGACGAAGCCGTTGGCACGATGCCAGCTCGCCATGTGCGCTTGGCTGTGGGCTACGCCAGCGCATTACCCGCCCCTGCGCGCCGAGTGATGCTCCGCGTCCTGGGAGCGGTGCCAAGACTGTCGGATTACAGATCGATACTGGACTTCGATCACCCCGCCGACACCATGATCCGCTGGCATGGATTCACTCGCTCTGAAATCGAGTTGCTTTGCGGCGAACCCGTGTCTTTCGCTGATACGCAGTTCTACCGAACGTTTGCACGGTTCAGGCGAAGTGAGCACTTCGAGCGTTACAGCGCCCTGTTGAACGCGATGCCATGCGACCGACTGAATCAGGCGACCCTTGTCAGCGGCTTGCGCGTGAGATACCCGTTCTGCGATCGCAAGGCGGACGCCTTCATCAGGCAGCTACCGGAAGACTGGCGCTACCGAAAAGGTGAGCCCAAGCGCATCCTGCGCGCCCTTCTGTCACGATACGTCCCGCAACCCATCTGGGACGTGCCCAAGCACGGCTTCGATTTTCCATTGCTCGAGTTCCTGAGCGGGGACGACTATGCGCTGGTGCGGCGCTATCTGCTCCAGGGCCGCTGGCTGGACATGGGTCTGTTGCGACCCGATGGGGTCAGAGCCTATGCGCTTCGATTCATCGCTGGCGACGAGCGGATGAAGTTTCGAGTCTGGGCACTGGTTGTTCTAGCGGCTTGGCTGGAGCAACGCGGTGATCTGCAGTAAATGTTTCTACGCGACATGAACAATAGTGATCAAACGAGTCAACGACTAGCGCGCGTGCTCATGTACTCAGCCTATCTTGACCCTGAATACAGTGGTGCGGCCCTGCAGGCGCTCACATTGGCCCGCGAGTTGCGCAGCCGCGGCCACCATGTCGAATTCCTCACCAACCGCTGGACCGGCCTGAACGAGACCGCAGTCGTAGACGGTTTCGACGTGAGGCGCATCGAGCCGGGCCGTCTCCGCAAACACCGAGAGTTGCGCCTCTGGTTCAACATGGCAAGGTACGTCTGGGCGCGCCGAAACGATTTCGACATCCTTCACAGCCACGGGGCCTACTTCACCAATGCCTTCATCGGACCCCTGGCTCGATTGCTCGGCCTCAAGTCACTGGTAAAAGCCAGCCTTGCACGCGATGACTTGCTGGGCCTGTCGCGACCGACCGTCGGCTGGCTGCATCAATTCATGCTGCGCCGCATAGATGCCTGTGTGGGGATCAGCAAGGATCTGGTGGAGGAATTCCTGATCGGCGGAGTCAAACCTCAAAAGATTTTCCCTGTGCCCAACGGCGTGGACAGCGACCGCTTTCGATGCGTATCCGCCCAACAGGTGCCTGCACTGCAGACCAGGCTGGGCCTGCCCATCGGTCAGCCAATCGCGCTGTATGTCGGGGTTCTGGACTCGCGCAAGAACATACTTTGGCTGGCCGAACAGTGGGTCGCCCACGACGCCTTCGGTACGGGCGCGCTGCTGGTGGCCGTTGGACCACAAAGCCGTGATGACCCCCAAGGCGAGTTGCGAGCCAAACTGGTGGAACTCGCGCGAGCGCATCCCGAGCGGTTCACGCTGCACAGCTTCCAGGCGGACGTTACGCCCTACTACCAGTGCGCCAAATTGCTGGTGCTGCCCTCTTACAGAGAAGGTATGCCGAACGTGGTCTTGGAAGCGATGTCTTGCAGCCTGCCATGCGTGGCCGCACGGGCCAGCGGCAGCCGCGAACTGATCGTGGAAGGAGAGACCGGCTACACCTACGATCCTGACGACAGCACCAGCCTGGGAGAAGCGGTGCGGCGCTGCCTATCGGCTGAGGCATCTGGCATGGGGGAAAAAGCCAGGCGCTGGATAGAAGATCGGTATTCCATCAATGCCGTCGCAGACCGCTACCAATCCATCTATAGAAGCTTGCTCCCCGACTGCAAAGCAAACGATCTGTCTGTTCTCATGCTCAGCGAGCTTTTTCTTCCGACAAAGGGTGGAACAGCCGTGATGTTCGAGGACGACTGCAGACGACTGGGAGGGCGTTCGGTTCACATCGTCACTGCAGCGGTACCCAACGATGGCGCGTTCGACATCGGTCATTCGAACACCATTCATCGACTGGTACTGCAGCGACACCTGTGGATGCGCCCGGAGTCCCTTCTGCTTTATGCCCGCCTGTCGTGGAAGTCCCTGCGCTTGGCGTTGACCAACCGCTTTGCAGCCGTGCTCGCGGGCCGGGCGCTACCCGAGGGCATCGTCGCTTGGGGAATCGGACGCTTGCGAGGCTGCAAGGTCGTGATCTATGCGCACGGTGAGGAACTCACTGGCTGGGGAAGGGGCAGGAAATTCCAGGCCATGTGCTTCGCGCTTCGCCACGCGGACAAGATCCTGGCAAACAGCGATTTCACGCGTGACACGCTGCTCTCGCTCATCGGGGTGCGACCCGATCAAATCGTCATGGCCTACCCGACAGTGGACGCTGAGCGCTTTCGCCCCGGACTGCAATTTGACGACCTGCGATCAAGCATCGGCCTGTCTGCAGATAAGCCGCTCGTACTTTCGGTGGGCCGATTGCAGCGCCGCAAGGGATTCGATCAAGTGGTTCGCTCGCTGCCCGGCCTGATGCGGCGCGGCATCGACGTTCATTACGCGATCGTCGGCATCGGGGAAGACTGGCAGTACCTGAAAGATTTGGCCACTGAGTTGGGGGTAGCCGACCGCTTGCACTTGCTTGGCCATGCCGATCCGGCAGATCTGCCGCGTTGGTACAACGCATGCCAGTTGTTCGCCATGCCGAACCGCGACATTGGCGGAGATACGGAGGGATTCGGCATCGTCTACCTGGAGGCCAATGCGTGTGCCAAGCCAGCCATTGCCGGTCTTGCAGGCGGCACGGGTTCAGCGGTTGAGCATGGCGTCAATGGATTGCGCGCAGATGGAGAGAAAACAGAGGCAGTTGAAGCGGCGATTGCGCAATTGCTTCTTGACGAAGATGAGTCGAAGCGCCTGGGAGATGCAGGTCGACAACGGATCCTTGGCGGGTTCACACCGGAAAGGCGGGTCGAACTCATCCGACAAGTGATCACCTCATGATCGCTTTTGTCGACCAGTTCCGGACGACGCGGTACCTGATGTCGGGAGCATCAGATGGCCCATCGCGGACAGCCCGGCCAGACGCATGAATCTCCACAGATGCCCTGTATCACGCAGTCTTTGACAGAAGAATGGCAGACGCTTGCCGGCCTCGAGGATCAGCCACTGCGGATCATGTGTACGCAGTACCGCTCCCAGTTCCGATGACGAAAGGAATCTCAGGTCGTCATGGCACCTCAGCGCGTCTCGATACAGCTTGTCCAGTTCGGCCAGACTTTGCTGACGACGCTGCAGATCGACGATGAAGTTGTCGCGATGATTTTCAAGCAGGCAGGGCCTGCCTTGCGATATCGCCACAGACAGTGCGCGCAAGGCGTGATTGGCATCGCGGCCGCGCCAAGGCTCGAAGTAATCGTTGCGCGCCAGGCAGGTCAAGCCACTTGACCGATCACCATTGACGATTGGTCCTTCGTCACCTCCCGGCAACCCTTGTGCATCACGACACGTGTAACGCCAGCCGGGTGACACGATGTATTGGATTCCTTCGTCTGCCCAGGCGCGTTCCGTGGCGCATGTCCACACGAAGGTGGGAGGCACGACCACGGCAGGCGCCGATCCGAAGATCCGTCGGTAGGCCCGGACCTCCTCCGCCACGGCACCGCTGATCGCATCGTCGGGGTGCCGGGTTGAAGGAAGGCACGCCGCGTTGACCCAGCGGCTTTGCAGCGCCGAGGGCAACTGCTCGGTGGTGGCCGGCACCGATTGACGCAGCCATGCCTGAACTGCGGCGTCCTCGCTGGCCATCAACGCCTGCGGCCAGTAGTGCTCCATGCCGTGCAGTTGAAGCGCAAAGACGCCACGCGCCTGGCCCTCCAACAGCTCCGTCAGGATGGGCCGGAACTGCGCGGCATCGAGTTCCACACGACGGTAGGCTCCGCCCTTCTCGATCGCCGGGCCATCCGGCACAGCCAGCACCAGAGCGAGATTGAATGTGGGAAACCGCCCCGATGCGTCAGTGTGACGAGACAGCACCGCTGCGATATCCCGCAGAGCTTCAGCCTGAATCAGCGGGCCGGCGCCCCAATCGTCGCTTTCCACAACGAGCACTGGCCAACGGAAAACCGGCTCCCTCCATAGTCTGCGCAGCGTGCGGTGATACGACAGAAGCAGGAGCGTGCAGAGCAAAGCCCAGATCGACAGCACGCCCAACAGCACCTGCGAAATATCAAGCATGGGCAGACGCAGCCATCAAAAATCGAAGTAGACGAATTTCTGGGTCACTCCGCCGAAAGCCACCACCATCAGCGTGAGCAAGGCGTAGGCAACACCCCTGAGCCAGAAAGGCACACGCCACCACCACAGGATGCCGTGACGCTGCAAAGTCGTGACGAGCAACGGCTCCACTGCGACCAGCAGGGCGGAGACACCAACGATACCCATCTCGTACAGCCTGAAATGAACGACGGCCGCAAAGGTTACGCTTTGGCCAAACATCGCACCAAGCACGGTGCAGGCGTCGGTGAAACTCGCAGCTCGGAAGAACACCCAGGTGATCAGCACCAGAACAAAGGTCAGCGGCATGCCCGCCATCGAGAGCAGGCGCGCAAGCCCGCCCTCGCTGCTCAGACCCATCCGGCCCAGTAAACCGTTGAGCAGACGATGGCCGATCAGGTACAGGCCGTGCAGGGCCCCCCAGATCACAAAGGTCCAGCTCGCGCCGTGCCACAGCCCCCCCAGCACCATGGTCGCCATCAGGTTGAAGAAAGTCCGCAGGCCACCGCGCCGGTTGCCGCCCAAAGCGATATAGAGGTAGTCCCGCAACCAGAGCGACAAGGTGATGTGCCAGCGCCGCCAGAATTCGGTAGGACTGCGGCTGATATAGGGGTACAGGAAGTTGCGTGGCAGCACCACGCCGAACATGCGCGCCAGGCCGACGGCCATCTCGCTGTAGCCCGAGAAATCAAAGTAGATCTGGAAGGCGAAAGCCAGGGTACCGATCCAAGCGCTGGTGATGTCCAGTCCAGCGGGGTTGTTGAAGGCGGCGTCGGCTATGGGCGCCAGATTGTCGGCAAACAGTGTCTTCTTGATCAGCCCGGCCGCAAAGATGGTGCCTCCGAGACGAAAGTTGTCAGCCCTCAGTGGCGCAAGTTCTCCGAGTTGATCGATCAACTGACCCGGACGCAGGATCGGCCCTGCAATCAGGTGCGGAAAGAACGTGACGTACAGGCACCAGCGGGGGAACGTCACATGCTTCGCCCATTCACCCCGGTATGCATCGAACATCGCGCTGAGCATGTGGAAGGTGTAGAAACTGATGCCCAGCGGCAGCGCCCAATGCATCCAGCCTGGCGATTCAGTCGGAGCCGCAAGACCGGCGAAACCGGCCAGCACGATCAGTGACTCTGTGAAGAAGGCCAGATATTTGGCGGCCGCGAGGAACACCAGATTGAGCGTGACGCCCAACACCAGCACGGCGCGCGATCGACTTGCAACGATGCGCAGATAGAGCAGGTAATTGACCCCCAGCGATGCCATCAAAAGCAACAGGTACGCCGGCTTCCACGAGGCGTAGAAGATCAGGCTGGCCGCCAACATCAATGCGGCACGTTCACGCGTGTTGCGGGCCGCGCCGTACAGGGCCAGCGTGGCAATCAAGAACACGAGGAAGCTGAAGCTGCTGAAGATCATGGGCCGCGATTCCCCGAGCTGCCCGGACCCTCTTCACCCGACCCTGCGTGCCAGATGCTTGCCAGCGCCCTTCCCAGCAGGACGCTGTATCGCTGCGCACCTCGATCGTTCAAATGCCCCGGGTTGACGAACTCAGCCGGAGTACGGGGCACTTCACGGTCCAGGACGATGACCGGGATTCCTCGGCGCTGCAACTCGGCAGCAATCGCTGAATAGGGGACTGCGTCGGGTCGATCGGATTCCAGATAAAGCACGTTGCGATTCAGAAGAGGCGGAAAGACGACCGCCACTTGCACACCGCGCGAAGCCAGCAGATCCAGCATGCGCCAGAGATGGCTCACATTCACTGCTGAAGGAGGCTGGACGGATTCCGCTTCCTGAAGCTGGACCGACTGTTGATCCTGCAACCCCCCAACTCCACGGCGATAGCCGAGATGCACTGCCGCAGCACCTCCGACCGGTGGCACATCTCGCCGCGCCGCGTGGATGAATCGTTCGAGGACAGCGGGCTCGCGCAACTGCCGCAGATTGTCAGAGTAGCCATAAAGTCGAAAGACGGCCCTGAGAGCATCGCGGTGTTGACCATCAGCCCACATGCGAGGCACGTTCGCGAAGAAGACTTCCTGGCCCAGGCTGTCGACCGGTTGCACCAAGCTTTCGTCGAGCGAAAGCACGACCTGGCGGACTCCGCCCTTTCCAAACGCTCCAGATCGTTCGAGGCGATCAACGACACCGGCAAGCACCCGGGTATCGGCGCCGGGCAGACCCATATTGAATGTCCGGGTGACTGTGGACCGATCGAACTGGGCTTGAACGGTACGCGGGTCGAAGCCGTTGTCGGCTCGACTGTTGCCAAGGATCAGGAGATCCGGGGGATGGGCCTCGACATGGACCACCTTGTCCAGCGCCCTGCCAGCCGCGAAGACGGAACGGAAACGATGCAGGAATGCGTCGGTATGGAGAAACATCTCCACGCAGAACAGCAACAGTGTCGCGACCAGCAAACCGCGTCCGACTGTTCGGCGTCTTTCAATACCCGCACTCACTGAATTCAGCTCGATCGTCACGGATTCATTGCTGCGCATGCACGGTTCCGGAGACAGGCCCGAGCAAAGGGCAGCAGATACGCAGGAATGAGGGCGGCAAGGAAATCCTCATGCAGTTCAGCAGCCTTTCACGCGCGCGCGTCAGCGGACCGTCGACGGGGTCCCTTGAGCTGTTACGGCCGTGGGCTCCGTGACAGATCCAGCTTGATGAACCAGGTGATGAACCACAACGGCCACCGCTACCAAGTGGTAGGCGTAGTCGAAGTAGGCCAGCCCCAGGAATGCACCCGCCGACATGTAGCCAATGACGCTGACTTGAACCATGGCCGCCAGATCGCGGGCCCAAGCGAGATCTGCATTCCGTCCAGCCGCACGAATCACGGCGCCGCACTTCAGCCAGGTCATGCTCAGTATCGTGAGGAACATGGCCAGACCGATAAAGCCCTGTTCGCCAAGCATCTCGAAATAGATGCTGTGTACATCGCGGACATTTGTCGGATCGGGCGCGTATCGCTGGAAAACCATGGGGCCCCACATATCGAACCCACCGCCAAAAATGCGGTCGCGTGCAACATTTGCCGCCGTCCACCAGGCGTTGATTCGTCCCTGTGCGGATTGGTCGACCTCGTAGGACTGGATCGTGTTCATCCTCGCGTACCAGGATTCCGGCATGACCAGTGCAACGACAAAGATCGACAGACCAATGAAGATCGCCGACGCGAGCTTCTTACGACTCTTCAGCCAGAAAATGCCGCCGGTTATCAGCAATGCAACCAGTGCGCCGCGCGATTGAGTACCCACAGCAGCAAGCGTCGAGAGCACCATTCCGGCCGCCAGGCCGATCTTGATGAACTTGCGCTTTTCCTGAAGATGGAGATAACGCATCAGCGGGATGGTCATCACGAGAGCAAGGGCCATCTCGTTGTTGCCGCCGATGAATGTCCCCATCGGACCCTGCACTCGGTAAGCACCGCCATTGAGGATGGTGAAAATCCCCCCCTTGACGCCATAGAAACCCAGCGAAAGGACGATCACCCAAATGAAGAGATGCACCTTCTCGCGCGAGGTAAGCATGAGGAGGGTCATGAAGGTGAGGATCTGTATCTTCAGCACCTTGACGTACTGATCCATGGCGCGATCGACGTAGAAAGCCTGCGTGGTGGTCAACCCCATCCATGCAATGAGGCACAACAAGACCACGATCTCTCGACTCCAGACCATGCGCTTGGCCTCCTTCGAGAGGAGCATGCCGACCAGCGTGAAGATTGCGACGATCTGCACGACTGGCATCGACAGCATGAAGCCATAGCACAACCTGTGAGGATTCATGTAGCCCAGCGCGGCCAGCATCAGAATGCCCCAGAACGGCCGTTTCAGGAAAAACGGCAACGAGCCAAAAACAATGCAGGCGACCAGCAGATCACGCACGGCGACTGCCTTCTTCTGTTGGCGTTCCCACGTGACTGACCACGTACCGGAATTTGCCGGAGCGCTCCGGCGGGATCTGGTCGACCTGTGACACGCTGATCTGGACTTCCGGTCCCAGGCGAGCTCGAAACTCACGGGGAATGTCTTGAAGCCGCAATGGGTCGAATTGACTGTCGGTGACGAGCAATACGCGGGTCTCCGATCGGCTCTCCTGAATGATCTTGAACTGTCGCACCCCTGGCAGGTCTCGAAGAACGTAGATCAGGGCCAACCCGTGCATCACGGTGCCATCAGCCGCGACGACAAAGTCGGTGGTGCGCCCCTGGATTTCACGAAGCATCGGGAGCCCGCGGCCACACGCACAGCGGCTGGTGTCCATCACAGCAACATCACCCGTGCGATAGCGAATGAAGGGGAATTCATGGGTAGCCAGGTGAGTGACCACGATCTCGCCAGCTTGCCCTGGGGGCAGCGTGCGTCCCTCAGAGTCAATGATCTCGACGATCAGATCTTCAGCCGTCAGATGCATTCCGCCCGAAGGGCACTGATGCGCAATGAATCCTGCATCCCGGCCGCCGTAACCATTTGCGACCGGGCAACCGAACACGCGCTGGATTGCGTTTCGTTGTTCGTCATACAGGCGCTCACTGGTCACAAAAGCGACCTGGATGCCCAAATCATCCATGCGCTGAGCACGCTTTTCAGCGTGAAGTGCGATGTGGCTCAATGCGCTGGGATACCCGAACAGCATCTTTGGCCGCCGCCGGCGGATTGCAGCGATGAATCCGTCGAGCCTGGCTTCACTCATCTCAAACGCAGGCAGCAGTTGAGTTCGCATGACCTTGTCGCGCCATGCGCGAACACGGTCTTGACTGCCAAGCTCGATCGGTGAGCCCCAAACTACTATCTCGGGATCGCCAATGTCGACACCCCACCACCTCGTAGCGCGCCACTTGGCCGCCACGTCATGGCTGACGCGCTCATTGCCGATGAAGAAAATCAGCGGCTCGCCTGAACTGCCACCTGTGTTGAATCGAGCCAAGCCCGTCGCCTGTGCGTGCTTCAACTCATCTGTTCGAGCGCGTATCAGCGCCTTGGTGAGGAACGGCAGTCGCTGCAGATCGGCAATGCTGTTGACGCTCTTCGGGTCGAACGACAGGGCGTGAAAGAGATCCCGGTAGTACGGCACTTGTTTACCTACCTCGACGAGCAGTGCCTGAAGACGCCGGACCTGAAGCGCCTGCAACTGCTCGGCGCTCCACCACTGCGTTTCCTCGAGGCGCCGGCGCACGGAGACCGTCGAATGCCGCTTCAGCTTCTCGTGCAGCGGGAACAACACTCCTGAAGTGAATGAGGTGTAGAGGCCAGACATGATGATCGGCTTTCAGGAGAGAGCAACGCGATCGCTGCCGTTTGATTCGGCGCCACCAGCGTGCAAGTGCTCGAAAAGTCTCACCAGTTCATCAACGCGCAGGTCCCAGGTGTTGTCTTCGGCATAACGGCGGATGGCGGCGGCATCCCAGTCGAAGCCGAGCGCGTGTTCAATCGATTCACGCAAGGAGGCTTGATCACCAAAGGGAACCACAGAGCCGAGCTCAGGCCGGCACACCACCTCGGAGTTGCCACCGACGTCCGTGGTCACGACGGGTATTCCGCAAGCCATGGCCTCAAGGAAGACGTTCGCCCAGCCCTCGTTTCGCGTTGAAAGCACGAACACGTCAGCAGCGGAGAGCGGCTCGCGTAAACGCTCCGGCGCCAAAGGTCCCATGAAGCGCACTGCATCGACCAAGCCGAGTTCGGCCACCTGCCGCTTGAGTTCGGCGCCCATGTCACCCTCGGGGCTGGGGCCGCCGACCACCAGATAGACAAGCCCCGGGAACTGCTTCCGCAACTCGGGCAGCAATTCGATGACCCGATGAAAGCCTTTGCGCTCCACCAGCCCGCCGACCGTCACGAGTACGGGTGCGCTTGCGGGCAGACCGAGAGCGCGTCGAGCCTCGGATCTCCCCACGGGCCTGAATTTTTGGAGGTCGACACCATTGCCCACCACGAGCACCTTCTCTTCGGCGACACCGAGTCGGATGGCAACACGACGCAGCGACTGCGAAACTGCAATCAAGCGGGTGGCGCGTTGCAGAGCCAGCGCAAGCCGCGGAGCCAGTGAGGCATCCTGCGCATGGCGCTGCTCGGTACCGCGCAGGGTGATGGTGACGGGCACGTTCAGCCAGCGGCCCAGCATCGTGGCCGCGTAGCCGTCGGGATACCCGAAGTGAGCGTCGATCAGATCAAGACGGCCTGCGCGCTTCAGCTGCCAGAAGCGCGGCAATGAACCGAGGGCCATTAAGAAGCCATCCAACCCTTTCAAGGCTCCAGGGAAAGAAAGGAATCGCGGAAACCAGACGTCGAATCCGGACTGACGCTCATGCGGCGCGGTGGCTGGTCGGAAGCCGGGGCGCCACCGCCTCAGTAACCCTTGCAATGGGAACCATGGCTTGGGGGCGACCACCGCCAGCGGCAGGACTGCCCCCACGCGGAACATTCGCTCGCGTATGAACAGGCCAGCACCTGACTGGGCACTGCTGGGAAACAAGCTGCTCAGCACAACGATATGCGGCTGGCCAAGTTCAGGGGGCGGCATGAGCCCCTGCCTCGGTCAGGCTCGCGTATACAGGCGCATAGCGCGCCACACTGTTGGCCCAGTTGCGCTGCGTCTCGACGAAGCGACGGCCGGATTGGCGCAAGAGGGGCCATTCAGCACGACGGTCGAGCAAGGTTTCAACCGCGTCGGCCAGGGCATCCCGGCTGCCCGCCTTGAACAGCCAGCCTGTTTCCCCGTGGCGGATCAGCTCCTGGTGACCACCGACATCGCTGGCAACCAGCAGACGGCCTTGCGCCATGGCCTCCAGCGGCTTGAGCGGCGTGACGAGTTCGGTCAGGCGCATCGAATGTCGCGGGTAGACGAGGACATCCACCAGGTCGTAATAGCGCTGAACTTCGGCATGCGGGACGCGCCCGGTGAACACGACCTTGTCGGCCACTCCGAGCGCGACGGCCTGCGCACGCAGCGCCGCATCCTGCGGCCCGCCGCCGACCAGCAGCAGGCGCAGCTCGGGGCGTCGACGGAGCATCTGCGGAAATGCATCCAGAAGAAGATCGAGCCCTTCATAGGCATAGAACGATCCGATGAAACCGAGCACCGTCGCACCCTGCAGACCCAGAGCAGCCTTGAGGGATTCATCGGGCGTGCCTCCGGGGTCGAACGCGTCGATATCGACTGCATTCGGAATCACCGTGACCTTCGATGCAGGAATGCCCCGCGCGGCGATATCGCTGCGCAGGCCCTCGCAGATGGTGAACACATGCTGAGCCTGACGCAGCGCATGCGTCTCGAGCCGACGGGTCAGGCGGTATCGCAGGCTGCCTTCGGTCGTGGTGCCGTGATCAACAGCCGCGTCCTCCCAGAACGCGCGAACCTCGTAGACCACGGGGATGCCGAGCTGGCGGCCGACACGCAGTGCCGGGATGGCGTTCAGTACCGGGGAGTGCGCATGCAGGATATGGGGACGAACCTGCTGCGCGACCTCCAGCAAGCGGGCGTGCGTCTGCTTCATCATCGCGACCTCGGCCAGCCCAGGAAGCTGTGCTCCGGACGGCGCAGACGTTCGATAGAAATGCCAGCCGTCGACGGTTTCCTCGGGGGCAGAAGGCTCCGTGTGCTTGGGGCTGGTCAGATGATGCGTTTCCCAACCGAGCAGCCTCTGCTCCCGGAGGATGGACAAGGTGCGGAACGTGTACCCGCTGTGCAGCGGAATCGAATGATCCAGCACGTGAAGGATTCGAAGGGTCATGCCAGTGCCACCGATGCGCGCATGTCACCGATGGCCGGAGCCGAGGCTTCATCGACCACATTGCGCAGAAACGCCTCGAACATCAGTAAGGTCCACAGCGGCGCGCTGTAGTCGCTCGCGCCGCTCTGATGTGCCTCGACCAGATGCTGCAGGTACGGCCGATCGAACCAGCCGGTCGAGGCCAGGCGTTCGCCGAGCACCGCGTCGCGAACCCGCTGCTTGAGCGGCCCGCGGAACCAGCGCGCCAGCGGCACGCTGAATCCCATCTTCGGGCGATACAGGACATCGTCCGGCAACTGCGGCTCCATCGCCTTCTTCAGCAGGAACTTGCCTTCCTGTCCACGGACTTTCATGGACGACGGCAGGGTCGCCAGCCACTCGATCAACTTGTGGTCCATCAACGGCTCGCGCACCTCGAGCGAGTGGGCCATGCTGGCGCGGTCGACCTTGGTATTGATGTCGCCGACAAGATAGGTCTTCAGGTCCAGGTACTGGATCAGCGCCAGCGGGTCTTCGGTACGGGCGCGTCCGGCGTGGAAGTCGAACACCTCCTGCGCGCTGTAGCCCGCCAGCTCACGCTTCAGTGCCGGGCTGAAGAGCCTGGCGCGCATCGGGTCGCGAAGGATCGACACCGAATGAAAGTAGGCTTCGACAGCGGTACGCGACATGCCCTCGAAGGTGGTCTTGGCGCGGAAGACCCGCGGAGCCCAGTCAGCCTTCGGGTAGACACGACCCAGCCATCCGAACAGAGGCTGGCGGATCCCGGCAGGCAACGCCGAGCGCATGCGTTCTTCCATCAGGTGCAAGCGATAGCGCCGGTAGCCGCCGAAAGTCTCATCGCCACCATCTCCAGACAGCGCCACGGTCACGTGCTTGCGCGCCAGCTGGCACACGCGGTAGGTCGGGATGGCGGAACTGTCGGCGTAAGGTTCGTCGTACAGGCGAGCCAGGGTGTCGATGAGATCGAAATCATCGGACTTCACCGTCTCGACACGATGGTTGGTGGCGTAGCGCGAAGCCACCATGGCGGCGAATTCGCTCTCGTTGAATTTCGGATCGTCGAACGCGATGGAGCAGGTATTGACCGGGCCGTCAGACAGACCGGCCATCGTCGCCACCACCGCGCTGGAATCGACGCCGCCCGACAGGAATGCGCCCAGCGGCACCTCCGAAATCATGCGCAGGCGCACGGATTCCTGAAGCTGCCGCTGCAGTTCAGCGCAAGCGTCCTCCTGGCCAATCGGGTTGTCCAGCGTGAAGTTCACGTCCCAGTATTCACGCGGCTCACGCACCGGCTCGCCGCGACGGATCGCCAGCGCGTGCGCAGGCGGCAGCTTGCGCGCCTGGCGAAACACGGTGCGGGGCTCGGCAACGTACCCGAGCGCGAAATACTCCTCGATGGCGAGCGGATCGATGTCGCGTTTCAGGGCGCTTCCATGCGGTCCCCGGTAGGCCAGCAGCGACTTCAGCTCACTGCCGAAAAGCAGCGTTCCGTCGTCCAGCAGTGCGTAGTAGAGCGGCTTGACGCCCATTCGATCGCGAGCCATGAAGAGCGTCTGGCGATTGCGGTCCCACAGCACGAACGCGAACATGCCACGAAAGCGTTCGACACACGCCTCGCCCCACTGCTCCCAGGCATGCACGATGACCTCGGTATCGCTTTTCGTGTGAAAGCGATGCCCGGCAGCCTGCAGTTCAGGGATCAGTTCCTGGTAGTTGTAGATCTCGCCATTGAAGACCACCACCACCGAACCGTCTTCATTGAACAGCGGTTGCTGACCCGTGGCCACATCGATGATCGACAGGCGCCGGTGGCCAAAACCCACGCCCGGCTCGATGTGCAGGCTGCCCTCATCGGGGCCGCGATGCAACTGGGAGTCGTTCATGCGCTGCAGCGCAACTCGGTCGGGCTCGCGTGAACCCCGAGTGTCGAAGACGCCGGTGATGCCGCACATGCTGTTCAGTTCCGATTCACGTCGTGAGGTCCTCTTTCCGCAAGCAACTGCTCATAGAGGCGTTGATATGCACCCACCATCGCCGGCAGGCTGAACTGCTGCTCCACGCGGCTGCGCCCTGCTCCGCCCATCGCCAGGGCACGGGCCGGTTCGGCAGTCATTCGAAGCAATCCGTCGGCCAGCAACTCGGCATTGCCCGCAGCCACCAGATCGCCGGTGCTGCCACTGAGGACCAATTCGGCATTGCCGCCGACATCTGTAGCCAAAACGGGCAGACCGCAGGCCATGCACTCAAGGATGGTATTCGACACGCCCTCTGCCAAGGAAGGCAGAACGAAGCAATCGAGCCCGCGCATGACATTTGGCACGTCCGCCCGCTCGCCAGGCAACCAGGCCAGATGACCCACACCCGCCGCGTCCAGCAGCGCCTGCGACTCAGTACGCAGCGGACCTTCGCCGACCATCACCAGACGCATTCGATCGCGCTGCTCAGGCTGCAGCTGCAGCGCACGAACGAAGGCCTGAGCAAGCAGCGTCTGCGCCTTGACGGTCTGCATGCGACCGACGGTTCCAAACACGAACAGCTCCGGACCCGTGAAAGGGCACCCGGGGATGTCCGGACGCGGCCCGCTGCGCGGATGAAAGCGCTGGATGTCGACGCCGTTGTAGATCTGCGCGATGCGCCGGTCCGGTACACCGACCTTCTGATGGAGATAACTGCCCAGGTCACGCGAAAGTGCCACGTAGTGGTTCACGAAGGGCCGGTAGACGCGACGCATCCACTGATACCGGCGCCGCGTGCCATCGAGATCATCGACATCGCGGCCGTGCTCTCCATGGATTCGAACCGGCACGCCTGCCAGCGTAGCCGGCACCTGACACTCCAGGGCCGCCAGGTTTCGGGTGTGCACCACCGCGGGCCTCAGTTCCCTGAAGAGACGCTGCAGCCTGGGGTAGAGCTTCACGCCGTGTCCCGGTGCCTTGTGCAGGGAAATCAGGGCCACGTCTTCACGTTGGATGCGCGACGCAAACTCGGGGACCACGTCAGTGAGGGCCACCACCGCATGCCTGAACGCCGACGCAGGCATGTGGTTGATGAGGTTCACGACCCCGTTCTCGAGGCCACCGGTGTCGAAACGATAGACGAGGTGCAGGACCAGCGGACGCGAGTCAATGCCGTTCATCGAAGGTTTCGCCCCATGCAGTTCAGCGCTGCCGCAATTCAGCGAGCGTCATGCGTCTGCAGCAGCAGTGCATTCAAGGGAATCAGGTTGTCCTGGACAAATGCCTTGAGCGTTGCGTTCGAGGCTTCCACGCTGTCGCCATCCGCATACAGGACGATGGCTGCGCCTTCGTCGCCGCGGCCCTTCAGGCGCGCCAGCCCTCCGAGGATCTTGGCGCCGACATCGCCAGCGACGAACTGCCCGTCGATCCAGTAGACGCGCCAGACGACGAGGTGCGGCCGACGCTCGGTGGCGGACTGTGACCTGCCGAGGATCTCAGCCGTTCTGAAGCTGACGGCCTGCGTCCCGACGGTCTGGCCGACAGGTCCGCCAGCCATCAGATTCCAGTCGTCGCTACGCATCGGCACCAGCACATTGGTCGAACTGACCAGCTTGCGATCGTCACCCTGGCCCCGGTAATAAGCGACATGCAGCCCCACCGTACCTGCCGCGGCCGCATAAGTCTGTGCCGCTTCAGATGATGGATTGGTGAAGATCGGCGCCCAAGCGACGATGTTCGCTCCCTTCGAGGACCAGCCGCCGCCCAGTTCGGAGGGCAACTCGATCTTCGCCTCGGAGGCAGAGTTCTCGGAATGCAGCAAGCCGGACAGGGCCGCGTGAGGCAGGCTTGCCACGAAGACACCTGCGAGCGCCCAGACCAACAACGAGCTGGGTTGCGCGACAGGCGCTGACCCGCGGCGCAAGTCGCTCTCGGACGCATTGACGCCCGAGTATGCTGGTTCGGGCTCGGACCAGCGCGAACCGATCATGAACATCAGGAAAATGATCACGCCGAAGAAGACCCAGCCGTAGACGACGTGATCCACGCCGGTGGCGATTCGATTGCCCGAGAAATGAGCCAGCATCACGATCATGTAGGCGCGCAGCCAGTTGGCCACCACGGGCATCACCAGCGAGAAGAGCATGAACGCGGCACGCCGGCCATGCGATTGGTAATTGAGGTACGCAAACAGCGTCCCCACCATGAAGGACGCCATCAGATAGCGAACACCGCTGCATTCGTCTATCACCGACCAGTTGCCGCTCGGTATGACGAACTGCTGGCCTTCGCGGAACACCGGCACGCCGGAGATCTGCAACGCAGACACGGTGAAGTCCGCCGTGAGGTGCATCATGGTCGGAACGACGAACTCACCGAAGGGCACCGCGAAGAACAGGAACAGCAGCGGGAACAAGATGGCGAATGCCACCTCGAGTCCCAACACGAGCGGAACGGCCATCAACAGCATCGCCACCAGCGCGAACTGCGCACCCACATCGACCAGAGTCACCTCCGAAAGCAGCCAGATCAGGGCAGTCAGCAGCATCGGAGCCAGAAGCCAGGGCTGCGGCCTGGGGGACAGTTCGGCCAGCCGGTCGCGCTGGCGCCACACCAGCCAGAGCACGATCGGAACCACCAGCAGGCAGTGCGCGAAAGTCTCCGATCGCCACCAGATGCCTGCCATGACCAGAGCGGTATCGCGGTAAAGCAGAAGAATGGCGGCCTCGAGCATCACGAACGCAGGCAGCGCCGTGCGCCATCGGGAAACGATGCGAAGGTCGGCAGGTACGGCACTCATGGTGATGATTCCATTCGATCAGGCCGCCAGCGATTGCCGGACGCACAATGGTGCAAGGTGGCGCTCGAAGGCCGACAGGTGCGCATCCCAGCTGTAGTCACGTTGCACGCACAGCCGGCCGGCAAGGCCGATGCTGGCGGCTCGCGCAGGTTCGCGAAGCAGTGCATCCACCTCGCGAACAAACGCATCGGCATCGGCAGCACAGATCAATTCGACGCCAGGCCGCGCCGCGATGGCTTCGGCACACTCCTGCGCCGCCACCACCGGCCGGCCCATCGCCATGGCCTCGAGAATCTTGTTCTGAATGCCCCGCGCCAGACGAAGCGGCGCCACGACGACGGCAGCGTGCTGGAGATACGGCCGCATGTCGGGCACCGTGCCTGTGACTCTGACAGCGGCACCGGCCAAGGCACGAACGGCAGGGCTCGGATTGCGGCCCGCGATGTGCAATCTCAGCGTGGGCCACTGATCCCGAAGTCGGGGCAGGACATCACTGGCAAACCAGGTGACGGCGTCGATGTTGGGCCAGTAGTCCATGGCGCCAGTAAACACCAGTGGAATCTCTTCGGCAGAGTAAGGCGATGCGCGCGCTGGATCGGGCGAAAAGTAATCGGCATCGACTCCGTTGCACAGGGCTTCGCAGTTGCTGGCACTTTCAGGCGCCTTGCTGCGAAAGAGAGCCGTTTCCTTTTCTGTCACGAAGAACGACCGGGCCGCGCGAGAAGCGAGACTGCGTTCATAGGCAAGCAATTCCCGGCCTTCACGCTGGTACAGCCACGACATCGGCCAGCGGTGATGCGCAGCGTACTCGGTCCATTTGGCTGAATCGACATCGACAAAATCGACCAGCATCGGCAATCCCGTACCGTCGGCGTACTGAGCCATGGACGACGAGAAAACGACTGCGGCATCGATGCGTTCTGTAAGCACGGTATCGCGCACCCACTGCTGAAGAGCGGCATCCCGGTAGTAGCGCAGGGTGAGCGCCTCGCCATCCATCAGGCCCGTCAGACTCGAAATGCGCGCGCGCGTCGGGTGCAGGCGCGTGACGTGCAGTCCCGCGCAAAGGTCTCTCAGTGTCGCGACGTGCGCTTCATCCTCCGGATCGTCGACGAATGTTCCGACGAAGACCCGATGGCTCGCGGCCAGATGCTTCAACAGGTGGAACGAACGGACCTTGTCGCCCTTGTTCGGCGGATACGGCAACCGGTGCACCAGAAAAAGCAGGTTGGCCATGCCGACTAGCCGAGATTGCGAACAACGAACGGTCCCAGCCAGTTGGCCAGACCGATCGGCATGCGGCGCCACGTCTCGATCATCAGCCGGAACTTGGCGTTGGACGGATTGTTCTGCGGCACAGCATCGCGCTTGTAGAGGCGGTACTCGTAGTTCAGTGGCGCAGGCTCGAAACCCCAGTTCTTCTTGAAGGAAAAAGATCCCGTGCCCTGCTTGCTGCGACCGTAATCGAAGACCTTGAGGCCCCGCGCACAGGACAGTCGCATCAGCTCCCAGTACTTGAAGTCATTCGCGGCGAGGTCTCGTGCGGACTCGTCATCGCCGGCGTAGTAGGGCAGCACTTCATCGCGGAAGTAGAAGCTCATCACGCTGCTCAGAATGCGGCCGTCGGGTGCACTGACGGTCAGCACTTCGCAATCCGAACCGAACTGATCTCTCAGGGCCTGGAAGTAGCGCTTCGGCAGCGCCGGTGTGCCGTGGCGGTGCACGTTGTCGGCATACAGCGCGAAGAATCGATCGACTCCCGGATCAATGTCGCTGCGAAGGCCATTCTTGATGCCCTTGCGCACCATCGCCCGTTGCTTTCTTGGAATGGCCAGCATGTTGGCCTCCTCTTCGGGCAGGATGGCCTTTCGGAACGTCACGTAGAGGTCCTGCTTCGGCCAGTCGTCATGCCGGGCAACCACGTGCCGCAACTCAAGGTGATCGACGCCCAGTCGCTGCGCAATGCGCTGGGCTTCCGCCTCCAGCGCCATTGCCGCGGCTTCATCAGTGGCAGCCACCCCTCCGTAAACGGCAAAGGGCAGACTCACCAGCGCATTGCCAAACAGCATTGACTTGACGTGCGCCAACGGCAACACACCGTCGATCTGTCCATCGGTTTCGGAATAGAGGAAGTGGGTGTCGTGCCGGAACACCTTCGCCATGATCTGCTGCCAGCCCGCACGATGGAAGAACGTGGCGGTTGGACAGGACAGAACGAACCGGTCCCACCGCATTGCATTCGCGGCGTCGTGAAGGGAGAGAGACTTTACGTTCGGCACGAATGCCCCGCCGATGAGTGGCCGACCGCTGGCGGAACAGATCGATTCAGGAAGATGTGGTCCATTCGACCCCACTGGAAATCCTGGAGCAGGCAATTCAGCCGCTGCTCCATGCGGTCGATGTTCACGTAGTGGCGAAAGCGCGTCTTGCGGTCGATTCCACGGATACGCGGCTGGTCACTGTCTATTTCCCAAGGGTGAAAGTAGAAGATCGCCGACTCTCCTTCGCGGCTGTGAACCTGTCTCAGCATCCACCGTGATACGGCGTATGGGAGCAGCCGGAAATAGCCGCCGCCACTGGCTGGCAGGTTGCGGCCCAGAAGGCGCATCGTGGTGATCGGGATTTCCATCAATGTGTCGTTGACCCGGTGTGCGAAGCGCGGTGCATCGGGCATGCCGTAGTGATCGTGCTGGATCGGATAGATGCTGGAGCTGTAGAGGTAACCCGCGCGGGCCAGGCAATCGAATGCCCAGAGGTTGTCGACGCCGATGGAAAAACTGGGGGCCCGGTAGCCTGTCACCGCAGTGCCGCACACATCCTCGAGGACATGCTTGGCACGCTCGATATCGGCCAGGAAGTCTGCCTCATTGAGGTCCGTGGCGCGCTGGTGCCCATAGCCGTGACTGGCGACTTCGTGACCTTGGTCCGCAATCCGGCGTATCAGCTGGGGATAGCGTTCGGCGATCCAGCCCAGCGTGAAGAACGTGGCCTGAGTCTGGTGCCGATCCAGCATTAAAAGGATGCGGTCGACGTTGCGTTCAACACGGCATTCGCGACGATCCCAATCGCTGCGCGCAATGTAGGGTGCGAAGGCGGAGACCTGGAAGTAGTCTTCGACGTCGATCGTCAGGGCATTGCTGATGGATTCGCCCCGACTTGCGGCGGGCGACTGCATTACCGCTCCTCGGCCGGCAGGCTCAGCCAGCGCCACAGATCGCTGGCAATGCGCTCGGCCGCACGCCCGTCCCACAATTCAGGAACCCGGCCGCGCTTGCCCTGACCGCCAAGAATCTCGGCGACCGCCTGCAGGATCGCCGCTCGATCGGCGCCGACCAGGGTGTTGGTTCCCTGCTCGATGGTGATTGGCCGCTCCGTGTTGGCTCGCAAGGTCAGACAGGGAACGCCAAGTGCCGTGGTTTCTTCCTGCAAGCCGCCGGAATCGGTCAGCACCAGCGTGGCGCCGGACATCAGCCCGAGCATCTCCAGATAGCCCTGCGGCGGCAGCAGGACCAGGCGGGCGGGGTCGACAAGCGCGCCGAGCTGAAGCTTGTCGATGTTGCTGCGCGTGCGCGGATGCATGGCAAAAACCAGAGGCAGATCCTTGGCGACATCACCCAGCGTGACAAGCAGCGAGCGCAGTGTCTGGGGATCATCGACATTCGATGGGCGATGCAGGGTCACGACGCCGTAGCCCTTCGGATGCTCAAGGACCAGAGGATCGATACCGTGCGCGCGAAGGGTGTCGGCGGCGCTGCGTGCATGCTTTCGATGCGCCAGCAACGAATCAATCATCACGTTGCCGCAAAAGATCACCCGCTCGGCAGGGATGCCTTCGGAACGAAGATTTCCTTCGGCGCTGCGTTCTGTCGTGTACAGGCGATCCGCGATCTGATCCGTGACGACCCGATTGATCTCTTCGGGCATCTGCCGGTCATAGCTGCGCAGGCCGGCTTCGACGTGCGCGACCGGCACGCCTTTCTTGACCGCAACCAGCGTGCAGGCCAGCGTCGAATTCACGTCGCCCACCACCACGACGCAGGAGGGCCGATGGGCATCGAGCACCGGCTCGAACCGCCGCATGACCTCGGCGGTCTGCACGGCATGACTGCCGGATCCGACATCGAGGTTGATGTCGGGAAGGGGCAACCCGAGGTCAGTGAACAACTGCCCACTCATGTCCTGGTCGTAATGCTGGCCGGTATGGACCAGGAGTGCGGCAATAGGTGGGACGTGATCCGCCAGGGCGCGCAGGATCGGGGCCATCTTCATGAAATTGGGCCGCGCGCCGACGATGCACATCACCGGACCGAAGGCCTCGCCTGCCAATTGATGAGTCATGTGCTGGACTGATCCGAAGTCGACTTGACGGTGCTGGCCGATCCAACGAGTTTCTGAAGCAATCCCAGGATCTGAACGTTCTGCCGCTCCAGACGAAGAATGCTTCTCTCGACGCGCTGCAACTGGTCGAGTCGTTGCTCCGCGACCAACGTGGCCAATTGTCCTGACATGGACTCGCTGGCCTCCGGCGTCAGATTCAGCTTGGTCAGATCGATGTCTGGCGAGAAGTCCAATGCCATCGATTGCGCAGCGACTCCCACTGCCGCCACGCCCTTCGGCTTGACAGGGACCGCCGATTCCTCGGCAGTCTCGGCCACGACTTCATCCACGTCCGAGCGGCTGAAATGCGTCTTCTCGCAGAGGAAACCCAACAACAGGAGGCGATCGCAGAGGGAATTGATTCGACGCGGGATACCCTGGGTGGCCTTGTAGATGCCCTCGAATGCCGCCGGCTCGAAACTGGGCTTGCCGCGAGAGCCTGAACAAGCCAGCCTGTGCTCGATGTACCGCTGGGTCTCTTCCGCATCGAGCGGCCCGATGTGGCAAGTGGCGGCGACACGCTGCCTGAACTGCTCCATTTCCGGGCGCTGCAGGATCTCGCGAAACTCTGGTTGCCCGACCATGAAGCTCTGCAGCAGCGCCTGATTGCCAAACTGGAAATTCGACAGCATGCGCAACTCTTCGACGGCCTGCGGAGTCAGGTTCTGTGCCTCATCGACGATGAGCAGACAGCGCTTGCCCTGGCTCGTCTGGCTCACCAGAAATGCTTCCAGCGTGATCAGCAACTCGGCCTTCGAAACGTCCTTGACGTGAAAGCCAAACGCCGCACCGACCATGCGCAGAGTGTCTTCGGCGCCCAGCTGAGTGGTCACCAGATGACCGATGACCACATCACTGCCATGCAGACCATCGATCAAAGTGCGCAGGATCGTCGTCTTGCCGGCACCGATCTCACCCGTGATGACCACGAAACCTTCATGACGTGACACGCCGTATTCGAGGTACGCCTTGGCACGACTGTGCTGCTTGCTGCCGAAGTAGAAGCTGGGGTCGGGGTTCAGTTGGAAGGGCTTGCTGGTCAACCCATAGAAAGCTTCATACATGACTAGAACTTCACCCTCACGCTTGCGATGAGAGCGCTCTCGTTGTAGGGATTGATGGAGCTACCGAATAGCGACCTGCGGGCTGAAAGAGTGAGGTCCACAAACGGACTCCATCGATTGGTCCAGGTTGCCGTAAACGACCGAAGGTCTGTACTGCGTCTGTCAACACTTCCACTCGACTTGGACTGCGAAAAATCCGCGCTCAGGGCTTGCTGAGGCGTCAGGCGATGAGAGACATTGACGCTGAAGCCGCGCTGATCCACGGCATTGCCATTCGACAAATCTCCGGCATCAGTCACGGTTGTATCGACCGCCCTTGATTCACCGCGGAATGCAGAGAAAAGCAGCGTGGTTCGCAGGCCCAGCAGAGCGACAGAAAAATTCTTGCGGCGGCTAACCGACGCTGTAGACGTCAGCAATCCACCGTTAGCCAGGGTGGCTCGAGTCAAACCGTTGTTCAGCAAGAACGCATCGACAAGTGCCGCGCGCTGGACAGGATCCGGAGCGATCGATGCGAACTGCGCGAACAAGAGATCGAAAACGGTCAGCGGGCTGGCGGCCCCAGCGGTCAGCGGAGTGACATTGACGTCCTGTCCGGTAGCAAAAGACCAGACGGTACGCGGCGTTCGGTGCTCGAAGCGCACGTTGTAGGCATTGCCGAAGAAACGATGATCTCGAGTGGCTTCCAGACGGGTTCGCTGCGTTGGTGTCCAGGTGCCACCCCAGCCCCAAGTGTCATATTGTTCCGTACCAACGCCCGCCAAGTCATTGCTCTCACGCCCGGCACGAGCAGAAAGTCGGACTT